>ERZ1066137.8-NODE-8-length-358742-cov-46.892224_pt1 | contig 358742 bp, 341 predicted proteins | sample MGYA00382784_ERZ1066137 | MGnify/ENA primary metagenome ERZ1066137 (study PRJEB33369, sample SAMEA5778367) | biofilm metagenome | biome: Industrial cooling water; feature: Water cooling tower basin; material: Biofilm | place: United Arab Emirates | collected... | reverse complement strand
GTGAATTTACCGTCCTCAGCCGCTTTCCAGCTTCTTAGTTTTGTCAGTCAAGCAGGTATATAGGGTATGTGGGGGCAATGAATCGCTTCCAAGAAGCGTATTACCTAGATCATGGAAAATTCGCTTCCTCTTTAGAGGATTTGAAACTACCTATAGATCCAGAAGCAAAAAATTACATATTCTTTACTGTGAATTTCCGCCAAGCGGTATTTAACTATGGAATTCCTGCCGAAGCTTATAATTATGAACCTCAAACGGAGAAATGGCGCAGAGCGTATATTGGTGGCGTCTTTCTGACAAAAGTACCTGGGACAAACGAGCTTACGACAGAAGCCATTATTTGTAGGGCAGAGGTTTCGGGAATTCGTACAATCGAGCCTCCGATTAATGCTCAAACCTGTGGTTCAAAAACCTCAAAGATTTCTTCTTGACAGGAGAAAAAGACTTATGGGCAAAGTTGCTTAGAGAAGTTATTCGGTCTCATTGCTAAAACAGAGACATGTTTGTAGCTAGCTAACTCTGCGTTGCACCGGGCTTTAGTACAACTAGTGTTGCAAACACAAAGTTCTGCAACTTAAGGGGGGTTGGGGGCGTCGCCCCCAAGAAGGGATTCCACCCCTTCCCCCCCTTTCAAAACTTATTTTTTGCTGTACTAGATAGAATTGAAAGGCTTTAGCACCCGGTGAAATTCGGCGTTGGGCTGCTTCAGTCATCGGTTGGGACAGTACTCAAATCGCTTCTGTTAAGTGCCGAAAGCGATCGCATTAACACCTCACTTCATACGAAAGCTGTATTCGGCTCGTAGAGCAACATGCAAGGAGCGGGAATATTATGAAAGCTGAGGCGTTGAGAAAACGGTTGGATAGGAATCGTCCCATGACAACGATTACAATTCGGATGCCTGAAGATGTCATTAAGGATTTGAAGCGAGTTGCGCCATTGCTTGGTTTCTCTGGGTATCAGCCTTTAGTGCGGGCTTACATCGGGCAAGGCTTACGAGCAGACTTAGAGCGTTTAGAAGGCGATACGGTGTCTGCATTGATTGCAAGTCTAAAGCGTCATGGGGTTAGTGATGAGGTGATTCAAGAGGCGCTAGGCGAAGTAACTGGGTGTTAGTTTGAGTTTCAGTTACAGTCAGCATCCCAACAACCCCAACGCAGCGGACGGAGGAGAACCACTGGTGTTGAGTTCAAAGTTATCTGCCGCCTCTGGTCGGGAACGTTAACTCTCGTTTGTTTGGTGAATGTAGCGATAGTAAGTCATCTTTCCAATTCCCAGGGTCTGACAGATTTCCTTCAAGGACTCAGCTAAATCACTCGATGCAATCTCAAACGGCAAAACCATCATGTGCGGCGTTATGAAGGCAACCCGACGCGCTAAGTTTCGCTGATTCAACACCCTGTCGATCGCACCCGCTAAAACCCGACGGAGCATTGTGAGGGTGTAAGGAAACTGGGCAAAGGTTACTGGCGGCAGGTTAAGTGGAACGCTATATTGCTAAGACCTTGCAGTGTGAGATTGACAGGCAGGAGTTCTGCGCTATGATTGAATTGTTCAATAATTGAATATTTCAGCCTAGAAATGATATGAGTAAAGCAGACGAGTTAACGAAATACATTGCTGTCCTTGCTGACCTTTTCGAGGTAGCTCAGGAGAGTTCAGGTGAAGCGGTCAACCTCAACAAACAAGAATGTCGTGTCATTAATGTCGTTGGTCAGTTCCAGCCGCTTATGATGCGCGAGATTGCCGAAAGAGCAAAACTCAGTATCACTAACACGACTGGAATTGTAGATAAGTTAGTCAAAAGGAAGTGTCTGCGTCGCGATCGCTCTGACGAAGATAGGCGAATCGTTAGAATTCGTCTTACATCTGAAGGTGAGGAAATTTATGCAATGGAGGTTGAGAACTACAGAAAGGTCAGCCGAGCCATTCTGGATGGTTTAGATGAATCGGAGCAACAGGAGATGTTACGGATGATGCGGCAAGTAGCCGTGCATCTTAATCAACAGAAAGCCGAACTGCTGAAGAATTTATAGTCGTTATTTTTTTGGCTATAAACTTCAAAAAATGAATCTTTCAAAATATGAATTTTCTGATCAGCCAATCCATCCATCAACACAGGAGAAAAGCGATGCACTATGTTGGAAAAACTGCCCTGATTACTGGCGCATCCAGTGGCATTGGAGAATCATTTGCTTATGAATTAGCAAGCCGGAAAATGAACCTTGTGCTTGTAGCACGCTCAGAAGACAAGTTACAGGCTCTAGCATCCCAACTTCGCGATCGCTACAGCATCAGTGTCGAAGTTATTACAGCCGATCTCAGTCGTGAAGGAGAAGGTTCACGGATTTATGACGAAGCGCAAGCAAGGCAACTGCATGTTGATATGCTGATCAATAACGCTGGTTTCAGCACTCATGGAGCGTTCGAGTCAATCCTACCAGATAAAGACCATCAGCAAGTCATGCTCAACGTTGTTTCTGTGGTTGATTTAACTCATGCGTTTATTCCAGACATGTTGGCAAAGGGTGAAGGCAGCATTATCAATATTGGTTCAACGACAAGTTTCTACCCACTTCCTCGCCAAGCTGTGTACGCAGCCACTAAAGCCTTTGTCCTATCATTTAGCGAAGCATTGTGGATTGAGTATCGAAAACGAGGAATTAAAGTGCTGGCTTTGTGTCCAGGTGCAACAAACACAGATTTCTTTAATGCAATGGGACGTGATGTTGTAGCTGGGAAGCATTCTCCACAGCAAGTCGTTCGCGTTGGACTATCAGCTTTGGAACATCATCAGCATTATGTCATTCCCGGTTTCAAAAACTCGTTTGAGTCGAACATTTTGCCGCGCTTACTGCCGCGTGCTGTGATGGCAACCCTCGTTGGAAGTATCAGTCAACGTGCTTTTAAGTAAAACTGACAAAGATAACATAGCAGCCTGTTAATGAGATGGCTGCGATCGCCAAACAGATTATCTGAAATTTGATCAGTAGGATTAACTGCGGTGTCGTTCTACGGATGAGTGGTGAAGCCATTCCTCTCAGCGATCTGCTTTCCATCGTTGACTGTATTCTTTCGTTGTCACGAGCTAAGTAGCTGGGTGCAATTAAACTAAAGATGATTTTGGGGGTGGAGGGGGTGAAACCCCCTTCCTGCGTGCGACGCCCCCACTCCCCCCTTTCAACAAACAATTACGCCTGTCTACTTACTTGTATTAAAGAGATTAATGTACCTGCCATGCCAGGTGAAGGAGCCTAATGAAATTGAAATCTAAGGCACTGATGATGAGTTGTTGCGATTAATAGCTGGTATTAGGAATGTAGACTCCTGGCGCACAGGGAGTTCGTCCAGGGCGATCGCAATAAGCAGTTTGCACTTGACGAGTTTGCAAAGCAGCTTCTAACAGTGGTTTTGTCAGCGTAAAATCTGTTTTTGAAAACGGAGCATGGCAACTATGACAGCTTCCACTGAAGCGCATTTGATAGTTGGGACGATCGGGGCTGAATGAACCATATTGCCATTCGCCATTTTGCTTTTGCTTGACGAACACAGTCCCTAGATTTTCAGGCGAATACCAGGTTTCCATTACAATCAACGTTCCATCAGGTAAGAGTTCTCCCGGTTGAATGTCAGCAATCGCCTCTTTGTTCACAAACATTTGACGAAATGATCCATCATTACGAGATACTGTGGCATAGTGAGCTAATGGGCGATCGTATTTTGATTGAATCTGTATTTCGCTAGTAGTAGCATTTGTGGTTAGAGAGGATTCAGTCAAAGGTTGGTTTGATGAGGTATTTCTGTAAAAAAGGGATGATGACCGAGTTAAGGTCTGAGACAGAATGATTGCTAAGACAATAGCACTCAGAAACAGAACAATCCATTTCAAGAAATGTTGGCGAAACGCTAAAAATCTTCTCATGATTCCTCCTCAGGGAACTAACACCATTGAATGTGCGCCTCTCGTCACCGGAACCGAGTAACGAGTTTGAACGAGCATTGGCTGTGGATTGAGCGGATCACTCGCAATCCGCCAGAAGTCAATCGAACCGCCCTGAGTGCGATCGTCAAAGAAGTCGTAATTCACTACAGCAAGGTACTGACTCGATGCATCAAAGGCAGCCGCCTCTGGCAAGATTCCATCAAATGGGTAATCTGCCACACGATTTAACTGCCCTGTTTGTGGATCTAATGTGATTAACGTCAATGATGAGAACCAGGTGATACGATCGTCGTTATAGGGGAGATAGCTCCGCTCCAAATTCGTTGTTACCACATAGCGACCATTCGGACTGATGGCTAATCCTTCTGGGCTTACGCCCGTCATTGCCCGTGACACCAGTGCATGGCGCGGTGAACCATCTGCCTGAGTGCCTGCCTCTAATCGAATACTGACCACACTGCCCCGTGGGGCTTCACTCCAGCGCCCTTCGACATCAGGTCCCCAATACAGACCGTTGACGATGACATGGCGACCATCAGGGGTAAATCGAGCCATGTAAGGAGCTTTTTCAACTTGCACCACGTTTCCCCACGGCTGCAATTCAAATGTGTTAGCTTGACCCATCACTCGCACAAATCCTACAGTTGCCGCATCCTCATTCACCAGTGCTAAAACATCCTCAGTTGGGTGCCATTCAGCATGGATCAATCGCTGCCCTCTTGGAAGTCGAGGTACAGTTGGATAAACAGGTTGCCCTAATCGCCCGTTGCTAAGCGGGATAATTGCTAGGGGCGTTTCGGTTCCCGCCCCTTGCGGATTCAAGACAACCGCAACCAGAGAACCGTCCCGACTGATGCTGACCGAATCAGGGCGTTCTGCAATCTCCATCTCCTGCACCTTTGTCGGACGAGTGGGATTGCTCAAATCAAATACCAAAATACGGTTACCATGCCGCAGATCAGAAAACCTTTGCTCTTGCCAATTACCAGCAGGACGGGAACTGAATGTTTCCACCACCAAGGCATAACGACCGTCCGGTGTAACCGCAACGGCGACGGGCGGACCTGCGACTGAATTACTGGCTTCTGTTTCATAAGCTCGTAAGTCTCGAATGTGTCCGCCCAAAGGAATAACACTCAATGCATCTCGTCCTTCTCGCGGTCCCAGTTGCCCATCCACATAGGCGGATGCCAGCATATCGGCATCTGAAATTGAAACCAAATAACGCCCCTGAAAGTTCATTGGTGCGGCGCGATCGCTCTGCCGTTGGCGTTTCAAATCAGGCGTTTGGGCAATTGCATCTGCCGAAGTTAGTACCATTGCCAAGCCAAATCCCAACAGTTTTCCAAGCGTAAACTGCATCTTCTGATTCTCCTAACTTGCGTGAAAAATTGATTGATGAATATCGCGCGATCGCCCAAAACCTACCGACTCAAACACGAGTAGATAAGCAGCTAATTAGAGTAGCCGCCTTTCGGTCGATTCAAATGTGTTCTATAGTGAGTGACTTAACTCACTATACATAGTTTGCACATCCTGCTCGTTTTCGTCAAGGTGAGTTGATTGACTTAGTTTATAGTTGGTATAGACATCACCTGAGAAACCGTTAGGAGTCAACGCCAATGCCCATTGAGGAGTACCGCAAAAATGTTGCCGAGCAGAAGCGGCAAACGATTTTAGATGCGGCCATACAGAACTTTTTGGCGATCGGCTATGAGCGCACGACGTTAGATATGGTGGCAAAAAGTGCGGGTGTTTCGACTGCAACGGTGTACAAGCATTTCTCCACCAAACGCGCCTTGTTTGGCAGCATTATGGAGCGCATTTGGGAAACCGGAGTTGATCCTTCTGATTCGGTTGAACAGGGCACAGATTCAGTTGCCATTTTGACGGCGATCGGTCACGAATATGCTCAACTTTTACGGCAACCTCAGGTAGAAGCATTGTTCCGGGTGATCATTGCTGAAGCTCCACGCTTTCCTGAACTGGGTGAGGAATTGTACTATCGTGGTAAAGAACCTTACTTAAAACGCCTTCACACCTATTTGCAGAAGGAAAGTGAACTCAGGCGATTTCAGATTGATGATATCCCTCTAGCAGCACGGCAATTTCTGGGGATGATTAATGATGTTATTTTTTGGCCTCGCTTTCTGGTTATGAATCTAGAAATATCAGAAGAGGATGTTAAGCAGGTTGTGAGGGAAGCTGTTCAAACTTTTCTAGCCCGCTATAAAAACACACGGAAAAAAGCATAGAACGCCTCCCGATAATCTCAAACCGTGCGTTCTAAATGTTGCTCTCGGCGGTATAGGAAGAAGGGGAGAGAGCAGGAAAGCCCAACGCCGAAGGTCAATCCAATATACAGGATGATCCAGGTGCGTGGGACGTTTAACCGCTTCAGTTCAAACCAGACAAAACAAAAGAAGGCGATCGCAGAAATCAACAAATCGGCAGTCAATCCTGCTGCGATGTTATTGGCGAATGCTTGTTGCAGGAACAATGAGGGAGAAAGCAATGCAGCGGGATCTTGCAGGAGCCAAAACCAGGGTTCAATTGAGCCAGCAATGGTCAGAATCAGATACAAAACTTTGATACCGCCGAATGTGCCAGTCATCGGGAGGTTTGTTGCCTTCAACATGGTGTTTATCCTCAATCAGTGTGCTTTCATGATGGGATAGGGAGATAATCAAAGCAATTACCTGGCAGGTAATCAAAGCATGCTGCTGACTGTTCATCTCAAACGAGGAGATCTAGAATTAGAGTTTTTCTCAACGATCGCTACCCTCGGCACACCCTACGACATTACCCTGCAAGAATTGAGGATTGAGTGTTTGTTTCCAGCTAATGGCAGGACAGAGCATAACTGGAAACAACTCCTTGAGTCCTAGAGCTTGTCTATAGCTGTTGGGTAAGCTTCTGATGTTTAGCCAAACGCCAGAATCGCCAGATAAAAAGCCCTGCAACAACGGCGATCGCCACCGATTGCCCAATCCACAAACCCACACCTCCCATCTGCAACTGAAAGCCCAATCCATAGCCTGCCGACAAACCGACTCCCCAGTATCCCAATACATTTAACAACATTGGGATCTGCGTATCCTGTAGTCCCTGGAGAGAGCCGTAAACTGCTTTTTGAAAGCCATCGAGAACTTGAGCGATCGCTGCGATAATCAATAGCGGAAGTGCGATCGCAACAATGTTTGCATTGGCTGGATTGGTAATATCGATGTAAAGACCAATAATGAATTGAGGGAAGAAAAGAAAAATGGTTGATACACCAATCATAAAGATTGTAGTGACACTCATGCTGACCAATGCTGCTTGTTGAATGCCTGGGCGATCGCGTCGCCCTAACCACTGTCCGACTCGAACGGTTGTGGCGTAAGAGATCCCTAAAGGCACCATGAACACAACAACGATCGTTTGAAATACGATCTGGTGGGCAGCTAACACTTCAGTTCCCAACAATCCCATCCAGAAGGTAATCACCATAAAAAAGCCTGTTTCAAGTCCAGAGAATAAGCCGATGGGTACGCCCACCCAGGCTAACTCTTTGAGGATGCGAGGTCTAACTCGATGCAGTTCTTGAAAAATGCGATAGTGCTTCAGATTCTCGTTTGTCAGAATATACACTGCCAAAGCCAAAAACATTCCCCAAAGCGTAATCACACTGGCTAACGCTAATCCTGCAAGACCCATCTGGGGAAAACCGAATTTACCAAAGCCGAGAATGTAATTCCAGACAATATTGAAAACGGTTCCTGATACGACAATGAGCATGATTGGACGGGCTTGAGATAAGGCGGAAACCATTGCCCGCAGTGCTGCAAAGCCAACCACTGGAAACAATCCCCACAGCATAATATCCAGGTAGGTATTGGCAAGCTGAACCGTGGTTTCGGTTTGACCTGTACGGCTCAGAAGGATATCCACATGTCCGGTGAATAACATGGTCGGAATTGCCACTAAAACGGATAGCCACAATCCCTGACGAGCAATTTGCTCAATGCGGGTTTTTTGTCCCGCTCCAAATGCTTCAGCAATCAGTGGACTGACTCCCATTGCGACACCGCTAGCAGTCATCATGATGCAGAGAAAGGTAATGGCTGCCAGTCCTCCCGCCGCTAACACATCGGCTCCCATTCTCCCCATCATGACGGTATCGGCAAAGCCTGTGGCAGACTGGGCAACCTGAGCACTGGCAAGGGGAACCGCTAACTTAAAAAACTCGCGTACCTCTGTCAGGAGATTGTTCTTTTGCATTTGTATCACTGCCATGGTGAAATCGCCTCGCTTCCCTGATCACTAAATTGCAGTCGATCGCGCCTCATCAACTTTCAATGTCGTTCCTGAAATGAATTTGGCATCGTCTGAAATCAGAAACACAACCGTCTTTGCCAGTTCTGCATAGGTTGCCGGACGACCCCACATCAAATCACTGGGAACGTTCCATCCCGCTAATTCTTCCAGACTATCTGCCACGAAGTAAGGCGCAATACAATTCATGCGGATATGTTCACTCCGATAGCGTTGAGCATACAATTTGGTAAAACCTTCCATGGCTGCTCGCAGTGTACCGCTGAACGGCGTTCCGAGGGAGGGTTCTTGAGAGTCACAGGCAGAAATATTGACGATCGCCCCACCTCCTTGCTGACGCATCGGTTCTGTCACCAGACGAGCTAACCGCACCACACTGAGAAACAACATTTCAAAGTTCTCCAACCACAGATCATCAGAAATCTCTAACAAGTCAGGTCGGGGAGGATCACCAAAGCTGTTCACGACTGCATCAATTCGCCCAAACTGACTGAGCGTTGTTTGCACTAACGTCTCTAAATCCTCAGCGTTGGATAGGGAACCTTGAACCGCAATGCCGCCTAATTCCTGGGCTAAATCTATGACGCTGGGCGATCGCGCAAATAGTGAAACAGCATATCCTTGAGCGGCTAATTCCCGCGCACAACCTGCCCCAATGCCGCGACTTGCTGCGGTGACAATAACAACTTTCTTTGAACGCATTGCTTTACCCTTCATTACACCTCCATCACGATAGTCTTTGCCTCACTAGAAGAAAAAGTAGTATTTTGGCAAAACATCTGTGCCAGACTGGAATAAATGCTGAATGTTCTCAATCAACTTCCCGAACTGATTGCCTTTGTCGAAAGCGTGGAGGGCAATAGCTTCAGCGCGGCTGCCCGATCGCTCGATACCACTCCCTCCGCTATTAGCAAGCGAGTTGCCAGGTTAGAAGACCGATTGGGGGTCAGACTGCTGCAACGCACAACGCGATCGCTCAGCTTAACCGCAGAAGGATCAGCTTACTATGAGCGGATATCCTGCTTACTGAGGGAACTCAACGATGCCAATGATCTGATCATTTCCAGAGGCAAGCCACGCGGCAAACTGACAGTCAGTACATCGCTGGATTTTGGGCAGTGGCTGCTCGTGCAATCGATTCCAGAATTTCTAGCCCAATATCCAGAGATCCAGATTGACTTGCGATTGAGCGATCGCATCCTGGATTTAGTCACTGAGGGAATCGATGTTGCCATTCGTCTGGGTAACTTGGAGGATTCTCGCTTGATGGTTAGACCGCTCGGACAAACTCAGTTTGTGCTTTGTGCCGCACCAAGTTATCTCAAAACCTATGGCATTCCAATGACTCCCAACGACCTGATTCATCACAACTGTTTGCAGTATATGTTTCAGGGAAGATCAGAACCCTGGATGTTTTGGGTTGACCAGGAGTGGAAAACCGTTCCCGTAAAAGGTTCGTTTCACTCCGATAATGGCGGTGCCTTAAAGAATGCAGCGATCGCGGGGTTGGGCATCACACGCTTACTTGGTTTTCAAGTCAAACAAGAAGTTGAGCAAGGGCAACTAATGTTGCTGCTGCCCAATCAAGTCTCTCCTGGTCTTGCGGTTCATGCGCTGGTTACTCACCAGCGTAATCTGTCACCACGAGTGCAAGTTTTTCTTGAGTTTCTGAACGGCTATTGCAAACAGTTTTTGGGAGAGATGGAAAAGAACTTGAAGACGATGGCATGAAAAAGATAGAACCAATCATAAATAAAATACCTTCTGATACATGCAGTAGGGGTCTTGGATGTGGTTATTCTTTACTCTCTCACCCCTGGGCTTACATAGATTCTTTTCAGTTTAAACCAGGTCCTGCTTCCCTCTTAGCTTTCATCTCAAGCTCCGATACTTTTGTCAGTCAAGCAGGTTTAACTTGTGGGTGCGACACAGATCGCTCGTGGTTTTCTCTCCCCCGAATACTTGCAGGACGACTTTTGCCTTGAATTCTGCAGAGTATTGACGACGGTTTGCTGCCATAATTGCCCCCCTTCAAGAACAAGGAGACTACTCTTCGTCTCCTGTCCGAAAATAGGGGGGCATTTCAAATGATCGATCGTCAATTTTCAATTCTAACCAGTACCTTATCCGTTTCATCCGTTTGATCATCCGCTGCCATGTTTCAGTCTCCTTGTGGGGTGGGGCTTTGGAGCAGATCGTCGAGGTGAAGATTTTTCTGTTAAACGTCACCAGTTTTCGTTGCCTGTACCTTTGTGGAAAGTATATTATCTACGTAGTCCCGCTGTTCCTCTGGAATGAGAAGCTCTGCACCAGATTTTAGGGAAAACATTGAACCGGGTTTTACAGTGATTACAAGAAGGTTGGGCTCTGCTCGGTCCCAGCGGTAGGAAATTATCTCTTCCCATTTCAGCAAAGAAAATGCCAGGTAGAGGCCGTTTTCATAAACGAGTAAATCACTAAAAGCCGATAGGGTATAGTTGATTGAGAAACTCCAAAGTAGAATTAGGGGTGCCCAATCTCGTACTGAACTCGGGAAAGCTGGAGTACCGCCCATCACTTCATAACTTATAAAAGCTAAGGCAATAAGGCTAACAATAATAGAAGTAACAGCAAGAAACTGGGTTTGATAATTGTTCTGAAGACGACCTATTCTCCTTAATAGAGTGCCTGTTTCCCTGGAGCCATCGGTTATCCAACCTAATATTGGACTCCATATCAGCAGGCTAAGCAGAATCAGAAAAGATGAAGAAAGATCTAACCTCGTATCAATTCTTAAGAGGGACAGGCAGTAGTACAAAACAATAAAGACAATGCCACCAAGAATGAAGAAAAGAAAAAAGCGGGACATTCTGTGTTTCAGGTGATTTACTGTTTACTGGTGTTGCAAACACCAAATTTTGCAATATGGGGGGTTGGGGGCGAAGCCCCTTTACCCCTTACAAAACTTGTGTTTTGCTGTACTAGTCTTACAAAACATCAACGGACTGGTCAATTCCGGAGGCGATTATCCATGTCTTCCAGGCTCTGCGAGTCAAAAGAATCGATCTTCTCAAATGGTTTCTCAGAAATGTACCTGTGTCATCAGTAGCGTAATGACTAATGCTTGTGTCCCGTTCCATAGAAGATGGAGGTAAAAGGACTCGTATGGACTGTTTTCTTGAATAGGTCTTATTGCTTGCGCCAGTAATGGGCAGTCATGAACTGCTGCCACTGCCCGTCATCCCTCAGCATGTGGGAGGTCAAGATTCGGTGGTCGTTGCTCTTGACCTCGATTACATCTTTGTACTTTCCTAATTTCTCCTCACCCGTCATTACAGGGCCTTCGGAATTGAGCGTTAGCACAGTTTCCTCTGCATCTAATTCACCATCGTATTGCCAGAGATAGGTCATCATTGAACCGATCCAGGTTCCCACATAGCGTTGCTTCTGTAGGTCGTAGCCAAGGGTCATCAGTGTTGTGGCGGGGCCACATCCAGGCATCTCGCCCTGTCCTTCCGCCAGAATCCAAAGTTCACCCAAGGATCGCACAATCTCTGTTCCCGTTGATTTTACGGGGGGTTGATCGGGGCCCATCATGGCTTCGGTTTCATAGGTCCACTCACCGACGAGTTTCTGGAGCCACTGATGTTCTTTTTGAGATTGAGCAGGCATGGATGGGGTTTGTTCGGTTTGGATGGTTTCCATTTTTATCTCCTTGGGATGAATGACGAAGGATGTAAATTGCAGTAAAGCTGGGGTAGAAGGGCAGATTCTCTACCCATAGGTCAGTTTTTGCGGGTATCCAGGGGGTGAATCTTCAAAGTCTTCCTGCCGCCCGTAAGGGGTCATATCAAGCAGGCTGTAGGCATCAGTCAGGGATTCAACACCACGAGCGTAAGTTGAGTAGGTGTGAAAAATATTGTCATCCAGGCGGAAGAAAACGCTGAGCCCGTGGCTTTCGCCCTGCAATACATTGGGGCCGTTTAATCTCTCTAACTCAGCTTTGTCTCGATAGTTGTATTCGATCGGCGTAATCTTTTCGTCCAACGTGACGTGAAAATCATAGTTGAAATCACTACCAAAGGAGGAATACCAGGGAAAGGCCCATCCCTTCAATGTTTTGTAGCCTGCCAGCTTAGAAAACGGAGCCCGGGAAACTAACGCAAAGGTCGTATTGCGCTCATTCAATAGCGATAGATCGCCCAGGGAATTAACAAAGCCTGTACAGCCACCACAGCCCTTCTCCCACTCTGGAGCAAACATGAAGTGGTAAATGATCAGTTGGGTTCGTCCCTCGAACAAGTCAGTAAGTTTGGCAGAACCCTTTGAGCCTTCAAAGGTGTATTCTTTCTCAAGTTTGACCATTGGTAACCTGCGTCGTTCTGCATTGATGCGATCGCGCTGCCTGGTCAACTCTTTCTCGTGTTCAAGCAATGTTTTACGAGCAATCAGCCATTCATCTGTTTCAACAATTTTTGGATGAGCAATTGCGTTCTGTAGCATTGTGAATCTCCATAAATGATAAAAAGCTCAAGCGACCTGCTCACAGTTGATCATCCACGGTGTACCAAACTGATCAATTAACATACCGAAACGAACTGACCAGAAGGTTTGAGCGATCGCCATTTTTACCTTGCCCTTTTCTGCCAGAGCATGAAAAATCCGCTCTGCCTCGTTGGGGTCGGGTACACTCACCTGCACGTAGAAGCCTTGGGGGGGGTCAAAATACCCCGGAGGACAGTCAGACCCCATGAGAAGGCGATCCTCTAATTCAAGACAGGCATGCATAATTTTGTCATACCATTCCGGTGGAATATTTTCTGCAGAGGGTGCTTCTTTGTGCGTCATCATCGTGGTGATCTTGCCACCGAGACATTGTTCGTAGAACTTGAATGCAGCCTCACAGTTGCCGTTGAACATCAGGTAAGAATTGAGTTGCATTGATTTCTCCTTTAGTGTTCGATTCTGCGTTTTGATGGGTTGAGCGGGTACCACTGAAGTTACTCTGGCTGCCGCATTTCAACCTGGGCCCGAATCCGGTCTTCCTGCTCCCTTAATTCAGGTGTCAGGGCTGCACCAAAATCCTCTGCCTCAAACACAGGACGGATCTCAATCTCCGAGTCTCCTGGCATGGGGTTGGGGCATCGCTTCACCCAGGCGATCGCCTCTTCCATGGAATCTACCTGCCACAGCCAGAAGCCTGCAACTAGCTCTTGGGCTGGAGTGAATGGGCCCTGGGTGGTGGTGCGATCTGTTCCTGAAAAGTGAACTCGCACCCCTTTTGAGCTAGGATGAAGCCCCTCAGCCGCAAGCAAAATACCTGCCCTGGCTAATTCTTCGTTGTACTGCCCCATTTCAGTCAAAAGTTGTTCGCTCGGCAGGATCCCGGTTTCAGAGGCTTGAGTCGCTTTGACAAAAACCATAACTTTCATTGAGAAATCTCCTGTTGAATAGTTTTGGGTTGAATTACCAGGGTTTTGGTGTACTGCTCACTAACTCGCAGCGACCCGCTTGAGTTCATCAATCTCAATCTTCTTCATTTGCAGCATGGCAGTTGTAACCCTTTGAGAAACTGCCGCATCGGAGTGATTGAGCAACTCAATCAGAAGGTGAGGAATAATTTGCCACGAGACTCCATAGTGATCTTTGAGCCAGCCGCATTGCTGGGCAGTTTCATCCCCACCAGCAGACAATTTTTGCCAGTAATCATCTACCTCCTCCTGGGTAGCGCAAAAGACCTGAAAGGAAATCGCCTCGTTAAATCTGAAGGTCGGGCCTCCATTTAGGGCGGTGAACGGTTGACCATCCAGTTCAAAGCTGACGGTCATGACAGTTCCGGCGGGTTTTCCGTGAATTTCCTGTCCCGCTTCTCCGTACCGACTGATGTGAATGATTCTGGAATTAGGAAAAACCGATGTATAAAACTGGGCAGCGGCTTCGGCTTGATCATCAAACCACAAACAGGGAGTAATTTTGGAATTGATTTGCATGGAAGTTCTCCTCAAGTTCCATGGGCTGGTAATCCTGCAATTTCGAGGACAGGGCGAATTTCGACCGTGCCCACTCGCGCTCCTGGGATACGGGTGGCGATCGCAATGGCTTCATCCAAATCCTGAGCATGAATCAGGTAAAATCCGCCTAATTGCTCGCGGGTTTCGGCAAAGGGGCCATCGGTCACAAGGGATTTCCCCTCCCGAATGCGGACACTGGTAGCCGTTGCAACAGGGTGGAGGGGAGCAGAGGCTACAAATTGTCCTTTTGTATGGAGTTCCTGGGCGAGTTGGGTAGATTCTACGTAGCAATGCTCCCGCTCAGGGTCACTCATGGCGTTTTCGTCCATATAGATCAGCAGCAAATATTTCATTAGGTTGCCTCCTTTGTGATTCAGTCGAATGGGAATTGCTCAAATCGACATCTCACGAACAAATTTCGTTTAGTACCATCGAACTTTCCCATCCTTTGCCAGTCAGTCGAATGGGAACGCCTCAAATCGACACCTTGCCCCAAAAACTTTGTGTCTTTTTATGACAGGTAGGGCTCCAACCCCAAAATCCGATGTTGCTTAAGCAATCGCATCTGTCTATCGTAGTGAATGGGGCAGATGGCAACATTTAATTAATGACTTTGTTCGGTCAGCAATTCTGCTGGTATTCTATGGTTGGATTCCCCTGGCTCTTTATTTTGTTTAACAATCATTTGAGCAGGGTGCTCCGGACGAATGGCCGTTGTAATTTTCTCCAGGCGATCGGTCATCAAAACGATAGCTGTGGTTCCCAGCTCGACATCACTTCTGGCCGCTTCCATGGCGATGCCATTGTCAAAATTTTCGTTTGCCAAACCCCTGACCCCTTGGAGCCTGGTACCAGACTAGCAACTCACCATCCACTCCACCCGCCGCCAATTGATGCCCCTGCGGGTGCCAGGTGAGACAGGAGAAGCCGTTGGATGCGCCTGTAAGCGCTTGAATCAGACGGGTGCCCCGGTGCCAGAGGGCAACCCAACCATCTTCTGCTGCGGATGCCAGTAACAGGGAATTCGGCTGAAAGGCGATCGCGCGCACTACCCCTTGATGATTACCCAGAATCCGGCTCGCCCAGCCCACACGCTCATCCCGATCGCGTTCCCAAACGACAACAGCGGCTCCGCTACAGGATGCCAGCAGCGGTACACCTAGACTTGTAGGAACCTCAGACCATGCCAGTTGGCGCACTTTACCCGGAAAGCCCCGCATCAGCCAGGGAGCGGGATTACTCCACTCCATCACGCTCAGGGTGCTATCCAGATTACCCTTAGCAATGAACTGGTTATCAGGCGACCAGGCGATCGCCACCGTTGCCGAGGGAATGTCTAACGTCTCCTCTTCTGCATCCCAGTCCTTCGTGTTCCAGACTCTTGCCCCCTGATAGCCCGCCAGCGCCAGATACTTGCCATCCCTGCGCCAATCTAAATCCAGAACCGTTGAAGCCTCGAAGTTAAGCGTCGTCACAACTTCCTGAGTATCAGCATCCCAAACCTGCACATACTTACCCAGGCTAAAGGCAAGCTCGTGAGTCGTGGGATTCCAGCACAGACGATCGACCCAAACAGACTTGTTTTCTAAGGTAGTGATGAGTTCTGGCCCACCCGATTGCAGCGACCAGAGCTTGACCTGCCCATCTTGCCCCCCGATTGCCAAAAACTTTCCATCATGGGAAAACGCAAGACAATCGACGGAGTACCCCGTTTCAGTCTGGAGAAGAGTAGATTGGAAATTTGGCAAGCTGATTAACACTACCTCCCCAGCTGCCGAACAAGCCGCCAGAAAATGACCATCGGTTGACCAGGCGATCGCCGTGACATAATCTGACAATCCATCCCGCCAACCCTGCTTAAACTCCTGCTGACTACTCGTCTTCACCATCCCCTACTCCCTACTCCCCTACTCCCCCCTCCCTACACCAAACACCCCCGAAATCCCTCCTTCAACTCCCTTTCATCCAAGTTCCGACCGATAAAGACCAGTTCATTCTTACGGGTTTCGTTGGGCTTCCAGGGGCGATCGGCTCTACCATCAAACAGCATGTGAACCCCCTGAAATACAAATCGATTATCTTCGCCCTCAATGTTGAGAATGCCCTTCATCCGAAAAATATCGGGTCCCTGATTTCGTAACAGTTCACCAATCCAGGTATTCAGCCGCTCAAAGTTCAACGTACCGGATTCTGCGATCGCTACGGAACCGACCGTTTCATCATGTTCGTGAGCATCTTCGCCTAGAAAGTTGGGATCAATGTCCAGAGCGCGACTGAGATCGAACGCTCCGACTCCCAGGATGCTATCCATTTCCACTTGAGCGTCTTTGGTGCGATAGATTTTTGCCATTGCATTCATCGAGCGGATGCGTTGCTCTAATTCATCCAGTTCAGCAGGTGTTACTAAATCGGTTTTGTTGAGCAAGATCACATCGGCAAACGCCAGTTGCTCGATCGCTTCATCCGCATCCCAGTGCTGGTGAATGTGCTTGGCATCTACAACGGTAACTACTGCATCCAGGCTGGTTTGCGATCGCACATCTTCGTCCATAAAGAAGGTCTGGATCACAGGAGCGGGGTCTGCCAACCCAGTGGTTTCAATCACGAGATGGTCAAACTTGTTGCGCCGCTTCATCAGGTTGCCAATGATGCGAATCAAGTCTCCGCGCACCGTACAGCAAATACAGCCGTTATTCATCTCAAAGATTTCTTCGTCAGCATCAATCACCAACTGATTGTCGATGCCGACCTCACCAAATTCATTAATGATGACAGCAACCTTTTTGCCATGTTCATGTGTCAGGATGCGGTTGAGAAGTGTCGTCTTTCCGGCACCCAGATAGCCCGTTAAAACAGTTACAGGAACAGAACTTGGAATATCGGCAGTTACCATTGGTCACGCCTCTTCGCTTAAAATAATGATAATCATTCTCAAATTATAGGTGAAAGCTTGGATTCAGCAAGTGTTTTGGGTTGAGTCGGAGTTCTGGCAGTCTAGGGGTGAGGAAACCGAACTTCAGCAGGTGAGGAGGTGTGTCAGAATACCGATAACTCATTGATGCGGTAATTTTCAATGCCACCTACACCATCCGACCCACCAGCCAACAAGTTAGCCGATGCAGCGATCAAATTTTTCTGGGGCGCTGTCGTTGGCTGCTTCCTGGCTTTAATTCCCCTCTCCTATGTTTGGTATTATCTTTCAGACGTTACGACAACTCAGATCTTTGCCCTTATTGCGTTTGGGGTGCTGGGAGGGATTGTTGGTATATTTAGCAATCTCCAGCAAATGGGTCGTTTCTTCGACTCCATTCCCTGGTTCTGAGTTTGGTGCTGGAACTTAAGCCTGTAGGAACGGTAATACGATCGCTGCCACTTCACTGGCATATTCTTCATGCAATCCCAGAGAACCAGGAAGGCGATCCCTCTGAATTCCGGGTAACTCCGCCAGAGCTTCCATTTCAGCCTTTGACCGTCCCGGAGATTGTTCGCTGATAATGATCATTGTAGGGACAGAGAGCGATCGCCCAACCTGCAAAAACTCATCGTGGCTTTGCATGGGGTCAAGCGTCCCTGTGACAAATGCCGCTGGTGCGTACCGTGCCCCTTGTTGCTGGGTGATGGCATATTTCTGCTGCATGAATTCTGGGGTCAGCTTATTAACATCCACGTAGACATGCCGCCGATACATGAACTTCAGAAAGGCAGGAGCCGTGTTGAGAGTGTAGAGTGCTTCACCAATGCCGGGTGATCGAACCAATTCTCGAACTGCATTCCGTACAGGAGTCGGTGCCCCCATCACCCGCAGGGGCCCTTTCCAGGTCGGTGCAACCAGTACCAGTTTTGACCAGGGGCAGGGTGTTGGTTGAGCAACCTGCATGGCGTAACCCGCTGCATGACCCGCCGCAACGACGGCAACAGGTTGATCAAATTGAGACTGAAGGAAATCTTGTAGAAGTTGGCGGTAGAGAGCGGGCTGATAATCCAGAAAGGGGCGATCGGATTGTCCAAATCCTAACCAGTCCATGGCAACCACTTGAAAGTGTGGGGCTAACTGTTCGGCAATTCCCTGCATTTCGCTGCGGGTGGAAACGGTGCTAAAGGCAGGAAGGAGCAGAACTGGAGAGCCACTGCCCCGTGTTTCGTAGGCGATCGCAAAGCTTTGATCCTGCCATTGCCACTGAAATCTGTGAACAGTTCCGCCAATTTGAGCCGATTTAGGCATCATTGTAATTGTCATGGTTGCACCTCATAGGTTGCTAATCGAGAACGGGCAGTGGTTACTGGATAGTTAACTTTATCGGCTCAAACTCCTGGCACTGTGCTAGTTCTTGCCGCAACTGTTCCGGGTTAAGATTACGTCCAATCAACACAATTTGATTACTGGGTGAGGTCGTCCAGGATTCTACCTCCAGGCTACATCGCTTTCCACTCAGTTGAAAGATGTGTTTCATCTGGCTTTCCTGAAACCAGAGAATACCCTTGCCCCGAAAGATATTAGCGGGAAGCTGATCGAGGAAATTTTGAAATTTTGTGAGAGCAAAGGGGCGATCGCTGACAAAGGACACCGATACAAATCCATCATTCTCTAAATGCTCGGAGTGGTGATGGTGATGCTCATGGTGATGCTCATGATGGTGATGGGTATGTTTCGTCTCCGGTTGATTCAGCAAGTCTGCATAGTGGTCTGGATCGTTATAGCCAACATCCAGAATCAACGGTAAGGGAACCTCTCCTCGTTGACATCGAATCACCCTGGCTCCCTGTTTCACGCTGTTAATATACTGCTCCAGTTGATCTACCTGTTCAATGGGTACTAGATCTGTTTTGTTGAACAGCAGGATATCTCCGTATATAACTTGTTTGAGTGCAGCATCGCTATCAAAATGTTCTGGGGTGAAGGTTTCCACATCGACCAGAGTCAAGATTGAGTCCAGTCGTGTCAAATCCCGTAGCTCTGTATTCAAAAATGTCAGCATGATGGGCAGAGGATCGGCAATTCCCGTTGTTTCAATCACCAGATAGTCGATCGGTTCTTCGCGCTCCAAAACCTTATACACTGCGTCAACCAGGTTCTCGTTGATGGTGCAGCAGATACAACCATTGCTAAGTTGCACCATATCCTCATCGATCGACACCAGCAGTTGGCTGTCAATATCGATATCGCCAAACTCGTTCACCAGCACCGCAACTTTGAGATCCTGCCGATTCTTAAGGATCTGGTTGAGCAAGGTGGTTTTACCACTGCCTAAAAATCCAGTAATGATGGTTACTGGCATTCCTCGCTTGGGAATGGGTAAGGATGCTTGGCTAGAAATCATTCTTTTCTCCTCTTGATGATTGCTGTAATTTTTCTCTACTGAATCAGTGCATTAAAACGTGGCAATGCCATTGCAGATAGAAAGATCGCTAACTGGGTTGCCACAATGCTGGGGCCCGATGGCAAATTAAATCCGGCTGAAATCAGCATCCCAACCATTGCACTCATCGCGCCTAACCCTGCTGATACAACGACATAGTGAGTAAAGGTACGGCTGAGCAATCGGGCAGCACAGGCAGGAATCACCACAAAGGCACTGACCAGCAAAACACCGATCGCCTTAATCGAAATTCCCACGACCAATGACAGCAAGACAATAAAAGCAGTTCGATGAAGGGATATGGAAACTCCCCGGGCGATCGCCAATGGTTCGTGCAGCGTCAGCAACATCTGGGTTCGCAGGGTTAATCCAACGAACAGCAGACAGGCGACGAGCAGCACCCCGCTCAGGATTAAGTCAAATTCTCGGACTGCCAGAATGTCGCCAAACAGCAGGTTATTTAGCCCGCCTTTGTACTGCCCGACAAAACTGAGGGTGATAATGGCGATCGCCAACGAGGAGGAATAAATAATATTCAGTAGTGCATCTGTCCATAAACGAGTACGTTCCAGCAGGTAAGACACGGCTAAAGCAAAAACAACCGCGAAGGGTAGCAACACAGACGAGGGATTGAGTCCCAGTAGAAAGCCAATGCTGATACCGAGTAAGGCAGAATGGCCCAGAGCATCACTGAAAAAGGATAACTGTCGCAGAATGGTAAAACTGCCCAAAAGTCCCCCCATGATTCCGGTCAAGATACCGCCCAGGAGTGCCCGTTGCATGAAGGGGAGCGGGAAGAGTTCGATGATGCGGGTGAGTTGGGTAGGCATGAGGAGTGGGGAGGGGGAAGAATAGGAAAAGGGAATAGTTTTTTGGGTTGTATGGGATGGGGAGTGGGAAAATTCAGTCTTATCGGGATTTGCAGGTTTGGAAACAGGGTATGGCTTTGGCGGAAAATTGCTATCGCGTGACAAAGCCATTTCCGAAAGAAGAAATCTATGGCCTGGTTTCACAAATTCGGAGAGCGGCGGTTTCAGTTCCTGCCAATATTGCTGAAGGATATGGACGAGAGTACCGAAATCAATATATTCAGTTTCTTCGGATTGCTCAGGGTTCCTTAAAAGAATTAGAAACTCATCTTTTGCTTGATGTGCGGGTTGAATTAATCACCATGCAAATAGGGCAACCACTCTTGGCTCAATGTGAATCTACAGGTAAATTACTCCGTGCGCTCCTCTGCGCTCTCCAAAAAACTCAGTAAACCACACCCCCCCACTCCCTCTTCCCTCCTTGATGCCGATGATGATAGCGAACAAACTCTGAACCATAGGCAGCAGAGAGGTTATCGGGGGAAAGGGCAATCTCTGGAATTCCCTGGCAAAGCAGGGTACGGTTCATGCAGAGGACGCGATCGCACTGTCGTCGCACCCTATCCAGGTCGTGGGAAATCTGCAAAATTGCCCAACCCTGCTCTCGTTTGAGTTGATATAGCAAGCGATAAAAGTCAGATTCTCCGCGCACATCCAATCCGGCAGGCGCTTCATCCAGGATCAACAGGCGGCGTGGACGAACCAGGCAGTATGCCAGAAGGACACGCTTCGTTTCACCACCTGACAAGCCACTAATCAAATGATGGCGGAGATGGTCTGCTTCAACTCTGGCGAGCGCTTCCCGCACAGCATACTGGCGTTTTCGGCGGTTCGCCCAGGGTACTTGAATGCCCAGCATATCCCATCCCAATCCCACCAATTCTTCGACGGTTATGGGGATGCGGCGATCGAACAGGAAGTTTTGCGGTAGATAGGCAACCTGTTGACGGATTTTAGGTGCAAGAAAGCCTCGACTAGACAAAGGTTGCCCCAGGATGCAAACATGTCCCGCCTGCCGGGGCAAAATGCCCAGAATTGCCTGTACAAGCGTTGTTTTGCCTGCTCCATTGGGACCGACGATCGCCGTATCGGTTCCTGCTGCCAGAGAGAACGAAACATCCTGTACGGCTGCAAAGGTTTCTCGATAAATCGTGAGATGTTCGACTGATAACACAAGGTTTTGCAAGCTATAGCTCATTTGTGTGAGGAGTTGCGGGAGTGAGGGATGGGGAGTAGGGGGGTGGGGAGATTAATTAAATAGCAATCGTTGATGAATACTCTCAAGTTTTACAGGTAGATAGGGCGAAACACTTCCTCCCTGCCCATTGCCCCTTCCCCATTGATCTTTCAAAAGATTGACTCGATCGTCCCGTAAATGCAGTCACCAGAGCTTGAACATTTTTCTGCATCGTGGTCAGGTAGTAATCGGGTTGGAGTGCCTCAGGTCCTCCCGTTTCCATTGGGTCAAACATGCTGACTCGCACATTCAAATCATTTGCCAGGGCTGCAAAGGCATCCTGTCCAGCCTGGGGTTCAGTCAAGAGCGTTTTCAAGTTGGTCGCCTGCACCGTATCTATCACCCGTTTCACATCATCTGGTGATGGGTTTTCTTCAGGTACATCCACCAGAAAATTGGCTTTTAAGTTGTAACTCGCAGCAAAGTAGGGGGCAAAGTCGTGAAAAGCGACAAACGTCTTGCCGGCATAGGGTTGTAGCAGTTGAGTGGTTTCTGCATCCAGATCTCGCAACTTCTGAATGTAGGCGGCGGCATTGGTGGTATAAACCTCTTTCCCTGCGGGATCAGCTGCAATCAACCCATCCCGAATATTTTCTACCTGCTGAATTGCCCGCTTTGGATCAAGCCAGATATGAGGATTGTATTCCCCATGATCATGTCCGGCTTTTACCTGTTCATTTGTGCCATGAGCATGGGCATGAGCCTCCCCTTCAATCGATTCTGTCGTAATCGTTTGCACCCCCTGACTGGAATCAATCACCTTCAGGTTGGCATTTCCAGCATTTTTAACCAGATCCTCCAGAAATGCCTCCATCTTCAACCCATTTTTTACCAGCACATCAGCTTCCACAAGTTTCTGGGCATCCTCTGGTTTTGCCTGGTAGTCATGGGGGCCAACATTGGTGGGTAACAGTTGGGTTACTTCTGCCCGATCGCCCGCTACGGCTTTTGTGAACTGAGTAATGGGCAAAAACGTTGTCACCACCTGCAACTCATCAGTGGTTGCGGTGGTCGGTGATTGTGCTGGCGAATTCGAGTTTGTTGAGGGGGCATTCGCTGTACAACTTCCCAGACTGAGTGCGATGCCGATAGTGAGCTTCGCAAACGCAGACATTACCCCAGCAGGCAATCGACGAACAAGGTTGCCGTATGGCGCTTCAGAAAGGGACATAGGACGATATGAGAATGATTATCATTCGCATATTCTACAGCACATTCCGTAAAACGGAACTCCCGCTTTAAAAAGTCAAGATCACCCCAATTCCCCTGCCTCACTCCATTGAGATCGCCATGGTTGGAGTCGGACTGCAGGCGATCCCTCTGGTCGCCCATCTATTGCGGAAGCAAAAGCCAGGGCGAAGATGTTTCCTACGATCGCATCACCTGGTTCTCATCCCTGACCTTGATGACGTTAAACCCACAGACAGGACAACTAAATCCTCTGGCAGACTACCCATTTGACGGAACTGGCCAAATGCCCCCTCAACCCTCACCCAATGCTGGTTCAAACCCGTTATTCTGTGCCGGTGACAAGAGTCGTGCACTCAATGGTGTTAGTTCCCTGAGGAGGAATCATGAGAAGATTTTTAGTGTTTCGACAACATTTCTTGAAATAGATTGTTCTGTTTCTGAGTGCGATTGTCTTATCAACCATTTTGTCTCAGAACTACTGGCTACACTTCAAATGGTTCTCTCCCCAATTGCAAAGCACCTGTAGGACAGGTTTGAGTGTCAGCCCATACTCGGTAAAAGAGTACTCTACTTTTGGTGGCATTTCTGAATAAACATTTCGATTGACAATGCCATCTTTTTCCAGCTCTCGCAATTGTTGAATCAACATCTTTTCTGTAATCTCTGGCATCAACCGTTTGAGTTCACTAAACCGCTTTTTCTCATCTTTGAGATGCCAAAGAATCAAAATCTTCCACTTCCCACCTAACACTTTTAGGGTGGTTTGTACAAATACAGTACCTTGAGTGGGTTCATTGGTCATCTATGCTACTTTCCGATATTTTGAGGAAGCTTACAAAAAAGTAAGTAATTCCGAAAAAGTTAGTAGGAGTATATCCTGTTCTTGGTTGTTGGTCATTGGTCACTGGTCGTTGGTTAGGTGCATGACAAATGACGCATGACCCATGACAAATCCTATAAGGAATAAGACGCAATGCAAATTCAATCTGCGATCGCATTAGTGACCGGTGCAAACGGCGGCATTGGGCAATATTATATTCAAGGCTTACAGGCGGCGGGAGCCCCTCGCATTTACGCAGGGGCACGTAATCCAGATAGTTTGAAGGAGATTGTGGCAAGCGATCCCGATCGCATCCTGCCCATTCCCCTCGATATCACTGATGAAGCTTCGGTGAAAGCGGCGGCTGAAACCTACTCAGATGTAAATCTCCTCATCAATAATGCTGGAGTGGGGTTCAATCAACGATTGGTCCCAGATATCAATTTTGCCAGGGTGCGATCGGAGATTGAGGTCAATTACCTCGGTACATTGCGGATGTGTTTGGCCTTTGCTCCAGTCCTTAAAGCCAATGGAGGAGGGGCGATCGTCAATATGCTGACCATTCTGGCAAAGGTAAATTTTCCGCTGAATGCCTCCTACTGCGCGTCTAAGGCGGCAGCTCTATTGGCAACTCAGGGAATTCGGGCTGAGCTTGCCTTACAAAAAACCCTGGTAGTTGGGGTGATGCCCGGAACAGTAGACACCGGAATGAGTAAGGATTTTCCACCACCCAAGGTTGCCCCTGAAGCGGTTGTACAGGCAGCACTTCAGGCGGTTATCGATGAAGTTGAAGATGTCTATCCTGGGGAGCAGGCCCAGGAGATGCAAGCCCAGTTACTTCAAGACCCCAAAGCGGTTGAAAAGTGGATGGCGGGAATTTTAGCCAGTTAATTGGAAGCACGGTGAGGAAAAGCCTAAAAATTAACGCTCTCCTACCCCCGCCCCAGTGAACTGGTCGGTTCTCAAGGCATGGTCAGCTTAGGCAAAATCAGCGCAGGGTAACCGTAGCCGAAGTTTACGAGTTAGATATCAGCCATGTACGAGTCGGACAAGCTGCAACGGTAATTAGCAAAAACAACGCTTTTTCAGAGACCCTGTGGGGGCGAGTAGTCGAAGTGGGAATCGTATCCTCTATATGAAAGATGGGTGCCTTGACGATCGCGCTGATGCGAAGGGAGGAGCATGGCAAGTGATAATCCTTGGGTGTCACTCCAGTTGCTTGACTCATACCTAAAAACTTCCCAAAAGAGATAAAAGTGCCGGGAATTTCGCTCTTAAGAGAGGTGCGATAGGCAACGTAGTCCCCCTAAAGTAATAGCTGTTTGATCCTTCGTGGGAGGACTCGGCGACAGTCGCATGTTTAGACCAATCCGACTGCTGCGCTATGGGGTGGCCGTTGGTTCGGTTGCCCTGGCGCTTGTGCTGACTCTGCTGCTACAACCCCTACTGGCACCTTCGGTCATGTCACTGTTTGTGCTGGCAGTTGTCTTTACTACCTGGTATGGCGGCCGGGGAGCAGGCTTTGCGGCAACTGTCCTATCTGTGCTGGCGAGTCGGTATTTTCTTCTCTCTCCAGTTCATTCATTTTTTCCCATTCCAGGGGCAACGATCGCCGCCCTGGTCGTTCTTAGCCTGGTCACGGTACTGATCAGCCTGTTAGAAAGTGACTTGAGGCTGATTCATCGTCGCAGTCGAAGGCACCTGCTCGATTTGGAGCAGACGGAAGTTGCCTTGCGTGAGCGGGATGCTCGGTTTCATGCAGCGGCAGAAGGTAGCTTTGATGCTATTTACATCCTCAAAAGTGTGCGGGATAAAACTGGAGAATTGATTGACTTTCAGTTTGTTGACTTGAATGAACATGGGGCAAAATTAATTTCCTTGAAGAAAGAGAACATGCTGGGTCAAAACCTCTGTGAGTTACTGCCCGTCAACCGGACTCAAGGGTTCTTTGAGAAATATAAGCAGGTGGTTGAAACGGGGGTTCCCCTGGTGGAGGAGTTTTCCAGCCAAGGGATGCCAGGAGTTACCGCAACCTGGCTGCACCATCAGGTCATGCCCTTTGAAGATGGAATTACCATTACGACCCGGGACATTACCGAACGCAAACAGGCAGAAGCGGCACTGAAAGCCAGTGAATTGCTATATCGGACGTTAGCAGAGGCGATGCCGCAACTGGTCTGGACTCAGAACGCTGAGGGCAAGGTAGACTACGCCAATCGGCAATGGCAACAGGCATTGGGGGTGACTCTAGAGGAGGTAGATCGTAAGGGGTGGGGCTACCTGGTTCATCCCGATGATTTACCCAGACTGCGGGCCAAAGAAGCCGCCTCCCTGCAGGGAAATGAGGTGCGAGAAGCCGAGTTCCGCTATCGCATGGCAGATGGCAGTTATCGCTGGTTTCTCGGTCGCTCCGTTCCCGTCAAGGACGATCGCGGTCAGGTGGTGAAGTGGGTAGGCACCAGCACCGATATCCACGACCTGAAACGCTACGAGCAGGAGTTAGCAATCCGTAAGCAACGGTTTAAAACCCTGGCAGAAAATTCCCCCGATATTATTTCCCGGATCGATCGCAACCTTCGTCATGTCTATATCAATGCAGCGATTACCCAGGCAACGGGGTTAGCGCCCGAGGCTTTTATTGGTAAAACCCACGACGATCTAAATATTCCCGATCATCTGCGAAAAGATTGGCAAGAGCGCTTGCGGCGGGTGCTGGCGACGGGTCAACCCTGTTCTTACGAATTTGAATTTCCGGCTCCCGATGGGACTCGCTACTACCTGGCTCGTATGGTGCCAGAGTTTGCTTCTGGTGGCACCGTAGAGTCTATCTTAGGCATCACTTCTGACATTACGGAGTTTCGGCACATTGAGCGGGCACTCCGTGAAAGTGAGTGGCGGTTTCGCCGAGTGATGGAATCGAACATGATCGGTATGGGCTTCTGGACCTTTGCAGGCGAGATTACGGCAGCCAATGATGCTTTGCTGAACCTGCTGGGTTATACACGAGACGAGTTTTTGGCCGAGAAACCCCGTTGGCGAGATCTCACCCCACCAGAGTATGCCGAAATCGACGCACAAGCGGTGGAGCAAATTCGCCAGACGGGAGTTTGCACTCCCTTTGAGAAGGAATACCTTCGCAAAGATGGTTCACGGGTATCGGTGCTTTGCGGTGGTGCAACCTTTGACAAAGCGGTAGAACATGGGGTTTTCTTTCTGCTGGACTTGAGCGATCGCAAGCAAGTAGAAAAAGAGCGCGATCGCCTCCTGCAACTAGAACGGGCTGCTCGTGCCGAAGCAGAAGCCGCCAACCGGGTGAAAGACGAATTTTTGATGGTGCTGTCGCACGAACTCCGGACTCCACTGAACCCGATTTTGGGCTGGACAAAATTACTCAAAACCCGCCAGTTTACGCCGGGAATGGTGACCCATGCCTTAGATACGATTGAGCGCAATGCTCAACAACAAGCCCAGTTAGTCGAAGACTTGCTGGATGTTTCGCGCATTTTGCAGGGCAAGCTGACCTTGAACTGCTGTCCCGTGAGTTTGATTGATGTAATTCAGGGGGCGATCGCCAGTGTCAGTCTGTCTGCTCAAGCCAAATCAATCGAGATCGACATGCATTTAGATAGGACGGTTCCCCCAGTCTTGGGAAACCAGGAACGGCTTCAGCAAGTTGTCTGGAATCTGTTGTCTAATGCCGTTAAGTTCACACCGGATCAGGGGCGTGTGGAGGTGCATTTAGAGATGGCTGGCAAGTCTACTCAAATTCGAGTAGTCGATACAGGCAAGGGCATTGAGGCAAGTTTTATTCCCTATGTGTTCGATTACTTTCGCCAGGCAGATAGTACGACCACTCGTTCCTTCGGGGGCCTGGGATTAGGACTGGCGATTTCCCGTCATCTAGTCGAACTGCATGGAGGCACGATCGAGGCAGCCAGTGAAGGATTGGGGAAGGGAGCCATCTTTACGGTTCGCTTACCGATTCCCCCTGAAGAGCCAGGCCCCCTGCCTGCTTGTTTGAACCCAACTTCACCAGAAGGGGTCTTGAATGAGCAACGAATTTTGTTGGTTGGGGCTAAAGATGATGCCCATGACTTAATGGTGGTGATGCTGGAACAAGCGGGAGCCCTTGTGGTTTCTGCAACTTCCACCAATACTGTGCTGGAGGAATTAGCCCGATCGCAACCTGATTTATTAATTGGTACGATCGCAATGTTGCGAGAAACCAACTACGAGCTAACCGAACGATTGCGCCTGTGGTCCCAGGAGTTTGGCGAAGAAATTCCAGTCGTTGCGTTAGTGACCTATCCAAATGAGGTCGATCCCCAAGAGGCATTAACGAATGGATTACAACATTTACTTCTAGAGTCAATGGAGCCAGATCAGTTGGTAACGGCGATCGCTCACATAATCCTTCAATCTAAACTTCAATGATGTCTGCATTCCTGGCCTATTACGATGATCCTGGTTATGCCGATTTTTGTTCGCCAGAGGAAGCATCCCCTGACTTTACTCATTAACTGTTTCAACGCTAAGGCGGCCATCGCATAGCACAGGCCAAATTTCGACCGTGCCAGTTCGTGCGCCTGGGATAGGGGAAGCGATCGCATTTTATCTAGTACAATTGAACTTGCTTCCTTTACCAGTCCGTCGAGTGAGAACTCCTCAAATCGACACCTTGTCCAAATCTTTCGTGTATTTTTATGACAGGTAGGGCTTCAATCTCAAAATCCGATGTTGCTCAGGCAATTGCCGACCTTTATCGCACTGAATGGGGACGCATTGTTGCCATTCTGATTCGGCTGGTAGGAGATTTTGATCTGGCTGAAGAAGCTGCACAGGAGGCCTTTGCGGCGGCGGTTAATCAGTGGGAACTAAATGGCATTCCCGATCTTCCCCGGGCCTGGATCATTCGGACTGCCCGATACAAGGCGATCGATCGCCTTCGACGACGAACGAAACTGACCGAAAAACTGGAGTGGTATGCAGCATCGGGGTTGATTCCATCCAGTGAAGAACCAACTTACGACAGTGATGAAATTCCCGACGATCGTCTGCGATTAATCTTTACCTGTTGTCATCCGGCCCTGGCGATCGAGACTCAGGTGGCATTGACTCTGAGAATGTTAGGTGGACTGGAAACCGACGAAATTGCCCGCGCCTTCCTTGTACCGACTGCAGCAATGGCACAACGACTGGTTCGTGCCAAACGCAAAATTCGAGATGCAGGAATTCCCTATAAAGTGCCAGAAACCACCTCTCTCTCCCCCCGGCTAGAGGCAGTACTGGCCGTGATCTATCTCATTTTTAACGAAGGCTATGCTGCAACTAAAGGAAATACCCTCGTGCGGGCTGATCTCTGTAGCGAAGCAATTCGTCTGGGCCAACTGGTGCGACAACTGATGGCCCCCCACCCTCCCTCCGAAGTCACTGCACTGGTGGCCCTGATGTTGTTGCATGACTCGCGGCGAGATGCCCGTTTAGACGAGGCAGGCGATCTAATTTTGCTAGAAGACCAGGATCGGAGTCGTTGGAATCATCCACAAATCGCCGCAGCGTTGCCCCTGGTGGAAGAAGCCCTGCGGGGTGGAACAGGGGGGTATGCCCTGCAAGCAGCGATCGCCGCCCTCCACTGTCAGGCAACCCGAGCCGAAGAAACAGACTGGGCACAAATTGTGCGGCTTTATGACATGCTGGAACGCTTACAACCTTCACCTATTGTCACCCTGAACCGAGCAGTCGCGATCGCGATGGCGGATAGTCCGCAGGCGGCACTTGGACTGATTGATGGCCTTGCTCCAGACCTGGACAGCTATCATCTGTTTCATGCCACCCGGGCGGATTTATTACGGCGTATCGGAGCATTAGAAGAAGCAACCCAGAGCTACAGGCGATCGCTGGAACTGGTGACCAATGACAGTGAACGCCGCTTCCTGGAACGGCGGTTGCACGAAGTTCAGCATCCCATCCAGTTGGGCTAGAGGGTTGCAACAGTCTAGATTGGGCACACGAACCGTTTCAACCCGGTCAATTTATAGTTGCTCTCTGGTAAGGAATGCATAGTCATGCCAATCACAGACAGGGTGATAACCAATTTGTTGGTAAATATGGTTGGATGTGGGGTTTGCCAAATCTGTAAACAGAAAGCAGTGATCACATCCCTGGTCTAATAATTTCTGACTCAGCGCGGCAACACAGGCCGTTGCATATCCCTTGCGGCGATATTCTAGAGGTGTATAAACGGGGCCAATTCGGGCTGCTGCGGGCAAGGATTGACTACCACTTGCCCAGGAAACGGGGATACCATCTTCCCAGAGATAGATACTCTGGCCTTCCAACCCACTATCTACCATCCGCTCAGGAGTTTCGCTCACAACCTCACCGATCTCAGAAATAAAGGCTGCAAACCAGTCCAGCAGTAAAGGACGATCGGCGGCCGTAGCAGATCTGAGATGCCCCCTTGCCGGGGCTACGGGTTGAACCTGGGTTAACTGATGAATTCGCATTTCCATGACCCGGCGGTAGGGCTGCCCCGTTAAAACCTGCCATGCTTGCAAAAAGGCCGTCACTTCTGTCACCAGGCCACTCACACCCGAAATTGGCTGATCATAATTCTGCAAATCCTGAGCAATTAGCTTCAGGGCTTCAATCTCCAATGCTTTAGACAATACCAACTTGTAGGGAGGTGTGCGAATTGCCACAGCCAAAACCCGCTGGTCGGCTTCCACGATCGCCAGGTAAGGCGGTTCGAGATAATGGTCTGGGTTCTTCCGTAAGGTATGTAAAATACCAAGTAACAAATTGTGCTCTGCCTCCTGCTGGAGTAAATAATCCTGGGCAAGATTGCAGAAATCCTGGATGCTATGAAATCGGTGTAATTGCATCGTTGATCTCCTTCATTCAAAATTCAGGACTGTTAAGTACTGGGGGGAACCTGATTCACCAGCCAAACGCCATTTGCCGAACAGTAGAACGTAAACTCGGATTGCTGCATGGCAGTCGTGGCGATCGCAAAAATTCCAGGCCGACCATGGCGCATTCCGACCTTTTGCGCCGTTTCCCCATCCTTAGACAAATGCACATGATGCCGTGACATTTTGAGCAATCCCGGTTGTTTCATCTCTCTCCTGCCCTGGTTCTCCGTTAGTAACAGCACCCAGCCCTGTCATGGTTTGCAGTTGAGGAAGTCTCTTCACTCCCCTGGGGCACCAGTTACAACCCGTTTGTACTACATATACTACAAGCAGGGTCCGGGCATTCCTGAAAAATAGGCTCTGATAGCACTACAAACGCTTGTACACAAAACTTTCGTTTTAGCAAGGGGGGAGGGTGTGAAATGTCAATTACATAGACCGATTGATTGCATCAAATCTCTTGAAATCCAGCTATCACAAGGGACTTCTGCCCCTTGAGGCAGAGCATCAAGGCAAAAGGCGATTAGCTAAATCTGGATTCAGTACTGGAACCAGATCATTCCTATCTTTGACTATCCGATGGACATTCGCACTGGCGCAGCCATGCCCAAGGCTATAGTCATCTACACCACCAATGTCCTTGAGTCGCTGAATCGCTCATCGCGTAATCAACCAGCTCTGCCCCTTTAATTACAGCTACTTTCAAGCAGAAGGTATTTCCATTGGGTCGGGTGCGATTGAGTCAACAGTCAAGCAAATTGGGATGGGTATCAAACTATCCAGTGCTCAATGGAACGCAGAAAAAGTTTTTTCTGAAAACTTCTGTTTTTTACTTGACGATCGCCCAATAAAAAGGCATTATAGGATTCGCACGGGGGGATATAGCTCAGTTGGTAGAGCACTTCAATGGCATTGAAGGGGTCAGCGGTTCGAATCCGCTTATCTCCATAGATAGAAAAGCCTCAGTCTACACGGGATTGAGGCTTTTTTGATGCTCGTTTTTTGGTACGTTTTTACGGATACAAAATGCTCTATTTGTCTCTATTTGTGCCTATTTATCTCTATCTTTGGTATGATTTTGGTTCGACCCTTTCAACAACAGACCATGCCCCGACAAAAAGCAAAAGCCGGTACTGTGAGCGTTTACGTAGCAGACGATCGCTTAAAACTAAGATGGCAGGCTATCAACGCTTCTGGAGAAAAGCAACGGTACACACTTTCTTTTGGGGCAGAGAATAACCATAACAGGATAGCTGCTGAACGATTAGCAAAACAAATAGAACTCGATATAGCCAGCAATAATTTTGATACCTCACTAAAGAAATACCGGCCAGCAGATGATCCTAAAACTCAGGTTCTTTCTGTGAGTAAAGTTTTTGAAAAGTTTATCGCTGCCAAGAAAACAGAGTTGGAGAATTCATCAATTGATAAGTATCACGTATTAAAAAATCAGATAGTGATATGCTTGGGTGATATATCAATTGATCTTATTGATGAAGGTAAAGCCAATAAGTTTATAAAATACTGTCAAAGTAAAGACTTGACAGGAGAGACTATTAACGCGTATCTCACTTTGCTTAGGGCTGTTTGGGTATGGGCAATAAAGCGCCAATATGCAGAGATTAACCCCTGGCAGGATCTACGGGTACGGACTGAGCCTAAACCGATGGCTAGACCATTTAGTGAAGAGGAAGTAAGCCGAATCCTAAAAGCCTTTGAAGGTGAGCATTATTACGATTTTGTGCTGTTTGTGTTATCAATTGGCTGTAGACCAGGAGAGGCGATCGCTCTCAATTGGGACGCTATCTCAGAGGACTGTAGTGAGGTGTGGATCGGTAGAGGATGGGATGCAAAAACGAAACAACTAAAAGCCACTAAAACACGGAAGAATCGAACACTGCTAGTTAATGAATCTTGTAGGCAGATGCTCTTGAAAAAGAGGGAATCAGCAACGGGTAGTGATTCAGCAGTGTTTCTCAGTGAGAAAGGTAAACGGATTGATAGAAAAAATTTCCTAAACCGTGAATGGAAAACAGCACTAAAAAAGGCCGGGATTGATTACCGACCTTTTAATAATTCACGTCATTCAAAATGGACTAATGAAGTAGTTCATGGTTTGGATATAGCCACCGCTGCTCATCTGGCAGGAAACACCCCTAGAACGATGCTAAATAGGTATCTTGGAGTCACTAAGATTCCTAAGTTACGGGAGTGGAGTAGAGTTACTGATGGAGACGATTAATCGTGAGGATAATGTTGTTCTAATTCAAGTTCTGCCAACATATATCGTTTAACTCGATCTAAAATTTTTAGAACTACTTCTTTTCTAATGTAATACTCAGAAGCACCATTAGAAAAAGCGAAATAATCAACATCTGTTTTTGCCTGATCGATTAAACGATTAGTGGCATTAGTTAATTCTATTGCTGTTTGTTCATTCATAAATTAAGCTACTCTTTTACGTTTACTCGGTTGCAGACTCAAACGTTTAGCTTCAATCGCTTGCTGATGGGCTTTAGGATCATCTTGAAAGCGTAAAGCATAGTCCATCATCACGGCATCGTATCGCCTCATTTTTCCCGATCCCCCGTAGTGGATGCCGTTAATGAGGTACTTTGACTCTAGCCATCTGTTAAGAGTGGCTAGAGAGATTTTAAGCCTTAGTAAGACTTCGTTTGTTGTTAGCCAGGTTTCCATAAGTTAACCGATTGAAACTTCTATAACTTTGGTGTTTGGTTCATTAGGGTAAAACTTTTCAATCAAAGCTTTTGCTTCTTCTTCATTTACACAGGCATTAGTTTCTAATCTCCACCACGGAGTTAAAGAACCATCTCGGTTAATCACAAAAAGACGATTATCTTTACGCAATTCTGCATAATAGTTGATTTCAGGCATATCTAATAACCCTTATCAGATCTGTACCCATACAGCATATCGCTAAAATATTTAGTTGGCAAGTTGATTCTAGGGTACATAAAACCTGTACAAATTCTTTTCCTTATTCCTTCAGCACTGCGATCGCTCACTAACGCGGCATCAATAGAATTTAACCGGATTGAAATACGACAGGTTTTATTATCTATGTCAAAAGAATCTATTAGATAGCCTAATTTACTGCCAGATACTAATAGATGTCGCAACCATTTCGCATTGCTATAACCGTACATAGGTTTGTAATTTTCAAGTAACTCCTTAAACTCAGGTGAGCATATAAGAGTAAATCTATGAGTAAGCTTTTCTGATTCGGCTTTACACTTGGCACCGTTAAACCTGCGTCTATCTGTTTTAGTCATTCGTTTAATATTGTTCGTATGCGTACTATTCTAATCGCCTATGGTCTTTTTGGCAAGTTACGTAATTCTACTGATCCTTAATCAAGTACAACACGGTTATAGTGTATCTATACAAGCCAATCAACAAGCGAGGTAAACAGACATGGCTAAGATGAGTGCTGAGTATTGGGCAACTAAAAACAGTTCTGAGTACGATCAGCTTATCGATAATCTGTACACTCAGGGGATGAAAGATGCCCAATGTGGACTTAAGCCACGGGTAAAAAGTTTGTTGCCTGGTCAAAGACCGTATTATATGGCGGCGTACAACCGCTATAAGGTTAGCTAGGGTTGTATTGATACAGGGTGCATCTAATAATGGTTGTTAAGTAAAGGAAAAACAAAATGAACGAGTTTGTAAATAATTTCCGAGTCGATCAACGCCAATTAACAATTTCTGAGTTAGTGCGATTCGATTTAGGTTCTGTTAAATCTTGCCAAGATACAGAGCTAATTGAAGGAATTATTGCTAGACTTCCGTTGCCTACTGTGATATGTCAGAAAGGCTATAAATCCATAGGCAAAAGTAAAACAATAATTAGGAGGATTAGTTCATATTGCCGCAATCTTTATGAGCTTAATGATTGCTCCTTATTTCCCGAATACAATCAAATGAAATTTAGGATTCTGCCTCGAAAAATTCAACGGAGAATTTTAGAAACTCAAGTCAATGTTATTGTGATTGAGACTAATAGCGTTGATACTTTTGGTGACGAATTTGATGCTAGTCATTTTCTAACCAAGTTTTACCAAAAATTTTAGAATCCCTGTCAATTTTTACTAATCACACCACAGGAGAGAAACCAATGATCTACCGATTCAGCTATGAGTCATCTTTAGGGGTTACACCTGAGCAACAAGCTTTGATCCTATCCCTGCGTAATCCCCAACCTGAATTAGAACGGATGTTAAAAGCTCTAGGTTTACCGCCTATCCACACAGTTGAGCCTACTGTAATCGTCGATTGTTTTGCAGAGTTCGATAGTGAACCAACTATCGAAATGATTGATCGAGTTTGGAGGGTTATCGAGTCTAAGTTAGATTTTGTAAGTAAGTCTAGTTTTGATCGCATCCAAACCGGACGATCGCTTGACTCATTTTCGGTTACGATTACACTAGATTAGCCACAACACAGAAGAGGTTAAGTAAATGAAAGTTTGGATCACCGCTTGGGTATTAGAGCCTGGAGTTAACAAGATTGTAGAAGCTGATGTAGAAATTGATACCACTTATTACAACGGTGTTGAATCAATCGTTGTAGAACATAACGGACGTAAGCGACGTTTAACCCGTCCTGATTGGCACACAACCAAAAAAGAAGCTATTGATCGTGCTATAGAAATGATTAAGGAAAAGCAAGATCAATATCAAGAAAGGATCGATGATTGGGAGAGACTTAAAAAGAAAATTCAGCGGTCTTAAATCCCTGCCAATCTCCTCTAAGTCACGCTAAAATCAGGAATGTACGCATACAAACATTTTTTTAGCGTGACTCCCAAGCAAACAGTTATTTACAATCGAATGATTTCAGATTTATCCGCTAATGCTCAGGCTAGTCTGAGTTTAGCGGATAAATTACATTTTCAGCGGCTAGCGATCTTGATGGATTACAAACCCATCTTGACTAGACCTATTGAAATGCGATTCAGGGCAGAGATAGAGAGACGTTGCGAGTTCCCCGAAGTTCTATATACCGATTTATTGGAACTCTATAGGAGAGATCCTGATCTGCTGCTGCCAGTGGAGGCGATCGTTAAGGAGCAACTGAAGCTAAACTATCTCCCTCAGAGGGCACCTTAACTAAAATATCCGTAATTGTACGGATACATTAAGAGAGTCAACACGGTTATTATGATAGAACATTCTCACAGGAGCAAAACAATGAAAACCTACGTAGTCAGCTATATCAGTTTCTATAACAATGATTTACTATCAACTGTGATTTCCAGCAGTAAATCAGAAGTAGATGCATTGTTACAGGGGATTTACGCTCTTTCTCGTCAAGATTTAGGTAAGCCCGTAGAAGGTACTTATGATCAAAATGGTTTTTTCTATGAGCAAGATGGTTTTCTTTCTGAGCTTGCAGATTGTACGGTAGAAGAAATCAAAACTGCTTGTTTCGATTGCGACATGGCGGTTAACATCATTGAGATCTCAGGCAACTAATAACGGCTATTACTTGCCATCTGTACCCGTACAAGTTAGAATCGTAGAACAACCGGCGAATTGAGCCAATCACAAAAATTAAGGAACTCAAAAACATGGCAATTATCAAGTTCGACAACTCGGAATTCTTAGGCTTAGGTATTCATTATTCCGGGCAACAGTGGACATACGCTCAGATGTTAGAACTGCTAGATAACTACGTTAGCAGCACACTTGAACAACTCACTCAGCTTGCAGCAGACTTACAGATTGAACCTGACGCGGTTATCCTTTCAACCTACACAAACAAGCGCGATAAAAGTTTGTGGTTCAATCTGCCGCGATTCCAATTGAATCAATCCGGTGAGTTTGTATTGTTTGTAGGTGATACTGAGGTCAAACCTACCTATGATTCTAAAAATGAATTTTACGTAGTGCCAGGTCACAGCTTTGAAGTAGACATCAAGCGTAAAGACGATGAAGATTCTACTTCTCCCATCATTCGCGTGGTGATGGTTAGCAAATACTCACGTAAAGTTGAGGGATTGAAAGAAAACTTTACTCTATCAATTCCAGTACGGACTAAGAAAGATTCTGACCTTAAGGCGATCGCTGTTGCCCTTCAGAATGGTGAAGTTAATGATCAAATTCAGCAAGTAGGCAAGGGAGGGGGATTCTCACCTTTTTATAAGCCTTTCATGCTGCCTAAAGGCTTTTACCGGATTGCTGAAGTGAAGGAACCTAAATTCCTGACTGATGGAGGGGTTATCTGGGAAGGTTACGTTACCTCTGTGGCAGATGGTAGCCGTTATCCGGTAAAGATGAATACTGCACCGTTTGTAGTGCAACAGCGAGACACGCTGTTAAAACAAGCCATTGCAGGTAAAGCGGTTTATATCTTTATCAACGGAGCATATAACACGGCTAAAGGTGTTGGAACAATTGGTCATGCTTCTGTACTGCCGGAACATAATGGAATTGTACCGGTAGAAATCTGGAAAAAGTTTGAGGAGGAATGTAAGCGGATCACCGCTGCAACAGCCAGCAAGAATAGCAGCAAGCTTCTGACTGATGCTCAAATCCAGCAAGAAAAAGAGACGTTTGAAGGTAACGAAGCGGCTAGAATTGCCGAATGGCAAGCTAAGAAAGAAGCTTCTAATACCGCGACTCCTGAGCCTGCTACAGTTGGGGCAACTGCTAATACCGCTGATCTCGATGATGACATCCCTTTCTAAAGTTTAGTGTTTGGTCTGTCTCTCCTAGTGACCTCCCCTGGATTAATACAATCTAGGGGTTTTTTGTTGCTAACTTCATGTAAGTAAAGATACACTTAAGTTAGTTGATGCCACTTAGTAAAGTAGGTAATCATCGGGGAATACTAAGCGTCTGTTCTCTCTTCACCCGTATAAATACTTAAAAGTAGACATCATGCAACGGATCATCGCTCAAATGCAAAAAACCTCCACAACTATTGCACAATTCAAAAGCGCTATCAAAGACGGGAATACTCGTTACCTGTTAAGCAATTGTGAGATAGTCTGCCAGGGAGGGACGATAGAGATTTATCCTACTAGCAGGTTAATTCTAGGGCACCTCACCAAAAACAAAACTCAGCAACTAAGAAGAGCTGCTGAGTCTATGGGTTTGAGGTGTGTTATAAAGTCGCCTTACGCGGGTAACTATTACCTCAATTGAAGTTGCTTTTTTGCTTCAGAGAAAACTTTTTTTGTTGGGGTTTCCTCCTTCAGGATTGCTACTAGATCGGCAACTGTGCAACGGTACTCTTGATCGGGTAGATCAGCAATCGATCTCAGTAACTTGACCGCGTTAGAGGTGCTGTAGTCGTAATCAGCACCCTGGTAGTAAAACACTGGAGTGCCAATCAATTGATCGTTTACTAATTGAAAATAACGAGGCTTAAACAATAGAGGAGCAATCCTGATCAGCGTCCCTTCTTTGGGATCTCGGTGCCCTTTCCTCAAAGAAACAGAGGAGTCTTTATTAATACCGACTTGCCAAACCGTTTTTGTGATGTCCTGTATGTCGCGATCGTTGATGCCCTGAATTTTATAAGATTGGGTGATAACTGCCCCTAATCTTTTTCTACCAATCTCGCTATATTTGCTTGACATCTTTGCCCCTGCTTTGCTACTTAAAAACATATCTATAACAACGATAGAGGTACTAATACGGATCGTCAAGTATTCGTCCGAAAGATCAGCAAAAACGCTGTGATGACGATCACATATGCGTATACTTACAGAATTACTTAACTGAATCATCTATCTAAAGGAGTAGCTGTATGCGTATTGCCAAATTGATTTTAGTCGAGTAAAATGTAGGGATACAACACATCTAATAATCGTTATATGCCGTTAAGAGGTTATCAGATCACAGCTAAAGAGAAAATATTAGAGTGGTGCAAGCATCCTGGTAGTAATACGCTTGTATCAGTAATGTCAAGCGGTAAAACTTATATTGGTTGTGCTGCTATTGAAACACTTGTATTAGATCATAAAAAGAAGTGTTGGGTTATTGTTAACCGTGAAGAATTGATCGATCAATGGAAAAAAGAATTTGATGAAGCTGCACCTAGACTACAAACCTACAGTAGGGATATAGGCATTATTCGCGGTAAACTGCCTAAGTTGCACCATAGACCGATTCAACTAGTCATGGTTCAGACTCTTACGCGCCAATTAAAGGACATCAAAGATAAAGATAAACCTGATGTCGTATTTTTTGATGAAGCTCATGAAACGGCATTTCAGCGAGTAGCAGATGATCTATTTAGAAGATGGCCTGAAGCTAAACAAATCAATTTGACTGCTACCCCTGTACGTCACGGGAAAGCACCTGAGCAATACCGCGATCAGTTTCCGATAGACACCTGGTTTACTCTGAAAACTGCCAGAGAAATGATTCATGAGAAACTTTGGAAACGTCCTATTTGGAAATCTGCGAGTGATACGTTAGCAGACGCAACTACCGTTAGATTCTCCGGTATGAAAGAAGTTGGAGGAGACTTTGACGATACAAGTCAATCCAAAGTAATGACGGATTTACTACCGGATCATCTAGCTGAAGCGTTGCCGCAAATAGGCGATCGCTCTACGATGTGGTTTGCGGTTGATACTAACCACGGATTAGCCATTTATAAAGAACTGGCAGATAGAGGATTAGAGGTTGCATTTATTTCTGGTGATGAAAAAATCACCGCGTGTAACGTTCGATTACCTAAAGGTAAAAGCCAACGAAAAGAAATTGTAAAAGCGTGTGGAGATGGCAGAGTCAAACATTTAGTGAGCATTCAAACAGCTACAACCGGTTTTGATTGCCCTAGAATGGCATGTGCTGTTTGGTTGCGACGTACTCTATCAGTAGGGCTGTTTAATCAAATGGCGGGAAGAGTGTTACGTAAGTTTGATGGGGTTACAGAAGCACTCATGTTAGATCTAGCGGGGAATTTAGCAATTCACCCCTTTCCTGAAGATATGGACTGGGATGAATTCGATCCATGTATGAGGGTGTTTCGTGATCCTAAGATAGTTAGATGCTCTAATTGTAATCATCGCCATGACGCTTTACCAACACCGTTACACCCTACCGATAAGCGGATTGGATGGCTTACAGGTCAGGCTTGCTTTAAGGATGGTAGAGAAATCAGTCTAACAACGGTTATTAGTTGCCATGAGTGTAGAGAACCTGTGTATGCTGACATGGAAACATTAACTCAGTATGCGAATTGGCTTAAAGAGTGCGGGAAAGCTAAAGCAACCGGCAAAAAAGCACCTAAATATGAGGGCACCTCATCGGGCATTAGTATTGGAGTAGCGACAGATAAAAAGAACGTTCCTATTACGATTGATATGTTATATGAGTTGGGCGTATGGAGACTTACTGAAGGAGGGGAGAAGCCTGAGAAAGATATTAAAGACCGGTCAGCAGAGTATCGGGAATTGAGGATCAAGTTAGCTAAGAATTTTGACCAGAAAGAAAAATGTGATCTCCGTTTTGCGTTACTCAATAGCAGACAACAAAAGTTCTTATCAGGCGCTTGTGTTGCCCGAATTAAGGTGATCCCAAACCACGCCGATCGCTATCGTGCTGCCTTGGCATACAGCTACATAAAAGACCGCTCACCAGTAAGCGCTTACCCATATTGGGGGGATAACGGAATTATCCCCAGGGTAGAAATCGAAAAAGCGTTAAGGGCTATTTGGGCAGGCAATGCTGATACATACGCAATGCTTGAACAATGGATCGAGTATCACTATCAGGAAACGAAAGACCACGCTAAAAAATCAACCTGCAAAAAGTTTCTAGACATTTTGCAATCGTTAACTTATGAGGAGAAAGAATCAGCATGATCACACTAGAACAGGCAACACAAGAATTCAATCAGGCTTGCAGTCAATTGAAGCAATCCAAAAAGGATCAAGAAATTCTAAGATTGCTTAAAGTGCGGATTGATAAATTGAATCAGCAGATGAACCGAATCAACAATGAGAAAGAACTAGAGCCTAAGCATAAAAGAAGTCTTATGATCGGCTATCTGGTTTGGGCGATCGCTGATGTGAGACGTTTAGAAATTGAGGGTGTATATTGACAAGTTACTACAACACGGTTATTATTGAGGAAGTTCACAGCACAAGAAGACAAACCGATGAAACAAATACCTCAAATTACCGAAAGCGAAATCTACGACTACAAAGAAGAGCAGTGGTTGCAATATGCCAGCTTTGTAGATACAAAAAGACGTTACCGTTTTGAATTAAATTGTAACGATCAATATCGAGTAACAATTAACGGTCAAATTGTCTATCTAGGCAACAATCTAAAAAGGGCTATCACTGTTTGGAATGTATACGCAGTATGAATAGAACCAAACTCGCTCAACACTTGTTACCAGGCGATCGCATCTGCTATCTATCCGGTAGCGCTATCGGTTTGAAGTGCATCAGAATGAATGAACCGATGGAAGATACAATAGCGTCTATCTTGTTTGAGGATGGCCGTTATCACGTCACATTGCGGTCAGGGTACAAATTACTATACCATCGTGGTGAGTCTGTCAGATTGGCAGAAAACGGCCGTAGAGAGGATTTTCGATTGAAGGCTAGAGAACAGAGTAGGACTGTTAGAGGAGTTAGTATCGAGTAAGGTTGTCAAATTAAAAATATCCGGTTAAAATGTATACATACAGTTTATTTTTTAACCGGATATGCCGTCTACATTAACAGCGGAAGAGTTGCAAAAAAGAATCAGTTTTGTTGAAAATAAAAACATTAAAATTATAAGTAAAGTAAAAACAATTAAAGGAATTATTAAAGTTAAATGTGGTAATTTAACTTGTGATAATATTTGGGAAAGTTCATTAGAACGTTTATACAATCAAAAAACTAATGTTTGTCGTCAATGTTCATTTACAAAAGGTTCTAGCAAAAGAATTTTGCCGGAGTCAGAAATAAAAATTCGATTAACAAAATTGAATATAAAACTTTTAAGTAATTTTACTAAATGCAAAGACAAACACAAGCTTTTATGTTTAGTACCAAACTGTAATAATATTTGGGAAGCTAATTTAAGTAATATTTTTAACAACAAAGGGTGTCCTAAATGCGGAATAAGAAAATCTGCATCTGCTAAAAAATTAAATCAAGAAATAATAGAATCAAGAATAAAAGAACTACGTAAAAGAAACATACAATTAATATCTCCGTTTACGAAAATGAAAGATAAACACACATTCAAATGTTTATTAGATGGCTTTGAATGGAGAACAAGTTTCGATACGGTTTGGAGAGAAGACGGATGCCCTAAATGTAGGGGGTATCATAAGACAGAAGAAGAAAAAATGAGAGTCAAAGCTCACGCAATAGTAAGAAACGCTTTAGCAAAGTTGTATATAAAAGGAAAAACCGTTACTAAGGTTTATAAAAATGAAGATGGAGGATACAACGAAATACTTTCTTATGGAAGTAATCAAGTGGCAATATTTATGAAACGGCATCCTAAACCGTTAATAGGAGATTGGCAGCTTGATCATATTATTCCGGTTTCATGGTTTGATCCTTATGATATTAACCAATTAAAATTATGTTGGCACCATAATAATTTTCAATGGTTAACTGCATCTGAAAACGCTTCTAAAAACAATCGTGTTAGACCAATTGATGTAAAACAATGTTTTACTGATTGGCATTATCAAACAATTACTAAATGCAGTTACGCTAAACCTTTACCTACTTGTGTATAGATACAAAATAATTACCAAATTACTTGAGAGGTTCTAAACTCATTTTGATATGGTGTAGCGCTACTATAAACCAATGCGTCTGCATGGTCTGGACTGCGGACACCGCGTTTACGCATATCCTCTTTAGACTCAATAATAATTTTCCCCGTGTTGGTATATCGGTGTAAGGGTTGACTTAATTGGCTGACCAATGTAGGGTTATTCGGTATCGATATTAGCGTGTTGAGATCATGTTTGGCTATACCATGTTTGACTTCCCAGGTTCTAAAGAATCTTTCACGAAGTAACCACCATAACTCTGCTCTTTTATTGTGAAACTTCTCTTTACTACTCCGTTTCTCTGCGGCCCAATAATAATCAGATGGTGATTCGGCACCATGTATCCCTGTATAGCGGAATCTTAAACCGGGAGTAGTCGCTAAGGTGCCTGCTACTCCTGCACCTACACCGACTACATCAAAAAACAAATGACTCACGTTCCTAGAATGGCAAAGGGAGATCGCGCGGTGTGATGTTTCGGTGGTGTTTTGCCCTTTCCAGGTATCGATAAACGTTACCTTACAACCTCCTAATAGCTCCACTATGACGGAAGTATCACGCCCTTCAGTTGCAACATCAAGCCCCATCGTAATGTGGTTAGAGTTGACTTCTAAGGGGAAGTTTATTGCAGCTTCTACCCATCTGGCAGGGATTACTATACCCTCACAAGAAGCATTGAAATCAATATCGATTTCCTGAGCAATTGTGATCGGTGAGAGTTTCTTCTTTTGATCCTCATACCACGGATAGATTGCACCTGGTGGAGCGTCAGCACCTTGTCCTGTTTGGCCTGTCTCAGGATGAATCCATTTGTTTTTGCGATCGTCGCTAGTCCAGCGAAAGTAGAAAACCGGATTGGTTTCGTTCAAACATTCCTGTGCAAATAAGTTTCCGCTGCCGTTAGGCGTACTCGTTTTGATTACGCAATCCGCCGATTGAGAAACCGCAGCAGCTACAGATTCTTGATTCTCTAAGAATGCGTATTCATCAATATCTAGTAGTAGGTAGCGATTTCCTCTCCCGATATTTAACCCCGCCTCACCTGTAATTGCATTACCCTTCTCATGGTTTAGCAGTTTCATGTAACCATCAAAATATTGCTTTTTGTCAGGTCGCATCCATGAGGGAAGGTATTTGAGAATTGACCGGATTTTTTCAAACAGTGAACCGGGATCACCGAGTCTATCTACCAACATTTCTTTTCGACTGGCTAACCCTCCTACATAGCCGTAATCGAATAAGAAGTGGTGAGTGTGATCACCGCAGTTGAGATAGGAAATACCTGAGTCTCTAGCTTTAGGAACGTCGCCAAATTCGCGTTTAGCTAGTCTCTCACGCCTCCATCGGATGTATTCAACCTGACGCGGGAATAATTTGAAGGGGAGTAATACAGGTAAGTTTCTAGCGGCATTCCTGGGATCGAATGTCCAGCACCAATCGTTAAACCATAAGACAGGATCTCTAGAACACGCCTCTAGAACTAATTTGCGGAATTCCAGATCCTTATTAGCTCGGTCTAATAGTTTCTTTCGTCGGGCGATTTCAAGATGTACTAACTCAGGAGTCAAAATAGTACGTATGCTAATTGTTTGTATACGTACTATTGTAGAAAATATTACAAACTCGCAAAATTGCTAGGATTGTAAATATCCGGGTATGCCAGAATGCTGATTGATGAAATTCTTCTAAGGAATTCCGCTCAAAAGCAACTTAAGGAATTTGTACGACAGAGGTTTAATGGCAAGTGTATCTACTGCGGCGATGAATACGATTTTCTAACGTGCGATCATATTGTGCCAAAGACTAAAGGGGGAGGCACAACACATCATAACCTTGTGCCTGCCTGTTGTGAATGTAACAGTAGGAAAGGATCAAAAGATGTGTGGGAGTGGTGGAAACGATCAATACACTGGAAGGATGCCGTAGAAAATGGGAGAGATCAACTACTGCGGGAAATCATAGCGGATAGGCGATCGCTGGCAGATTTTCTCACTGATACCCTAGGGAGTAACCCGCAATTTAGGATTAAGTTTGAAAAGGCGGGTTAGTCAGGATCTACTGTTATATGAGAAACCTTACAGGAAGTCTACTTATAATATCGGTAACTACTTTCATAGTGTTTACATAATCTATTGAACCGGGAGTAGACAATTTTAAGGCTTCTTTAATAGCGGGAAATTCAGATAAAGGATCATCTGTCCATTTACCGTTTATTAAATATTCTTGTTTCATAACTACTCCTGAATATCGGGATATTGGGCTTTGTATTCTTCCATCATCTTTTGCCGTTGTTCCTCAGAAAAAGCCATCCAAAAACCGTGTAACGTAAGCCGATGTTCAGCGTTAAACTCAATAAATTTTATACAAAGTTCTTCTATTCGCTTTATTTCTTCAGGTGTTAATGGGTTTTCTGCTTCAGGTTCCATAAGGTTTATTTCACCTCATAACCCTTACGCTTAAGCCTCAAAGCCTTACGCTCAGAATCGAGTTTTTGAAAAGTTTTCCATGCTTTATCTAACTGTTGTTTGTATCTACGGTGAACAGTAGTACCATTAAACTTTTTTACTAACTCAGTAAAACATTCAATGTCTTGTTTTATGTAAGGTATTTTTTGATCAATTTCCCTTAATCGATTAAACTCTTTTTTGGTTAAAGGGCGACGGGGCAAGACTCGAACTTGCGCTGCTTGTGCGTCCACTGCGTTCTATCCTCCTAAACTACCCGTCGCTAAAAATCATTATACTGTAGCAATACAATAATTACAAGTCATCCATATACCGCCTAAGAAGTTCCTCAGTAGGCAGTGCTTTTAGATCCTCATCTTTCTCAGGGCGATCGTTGCCAGGGATTGTTTGAGAGTGTATCGATAATCCTGCGATGTTTAGAACTTTCCTCTCTACTTCGGTTACAGCAGAATGCAAGTCGGTAAGGATCTTCAATCCCCCTAGAAACCCTTTGGGATCATTGCTTGCCATCTCTTGTAGATCAAGATGGGGTAATGCATCATAAAACCGCTTAGAGAGGTCTTCTACGGCTAATCTGAGTTGATCAGACAACCTTAATTGAGTTTCTATAATCCGATTGGCATTTACAAGATCTTCCCTAGCGGTCAGTTGCACTTGGATTACCTCATCTTGGAATGCCTGTAGTTTGCCCTGCGACTCGATAATATCGGCTTTGATTCGGGCTTCCCTTTGTTGGTTCCACTTTCTTTCAAAATATTTTTGCAGCAACGTGGACATAGTAGGATCGGCAGGGTTTTTAGTGTGTTCTCTGCTGAAAAATACTAGATCCTGATTACCGTTCACATAGGCCAACTCTATTTCTTCCCAATTGATATTATGAGTTGCCCTGTCTTTACGGTTGTGCTGCTGCCTGCCTTTATGAGTTGCCATTTATAAGATTATGTAATAAAAGTTACTCCTATCTATATTGTATCGATATGTGTAGGTAGGCAAAAAATAACCCCATCTAAAAGTGATTCTTAGATGGGGTTATTTTTGGTTGATGTAAGTGAATTAGGAAAAGATACCAGAGTTTGCAAAATCAACAAACACATCATTACGCAGGTTAGGGGCAAACTCGCGCTTAGTCTCAACAGGCAAATTCTTAAACCAGTTAGCAAATGCCGCGTAGCACTCTTCATAAGTTCCCCGGAAACCATACAAAGAAGCGGGGACTTCTCCGACAAAGCTGTAAGTTTTAGCAGGGTTAAGGTTGATGTGAACTCCGAAAGTGCCAACTGCTAACAAAGGGTATTGCTTAGTCATTTGTTCGTGTCTCCTGTGTTGCTTGACTCTTTTATAATAACCGTGTTGTCTCTCCGTGTCAACATACTAAGCAAATTATTTTGAGTCTCATGAGTCTCATATAAATTTTCAAAGTGAGAATGATTCTCAAAAATCTCTGAAATACCGATGGTTACTAGGAGGCACTATAAAATAGTGCTGAAAATAAGCTGTTTTTGTATTGGTACAGGATGCTAGTATATAGAGACAGGTGTGTGAGAATAGAGGCTAACCACTCTCAGGCAAAAAAATATCCCGCGACGGGTTAGGGCACGGGATAAATGAAAAAATTCTTATAGGGACATTCTAACCTATGATCCTCAATAACAACAAATCTACATTCAAAAAGTCCGTATTAGGACAAAATAAATTATCTAATAACGGTTTGAGCTTGCCTACAGAGGCGACAGAACAGATTAAAGCACTAGGGTTTACTGATAGCGATCGCGTCTGGTTTCGGGCACTGTTACCCAAACAACTAGATGCTGATACCGCCTATAAGATGGGCTTAGGGTGGAAGAATAAAGAGGGACGGTTAGTTAAGCAGTCCCATGAATTTTATTTTGAGAATAGGCAACTCTGGCAGAAATGGGGTAAGGAAAACTATAAGCCAGTACCTACCGAAACCCTTAAGCGAGTTAATGATCAGGGTTTTGGGATCTACCTGGTAGTGAACAAAGGTGGAACCTCTGACAAACAGATCACTAGCTGCCACAACTTCTTTTATGAATGTGATGATATTTCTAAGGAAGAGCAATGGTACAAGGTTAAAGAGGTAGAGAAAACGTTAGGGGTTACTCTGACTGTAGTTGAGTCAGGGAAATCACTACACCCTTACACTCACTTAGATCAACCTCTAACTGATACCGACCAGTGGAGAACTTATCAGAAGCGGTTAATCATTCGGCAGAATTCTGATAAAGCCATTCACAACCCTGCTAGATTGATGCGGGTTGCAGGTTTTGATCACAAGACCTGGAATGGAAGCGATTTTGTATCAACTCCTGTTGTACTAAGACAAGTTAGCAGCGATAAAGTATCTCTCCAACAGATAGATAATATCCTCCCATTCCTGCCAGAGGTAGAGAAGAAAGAATACACCTTTACAGGGGTGAATGGCGGTAAAGATGATGGGCTATCGATGCTCAACTTGGCAGAGTATCAGGATCATTACAACCCGAATGGCCGTACAGGTTGGGCAACATTTGCTTGTCCTGTTCACACTAAAGACGGGCAATCTCACTCTAACGATCACATCCACGTACACATTGAGTCAGGGGCATTCAATAATCACTGCGGTTGTAGCCGATCGGCTATCTGGTATGAATCTCTCCAGGTAGCAGTAGACCGGGGTTATAAAATCCCTGCGTTGACTAAAGAGCAAAAGAAAGTCGTAAAAGCCAAAACCCGTGAAAAGTTTAAGGGTTTATATGGAGGCTTTAGAGGGTTTGGGCAATACAAACCTACTCATACTCAGAATAACGATCGCTTAGTTTTGCCTGAGTTGAAAAAGCCGTTAACGTTTATCAGTAGCGCTTGTAAGACCGGCAAAACTACAGCATTAGTAGGAGAAATCAGAAAGAGAGCGGCTAAAGGTGAGCGGATTGTATGGATTACCTATAGAAACGCTTTAGCCTACCAGACCTGTAAGAAAGCCCATATTCCCCATATTCATGAGTTTAATAGCGATAGCGATAGAGTCAGTTATGCTTCAGCTTTTGCCTGTTGTCCTGATTCGCTACACCTTTTAAGAATTAGCTCGATTAAAGAGCCGTTTTTTGTGGTGATTGATGAGGCTGACGCTACCCTGAAACATCTCCTATATGGGGAGACGATGGGAGAGGAGCATGAAAGAAAATTAGCTCATTTCCGGGCAACGATGAAGCGGATCGTTGATATGGGTGGGCAGATCATCCTAATGGAAGATAGCCTGACTCATACGATGATTGACCAATACCGAAAAATCATTGGTGAAGCAATCGATTATGATTTTGTCGTTAATGAGAAATTCTTAAGTAAGTATCCTGTTAAGAAAATCGGTGGTGGCAGTCCTGCGGGATTGAACGATCAGATTATTCGGGATCTGGCAGTCGAGAAAACGATCGCTCTAGTTTCTGACTCTCAATCGTATCTTGAAACGTTGGAGCGGTTGATCGAAACCTATAACCCGGATCTAAAAATCATTCGGGTAGACTCCCGTACTGTGGCAGAGGAAGAAATTAAAGACTTTATGAAAGATCCCGATCAAGTGATTGATCAGGAGAAACCTAACGCAATCTTTTTATCTCCTACTGCTGAATCTGGGGTAAGCATTGAGAGTGAAGCGATCGATTGTGTGTATGCATACTTTACACACTCCGATCCGCGTCAAATGATTCAAATGCTTGAGAGGGTACGGACTGATGTACCTCGATATATCTATTGTCGGGATTACTGCCCTGGAGCAGATGGGATTAAGAAAACCAATCCTCAAAAGCTTTTAGAGCAATTGAGAGAGGCACACAGAGACACCATTCACCGTTGCCAGTTGATCGCAAAACAGAAGCAATTTAATCAACAACACGGATTGACTAGCGATGTTGATCCGATTCTGCTAAACCTCAATATGCAGGATAACGATGAAGATCACCGGATTTTCAACGAAGCTTACTCCTTTTTCAAAGCGCGGGAAAATGCAGCTAAGGCAGCGGTTCTGAGTAATCTGATTGATGAGTTACAGAGACGCGGCATTGAGATAGAGAGCTTGGAAGATTGGGAACACGATCAAGGTACGGCTCAGGATTTCAAAGCTGCTAAGTATGAAGTCGAAATTGATTACTCATGCACGGTTGCAGGGGCTAATGAAACCCTTTACACAGTGGAGGAAGCACGGAAGCTTAAGCAAAGTAATTCACTTAGTAAAGAAGATGCCGCAGTAGTTGAGAAAATCCTACTAATGGACGCTTTGCCAGGGTACCCAATGAGCGATCCTGAAGCCGTCCATTATGTGACTCAGAAGCGCGGTAAGAACCGGAAGAGGGCAACACGGTTATTCCATGCTGTAATGCCTCAGATCGCCTATGAACGGGATACCGCTTACAACGTTCGTAAGCTTCAGCGATCGTCTACTCAGATGTATCACAAGTCGCCTAATTACGGACGTAAGGCCGGGGTAGACAATGCGTTAATGCCTCTGATTGTTAAGTGCTTTCAAGAGGATTACAACGCTAATACACCGTTTATTATTCAGTTTAGCGATCTTCTAGTTCAGTATGCTGACGAATTAGAGTCGAATTTACATCTCAAGTTTGAGAAATGCAGACCGGAAATCCGGGATGAAAATGGCAAAAAGATTCAGGCCGCAGTTACCCCTATTACGAACGTTAACAAGTACCTGCGATCGTTTGGAGTAGAACCCGTGCAAAGGAATCGATACGGGTCTAGAAAGAGTCGGTTATGGTCTTATAGAGCCGTAGTAACCGAAAATATGTCTATGGTTCTGCTGGCAATGCTAGAGAAGTATAAGGAAGAATTGGCTCAGGATAAGGATTCTAAGGCTGTGTCCTCAGGATTTAATTATCTAAGTTTGTTATTAAATCCTGAGGACACCGAAAACGAACCGTCTGAAAAAAGACTCGAAATCAGTACAAAGTTACTGAATTTTATCAATGAGTTAACCCCGATTCCGTTAGCAGTATAAGTAGAAATACTCAAACCGGCGGATCGAAAATTAAAGTTGACAAGCTTAGTTAAACTGAGCTAGGTTTGTCATGTATACATACAGGAGAAGGTTATGGGACGTAAACAAATTTCAATCACTAAATCGGATGATAGCTGGATTAATCCTGATATGGATGCGTATGCAAAACATATGCTAAATATTAGTACTGAACAAGACATCAAAGAAATGAAAATTTTTCTTTCTAGAAGCTTCTCCGATTTTGTGAGTTATCTTGATGATTGTTCTAGTTATGCTGAATCTTACAATGATGGTTGCTTAGACAAAGCAGGAGTTGAGTTACTAGCAAAGCATTTTATCCGGATTCTAAACACTAAGTATATGCACGTTGCTTTTGAAGATAAAATGAAACCTTTTATAGATAGAGCAAAACAAAAACGTCGCAAACAATAACCGCTATTACTTGACAAGCCTAGCAATCATCCGCTAGGCTTGTACACATACAAGATACAACACACCTATGTTTACCTTCCTAATTCAAGATTTCAATCAAGCAATCTTGCTAAAAAGTTGTCACAAATTTGACTACCGCTTAGGAGTAGGCGATCGCTACCTCTTCACCGTCCCTTCTGCCCGTGCTGAAGAATTCAGGCAAGCGGTTTGCCATCATGGGTTTATCTGTGATGAAATCCATTAAAGTTATCCAATAACAGTTGTAAGATTATGTATCCTGACAACGAACGCGAGATAGAACCCCTTCCCCTAACCGATCCTCGATTCCCTGGACTGCGGTTTGAATATGGCCGTTTAGGTGCCAAAAAGACCGATCCGGATTATCGGGATCGGATTGTCAGCGATGATACTAAATTTGATATATTTCAAGTCCCTGATACCTCATTCTTACGGGATGCCAAGATCAACCTCCTACCCGTAACTCCTTTTGCAGAATATTCTAAGGGAGTAGCCTTTTTAGACTGTGAATGGGTAGGAAGTGACTACGGGCCTGCTAGAGGAGACACCTCAGATATTCTCGTTGCGATCGGCCTAAAATGCCGTGGGAAGCACTACATCGGATGTAATAAGGGTAAAACTGAAAAGGAGTTGCTTGAATGGTTCTATCGCCAATTATCAGCCCTTAGAGTGCACACTATTGCAGGGTTTAGTATCTACGGCTTCTACCGGGATGATAAACCGGTACAAGTCGATTTAGGGATGATCTACCATCGCTCACTATTTCATGGTGTGCCTGGTTGCCCCTGGAAACCTAAAACAGGAAACTTTTCTAATTACAAATGGAATAACGCGATCGTATTTGGCAGGCCACTAGAAGTCCCTAGTTGGGAGTGCGATCAGTATGAGTTGATTGATTTGTATCCCCAAACTGTGTTGTATGATTCGTTGGTACGTAAGCTTGATAACTACCGATTGAAGGATAGTGTTATTGGGTTTGGACTGCGGGACGATCGCCGTATTGAGATTGGTCATCAAGTGTATGAATTCTATGCCAGAGGCGATATTGAAATTTTGCGGGAATACCTCTGTCTGGATTTAGAAGATTCGGAAAAATTATGGGAGTTCCTTATTCCTCAGAAATATTTTATGAAAGCTTATTTAGATATGAGCCTTCAAAGAATTACCACTACTGGAACCGGATCATGGTGGAATCAGTATCTTGTAAAGTCATTGGGATACAAACCGCCAGCTTACGAAACTTGTGGTTATCAAGGTGCATTGACTTTTTATCATGCAGGAGTTTATAGAAACTGCGTAAAATTCGATTTCTCTGGTCTATATCCCTCGATCATGATGACCTATGGGATCTGTAGTTCCAAAGATAAAGATAAGTTTATGCTTCGAGCGATTTCGGCTATGGGAAAATACCGTAGCCAAATTAAAAAATCAGAAGCATTTAAGCGGTTTGAATCTGGAATAGTTGACTCTGAAGGGATTGACGCAGATGGTAAACAGCACACCGCTAAAATCCTGCGGAATGGGGGTTACGGTGTTTTTAACACTACCGGATTAAACTACAATGATCCGATGTCTGGAGCGGCCATTTGTAGCTTTGGACGCAATTTAGTTAGGTATATGATCTCTTGGTTGGCTGAAAAGGGAGCGGCTACACATGGGTGCGACACAGACGGGATCTATGTGAGTTTTGTTAATGATTCATATACAGATGATGAACGTCATCAAAAGTTTATTGAACTGTGTAATGAACTAAATGAAACTCTCCCAGGTTTTATTGAAGTTGCCTATGAAGATAGAGTACCTTTGCTTTGTATTCCTCCAAACTTAAAGGATAAAAAAGCGGCTAAAGTTTTAGCAGATAAACTAAATACAATTGATTGCTACGAAAATGTTTCACCTGATCAAGTTGATCCGGGCTTGAGCAAAAACTATCTCTATTTTGTTCAAAAGAACAACGGATATAAAATTGTCAAAAAAGGCAAGTTTAAGAAAAGGGGATTCTCTTATCTTGATAGTGGTCTTTACATCGATTATGTCACTAAGCTTTTCTATGATGGTGATGAAGCTGCGATCGCATTTGCTCAAGATATACGCCAGCAAATATCAACAGGGGATTTTCCCTTAAATAAACTTCAAAAGACTGTTTTGGTAGCTGCTAACTGGAAAGAGTTTCCTAAGTATGGGTTTCCCGTAGGGTCTAAACCAACAATACACTATGTTTGGAGAGGTGAATATACAGGAGTCAGAGTGATAAAAAAGGTGTTTGTCCCTTCTGACAATCCAGACGAAAAATATGCGACTGAGTATTATCTTGATCGGTTTGATGAGTTGATAAAATCCTTCCCTAATGGCGATCGTATCCTTAAAGTTGAATCACCTCAGTTAGCCCTCTTAACCCCATAAGCGATAATAGAGAGGTAGTATGCATACACGCTACCTCTCTATGCCTTACCCTTTAGAAAAACTCCAAAAAGAAGACATTTTCACTTGGCCAGCGTTTCAAACAGCCTTTGATAAAAAGCACATCAAACGGGTGAGAATCCGTACTGTTTGCCCTTGTCGCCTTTACTTTAAGCAAGGGCAATATCACTTGTACACACCCTCACCAGACACTCCCTCTATTGAAGTAGAGTTTAAGTATTCTGCACAAGCGATCGCCCTTGTGGAGGCGCTTGATGATGAGTGTGAGAATGTCGGCTATACCCCGCTTACTCAGATTGATGATAGGATTGTGAACTTTTTTTAATCTTACTTGTATACATACAACTATGAAAAACTTAATCTTGGGTGATTGCCTGAAAGTAATGCCAACAATCGCGGATCATTCAATCGATCTAATTTTGTGTGATTTACCGTATGGATTGGTTGACTGCAAGTGGGATTCAGTTATCCCGTTTGAACCATTATGGGAGCAGTATAAGCGAATTATTAAACCGAATGGTGCGATTGTTCTTACAGCTAGTCAGCCATTTACAAGTGCATTGATAATGAGCAATCCTAAATGGTTTAAGTATGAATGGATTTGGGAAAAAGAGAATGGTACAGGGCATCTAAACGCTAAAAAGTTACCTTTGAAATCTCATGAAAACATAGTAGTTTTTGGGAATAAACGGTTGGTTTATTACCCGCAAATGCGACAAGGTAAACCATATACAACTTCAGCTAGATCTACATCTAGTAACACATACGGAATCAAAAAGAAAATTATAACTGTTAATGATGGTACTCGTTATCCGCTGACAGTATTAAAATTTCCTAGAGATAAAACAAAGTTTCATCCTACACAAAAACCAGTCGCCTTATTTGAGTACCTGATAAAGACGTACACCAATGAAGGGGATCTAGTGCTAGATAACTGCATTGGATCGGGTACAACGGCGATCGCTGCCATCAATACCAATCGTAATTGGATCGGCATCGAAAAAGATCAAACGTACTATGAAAAAGCGTTAGAAAGAATTACCGCTCATATCGAATCATTAAATTCTGAACAATCCGCTTGACGTAGGTTGGCAAGTTGATTTAGAGTGTACACATACAAGTCAATCGAATAAAGGTTATTAGATAAATGATTGTAATAACTGACGATGAATGGGCAGATTTCCAAACCAAAGTTAATAAAGTAATTGTTGCCGATACAGACAACTTTTCAGAAGTTGCCTTGTTGATGGGTTTAGACATTAACACTGATCTTGAGGGTGCCGATTTAACAAAGTGTGATCTGTCAAATATCGATTTTAGTGAAGCTAATCTAACCCGTACTGATTTTACTGATGCCATTGTTACAGGTGCAATCTTTAGTTCTAAAAACGGTTTAGACGAAGAAACCAAGCAATACTTAATCAACAACGGTGCAATTTTTAAGGATTAATCAATAATGGTAAACGCAATCAAAAAAGGTAAAACCGGGGAACGGGAGTTATTAACCAAGTTATCCGAACTTCTAAACCTTGATGAGAAATTGACTCGCAATCTTGATCAAACCCGTTGTGGTGGTGCTGATTGCGTCCAATTGCCTGGAGTTGCAATTGAAATCAAAAATCAAAATACCTTGAATGTAACGGGATGGTGGAAACAGGCAGTACAACAGGCTAAAGCGTTGAATCGGTTGCCTGTACTCGCTTATAAAGTTCCTAGAAAGGGTTGGCTAGTCGTTGTTCCCTTTAGTTGGATTTATTATAATGTTCGGTTTACTACTTCCGATCTTGTTTATCCTGATGTAGTTGATACCGTTCAAATGAGCCTTGAAAATTTTGCCAAATTATATCAATGGAAACAAGATCATAATTATGGATGATACGATCGCCTTTATCCTTTTGATTTTCCTCCTGTACAGTCTTTTTCTATCGGTGGTGTTGTAATGTCTGAAAACATTAATTTTGAGTTGCTGCTGAAAAAGTATATTCGATTAATCGGTGAAGTTGAGGGAGTTGACTATATTAGCGATCGTCATCGCACTTCTGAAATGACTGATGAAGAATGGGAAGCTTTGAAGCGGTTATCAAAGGAAGCGGATCAAAATGACTAGAGAAGAAATGAAACGACTCCGACCAGGTGACGTTATCCGGGCAAAATTTAACGATGAACTTTACATTGTTACCGCTAACGAAGGGGGATGTGTAACAGCCGTTTGTCAGATGATCGTGACTAATCCTCCTGAATGGGAAATCGATTCTAAGGTTGATCGAAAACTTTACCCACACGCCAAAAATGGCTAAAGAACCGATCCCTTTACCCGTTTACTGCCCTCCTATCAACTATTACTTTCTCAGTCCTGCTAAAACGATCGCTTACAAGTGCCTCTCTTATCCCCTATGCCGTATCTATTGGGAAAATGATAAACCAACTCCGTGGACAACGGAAAGCGCTTGGAGAGACACACAATCTGAAAGAGGATGGGTAAGAGACGGCCCTAATTATCCCTCTTTCCTAGTTGCCTGTATTGACCTTTGTACGGGTACAATGGAAGAACCGCGTTACATTACCCTACGGCATAAACCCGTATGGGCAGAATCGCTTGATGAATTACTACCAATTATCGAAGAAGCTAAACAGATATGCAGATTAAACCCAGTAAGACCGGAAATGATAGCGCTATCGGACAAGGTAAAGGAACGGATGGTAGCGTGTTCGTAACTCCCAGTGATTTTAACCAAAACGATATTATTCCGTTTGGAACCATTGGAGAGATTGTAGACGTTCGTACTTATCGCAGATGGCTACCAGAACAACGAAGAAGAGAAACGGCTTATGAACGTTGGGCAAGGGTAATTAACTATAACCTCAACTTAGTTAGTCATCTCCAAGATCCTGAAGAATTGCGGGAAGAGGGACTGTTAATGGCTCGTAAATTCAGTCATCTCCTAGCGGATGCCTCAGGACGTACTAAATGGGTAGGAGGTACTGAGGCAGCGGAAAAACATGCGGCATCACAATTTAATTGCGCTGCAACTGCGGTCAATCGGTTATCAGCGTTCAGTGATGCTTTTCACCTGTTGATGTTGGGGACAGGTGTAGGCTATCGGGTATTTTCTAAAGATATTAGCCAACTACCACCCATTGTTAATCAAGTTGAAATTGAATTCATCCCCTATGTAGGGTTGCCCAAAAACAAACGTCTGGAAGATACCGAATACGTTACCGGGCATGACTTTTTTGTGATTGTTGGGGATAGTCGCCAGGGATGGGTAGATGCTGTTATGGCCTATTTGATGGTCATTACAAGCCCGTTATTTGCTTCTAAAAAAATCATCTTTGATTTCAATTCTGTTAGACCTGCGGGTGAACGACTAAATGGGTTTGGGGGTACGGCTTCAGGACATGAGGCGTTAGCCGTAATGATTCAAGACATCCACCGAATTATCTCTGAAATTCCGGGCGATCGTTTTCGGTCTATCGATTGCCTCGATATTATGTGTGCGATCGCTAAAGGGGTGGTAGCAGGATCGGCTAGAAGGTCAGCAATGATTTGTTTGTTTGAACAGGGCGATGATCTTTGTGCTAACGCTAAAAAAGGATTGTACACTAATCCAGAACTCGCTCATAAGAGTTATCGCTCACAATCCAATAATACGGAGTGTATGCTTTCCCGTCCTACTTTGGAGGATATTAAGGAGAGACTAGAAACCTGTAAGACTGAGGGTGAGCCTGGATTTAACAACTACTCCGAAATGGTACGCCGCAGGAAAGTAGCTGCTGAAACATGGCGACCGAATGAGCCTGTTGATAAGTTTACTGATGTAGTAACCAACCCTTGCCATGAGATTATCTTATCTGCTGGATTAGATGGTAAAGCCGGATCATTTTGCAACCTCACCACTCTACCTCTGCCTAACTTTGTTCAAGATGGCAAACTAAACCTGACTGAGTTAGAGTCATCAGTAAGGTTGAATGTTCGTATCAGCTTACGTCAAACCTGCGTTAATATCCCTATGTCTGGATGGGACGATACCCAAAAAGAGGAACGACTTTTGGGAGTATCCGTTACAGGTTGGCAGGATGCTTTTACCCTTCTAGGTTGGCAAACCGGTGATGTAGAAATTGAAACGTTGCTAACCTTTATGAGGGAATGGGCTAATGATGAGGCAACCAAGTATGCCGCAAAGTTAGGAGTACCCAGACCTTTGTTAGTAACTGCGGTCAAACCTGAAGGGACTGCATCTCAAGTGTTTGGGGTTTCTAATGGCCTTCATTGGGATTGGGCACCTTACTATATCCGTCGCGTAAGGATGACCGGCAAAGATGCCTTGGCCCAAACGCTTATGGATCAAGGCTTTCCTTGCTATCCTGAGTTATACGATCTTGATAAAGTACGTCGCCATACAGAATACTCTGAGGAAGATTGGGCTAAGTTTGATGGATGGCAGAAACTCAAAGCTTTTGATGGGTTGCTGAACTTTGAGAAACGGCACATCCTAAACAATTCCAACACGGTAGTTTTTGAGTTTCCGGTGAAGTCCTACAGCGATCGCACTCAATCAGAGGTAAGCGCTATTGAGCAACTAGAGAACCTGAAAGCCTTTACGCTCAACTACTGCGATCACATGCCATCGGTTACTATCAGCGTTAAGGACGATGAATGGGAAGATGTAGCCGAATGGATTGATGCAAATTGGGATAGCTTTATCACCGCGTCATTCTTCCCATACTACGATGCTAAATACCCTTTATTGCCCTATGAGGCGATTGATCAGAGTGAGTATGAGACGCGGTTAGCAGCCATTCCTGAACGATGGAAAGTAACGCTACCTAATGGGAGAAATCGTTTTGTGATCGATGAACTACTACTCAATAAAAACGAGTGGCAATTAGACGAAGTTAAAGACGATGAACCATTAAGCGATTGCAATTCAGGTGCATGTCCTGTTAGGTAGTTGACATCCTGATTTACCTGATCTAGACTGTATTCATACAAGAGGTGTGAGGGGAGTACCTAGAAACCTCCCCCTAGTCATCAGATAGTGGTTATTAGATAAGATGATTGTAGACAGCACTAAGCTAACCCCCAAAGAATTAGAAATCTTAAAATGGGTATCTTTAGGATTATCTAATGGCGATATTGCAGCTAGGCAAGGCGTTAAGCTTAAAACTGTCTGCACTCATCTTAATAACATTTACTCCAAAATGAACGTCCATAGTAGGACTGCTGCAATGGTTAAATATTTGAAGGGAGATATTAATGCCTAATACAGAGATTTATCAAGGGTTGCAACCTAACGAGATTCTAAGCTTGAGATCGTTTGAAGTATTGATAAAAGAAGTAACTGATGAACAATTAGATCAATTGTTAATCGATATTAGAACGTTAATTTTAGGACAAATCTTTTTCATGGATTTGTCTCTCGATAATCCTTTTGTTTCTGCCCTCTTAATCCCAGTTGAGTTTCTATTAAAACTTCCTAAAGAATTCAAAATGCAAGCTGTTATTTTGCAGCGCAAAACAGAAATCATTCTAAAAAACCTCTGCCTAGAATACATCTTAGAACGGGATACAGAAACGGATTATGACGATATTATCACCGAATTACTAACATCATGAGTGACATAAAAATGAAGTGGGACACATCCACGATGCCCGGTAGATTAAAGTTTCGTATGGCTAAAGGGCAACCGTGGATTGATTATAAACAATCGCCTTATTTTGTTCCAGACCATCAGATCTCTAACGGGAGTCTAGGGTACGCCACAATGCAAAATGCTCTTAAGCGTGGTGTTACCTACTACACAGAAGCCGATCAAGCCTCAGATAATGCAATGGGTCAATTGTGCCAACTCGATCCGTATCACTTATTTTAGGAGCAAGTAAAAATGGCAGGTGATATTTATGATTTTTTATCGTCAGACTGCTCACTTAACAAGCCGTGGATACCACCTAGTATTCAAAACGTACTCAAAATTAAACGTCTAACTCCTACTGCCATCATTCCAAAGTACGCTCACCCTACTGATTCAGGGTTAGACCTTTGTTATGATTCAGGACAAGAAAAAAAAGGATTAGCAATCTTACCAAAACAACGTTTATTAGTCCCTACAGGTATCTCTATTGAATTGCCTCCTAATACTGAAGCTCAGATTAGACCTAGAAGCGGTTTAGCGGCAAAATACGGGATTACGGTACTGAATACTCCTGGAACAATTGACGAAGGGTATAGGGGCGAAATCAAAGTAATCTTGATTAATTTGGGTGATGAATGGTTGACGTTAAATCACGGCGATCGCATTGCTCAGATGGTAATCTGCCCTGTATTACGTCCTGAGATCATTACTGTTGATGAGTTAACCGATAGTGATCGGGGGGCAAATGGTTTTGGTTCTACGGGAGTCAACAGCTAATGATCACAACCACCGCAGTATTAACAATTTTGGGATTTAATATTGTGGTGTTTGTGCTTTGCGTCATTGCCGATAAAGCGTTAAACAATAGGGATGATTGGTTTTAACTATGTTTGACTCCAAAGATGCCCGTGAAACTACAACCGACCGTGATACCTACAGCTTTTTAGGTATGTCAGGTGACACCCTACTCAATTTTGAATTCGCGGGTTGGTATTTTCTAGCCGTTGTAATCAGTCTCGGTATGGGGTTACTCATGTGGTGTGCAATAGATTTGATTCAAAAAGATTTAGAGAATCATTTTAGGAAATAATATGATTTCTATTTTTACTTGGATGATCATTTTAGGAAATAATATGATTTCTATTTTTACTTGGATGATCATTTTTTCAATAACAATTGTTTTTGTAATTCTAACAACTGAGTATTAACTACTATGACTTGGACACAAACCAGCGATCGCCTACCTCCGAATCTGCAACTTGTGTTGGTTGAAGACGCAACATCAAGCGAGCGTTATTACACAGCGTATTGCTACAACGGCTATTGGTTTCAGCCTAATAGCTATAGCCGTCCCTTGGCAAAAATCATCAGATGGACGGAGATCCTAAGTGATAAGATTTCTTTAGATGAATCTAAGAAAGATCTACTTGTTGAGATTCACAACAAAGTAAACGATATTTATAATGCCGAATGTGCAAAATATCGGGTAACTGAGTTTGATTCTTCTTTGTTTGCAGGAAAATGTTTTGCTTTTGAAAGTGTAGTCGAAATCATAAATGAATATTTCAAAAATGAAGCTTTATTGATTGGTAAAAAAGAACCCGAATTAGTAACACTTGATAAATCGACTCTGCAAGATTGGGTTAAAGAAGCGGTTAGAGATACCCTAAACGAATCCGTTTTAGATGACTCGAAAATCGAATCGGATGAAGATGAACCCGCTAGAGATTTGACTCAATTTGAATTATCGCTTTATGAGTTGATCAATCAGGTGACACCTCTTAAAAATGCGGCTACACAGAATCTTCACTACAGCAATCAGCACGATCATAAAGTCGTATGTCGGGCAAAAGAAGCGGCATATAACGAGGTTCTTAGTTTGCTGTATGGGCAGTTAGAGCGATCGCCTAATGCAGTTAAAACGGCGATTAAAACAGCTATTGCAGGCTTTGATCGAATCATCAATGAGAGTTATTTTGATAGCGAAATATCAAATCTTTATAAAGCTGGTTGGATCAATGGGGTAGGACTAGCCTTAACCATTTTATTAAGTGAACTTGAAAAGATTCATATCGAGGTTGATGAATAATGCAATTCCATTCATTAGCCGAAAAACAACCCTCTAAGGCGGGTAATTATCTTTGCCGTATCAGACAAAGTAAAGCCTTAGAAATCGTCCTAGAATGGGCAAATTTTAAGGGTGAGTGGTGTTTTATCACGTACAACCCTGTGACTGAATCGATGGAAAAAGCTTACAACGTTACTCAATGGGCAGAAATACCACAATGACTAAACTTGAATTGATGACACGCTTGATAGAGTCAGCACTGAAAAATACTGAAAGTTACAGTGACTTCACTTCTAGTCCTCAAAGTAGAACTCATATAGTGAAAGTCTTTGGTGACTTAGCAGACAAAATTCTTATTGAATCAAAAAACAAATGACACTTCATACAGATCCCCGTTTTCAAGTTGTCTTAGATAAAGACGCTTCCAGCCCTAACCCTCAAAGGGCAATTTGGACTAAACAGCATTTCTGCGTATCAGAGGATCACCGTAAATGTGCCCGACCGAGTGAAACCCGCGCGGGTGAAATTATTTTGGAGCATGAGTTAAAAGGGAATCGAGGCCATTTCTCGGTACTAGACCAGGCATTTGTAAGCTTTAACGCTTATGGGTTTCCTCACTCTACAATGACTCAGATCCGTACTCATGCCTCTAGCGGTCTTAAGGTACTATCTCAATCTGGCAGGTATACAGGTAAGCGGTTTATTCAGGTTGCATCATGTGAGATTCCTAATATTGAAGATGTTCTATTCTTCTCTCCCGTGGGAACATATCAAGATCGTAAAGGCAATCGATACGAATATACTGAGGAGCAACGAGAACACGACAAAATGAAGGCTTATTTTGCCTGTGTTGAGTTTTCAAAAAAAGTGAATGCCGGGGCACCTTATGAACTCGCTAGAGAAGGTTTTCCTTATGAATTCCGTCAAGATTTCGGCTTTGCTGGAACGTTGCGATCGGTGTTCCATATGCTTCTTTACCGCTCTAAAAAAGATGCTGAAGAATGGTGCCAAGTGTTAGCTCATCTAACAATGAATGAGTTGGATAGTTACTGCCCTGAATTAGCGGGATGGTTTCGGGAGAAGTATTTTATTAAGGGTATTCCAGGGATTTAATTACTATGCCTTACGTTGATCCTGATTGGCAAAAACTTGATTTGTTTAACGATGATGAAATTGATTTTAGAGGCGTACAGCCCATTTCCGATAAGGCAAAATATAGACCTCTAGCAGTGGATGATCCGTTTATGGTTGCTGCTTACGATTGCGACGATCAAACCGCTCCTATTCCAACACCAGCAACAAACACTATCACTGTTAAACGTTTACCTAAAAACGTTGATCTTGATCCTGTCTCAGCCTTTCTAAAACAAGCGGAAACCTATATAGATCGGTCTAAACAAAATATGACCGAACAAAAACTAACGGTTAACGGTTCAATGACTGATGAGGAAAGGACATGGGTTAAAGAAACTATTGCGAGGATCAAAAAAGAAAAAGAATCAAATAGTGAGATCACAACTAATGATCGTGGTGGTAGACAATCTAAAATTGAGTCAAACTTCCATCTGATGCACCTTTTGCCGGAATACTGTTATCAGATCGTTTTTTCAATTCTAGCAGCCGGTGCGATCAAGTATGGGCTTGATAATTGGATGAAGATCGATACCACTGATCACATCAATCACGCTATTAGGCATTTGAGGTTATTTTTAGCGGGGGATACAACTGAGAATCATCTCGGTAATGCTTGCTGTCGGTGTTTGTTTGCCCTGTATACGGCTAATCATAATGAATGAGAATAATGATTTTTGGTTAGAAGTTTGTTATCAACCGGATAACACTGAAGCTAAAGAAAAAGCTGCTGCAAGTCTGACTCTAGAACTTTCTAAAAAGTTGGCAGATTTACCTACTGGAAGTTATCTTTTACGTATCGGTGAAACATCTAAGTATTCAGCCATGTTAGGCTGTAATATAACAACAAAAGTAGTAATTTTAAGATGTTGTAATGTGGTTTACAAAAATGTCTAACCCAACACTCTCAAAAATAGCAACTCCTAAGACTACTCACAAATTCGCACCTGGTAGGCATGAGATCACTATCGAGGGGTACGCATTGCCAGGATTGCACGATGAACTAAACGAGATTGATCGTCGTATTGGTTGCCCTGTCTCTATTGAAATAGACAACATGGTTATCGAACCTTTTTGCGATGGCTACCGAGTTGATCTTTATGTAAAATCAATCGGTATTACTTGCACGTCCGAAAATCCCGATTTTGTAAAAATGACGTTCACTGTGAGTTGTAGCCATGACTACTAAACCAATCATCTATCTTGCTGGTGGTATCGCGTACAACACGTTTGATGAGGCTACCCAATGGAGACGACAGGCTACTGATTACCTGAGTCAATACAACATTGAAACTAGAGATCCCATGAGAGGTAAGCGCGCTTATCAATGGGCAGATGGGGAAGCTAATCACGATCACCCTGGTTTCTCTGCCTCAGATATTTTCCACCGGGATATAGCCGATATTGATGAGTCTACAGCACTGCTAATCAATATGGAGTCAGTCCGTAGCGTAGGAACTCCGTGGGAGATGGGTTATGCGTATGCACTCGGTAAGCCTCTCTTTATCGTTGCTCCTCTTGAGTTGCTTACTCACCCGTTTATCTGTGTTCCTGCCTATATGCTGACTAATAAGCTGAGTCACGCTTTAGAGGCGATCGCTATATGGTCGATTGAATAATCATCCAATAACAGGTATAACCTGATAACGATTTAGCGGCGATCGTTATCAGGTTTACTAATTAAAATTTCTTGCTCAGTATGTTGACAACTGAGTACAACACGGTTATATTAGGTATATCGAAAGCAAACAACACACCGAGAGGACAGACAAATGAACGCAGCACAAGTATTAGAAATCATTAACTCTACTAGCATCATTAACGGTAAATGACAAAAAATGACCGCAGCAGAACAAAAGAAAGTATTTGGTGGTGTGGTTTTTGGCAAGCGTCAATTCTGCTACGATGAAAAACATCAACGGTTTGGAGTTTCTATAAAAGTAGCTTTTGGTCAAGATTACGATTGCCAATATTACAGTGTTGAGGAAATCGGTAAACTAATTACCGCTGTAAAATTAGGTAAAAAATTAGGTTACGCTGATAGAATCTACATCGAAAGGGCATAACAGCCATCCGATAACGCCTATAAGTTAAGATTGTATGCATACAGGCACTATATAAGTATGCACAATCTTAACTTTACCGATCTTCCCTGGCTACCACTTGAGTTGATTGACTCATTTCCCCGCAAACCGTGTATCTATTTTGCGGTGGATAACTCAAAAACAGTGCAGTATGTAGGACGATCGGTAGATGCTCACAAGCGTTGGAAAGACCATCATAAATATAACGAACTTTCTAAGCTGAAGCGGATTAAAATTTACTTCCTAGTGTTGGAGGCTGAATCGTTTTTACCTACGGTTGAATCCTTTTTTATACGTTCTCTAAACCCTCCTCTAAACGTAGTAGGCAAAGAAAGGGGAGGATGTATACCGCAGCAGCAAACGAGTGATAGAGAGCGGATTAGCCGCAAATTAGCCGACAAATTAAAATCGGCTAAAGGTTGGATCACTTATCGAGAGTTAGTCAATAGAAGCTTCAGCATAGTGCGCGATCGCAAGGTTGCCAGGGGGATGTTAGAGAATTCTGTGAGGTTGGGCAAGTTAGAACGTAAGGTAGTAAATAACGCAAACGGCACTATATCGGAGTTGTACAAATTAAAATCAACTTGACACCAAATTGATTATACGCTAATATTTTGTATATAGACGCAATTCGTTTTAGGTAAACACCTGTACTATTTGAGGGTTAAGAAAATGACTCACGGGTGAAAACACCCTGACAGCTTGGAAAGACAAGCATCCAATAATGCTTATAAGTTGAAAATAAATATGAACTTAAATCAGTTTGAACAACCGAATAGCAAGCAACCCTATTTGAGTCTACCTGGCAACAGTAGCAAGGGTAAGAAGTCAGGCAAAGTAAAGTTATCACCGTTACAGGAGTTAAAGAGAAATGTCAGTCGATAATAGTGCGATTTTATATGTAGGATTGCCTCTCACAGAACTAACCGATGGATACGATAACCCTGATGAATTCTTTGCAAAATTAAATGAATCAAACGAGAATTTAGGTTATCGGACTAATAATGATGGTGTCACTTTGATCGGGTTGGATTTAGGCGATAGTGGCAGCTACGGTTGTATTGAGATTGAGTATCTACCCGTAAAAATCAAACAAGCAACAGACCTTTTTATTGAGACGTTCAAGAAAGAACCAAAGGTTTACTTATTCAACCTTCAATGGTAGAATACAACTTATCAAAGCACTCAAGCCGGGAACCCTAATCAGGTTCCCTTTTATTTTTGTCTGCATACTTGACAACCCGATACAACACGGTTATTATAAAAGAGTCAAGCAACACAGGAGACAAACTAATGAAAAAAGCAATTACTGTTTTTGTTACTACATGCGATCATTGTGGTGACACTGATCTGAAAACTGCAACCTTTACCAACAATCCAGAAGGTGTTACAGGCGGAAGATTTGGTAACACTTATCATCTTTGTGATAAGTGTGTAGCAGAAGGTTATAAATTTGATCGGGATAACTTAAATAAAATTGTAAAAAGTTGACTAAGTGAAACCCGTCTAAAGCATTCCACTCTAGAGGGGTTTTCCGTTATCTACACCTGATAACCAGCGGCTCTCAAAGCCTTCTTAGCCAATCCTAGATACTTAAGGCGATCGTCATACCCGTTCATACCCCCATTGATAATCCGTGTGATACCGGTCAGATTATCACGGTCTGCAAGAGGGTTTAGTTTTCTAGAATCCCAATACCAAAAAGCACTATAAACGCAGTAGGGGATAACAGCCAACTTATCAGGGTTGGCTACAAAATCGACTCCTAAATAGCTACAGTCCTTAGTGAACTGACCATAATTGAAACGTCCTGTAACCTGAATCAATCCCCTGCCTTTATACCGTTTGCCGTCACCTGGTTGAGTGTTGCCTAAATCGGTTCTCCCTTCGTAATCCTCACCTGATGCAATCTCCTCTTGATACCTAAACTCTCCTGATTCATGGCAGATTTGCGCTAAAAAGTGAGCGATCCTCATTGGGTTATTCAATTGATACCTGACAAACCCATCATTGAGCGGTTTGACAAACTTCTCTAGCTGCTGCTTAGTCGCTACAGTGGTAGCGTTATAAAGGATGTCTAGGGTGAGGGTAGGTTGTTGAGTCATGGGTAAAAGATCAGTAATTGTACGGATACACAATAGGAGTCAACACGGTTATATTAGATTTATTGAAAGGCAAACACACATAGAGAGGAACGGACAAATGGCTTATAAAATTAAATGGCAAGATGCAAATGGCACTCAGTACGAAACTGATTACACAGTATCAACTAAGAAAAAAGCTCAAGAAATTGCAGATAGAACCCTCGACAGAATGAACACTTTTCAAGGCTACAACCCCGGTCAAGGTGCATGGATTGTTAAAGTTTAATAACTCACCGAGTAACCCCCATCTAAAAGTCATTCTTAGATGGGGGTTACTCTTTATCACTCCTCAATAACAGGCTCATCAACAGACGCAACCGGTTCATCTGGCACAATAGCAGCGATCGCTTGAGTGGATTGTTCTAACCGGGCTAGGCTTTGTTTTAGGCTACTCAAATCAACGTTAAATTCTACCGGGATAGATGGGTTAGACTGCAACTGTAAAATCTTTGCTTCCAGGGAACCGATTAACTCACGCTGTTTATAAAATTCGGCCTGCTGCTGCTGTTGCTCATTGGCAATCGCTTCATTGAGAGCCGATAATTTAGCGTTAAACTCTGCTGAGATTTCTGCAATAGCCTGTTCTAATTCTTGTTTCGTTGCCATCTTATGTAGTCCTAAAAGTCTAAAGAACACCATTTGTTAGAATAGTACGTATACGAACTATCTATATATTAACAAAATGGTGCTGATTAACGGACGGGATATATCAGGAATTACTCTGTCTGACGATAAGAAAGATCAGTATATCGAGATCAATGGTGCATCCTACAAATTAGCACCTGAAAGCAAGATCCCGACTGATGATCCTGATCTGCCTAGTTACCAATCAGAAGAATACAACGAATACTATAAAGCGTTGTGCTTTGTACAAGACATTTACGAAGGGTTTAAGGATAAGGAGAAAAAGAAAAAATACTTACCTCAGTGGACTTGTGAGCCTACTAAAGAATGGGAAAAAAGGATTAAGCGAACCCCATTCCACAACTTTTTCAAACCCGCGGTGAACGGTTTTCCGGGGTTCTTATCTGACCTTCAAGAGTTAGAGAATCTTTACCCTGACATTCTTGAATATCAAGATGATATTGACTTACAGGGGAATAATTTAATCAGCTTTTTATGGCAAGCCGATCTTAAAGTGATTCGTGATGGTTTCTGCGGTATTTTGGTTGATATGCCTAGAATCCCGCGTGATGAGGAGGGCAATAAAATCATTAAAACATTAGCCGATCAAGAGCTAGTAAAAACCCCTTTAAGACCGTATCTTGTGCTGATTGATCGCCGTAACATCCTATCAGTTAATCAGAGGGTAGTGAATGGACGGCTAGAGATTGAGAGGGCGACTATTAAAGAGTGCATTACAGTTCCTCTAGGCAGATACGGCACTCAAGAGATCAAGCGCTACAAGACGTTTTACTGTGATGGTAGATACGAGGTAGAGGTAATTGTAATTCAGGACGATAAAGTTTATGCCGTAACTATTGAGGAAGGGCAGAGTGATCTTGCTTGCTTCCCAATGGTTCTCTACAGTGCTACAGACATCAACCCATTAGAAGCTACACCTCCTCTGATCAATCTGGCAGAAAAAAACAAGGCTCATTACGAACTGTATTCTGAATACAGAGAAGTAATCCACAAAATGAACGCCCCGGTGCCGGTCAGAATCGGGCTTTTGATGCCAGGAGGAAGCAACTTTAATGAACTTCCTCCGATGGTTTTAGGTCCGAATAGCGGGATTGATGTACCTGAGAATGGCGACTTTAAGTTTGTAGAACCTTCAGGGGCAGTCTTATCAACCGATCGCGAAGAATTAGATAAGCTAGAAATAGCTATGCATCAAGATTCCCTCAAATTCCTCAGTAGTGGAGTCAGTCAACAAACGGCTACAGCGGCATTGCTTGATTCTGCCCAATTATCAGCAACCCTAAGTGGTATTGCTAGACTCAAGAAATCAGCAATCGAACAAATTGCTAAACTATGGGCAGGGTACTATGGAAAACCGGAACTAGGGGGGACTTGTACTGTTAACACAGATCTACTGAAACAACGGCTAGATCCTCAAACCCTGACCGCAGTATCAAGCATGGTTGAAAAAGGTCAGTTGTCTACCATCACCTTCCTAGAGATCTTGAAAGGAGGCAAAACTCTACCAGATGAAGTCACCCCGGCGTTAGAAGTCAAAAGGTTGCAGGCAGAGAAAACAGCCAAATTGAAGCATGAACAGAAAGTTTTGCAGCAGCAACAGGCCATGATGGAACGTCAAACGATGGCAGTTAACCAAAATAACCAACAGGTTAACCAAAACAATCAGGAGCAAACTCAGTCGAATAATCCCTCATTAGAGGGAAATGTAACAAATTCTTAACAAATGTTAGACTAAAGGAGTCAGAATACAATGTCACAACTCGAAACCGTAAAAATCAAACATCCCACAGGATACGCGTTCATCAATAAGGACGATTACGATCCTGAGGTGCATCAGCTATTTGAAGAAGAGAAACCCGTTAGTAAGGCAGGCAAAAAAGGAGCAAGTGTGGAGGAAATAACACCCCAAGAATAAAAAGGAGGTAGGGGTGTATAACAAAGATTTAGAGATTGCGATCGCAATCCATCAGTTCATTAAGAAAGCTGCTCTTGCAGCACTGTACACCCCTAGTAATTGGACTGAAGACATATCGCCTCTATTGCGGTATCAGATAGTCATTGAAGCGCTAGAAAGAACCGCAGCAGAGTTAACCGCAGTGTTGAAAGTGTTTGAGTCAAAGTTAGAGGAATTGTAATTATGCCTGATGTAGGGAATAAGGTTGGAGATAGCCTGGATGCCGTTGCTGAAGTAGTCCCCAATGAGAAAGTAAAAACCGGTTTACAAATCGGTTCAATGTTTGCTAGATTGGGACAAGCGATCGCTAATAGCGTGAGTGGCGGTAAGAAAAAGAAATAAGTTTTGGTGAACCTCTCTTGTGTTGTATACAACCTCTAACCGTTATTGGATAGAGGTTATTTTTTAGGAGTTTTTATGAAACCTAACTTTTTACCTCCTACACAGTTTGTATGGAACGTGTATCAGTGCTACATCCTTTTGGGCTACCCTTACTCTATGGCCTCTAAGAAAGCCTGGAAACACCTAGAAAATCTATCTCATTACGATGCTAGAGGATTTTTACCTGAAAGTATTGACATTTAGGTACAACACGCTTATAGTAGTATACATACAAAGAAAACAAAGCATAAGGGCTGAAGCGATAGCCCAAAAAAGCTGAACTAGAATACAACACAGGAGAAACAATCATGGACTTCACTAAAATCTTAGATACTGTTAAGTGGATTGAAGATCGCGCCACAGTTGTTAATGAAATTGGTGGCAGTCAATTTAAGGGTAAGCTTCCTAAGCGAATGATTGACACGATTAAAACGGTAATGTCTATCCCATCTTGGAAACCTAACCGTAGAGATCAGGGTTCATCATTTACTTATAGCTGGGTTTACGGTTCTAAGTCTTACGCAATGACTTACGACAAATTCAACCAAGTTAAGCTCAACATTACTGACTACTCCAAAGATCCTGAAGCGATCGCCGCTTACAACGAATCTGGAGCAAATGATTTTGTAGAATGGTTACTTTCCAACTAATTAATCGCCGCTTATACCGAAAATTGGTATAAGCGGCTATTTTTTATGCTAAATCATCGAGACTTGCTCCGCTTATATGAGTTACAGCATTACCTCTAACATAAGCAATATCCCTCTGAGTTTTTAATTGATAAAATTCATCTTCAATCCAGGGTACTGTATTTTCTAAAATTCTTACGAGTTGAGGCGATAAATTAAATCGTTTGGTATTGATCTCAATACTGCGATGTATGTTTCCGTCATTGTGTCTTTTACAAGCGGCACACCAATCAATCAACATTTCAAGCAAATCAAACAAATTCATCCCTTCAATACCAGTCTCAAAAAATTCTGGATGATGGCGATTACAAGCATAATGATGATCTAAAGCAGGTTTCATATCCGCTAAAAATTGCTTATACTCATCACTTCCATAAGTGCTAGTAGCAAGCTTAGGAGTAAATTCGGTAAACATTGAAACTTCAGGAGGTAAAAGTTTAGAGCGATCGTGAGTAAATTGTCTCCTCATTAACTCAATTTGAGCTGAAGCTAAAAGCTTCATTACTAAATTAATATGATCCCAAGTTTCGGCATTAGTCGCTAATTCGGCTTGATTTAGTCTTTGTTCAGTCATAGTATTTTTGCTCCTACATTAACTCAAAAAATCATAACTCAGCACATCAGCAACGGTACTCAGTGAATTAACCGCGTCTGTATGCCGTCCTCTATTGCCTGTTATCGTTGCTGCTGCACTCAAATATTCGTCAGCTTTTTGGAGTACTTTTTGGGCTAGCGTCTCAACATTAACACCTCTCTGAGTTGCTTCAATACTAAGGTAGGTTGCAGGCACACCATGATCGATTAAGTTTTCTGCCTCTCTTATTTTTTGTTCCCAGGTATTACGCTCTGATGCAGGGTAATCAGAAACTAATGCGTTAAGCTGTTTCTCACATTCAGCGTTAATCAATCGGATTTTCTCAGCTTTAGCCTGTTCCAACGTAAGCCCCGATCGCTGTAAAAATACATCAGCAGTTGGCAATTTAGATAAAAAATCATAAAGATAGCCATACTCAGGATCATCTAAAAATATTTCATTAATTGCGTAATTATCGCTATCTGCAACCGGTACAGGGTCAATAATCAGCGATCGTCCTTCCTGAAGTTCTAATAATTGATCTCGTTGTTCTGAGGTAAAAATAATCATTTTAGTTAAATGCCGTTCTAAAGTTAGTCCAAATTTGTTGGTAGTTAGTCGCTTCAATCGTAGTTAAATGATCGCCAAAAGAAACACCACGATAGGTTAGAAAATTATAATCTCCCGCCGTTCCGTTGTAGTTTGCTGCCATGATAAAGGGAGGGATCGTAGGGATATTAAACCCTGATCCTGTTGTTGTACTAACGTAATTTCGGCGATTATAAAAATATCGAATCGCGGTGCCATTGCGGGTTTGAATGTGTTCTCCTACTAGCTCATCCGTCCGAAATCGAGTGTTAGCCGTGCCGTTAATCGTTCCAATAAAATAGGTGTCGCCAAACATATTATTCCATTGGGAATAATCTAAAGGTTCACCTCCACTGCCGCCAAATGAAAACTTTCCGCTAGTGGAGGATTGTTCACAACCGATCGCCCAATTGCCGCCATTTCTAAAAGTACGTCTCCCTTCAGAAATTGATAATAATAGATGACCTGTTGTATATCCTACTAGAGAATGATTGGTGTTGATATAGCTTGTAGAACCATCTCCAACAATACCAAAGTTATAAAAAGAACCGCTATTAAGATTTACAAAAGACGGTTCTGAATCACCTGAATTCTTATAAAGAGTTTGGTTTGATCCGGTAAAAGTATCGGAGGCAAACGGCATTAAAAAGCGAATTTTTGAACGAATTCCTAATTCGTAAATCGGCTTTACTAGCAAACTATCAACGTACTTTAATCGACGATCGGAAATAGTACCACCGGCAGTTCTGATCTTTTGTTCATAGGCTCTAGAATCAAAATGCCATTCATAAAGATCCCCGACCGATAAATGAGGGTAATTAATTACACTCGTAACGGTTGATGCGCCTGTAACACATTGCCCGATAAATACTCGTTGTACTGTTACCCAAGCGCTACCATTCCAGCGTTTCATTTCATTGTGGCTTTCATCAAACCAATGCTGATCGGTCGATGGGGTGCCATCGTAAGCGAATTTAGAAACGGGCTGTAATAGACTAAATCCGGTTGTTAATGTACCGTTAGAAGTGTTCCTATCAACGTATAAATAGATGACTGATTGATTGGCTGTGAGGCTTGAAAAAGTGGTATCAGCGGTTATTGTTCCTACAACATTGATCAACCCATACTGATCTCTACCGGCACCAAAAGAAAGGATTAGATTTGTACTCGTTGCTGCCAGATTAATAATTAATCCCGTTCCAATCGATAGCGCGTTAGCCTGCCTGGTAGTAGCATCAATCGATCCGCTTAGTATCGATTGCCTCCTGGCAGAGTAGGAAATGATAGGCGACTTTACAGCGGTAGATCCGGTGATAGTTGCAGCAGTTAGATCCACGTTTGCGGTATCACCTGAGTTTCTGATCTCAAGATTCCCGCTAGCATTTTTCAGTCTAGGCCCGGTCAGACCAATCTGAAAAAAACTGCTAATTGTTGCAACTATCCCGGAAAATTTGGTCATTTTGTATTAATACAAATTAGGACGGAATCACGTAATCTACCTCGATTCTAGCAGCACCGGCAGAGGCAGATCCCGCGGAATAGCTAGCAATCAAAGCTTCTGTACTTCCCGATGCTGCAATCCCTGGATATACCTCAAAAATAGTACCAGCAGCAGCAGTTAAAGATAACTGAGTGGAACTCATGTATTTGGAAGTAGTGCCGCTGATACCGATACTCAGGGAAGGAGTACCATTGAATTGAGTGTCTACAATGACTCGCACCGCTTGAATTACCGCGTTAGCGGGTAGGGTAAACATACTTACAGTAGAAGCCGATCCGAATGCTAGAGAAGTAGTATCTACTGCAAGTTGATTGGTTGCACCGCTGTTTGCTGCCCAAGAAGTATTCCCGTTACCATCGGTTTTGAGAACGTAATCAGCGGTACCATCATCCGGGGGAAGGGTGAAGGTATACGCGGCACTCATACCTGATGTAGGACGGGCGATCGTAATCGAGTAATCAGAACCACTACTAGCAGCATCAGAGTTGATTACGATGCTGTTACCGCTTACGTTGATGGTAGAAGCGGTTAAGCTTGCATCACCATCATCTGCTGGATTACGGACTAACAGGTTTCCTGAACTGTTTTTAAGATTGACTCCACCGATGCCAATTTGTAATTTGGCAAGTGTAGTACCGATCAAGTCTAAAAATTTTCCCACTGATTTCTCCTTTAGATTTCAATTAATACGTAGCCTGATCCTGTTGTTGCCCCTGTTCCGGGGTTAATCGTTAGTAGTAAATCCGTAGGAGTTGAGTAGGTGTAACCGGGGTTACTTTCATACTCTGCAACGAATTTTGGATCGTTTTGGTTGATAGCCATTAAGCGATCGTCGTCCGATGCATCTCCTATCTTTAACGTTGCTCCTGTACCGTTAAATGCTGTTTGAATCACAACAATAGTTGTGAATACCGTTTTACCTGCGGGTAGTCTAAACAATATTTTTGGTGTTGCATCCCCATAAGCGAATGAAACCTTATTGAACCCGGATACTAACTCACCTTCAGGGGTTGGAGGCGTGACAGGCTCAGGACTTGGCACTCCTAAAGATGCGGCACCAAAAATAGGGTCATATATACTTATTCTAGCTATCTCGTAGTCGGTACGAGTTTGCTCTTTATGTCTGACTACGATTACAGGGAAATAGTTTTCAATTGCCTCTATTGCAGGACGTAATGATTGAGTTACGTCATTCTGAACTAACTCAATATTCCACCACCGACGCTTGAGTTTTGAGCTAGTTAACTCTTGAATCTTCTGTTCTGGCTCTTTATAGATAAGGCACTGTAAACCAGTCACTTCATAGGAGGCATCCACCAAAGGAGGGGTGATCCAAATGGCGGGATAGGTTTTATTATTAGGGGTTCTAAACGTTCCTAATAGGCCATCTAACAGGTTAATCAGTTCAGTTTTGAGGGTTAAGGGTGTCATAACTTTGCCCTCTCAAGTGTGAATTTAACTAGATCAACCGTAGCAGCATCAAAGATTTTTGTCGTATAAGGAGCTTGCCAAAAAATCATAGCCAGCTTAGGAGAAACATATTTTAACGATTGACTCTCTAACAGTTCTCCTGTATCAAATGCGTTTCTCTGCCCTGTGACTATCTCCCCATTTTTGCGCTTAGTAGGCCCTGTAAAATAAAAAACAGGACTGGTGATTGTTTTTTCAAATTCTTCATATAATCGTCTAACTTTATTTCTAAATTCGGTTTGACATAACGCTACTAAATCAGACTCTTTAAGAGTGCGGGTGAAAGTAAAGGTTGTCATCTTATTGACCTCCTAATACTTGGAAAAACCCTTGTATAACATCCCCTGTAATCAGGTCAGCTTCTACGGAGGATTGAAGGGTGATTGTATAGATAAACGTTCCCTCTTGATCTCGATATTTGGCGTATACCGTGCGATCGCCTGGTTTGATGCCAGCAGCTAATCTGCCATCGTTAGAGGTTACAAACCCTTTCACCTGTAGGACATTAATACCCAATCCGGGAAAGTCGTTTACCTTTAAGGTTGAATTATTGTTTGATATAGGTTTAAGAAACGCTTCAACTGTGACATTCTTTCTAGCCGGGATGGGATTACCGGCACTATCAGTTGTGTCGGGCAGATCCGGATCTTCTACCTCAAAATGTAATTCTGCGTTTTTAATAAACTCAAAGGGTGTTGCCATACCTTACCCCTTATAGACCCGTGTTGGCCCCATCATTTTTGATTGCACTGGCATTTGGAAAATATTAGACAATTGCTCTAATAACGTGGTTCTACGGGCTGATAGATTACCCTGCCTTAGTGTCGGATCCCATTCCAAAACATCTGCTTTAATCAGGGCATTAGATGAGTCTGTAGCATAGGTATTCTCTAGGGTGTCAAGTGCATCTAATCGACTCAGGATAGTTTGGGTTTCAGTAACGATCGCGTCACCAAATTGGTTATAGGCGTTTTGAGCAAATGACCTTAGCTCGGTTAGTCGGGCGACGGAATAACCGAGATATTTAAGAGTACGTAAAAAGTCGCTATCGGTGAAGTAGGCCATGTAAACCAGTCACCTCAAAGGGAATTGTTAGAATAGTACGTATACAAACTATTCTAACGCAAACTAAAATGACAACTGAAACCACGGAGCAAACGACTAACGAGACTACTGGTTTACAAGGATCTACAACTCCTGAAACACCTGTAAACCAGTCTGTTCAGACCGAAATTAAGAACCCTGATGCATTGTTGAAAGCGTATGAGGCGACTAAAACAGAGCTTAAAGAACTTAAGGAATTTAAGGCAACGATTGAAAAAGAGAAACAGCTTGCAGAAGCTAAACGGCTTGAGGAAAAGGGTCAATATGAAAAGGCTTTAGAACTCAAGATTCAGGAAGCTGTAACGCCTGTAAACCAGTCATTAGAACAAGAGCGCAAAGCGAAAGAAAAACTCGCTAAAGATGCTCAGACCTGGCAGGAGAAGTATTTGAATCTTCAGAAGGAAGTCACCACCGAAAAACTCAAAAACGGTGTAAACCAGTTGTTTCTGTCCTCTGAAGCTCAGGGTGATAAAGATGCTCTCGGTTTATTTTGGGCACAATATGGAGGCCAATTTAAGCTCTCTGATGACGGTAAACCAGTGCTTTCGGACGGATCAGACCCTCTAGAGTTTATCAAAGGACTGCACAAAGATCCCGGTGCCAAACGGCTATTCCTTGCCAATATTCCTGAAGGGAGCGGTACAAATCCCCAAACTGGCTCAGGGAAAGCATCTGGAGCTAAACCCATTGTGATGACCGTATCTGAACAAATGAAGTCTAGAGATCCTAAGATTCTGGAGAAAATTGTTAAGGGCGAGATCAAAATTGTGCCGGATGCCTAAGTAAACCAGTAGTTTTGAGCGATCGCGCGTATTTATGAGCGATCGCTCATACTCCTAAGTCATACTCATTATGAGTACGCTTTATTTTGAGGAATACTGCAATGGCTGAAACCTTTGTAAACTAGTACATTCAGGGGATTTAACTCTTATATTAGGCGACTCAAAACCAGACCAGACCTTAATTAGAGTCGCCCGTGGGCTGAAATGCCCTCAGAGTCCATGTTTTAGATCCGTGTCCACGGTTTGTAATTAATAGAAGTTAGTATATTAAAAACCGTGGACACCAAAGTAAAACCGTTATTGGATGGCACTTATGGACATTAACGAACTACAACGATCGTTTTATAATGAACCGCGATTGTATGATGTTGCCTGGAAGGAACTTAAAGAAGGATTATCCCCTGAATTACTCAGAGGTGCATTACCTATCTTTTGTAAAGACGTTGGAAAATTGGTGTTGGCCTACCAACCTCCGAATGATCAGATCCTTATGAGGTTAGCCGCTGAAACGAACTGTATCCAGCAGCTATGTAACCGATTGCACACTTTAATGGGTTACTCTCACCTACAGATGTGTGGTACTGATGCAACAGCCAATATAAGCCTAGTAAATGGGGCTATAAGAGCTAGTATCCTTCGACAGGTGCCCTGATACAAAAATCCCTCTAACGAGTGTTAGAGGGCAGATTTAAGGGTTATTAGGTTTTCTTGATACTTACATATCTAAAACAATCCATAAATCAGAAATATCTAATTCACCACTAATAAACAGCTCTACTAAAGAGTAACCGTAGCAATCGTAGTCTAGCCCGACGATCATTTCTTTGGTGACTACTTGATCGAGTTGTTCACGGGTGAATTCCCAATCAATGAGTTTAGCAATCTTAGCGGGTTGATATTGGCCTACATCACCCCATACCGCGAAATCATCAGCGGTCAAACCTTCGTTAAGCCATTCTTGAGTCAGCATCGTTGTGTTCCTCTCGCGTTGTTAAACCTAATATAACCGTGTTGTATCTCTAATAGTATCCGTACAATTACGGATCTTTTGGCTAAAAGTATTTGTAAACCAGTAGTTGACAGACATTAACCTGTATCGCTACAATCTAATAACAGATATTTGTTATTCTTATGCCCTCTATTAGCACTAAGCTTTTTATCCCCAGTCGTATTAAGGTTGGCTTTCAAAAGCGATCGGATACCTATACGCAAAAGCTTGCGTATGTAATCTACTACGATGCTAAGGGGCAACTCAGGAAAGAGACATCTTGGGAGCATTGGAGGCATAAAGATATTGATCCGGTGGAGTTTGATAATGAGCCTCGATCCGGGTTTGTCCTAAATAAAGATGTTCGGCGGTATGGATGGAGTTATTATTCATCTGGGCGATCGATGATTCGTATTTACGACGATCGCGGGATTGAGTTTGAGATCACTCCTGCTAATTTGCTATTTATCCTAATGAATACGAACTGCCATAAGCGAGAATTAGAAGGTGAGTTTGTTTATGCATGGGATGGTAAAGAATTAGTATTATTGCCTACTTGCTGTGAAGAGTATCAACAATCCACCGAACATACTAAGTTACAAGCTAGTAAGGTATCAGCAAAAGATCTCAAACCAGGTGCAACTTATCGAGATAAAAAAGGTGAGGATTGGATCTATTTAGGGCGATTCAAATCAAGAAAGCAATCAGGCAGATACTATAAAGAATGTTACACGTTTGAGAATCAGCATATCTTTGTATCCCCTGATGGGACTGACTTTCAAGCGAGAAAACCAGATAGCTTTGCTCAATTAGTATCAGCCGATTGTGTGGATAACTTTGCTGAGTTACTTACAACGTTTCAGCAAAGCAAATATTATCAATTGCCGGTTAAATTTTCATTGTTGCCCATTCATGGCCCGGAACATCCTGATACTTACAGATGGGATGGGAGTCACTATTATGCTCAAGTTTCTGATACGGAGGTTATAGAGTTTGAAAAACGACCTAAATATTATTACAGTTCTGATAATTATATCCCTACTTTTCGACGCAAATTTACAATCACCAAAGAATTAAAATCAACTCAGTTAAACATATCAACTACTCCTAATCCCAAAGATATACTTTACTCAGTTGATATGATCAAAGCTCAAGTACAAATTGAACTACAAAACGGAGAATCAATCGATTATGTCAAATACTGACGATCAAATTAAGCAACTTTATTACACGGTCAAAACAAAAAAGGCTGAAGTCGAAGCGGCAACCGCAAAACCGCAATGGGTAACAAATTGCGCTTTCAGGTATGACTTAGAACAGCTTGAAAAAGTCTATAACATCCAGGTTGTAGATGAGGCGATCGCCTCTCACATTGCCGGATTTTTGATTATTCAATCAAAGATTCATGAAGAAGGGAGTAAAGCGCTAGGGACTAATAAACCGTTTAGATGGGGAGGATTCACCCTAGAGGATTGGCTAACCGACCTTAAAACCCGCGTTAGCCGATTACTACTAGCCGATAAAAAGAAAGAACTAGCAGAGTTAGAGAAACGTTTGGCTAAGATCTTACCTCCAGAACTAGAACGACAGCTAGAACTAGAGGAAATTCTAAAGTCAAGTGCACTTCAATAAACCGTTAGGGGGATATGTAAACCAGTATCCCCTCTTGCTATTTTGTATCCCTACAAGGTACAATAGAGTAACGGAATCAATAAGCCCCCATTTTTTATGGCGACTACAGTAATTACAATCCGCCCGTTCAACACCTACCCGCGTGAAGCGCATCACACGTTCTCTTTAGAATGGGTGATCCGGGCTTTGATCTCGGGTGAGTTCAAACCGGATAATAAAATGTTTACTGAGTTGCCCCAATTTACCCCCACACTGCCCTCTAAGCCTCATTGGTTTAAGAGACTATATCAAAATGCTCTTGCTCGATTTACCCTGTCTGTGAGGGTATCTGAAGAGGTAGCAGCTAAACTAAAAAGTATTATTGGATGGCATGATAAGTTACGGCGATATATGGATACGATCGCCAAAAACTTTCTAGAACCGATTGACTATTGGGATATTTACGAAAAAGCCCGAATCGATTTTGATGAGGACTGTAGTTATTACTTTTTTGAGCGGTTTCAAGAGGAATTAGCCAAAAAACCTAATGTGCAACTAGCCCGGAAAAAGCAACCTCTGTTATACATGGATGCTTACGAGACTATCCGGTCTATGTTTGATGATGTCTTTTACTTGGACGAGTTAAACGGAATTAAAGAACACTGCTTAGAAATCAAAAACGACTTACCCGAAAAGGGAAGCTTTATGGGCACGATGTTGATCGTTGCTGCCAGAGTAGCGCGAGAAACAGTACAACACTTTTATAAAAGAAGTTAAGTGAATAACCAATATTACAACATTGAAGGTAAGCGATATTACCGAGTTACCCATATTTTGGCTAACTCCAAAAGCGATCGTGATGCTAGGGTGCTTCAAAGTTGGAAAGAAAGAGTAGGGCATGACGAAGCTAAACGCGTTTCTACTGCTGCCACTACTCGCGGTACTGCTATCCATAAATGGGCAGAGGATTACCTGAAAGGGCTAACTCCTGACTTTGAGGAAGAAACAGCCTTACCTTATTGGGATGGATTCAAACCGGTACTCGATCAGATTTCTGATGTAGTCTACCAGGAAAAACGGATTTACCATCCAAAGTATAACTATGCAGGTACTCTTGACTTGTATGGAACTTTTGATGGAGTACCAAATACTCTAGTAGATTTCAAGACCTCCGATAAGCGTAAAAGATTCGATTGGATTGAAGATTACTGTTTGCAGGTTGCTGCTTATGCTGCTGGTGTTAAGTATGTGTTTGGCTTGCCTACTGTACAAGCGGCGATCATTATTGCCCTACCTAAAAAAGAGGCTCAGGTTTTTATAATTGAACGGGATGAATTGTTGTGGTTCTGGAAACGATGGTTGAATCGGATTGCTATTTTCGAGCAACGACAAAAAGCGATCGCTTAAAGGTTCACTATGAAACTTGCAATTTATAAACTAAAGTGGTTTGCTTGGAATTGTAATTATGATGAATATGACGGATTTGTTATTGTTGCTAATTCTGAAAAAACCGCTAGAAACGTAGCTGCTAAATATGTTAAGAGTGATTGGACTAAAGGAGATCATTGGTTAGACCCAACCAAAACAAGTTGCAGTAAGATATACGCCCTTGAGTTAGAACCCTCCGAAAATAAACGGATTTTGTTAACTTCGTTTCACCACGGATAAAAAATATTTTCCGTTTGTATGTTGACATGGAGAGACAACACGGTTATAGTAGACATATCAACTCAAGCGGAGGAAAAACCGATGGCTACTCAAACCAAACTACCTAAAGCGCTCACCACTCTTTTAACTAAGGCTCTTAATCAAGCTACTTTCAACAGTAGCGGTACAGAATTCTACTACAATCAGCGCTTAGGTGCTAAACAGCTTGAGTTGACTAAACAATATTTGTCTCAATATCAAACCGTTGAAATTAACGGTGTTATGTGGCAGGTAAAATGTAGTTTTCATTGGTCTTCTCAACAACCTACTTATTTTTATGGAACTACTCTAAGTTAATCCTTTATCGGGAGAGCCTAAAAACTCTCCCTTGACTGTACCAATACAACACACAGAAAGAGAGACATCATGGCAAAGAAGATCCGTTACACCCTCACTCCATACGCGGGAAATAAAGCCGATTATTTTCACGATCTAGGAAAATACGATACAATCATCGATTTCTTTGGTGGAAGTCTAGGAGGCACCCTAAAGACTGCGATTGCTAACCCATCAGCTAAATACTATGTTGCTGAAGCTAGCAATTGCCAGAGAGCCTTAATTGATTTCTTCCTTAATGAGCATTTCTACGATCTTTACAGTATTTGTGATGCTGCGAAAGACATCATTGATATGTTTTTTGATTACTCAGATTACCAATCCGCTTCTAAATGGCTGAGTAAAATATATTCCCGTAAGAATGGCGTATCTGAACTTTGGTTAGCTGCCCTTTCGGTAATGCGTCGATTCTTTTTTTCGTCCATTTTACGGACTACCCCCGGATCGGGCGATATTAATGTGTGGATCTCGGTACGTAAGATACTAGGCGATACCAAGTGGAAAAAACTTGTAGCTGAGTATTACCCTGATATTGACTACAACAATCTGACTACCCAGCAAACCAAACAATTTAACGTTGAGTTTGCCCAAAAAGTTTTTGAAAATGGGATTCTCTATCGTGCGATGATCGATAGTGTGAATGCCTGGTATGAATGCACAAAACCTGTGTTTGATGAATGGCAAAGTCAGGGTAGGAATGCCGTAGTAGTTGATAACTACAAACAATTATTAGATAGCAGTATCGTTCAAGGCAAAACCTTACTCTATATCGATCCCCCTTACTACAACTCCAATAAGGGTAAGTTTAGGGATTCAGAGGGAAGATTGAGATCTCATAAGCAGACTCCTAGTTATGAAAATCATGATCCGGCATCTGAAGATACTTGGAAAATGTTCTCTGATTGCCTTGAATTTGGCCTCAGAAACAACTGCGACATGGTTTTGTGCAACTATACCTCTGATAGGTTTGTAGCGGCTATAGAGGCAATAAAGGGGCAGTATAATTTGATTGAAGTAGTAGCGGGTAAAGAGTGCAAATGCACAGGGCAGAAATCGAAATATACAACTATGCCGATCGGTCAGGAGTATGTTTTATTTGCGACTCCTAAACAGGTTTATCAGAGTCTAGTTGCTTAACGCGGCAACACATTAAATAGATTAGTACCCTGTGTAGTAATATGCAAGGTCACTTTTTGACCGATTGCCCCTGCACCTGTTGAAACTGACTTAGCGTAAAAGATACCCTTAACAGTCTCTACTTTTGCCCAACCATTCTCAAATCCCACGATAATTCCAGACTCAGGAATCGGATCAGGCTTAGTTGCTTTTTCATTAAATTTGGCTCTTGCGGTTGATAGTGCGTTATCCGCTAAATCTTGAAACATTTACACCTTCTAAATCAATATCAATTTCACCGGGATAAAAAGTAATCTGGCATTGCACTATATTGTTAGCTTCAGCCGTTAAAATAAAATCTTTGACTCCTGTTAATACTTTTCCTGTATCCATATCAATTAATTGGAATCGATTATTACTAGCTGTTAATACGTCATGTTTGCCGCTAGTTGATCCACTAATTTTAAGTCTCATATTTGCTCCCATTTGGTAATTTCATTTTAACGTTTTGTCTATGATGCTAGATAGACTCCAATAGACAAGATGCTCAACACTGTTCCTTCCTGATCAATCGGAAAAACTTTAGTAGTTTTCGTTTCAGCAAAACCCAGGTTATTAGTATTGAAAATCTTATATTCAATCGGCACTTTACTAGAGCGATCGTTTGCAAAAAATCGTTCATAAAGACTCGTTACCGCTTCTCTACAATTGAGTGCGGTAAATTTGTTTTCGCTATGCCAATCGAACTTAGTCCAGACTCTAGCAATTAGAGGAGCATAACCATTGATAACCTTAAATTCAGGAGGGCAAAAAGTAATTTCGTTATTTTGCGCTACAAAAAAGTTGTAATTTGCATTAATCCCGTTTGCGTATAACCCGATCATCGATTTACCATCACGCGACACTTTACAAAGTGCCATTCGTTTGACATCTTCAAACCCTTCAAAACCAAAATTGATATTAAACAAAAATGGATTTTCAAATCCCCTAGCCTTTCCAGGGATGACCATTTTCATGTAATCCTGTTGAGTTATTCCGTCAATATTTTGAGTAAAAAATGTAGTGGTGTAAGTTTGATCAAACCAAAAACTTCTTAAAAGATCGCCCGATTGATAAGCCGTTTGAGCATACCAATAGCCATCACTCCCTAAATAATGCATCCCCTGGGGGCCTCCAGAGATGAACGGATCGAAAGGAGTGAACAACCCATGACCGCAATAATGATAGGGGTTGGCTGACGTATTCAAACTTGTCTGTTCCCCTACGATTAGATCATTTACAGGGGTTAAAGTACCTCTACTAAACGTTTCAAAATTACCATCCAGTGCCAAAAGATCCTTTACTTTAACAATCGTTTCTTTGGTGTCTTTTGTGACCATCTCATAATGGTAACGTCGCCTTAATCGCCCTCCGTCACTAATTGGCCCTGTCCCATCTACCCATTGTGCTTGGTGCCGTAACGTTACTTCAAAATCATCCCCCGCCCTATTGTCTATCATGATGCCATCCAACACAGTGAACGCAGCACCATCAAATACACTTCCTACGGCGATCGGCGTAATCCTTACTGATTGCTTTTGATGCCCTCCAACATACAGCCGATCTTCACCCTCCTGAGTAATTCTATAGAGGTACTTAATATTGATCTTTGACTCAGGGGTTACAGGTTCTTCTACAATTGGTTTCTTAACTCTAGGAGTTGCGTAGATTGAGAAACCTCTATCAATAATTGGATCGCCTATTTTAATTGATCCGGTTGTGATGATCGGCTTACTAACAGGGGTATTTCCTAATACTAACGATTGCCCATCACCCGCGTAGAATGCAGGTTTATGGGCTTTACCTTCAGGATTTACCTCTGATAATACCCTTTCATTGTATTTAGCATTAGCCTTGTTTAATGCTTTATTGGCAAGGTTTGAAAACTCCACATTACTACACTCCTACCGGATAGTTAGCAACTAGAAAATCATAGGCTTTTTTATTCCATCTTGCATCGTATAATGCATGATGTTCACCTGTATTCTGTTTGGGTAGTTCTGGACATTCTTTTTGATTCCAAAGTTGTCTAATATCGTTACAATACATCGGAAACCTTTTAGGAAGATCCATCATAGTACCGAACAACTGACAAAATACTACCCAATCATAAGCAGCAAAATCAGACCAAAATTCAGGATACCCGTGTTTTTCAGGACTGCAAAAAATTAGAATTTCATGTTTAATTTGCTCTCTAGTACGTTGCGCTAGATAGTGTTCTTTTTGAGTTGGAGACAATAAATCAGGAGAAGTGATCCAACCATTACGATCTATCCCCATTGGATTTAAGACATTTTCAACTACCCAATCAGAAGCTTTTTTAGGATTGAATTCGGTAGATACAGCATAGTATTCTCTACCATCTTCAGCAACAATCCCGATGCTAATTAAATCGATTGTTTTACCGTCTTCTATAAATTCGGTATCCAAAAAGTAACGCATTAATTAAACTCCTACCGCGTAATTTGTATTGGTGAAACCAATATTAGAATTGATAGTTGATGTTTGGGTACTAAGAATCGTTTGCTGTACATCGTGAATAGCAAACCCCATTACAATACCCCGGCAATAATTCACATAGATAGTACCGCTACCTGCATCAGTGAACGTTACTTTGGTAGTCAGTCCTACATCGCTGTAGATTTCAAACGTGTTGGTATCGATTGATTTAGCGTAATAGATAACGTTACTGATTCCGGTAGGTCTAGAACCGCCTACCGAGTAGATGATCACTTCTTCACCGTTACTCAGTCCGTGACTCGATAAAGTAAAGGTATCAGGTGAAACGTTAGGAGTTACTACACTTGGTTTTTTGCCGCTTCTACCGCCATACACAAGAGCGATCGCTTGATAGGTCAAACTTGTACCAGGAGACACCCCAATAGGTGTTGTAGTGCGAGTTACTCTTCTATTAGTTCCATCATAGGAACTTGTTGATGGTGTGTAAGTTTGGCGACTGTAAGCGCTATCAGTGAGTTCTTTAATAAAAAAGTTTTGTTTGTCGTTTGTGCCTGTTAGGCTGATCCCTGTTGCATCGGTCAATAACATTAACCTAATACCTAACGGCTGTAAGGTTGTATAAAGCGTGTTGTCTCCATACAAGGTATTATCAACAAACTGATTAAATTCAACTGTAATTTTTGAAGTAGTAATAGTCATATTTTTAGCACTTTGTTAATAGTTCTTTTTGTTCTAATTGATGCTTATATCGCCGTTCGGTAACTTGTAAAATCTCATCAATTGCCTGATTAACATCGTCCATAAATACCCGCTGCTGATTCAGGTAACCGCTATCAGAACTAATCTGTTCACCACTCCATCCACAACGATGCACATAACCTACTATCGGACAGTGAGCAACTGGAATCTTTTTTGTCACTAAATCAAGTGCTAATTTTCGATCAATCAATCCGGGTTTATATCGTGCGGATTCATCCCATTTGATGATGTCAAACACTTCTCTTTTGAACAGAAAGCATGGGGGAGTAGGCATTTTCTCGTATCTCAATAATGCCTCTAGTAATCCATAAGTGCCTGTGTTTAGATCATAAGAAAGTTGAGGAAGGCGATTATTATATTTGATAACCGAAAAGCTGCAATAATTAACCGGTACGGCATAATCAACTAAGTGTTTTAACTGCTCACTAACTTTGTTTTTATTTAGGTAATCATCAGCATCTAGAAACTGAATATAAGGTTGCGTAGATAGCCTGACACCTTCATTTAGCCTAGCTGCCTGTCCTTTACTTTCATAGCGGGTTTCGATTCTGATTTTGTCTCTAAAACGTTCTAACACTAAACCGGTTTTGTCGTTGCTTGCATCATCGATTACAATGATTTCTGCCACATCCTGAGCGATCGCACTCAGAATTGATTGTGATAAATGCTCCTCACAATTTTTGACCGGGATAATGATAGAAACGGGTAGACTCATAGGGGACAATATCCTAAAACTGTAATATCACCGTTACTCGATAAATTGCCGCCATAAATAGGAGATAACGTTTCAGTGGTACCATCACACTTGGTAAAGATTACGTCCACTCCTTCAAATAGAGGATTTGTACCTGCAACCCAAGTATAGTTCCCTCTATTGGCGGTATCACTTGATTTTCCTACGGAGTAACTTTCGATAAAGTTTTGCTGTAAAACTAATCGATAATTTTCTAATCTGCTATCAATTAATCCGGGCTGTTTACTCATAATCAGGTAATAGTAATTCGACTTGATCCGGCACCTGCGATCACTTGAATAACACCTGATACAGTGGCGTTCATTCTAACGACTTCTCCCCCTGTAATTGGTCTAGGAGGAGTTAAACGAAAGTATCCTTTTTGAAATGGTATCCAGGCCAAATACTCATCAAATCCTGCCCATCGCATACGTACCTGAACGTCTTCCGTATGAGAATTAGACACAAACAATTCCAGGTAATCGATTACTCCTGCTGTAGAAGAAGATTCATGGATTGTTTGACCGGGAAATGACACGGAACTGATCGTAATCGCTTCCCCAAACCCGGAATTAGATAACCATAAAGGTTCATCAGTATAGGCCATTTTGTATTAATACTTAATTTAATAAACGTTCTCTCTTTAGTATACTAATTCCGGGTATTGACCCGTTTGGAAGTGTTCCTTCAGTGCGGAATAGTGTTAGCCAACTACCACCTTCAGTTGTTGGAGTATCCCCATTTACATCCGTAAGCTGTAAGCCTAAACCAATCCCTAGATTAATAGTGACTGCTGCTGCTGTGAGACTGTAATCGAGGGTATCCACAAACAAGCCTAAACCGATGCCTAAATTAAACTCGATTACCGGGGTATAGGGCAGAGTTGGGATTGTTTCACCATTAGGTATTGTAGCTAACCAAATTCCCTCAAATGCTACTCCTGATTCCTCTAATGTGTGGATAAAATGTAAGGCATCAATCTGGAAGATCACCGTGTTGTACACTACTGATCCATTGCTCAGAATCTCAGGTTCCCTACAATGGATTACGCTCATCGGAGGGGCATCGATAAACTCATCTAATAATGGTAATTGAATGGATTGTCCCTGCCTGCGACCAATCAGTAATGCTCCCTCATTCTGAGCGATCGCTTGGAGTTGGGCATTATCGATACAATATTTTACTTCTATCGTTCGTTCTCTAGGCTGATTATTAGAACCTGCAAACGTGCCAAATGTTGCAGTACCTTTTATGGGTACATCTTTCAGGTCATATCGTCCTGTGTTTCTCTCAGGTGATGGGGGCTGGTTCTGAGAACTCGAAATAGATGGTTCATAAGAAGTCGTTACCAATGCTGTTTTTTGATTAATGGTTGCATCTTCTTTGAGACTATCAGGATTGGCAACGATCGCACACTGAGCCTGTGTTCTGATATTTTCCCATTCGGAAGGTCTTATTTCGTTCCAATATTCCCCGCTAATCCCGGTGATTACAGGTGAGAAAGGAGTCATTACAGTAGGGTCAAGATCGGTGATCACCTGTGCGACTAAACCCGTAGTAACTGCCACTTTAGAAGCAACTACTTCTTCAGATGGAGTCGTTAAGTCTGATACATTACTGCTGTTTTTGCCATAGGAATAATAGGTGGTAGTGCGTTCACTGATTACCCGATTAGTAACAAAATAGTTTGCCTGTTGAGCGCTAGATAACTGATTATAAAAGTCCTTTAAGGCGACTCCAAGTAACTCAATCTTTACTGATTCAATCCTTAAGAGTTTCCCGTATTGATTCGGATTATTAGCGTCTTGTCCCTCGTATACGTAGATCTCGGTTACATCCGAACTGAGGTCTAATGTATCATCATTCGGGAATTGTTGCGGCATGAGAGACGATCTAGGCTCATACGTCACCACTTGATGAATCCGATTCGTTGCTGACTTACTATCATAGGTGCAAGTACGTCTCATTAACTTCCCGATTGCAGGTACAAACGATTCTCCACAACCGCCAATCGTTGAGTAAGTATCCGTGACTTTATATGTTGTTCCTACCGCGTTTAAGACTTCTACAGGGGTTTCTGATCCTTCAGAAGGATCGTACCGTACCTCATCCCTGCCAATTGTTATCGTTTTAATTGGCGATGTACTAGGATTGAGTTTCAAATCGACTAATCCTAAATTACCATCGGGCTTTTGATATAGCGCTTTCAAGCAGGCAAAAGCTACTTCCCCCGCCTGATTAATGTAACTGCCTGACTCTTTAGGGATGGGGTAATTCAGAGGGTAATCAGTGAGGGTATCAGTGAAGGTTGTTGCCCCTGCCTTACTCACTAAATCAGTGATGATCTCAGTTCTACTCTTGCTGATGCCGTTCTGAATTTGACTGCTATCTCCTGCGGGTTCGGCAAAGTCTCTTAGTGTGATTATGCAACCGAGTTGCAAATTTAATAAAGGATTGCCAGGGGTGATAGGCAGAGGTTCTTTAACAATATAAAGCCATCCCATCGGATGATCTACCCAAGATAGGTCAGTTTTCTGAATCTGAACCCTGACAACTTGACCTCTAAACCATCTTGCTTGGTTCACCCTGACATTCAATGATTCAGGGGAATCTAAAGTACGCCCTAAAACCAACTCACCTGTAATTCTGAGTATCCCCCGGCGATCGCGTTTTTCATGCCCTATAGACAGGGATACTAGGCTTTGCGTCCATTCCTGATTATCGGCACCTATATAGATTCTGATAGGACGTGCTGTTACGTTAGCACTCATGGGTTATTATAAATAGTTCGTATACGTACTATTCTATCTAATCTGCCTGAGTAAAAGATTTTTCGATTAGGGGTATTGACAACAGGATACAACACGGTTATATTGTATATATACACAACAGAGGAAAAACCGATGAACCGCTTACAACAAATCAGAACTGAAGCACTCAAAGAAAAAGCTGCGATGTTGTTAAACCGTAAGCCTAGCCAAATTCTAAAAGTTACTGAACATCATAACGGTGCAACGGTTAAGTGTTCTAATGGCAATCAGTTAAACATTCCTTTTGAAGTTTGGGTTGGTTAGAATGCTTGTTTGGACTTGGTATCACGTAATGGTAGAACTTCCTAACGGTTCTACCGTTTCTTTCCATCGTAAATCGAAAGCTCAGATTGATAAATATTGTGGAGGCTTAGAAAATTGGAAAGAACAAGTTGCCAAAATGCCGCAGTTTGATAGATGGATGAAGCAAGGTAGAATTAAGCGGTTTTGGGTGGAAGTCGAAAATTATAACGATTTTGTTTATGATGCGATCGTTCAAGAGGGAATAGAGACTAAGAAAGTTAAAGCTATGATCTATTCCTAAATTGACAAACTCCTAATGATTCGGCTAAATTGTATGTAGACAAATTGGAACAATTAACTATGAACGTAATCTTAAGCCTGCCTAGCGGTCATCTTATTAGCCTAACTAATATTGTTACCACTCAAGATTTAGGCGATGAAATGATTTTTCATTTTGTAGCTAAAGATAACAGCTTTAGATTAAATGATCACAATGATATTGAAGCGGTAAGAAAATTCTTTGCTTCTGGTCATGTTTTTGAAGGAGATCAAGTAAGAATCATCAAATTGTAATTTAACCCTACGGTGTTACTTTCTCCTCTGTCTCAGTCAAAGAAAAAGTGACCGTTACCATATCCCCCGTTTGCGTAAACTTCGGCTCAGTCGAAAACACCGCATAAAACTGTGCATAGTAGCGTATGTAAGCGTTATCACTGCCAAACAAGGTAGTAGTGTTAAACGGTGATGGGGCGATCGCTCTAGTGCGTGGTGCCCTTTCTGAGTGCTGCCAAGTGGTATCAATTACGGTGATTTTTGAATCGGCATCAATACGATCAAGCCTCAAATGTTCTTGATATATTTGTTGAATTGTAATGGCTTCATCAGGAGTTACTAAAGCATTAACGCTCCAAATGTTTGGGGGTTCAAATGGAAGTCCTTGCTTCACTAATGTCTTCCATTGAGTGTATTGTCTTGAGGGTGCTTGATATAAGATTCTTGGATAGGATTCGTTTAAGAAGGTGTAAATCGTTACGGATAGGGTACCGAGTGTTAAAGAGAGGTATTGTCTATCCGGCATAATAGTTTACGTATAAATAGTTTGTATACGTACTATTCTATCAAAATGCTCGATTGTTAAGATTTCAGGAAATATCTTTTTATGTGCTATATAGGGGATGAAATCCTAAAAAGAAAATGCTATGCGCCATTCTCTAACTACAGCACTTTTAACGGCGATCGCTTTATCGGTGCCAACCTTGCCAGGTGTAACTAGACCATTACCTCCTGATTACCCGTGTTACTTGATCGATCACGCTAGAAGAGTCATTAACTTGGGTGCTTTATGTGCCATAGGTAGGGGTGAGACTTCATCTACTCCGGCTATTGCTCCTGAGTTAGCACCTTCAGAAGAAAAACCTAAACAAAATACACCATCAGGTAAGGTGACTCTAGTTGGAGGGAATGTCGTTAAAGGTACATCTAAAGATGAATGGGTATTTGTCGGGCAGTTAAAAAACGAAACTACCGAATCTATAAGATCGGTTAGAGTCGTAGTTGAGGCGACAGTATACGGTAGATTAGTCGATACTAAACCCGCAGCAGTTCAGCAATTAGTTTTAAGTCGCGGTAGTGTTGGCACGTTCAAAGTTTTTGTAGACTCTAAAGATCAGCCAAGTTTTAACGTTTCATCTGTTGAATGGATTTGGCACGAATCCGATGGAATTGGTAGGAATAACTAAGGTTTAGTTACTGGATGTTTTGGGAAGCTGCAATGTTTTAAGGCTTCCCAGTGCCAAGAATCGAATAGTAAAACATCTTTTTGACGGACGCGATCGCACTTAGCGGAATTTTCGGAAGCCGTTAGCCATTGAAGGTTCTTATGATGCCAGCATAGTTTAAGTTGAGCCATATCATAAGGATTCCACCATGAACACGGAATTATATGATCAAGATGCCATCTACCATTTTTCGGTTTAGGATTTTGAGCTATGAATTGTTTATATTGTTCCGCCCAATAAGGAAACAATTCATAGTAAAAGTCATTAAGTTTGCCGTCTTTGTCTCTATAGGGTTTGCTTTTTAACTTTTTTGTTTTAATAAGCTCATTGAATCGTTGTCGTAATATATCATGAGCGGTACTAATTAATTTTTCTTCTTCAGTTTTAACTTTTCCTGCACATTTGGGACAACCTGTTTTACTATTTACAACGTTATACCAAGCAGCAACCCAAGTATGATCACATTTACCGCAAATAAAATTATGTTTGTGTTTTGCGCTTTTATATGCACCTTCAACAGAAATATTTCTTTGCTTAAGTTCCTTTAAACGGGTTTCTATAATTTCGTCGTCAACACGATTTTTGGCGCATTTAGGGCATCCCTTTTTACCGTTATATATGTCATTCCAGCTAGTTTTCCACTTAAAATTACAAGTTAAGCAACAGAAGTTATAACGAGCCGTTGCTTTTGTAAACGGGTCTAATAAAATAATATTTCTTTGTCTAACTTCAACTAATCGATTTTCTATACATTCTCCAGCACATTTAGGACAGTAATTAATTCTATTTACTCGGTTTTTCCACTTATAAGAGCATTTAATACACTTAACTTCGTGTTTGTGATTACCATTTTTATACGGCTCTAATAGTTCAAACCCTTTTAATTCAAGGTCTGTTTTTATCTTTTTTCTAGTGTTATCGTCAATAAAAAGACCTGCACATTTAGGACACCCTGTTTTTTGATGGTAAACGCTGTTAAAAGTAGTACGCCAATTAAATTTACACTTAGCGCAATTGAACGTATGCTTTTTATTACCATTGGTAAAAGATGTAACAAGCGTTATACCTCTGTCTTCTAATTCTTTAAGTCGTTGAGCTTTTATTTCAGGGCTTATGTAATGACCTGAACACTGAGGACAACCGCTTTCACCGTTAACTACAGTCCCCCATGTAGACTGCCAATTATGATCGCACACCAAACAAACGAACGTGTATTTATGAATGTTTCCTTTATACTCACCTAAAAACAAAATATTTCTGTTTTTTAGTTCTACTATTTTTTCTGTAACAGTATCATTGCTTAATCTGCGTTTTTTACCTTGTTCTACTGATACACATTCTGGACAACCGGAACCTCTAGCAACATTAGAAAAATTATTTCTCCAAATGTGCCCCAAAACACACTTAAATGTATGCGTACTGTTTACTCCAATATAATCACTTATTAAATAAATCCCCCTACAGTTTAATTGTTGTACCCGTTTATTAATTTCTTCTTGCGTCAATTTAGCTGGCATCTAAAAACTCCTTAAAAGTAGACATTACTAAGGGGGAGATAGTTAAACCTCCCCTGGCAACACGATCGCTTACAATGACTCTGCAACCTGATACAACCAATTCCAAGATTCGTCTGGTGTGTTGTAACTTTTGATCTTGTAATCACCGTCCGATGTGATTAACTCACCAAAGTACCAACCTTCCAAACAGACAACTCGCAACCAAGATCCCAGGTATTCGACAAACAAACCTTGACTAACCCAATTCTCACCGGCTAATAGAGCGTTTTTGATTGTGTCACAGTAGGCAATACCAAAAAATTCTTCTGTATCCTCTAACTCTTGCAGTTGAGCGCAAACTTGAAGTCGTCCGGTATCGTTCGACTCAATTCTGATAACAAATTCACCGCAGTCAAATGAAGCGACAAAGTTTAGAAGCTGTGTCATAATCAAGGATGTTCCTTTTGGCTATGCGAATAGGAAGTTAGAGGGAGGTAGTTAGTTTTAGCGGATTGGCTACCTCTCACTAAAACCACTATATAACATTCGTTATAGCCTGTCAACTATTGTTATATAACGAATGTTGAGCTATAGTCTAAATGCAACACAACTATGGAACTATTTTTATGAAACTTAGAGAAAGAGTAGGCAAGACTCAAAGGGAAGTCGCTTTAGAGTTGAATGTTACTACTCAAACCATTAGCAACTGGGAGACAGGGCAACGAGTGCCAAGATTAACCCCAAAACAGACTTATGATCTCTGCAAGATTTTAGATTGCACCTTAGAAGATTTAATTGACGGTTTATCTGATTTGGAAGATTCAGAATAACCGTATCGTATTAAATCATTTGTATGCGTACATAGTATCTAATAACGCTTATAGATTCGCGTTTCCAACATTAGATCTCGAAAGGTCAGACCATATACGCGCTGAATCAACGATCGGATTGTTGCTTTGAACTGTAAGGGATCTAGGCTGATTACTCTGTTGTTTCATCGTTTCATGAATCGCCTTTAGAATCCCTGCTAACGATTCCCCTCCACCCTGAGCTGTACCCGTTTCTGGTACTCCTGTACTGATGCCCTTAACCGCTTCAGCTTTATCCCCTACCAATCCTGAACGTAACAGACTCAATTGTTCTAATGACTTGAGATTGATCTCAATGAGTGCCCCTAATGGGTTATCTCCCCCTTGCCCCTTATCAGCAGCAGTAGCACCTGATAACCCTAACTTGCCACCAGTAGGAGCGATCGTATTAGCAGCGGCACCACCAACACCTGTAGATGGTGATACTTGTAACCCTCCTGTTTGGGCAGGGGTTACGGTTAATCCGGTTTTACCATCACCACTACCACCGCTTAACGATGCCGCTTGCCCTTTAGCGGGGTTTAGAGACTGTTTGGAGAGTAACGCTTTAGAATCACTCGCGCTAATAACCTGACCTGCTACAGGGGCAGTAAACGCGGTTTCAGAACCGTCCCCAATTCCAAACAGTTTACTCATGTTTGATGGTTTGAAAAGTTCCGGCCCTCTTTCGTTTACTAATGCCGTTTCCCCTGCAGCGATCGGCCCTCCTGTAAAGAGTTGCTTTTTCGGTTTAGCAGGTGCAGATTCTTTTTTAGAGTCACCTTTCTTACTATCTGATTTTTTACTTTCACTAGCCGCGCTACTCGCTTTGATGGCTTCAATCTCTTTAGCCAATTGAAGATCTTTAGCCCTTTGAGCATCATTAAATGCCTCTTGTTTTGCACGTTGAGCATCCTGAAATGCTTCAGCCTTACTCCTTTGCTCCTCTTGGAATGCTTCCTCTTTACCGCGTTTAGCTTCTTCAAATGCCTCTTTTTTAGCAGCGATCTGAGTTTCAAACGCCTCACGTTTTGCTGCGTTTTGTGCCTCGAATGCTTCTCGCTTTGCCGCGATACGATTTTCAAATGCTTCAGCTAATGCGAGTTTCCTGGCTTCAAAAGCTTCTTTACGTGCCTCTATAGCTGACTCAAAAGCTTCCTTCCGTTGTTGTTGTGCTAACTCTAATTGTTCTTTCCTTTGAGCCTGAGCAATCTCTAAGGCTTCTTTCTTAGCTGCTGCCTCTTGCTCTCTAGCTTCTTTAGCTGCCTGTAATGCTTCCTCTTTAGCCGCTTTCTCTGCCTCTTGCTGTTCCTCAAAGGCTTTCTGTTTAGCGAGAATAGGGGCCATCAATTGCTCTCTACGTTGAGCAATTTTGTCCTCATTAGCAAATTGCTGTTGTAATCGTTTTTGCTCTTTAGGATCAGCGCTTTCTAGCTGTAGTTGACGATCTACAGCTTTTGTTTCACCTCCAATTTGTTTATCAAAGTTTTTCTTTTGCTCTTGCTGCTGCTTATTAAAAGCTTTTTGTTCTTCCTGTAAAGCTTTCTCATCAGCGCGCTTCTGTGCTGCTAGCTCTTTTTCTAATGCTCTCTTTTCAGCCGACAAGCTTTGTTCTAGTGCTTTCTTTTCGCTAGAAAGATTAGTTTCAAACGCTTTTTTCTCACCTTCAATGGTTTTATTGAACGCTTTCTCTTCTGCCTGTTGCGTTTTAGTAAAGGCTTTCTTTTCAGCATCCACAGCCTTTGTAAACGCTTTTTCTTCGGCCTGCCTAGCTTTATTAAAGGTTGCTTTTTCGTTCTCTATCTCTTTAGCGAAAGCCTTATCAGCGCTTCTTTGGGCATCGTCAAATGCCTTTTTAGCGCTTCTTTGTTCAGCATCAAAAGCCCTCTGACTGGAGCGGTTTTGCTCATCAAACTTTTTCTTATCTTCAAGCTTCTGTTTTTCTGCGGCATCTTTAGCAGTATCGACTTCTGCTTTAATCTCTCCCTTAGATTTCTCTTTAGGTAATTCTTTTTGTTGGGGTGCTGATTTTGCTGATTCTTCTTTAGCCAGGTCAGCGATCGCTGCATTACCTAAATTAGCGGCACCGCTTGACATTCCTCCTTTTAACTCAGGAGTTTTTACGTTACTCAATCCGGTCAACTGTGCGTAAAGGTTTGCTGCTGCGTTAGCTGCCTCACCAATCTGTTTAATGATCGGTAAATCAGTCATTGAATTACCGAACTGTTTTACAGCATCAGTACATTGGAAAAAAAGACCTGTGATGGTTCCGAGTTGGGAGACTGCGGCATTAATGAGCCTCAAAAACTCATTAAAGATCTTTAACCCTGCTGCCATTGATCCACCAAAACCCCCATCCCCTATAGCCTGATTGGCCTGATTGAATACCCCGATTAGATTACCTAAAGTTTCAAACACTAGGCCGATCATGTTTGCAAATTCAGCAGTAGCGGGGTTTTTGAATTGATTGGCTAATAGGTCTAATCCCGCTGCTAGTCCCTGTGCGATCAGGTCTGTGAGTTTGGCAAGTGCATTTCCTAGCGCATCTACTACTTCAGGATTGGCCTGAATTGCAGAGGATAGTCTATCTGATGCTGCTGATAGAATATCCAATGCATTGGAACTCTCAGCAGCTTTACCGCCTATCTGTGCGATCGCTTCAAAGACTGCCACAGTTGCAGGTTGTATTGAGTCGCCTAACTCAAGCATTGCGTTAGATGCCTGATTCGTTGCCGCCTTCATTCGGAACTCTAATGTAGCTGCTACTTTTTGATAGGCGGCATCCGTAATCCCTGCACTATTAGCACTCGCTTGTAGGGCATCCGAAAATTGTTGAAAACCTTGCCCGGTGGATGGTGCCAACGCGCTAGAGGCTTCTACAGTGCCGAATAGTTTAATCAGGTTCTCTGAAGTGTCAGCACCGACTGAGTTAAGCTTTTGAAGAATACCCGCTAAACCACCTTGCTTTAATGCGTTGGCATCTAAGGCAAGGTTTAACCCTGGGTAAGCTTTATTCAAACGGTCAACATAATCTAGTGCATCTTGCGAGGGTTTGATCGTGTTAGAGATAGCGGTTCTAAGTCCTGTGAATGCTGCCTCAGATTTAACACCATTAACAGTTGCATTTGCGATCAGTCCATTCAGTTCATCCAAACTGATACCGGCGCTTGCTGCCAGGGGTGCGAGTTTACCAATCTGAGAGGCATACTCAGCGATCGTTATTTTACCCGCGTTCTGAGTCGCCATAAATTTGTCAGCAACACTAGCGGCATCAGTTGCAGATAGTTTATAAGCGTTAAGAGTTGATGTTAGGGCATCACTAGCAACCGCACTGGTAGTAAAACCAGCAGCAGCAAGTTTAGTAGAAGTTCCTAAAATCTGAGTTGCAACCGTAGCATCATCAGCACCTTGAGTTAAGGTGTTCGTTTTTGATGACAGAACATCATAAGCTGCTGCGTTTAGTTCTACGGCACTTGCTGCCCCTCCTAAATCATTAGAGAGTTGTCGCATTGCTTGCCCGACTGCATCACCATCAGCACCTAGAGTAGATACCGCAGCAGTACCGCTTTCAAACTGTGCTGATAAGCGTACTGATTGAGCAATAACCTCTGTGATGGCTTGCCCTAATGCCTGTAAACCAGTAATTGCAGCTTGAGTCAGGTTTGCCCCTAACCTTTCCCCTGCACCTCTGACAACATTGGAGAGGTTATCAAATAAGCCGACATTCTTTTGAATGTTATTAGCTAGGGTATTAAATTGATTAGCACTAACCCCTAAAGAGCTTCCTAAAATCGATTGTGCATTAGCAGCATCAGCACCGGCTTTTTGTAGCGCTTGATAGGCTTTTACAGCTTGGTTTGCTTTTGTAACGTTGCCATCAAAAGCCTGAGTGATTGCGGTGATGCCTCCAACATTACCACCTAGATTCTTACCTAAATCAAGGTAGGCTTTTTGTGCTGCTGCTGCCTCTCTAGCTGCTGCTGCCTGTTGTTTCAGCTCTTCTGAAACACGCTGCTGAGTTAACCGGGCTGTAGTTTGAAATAGGCGATCGTTACTTGCTGCCAGGTTATCAGTATCAGTCTTTAATCCCTTTACTGCTGAAGATTGAGCATTAAACGATTGACTTAAGGCAGATAGGTTAATACCCTTTGTACCCGCGTCTAGGGCTTGTTGTAGGGCAGTTGCAATTCTTCTACCTGCCTGACTCCCAATCTGATCCGCTTGAGACAAAGCTTTATCAGGCTTTAATTCTACTAATAAAGATAATGTCCCAAGATCAACCATACCAAGCACCTTAAATAGTACGTATACAAACTATTCTAACTTACTTGGTAAGTACCATTATATCGTCCATATATGGGCTAAATGCCCCGATAATGTGCATAGGTATCAATCCCTCCTTATTGGCTTGTCTGAAGGCAATAGCAGTTTCTTTGGTGACTTTTTTAGGATCGTCTTTCTTCTTAGACTCAATCTTATCGACATCATAGGGTAAGTATTTTTTAATCTCACCTCCAAAATAAAGGGCACAAACATAAGCACAACTATAGTTATACCCGTTTGCATCCACCATCATTTTAGATTGAATGGCAGTACAGGTTTTCTCAATTAAGGCGATCGTCTGTTGTCCGAAATTCTCTAAATGGAATCCCGGATCGCTTATTCCTGCCAATTGAATATCTAAATAGATTTGTTCCCAATCGGTTAGATCTCTTGAGAGATCCTTTTCCAATTGGGCTATTATTCCCCCAGGCTTTGATTTGTTTGCTCAGGAGTCACATCACCGTTCTTCTCTCTAATGGCAAAATCCCGAATTTGATTAATCACCGTGGCGGGAAACTCTGACAGGTTTACAAACCTACCATCCTTAATCGCCCCTGGATAGTGTTCGTTAATCTCCTCTGAGTGTTGAGCGATAAATGGGGGAGACACGCGGCTATTGAGCATTAATAAGGCAATCTCGCGCTTAAACTGTTCCTCTGAGATTTGACTATCTAGGATCTCTTGAATAGCAGCACCATAGGCGGATAACTTTACCTTAGACTCTGCTGAGTTGAGGTCATCTAGAAGTTCCAATACTTCCTCATCACTCATACCCGTTTCTTTACAGATCTTTTCTGCCAGTTGGTAGTAGGGCAGTAGTCCCTTGATTCTCTCCTTACCTTGCCTCTCAAACCATTCCGCTTCTAGTTGTTTAAGAGAGCCTAATTTACGCAATGGGAATCCTGCGATCGTCTCATATTGAATCGGGCCAAAAATACTCATCATTGCTCCTGAATAGTACGTATACTAATAGTTTGTATACGTACTATTCTATCAAGTTTGCCTGCTAAAACTTTTTTCATCAAAGGGTTGACATTAGAGATACAACACGGTTATATTAAGGACATGGAAAGAGTATCGTCTAACGTCCACTGAAACGCAGGTTATACCGTAAGTCTGAAGTAAGTGGTTCCTAAGCAGAGAAGGAATAAGGCTCCGAACACGAAATGTAACTTAGAGTTTGTCGTTAGTAAGCCACCGGAAGGAAGGAAGCCCCAAGCATAATAGACGTAATAACGGGAGATTAGCGCCCCGGTCTGCAAATCCAGGGGATTACTGATCAACTCTCCCAACTGAGTAGATCACCTAATAACACAGGAACCGAAAAAATGAAAGTAACTAAAACTACGATTAAAAAAGCTCTTAAACTTAACCCTGCTATATCCTCTAATGATCTGATTAACGTTATGCAATCTAATGGTGTCGGGTTTAGTGCTACCACTAACTTAGAGGTATTAATGGGTGATTATCTTCTAGCCGTTCAATATGGAGATATTCAAAACGTTTTGTCGATTGAAGTCAAGTAAAAAAGATCCGTAGATGTACGGATACACATTAAAGTACAACACGGTTATATTGTATGTATACCGATAGAGAGGAAACGACAAATGACTGCCCAACCTGTAAAAGTAAATCTTGAAAAATTGGCTTCTGAAGTTGTAGGAAAGGACATTGTTAATAGCTGGGGATTGTTTCATGTAACGTCTGCTGAAGTGTTGCCATCAAAAAAAATTAAAGCTACTTGCGTTGTGACTTCTCACAGATTATGCGCTGACAATTTAGTAAACGGTGTGCAATCGATGAACGCAAGAGTGTTTATTCTGACCATTGCAGAAGCTAAAGTATTAGCTAAAAAACCAACAGTTAAACAGTATTTTCAATCTCAAGTGATTAACTCCTTTTCAAAATTAGAAGATGGTGAGATTCCGTTTTAATCCAACAAACCTCACAAAGATTCCTCTAAACCCCTGACTCCGGTTAGGGGTTATTTTTTATGTTGCCTACAATTCCTGAAACCCTTATAGAATGACACTCGTAGATCCGTGTCCACGGTTTTTAATAACTAACTACTATATATTAGATTCCGTGGACACCAAATAAGGACATCCCTAAAATGACTGGTTTACAAGGCTTTCACGGATCGAGGCAACCTCCTAATGAAGGCAGTTAGGGAGCTATTGAGGGTAGGTGATTCGATTAATGAGGATAATTGGCTGAAACTACTGGTTTACAAGGATTTCAGCGTGATTGGCAGGGGTAAAGCAATGCTGATAATGAGGGCACTTGCCCGGATTGACTGGTTTACAGGGTGTCTTATTTGCGTTTAAGCACTAAAGGTACTGGTTTACAAGGCTTTCAGCCATCGTGACTCAATTACTGAGATTTGCGTTTAAGTTGAAATGACTGGTTTACAGGGCAGATGATAAAGAAGCGATCCTCAAAGGTACTGGTTTACAAGCGTTATAGCGATTTTAGGTTATCCCCTTGACAGATGAGATACAACACGGTTAATATAAGAGGTATCAATACAGGAGTAAACCAGCAATGAGCAAAGCATTAGAGAGAGGCAATAAACCACCCAAAGAAAAACGGTGTTTATATACGATCAGACGTAATACTCCCAACCTTAAACCCTGGGAGAAACCACCAGCAGTTAAATATTTTCTGACTTATTCTGAAGCATCCGCCTATTTAGAGAATCGGGCAGATAGAGATCAACTGCACATCACCGTAGATTACGAGTAAACCAGTCAATTTAGGAGCAAACCGCTATGTACCCCGATGATGAATTTGTAAATGATGAGCCTCTTACGCTTGATGAAGTGCAACAGTATGTAGTTTTGATGTTGAGAGATATGGCAGGTTTTTTGGAAGCCGGTGCCCAACATTTAGAGGATAAAAAGGAATTCAACAAAACAACCATTGAAGCGCATTTACAAATCTGTAGGCTTCGTATGAAAGGGCATATTGATTTGATTGATGAAGTTCTTCAAGTCCTGTAAACCCGTCACTTAACAAATTAAACCCCTCTAAAGCATTCCACTCTAGAGGGGTTTAATTTTGGCCTGTAAGCCCTTTAATCTAACTTTTCATACTTCAATCGCAAATTAGCCGCAGTGACGTGAGTGACGCTATTAGACACCTCACCTGGTAGCCAGATTCTAAACCGATGCTTCCCACTTGGATCGCTCACTTCTACTGTCTCTTTTTTGGAGCATTCAAAATAGGCCAATCCACAAACGAGTTTACCGCCAATTTCTTGAGCGTTGATAAGAAGAACTCGGTTTTGATCGGCACGAAGGAGCATAAGCGAAAGTTAAATGGTTATGAGTTGATCATAACGTTTTCTCATCTAACAGTTGTTATTAGATGCCCTATAAAAAGATTAAGCCCCTTGACAAAAAGAGGCTTAATACAAGATAATAACGATATACCGAATTAAGGAGTAACAACACCAAACTCAAAAGTTCCGACAACACGTAGTGAAAAGTCACAACGTAAAATATCGTCTAGCTTGGCTGATTCCTTGAAATCTTTGATAAACGCATAGGCGGATCTATAGCGTCCGTCTGGATACAACTGATAAAAATAAATTTCATCAGTACCCAAGGAAGCAGGTTCAATCACTTGTTGAAACGCAACATCACCAGCACGGTAAAAACCTTTGCAGGCTACGTTTCCGCCGATTGAAACTTTTCTCGCGTCGTCGAAAATTCCATTTTCAAATGACCGTGTTGACACCTCCTTATTGGTGACATCAAACCCCATATCCTCGATCCCTAAAAGTAGCAACAGACCAGAAGTAGTCGCAATCTTAGCCGCCGTTAGGTTAGCGGTAAGAGGTGCAACAGTCATAGAAGTGTCACCCACTTTGAGATCTTCGGTGAGCGTAACTGTTACAGGGGTAGTCTCGTTAAAGGTCAGTTTGTCGCCTTGCTGTACTACTACATCACCTGTGGTCAGACCTAACCGGGCATCAGCAGTTACCGCAGTCACAGGAACAGAGGTTGCACCAGTGGAAGCACCGCCAGAAGCGATCGTAATCGTAGAACTCGGTAAGGTTCTGTTACCTACGGATTTTTGCACCTTTAAGATGCTCCCCGCAGTTAAAATCGTATCAGTGTTAAACGCCATTTAGGAACTCCTAAAAATATTTGTGGAAGAAATGAGGGAGGCAACTAATAACGGGTATTGGTTACTCCCCTCATACAGGAGCAAACTTGTTTGTATCGCTACAAGCGATTAACCTGCGAGAATCACCGCGTTTTCAGGACGAACAGCGGCTACACCCCAGAGGCAGTCAATAGACCAGCGTTCCCGCATGTATTCCTCACGAACGGACAACCGGAGAGGAATACCCGTGATGGGGTCAACCATCGTCATCTTTTGAGTACCGTTAGAGGCAACTCCAGACCCGGTAGACAGGGGACGAACAGCCAGGGCAAACGCGTCGCGGTGGAAGATCAGGTTGGTTGCACGGCTAGCTTTGAAAGTCAGAACCGATCCAACAGTCCAGGAAACTGCAGGTGCAGGATAGAAACTGATGGTCGCAACCTGAGCGGAAGCGGTACCGGATGCCGCAGAAGTAACATCAGCCGTAACAACGTAGGTAGTGCTATCACCTGCAACGGTGAACACATCACCAGCTTTAGCAGTAGTCGCGTTCCCTGCCGAATCGACCGCAACCGTATACACGGTACGGGGGTTATGCAGTGCAGGACTAGAAGCATCAGCGGTAGTCGTAGCAACCGGAGCGGCAGTAGTTTTGGTGGTGTTTGCAAAAGTACCGGCGGTAAAGCTTTGCAGATCCAAGTTTTGATCCAAGTACCAATCAAAACCGAATTTCCGACCGATCAGACCTTCCCGAATGGTTTCAGTGCTACCAGAGTTAAGAGCCTGTGCAAAAGCATCCAACACTACGGCATTACCTTCTGCGTCAGAATTCAGGAGAACCCGACGATCGGTAAGGGGTGCATTCTTTTTGTTGAGCAGAGTACGTGCTGCTTTGAATGCACTTAGATCAGAAGCAAACGGAGTAGTGCCAGCAGTACCAGCATAGAGGTACAACTTGGTAGACAGGGCAAGCAACGAACGATCAACCGCGTTAGCGATCGCTTTAGCTGCTTCCTGTACTTGCATGGAAACAGCACCGTCGCTAATTTCCATCATCTCTTTTTCAGAGATCTGGAAGGGTGCTTCCTTCCATTGGTTCAGCACAATGGGCACCGTATCCAACTGCATATCAGCAGTAGACTGAGAGTACGGGCCAGGTACTACATCCTGTGCGGCAATAGCACTAGGAACGGGTACCTGTACGATAGAGCCTTTTTGGGCTGCGTCATTTGAGTAATCGGCATTTACTAACCGAGGCATCACAGCATTCTCACGAAGAGTCGTGAGAGCCTGAGCTAGGATCTTCGGCGCGAGATCGTTGAAAATATTTGCCACGAGAGAATAATCCTTTTGTTGTTTTGGTTTACTGAGGCGGGTGTAAACCAGTCCATCTAAAAGGATTGCCCTTTAAGACTCACCGGAAGGATTGACCTTTATAGATCACCCTAAAAAAGCGTTGAGCTATACGAGTCTAATAATACTTTGAGTATTAACAGTACGTATACAAACAGTATAACAAAAAATAAAGAACGATCGTTTTGACCGTTCTTTTTATATGAGTTGGGTTTGTTTTTGAGGGTTATTAGTTTGCGCTTTCTTCTTCTGGCCATTCTACAGTTAAACAAAAAAGCTTAGAATAATCTTTTTCAGATCTAAGTTTTTTAGCAAGCTTTTCGGCTTCTTCATAACTGTCTACTTCATACTCAATGGAAAGTCCTGTATCTGTTTCGGTTCCGCAAAGAAAATAACGTTCTTGCATTGCCTGTTGTCTCCTGTGTTGTTTTGCTTCCGACTCCCTTAATATAACCGTGTTGTCTCCCACTTGTCAACCTTCAATCTGAGATAAATAATCGATTAACTCATTCGGCAATTGATCATAAACAATCCAACCATTAACGGTTTTGTTTATTTCTCCTATGCGTTTATCATTCTTCAAAACTCTGATTGAACGTAAAGTTGTTAACTTTTTTGATACCAGTTTATAATCACCCCAAATAAAAATGTATCGGTCGAAGTTGGGATCGTAATAACGATCGCTGTAAAGCCAGTCTAAATTTAAGCGTCGTTTTGGTGTATTCATTTTTAGATCTTAACCGTGTTGACTCTCACTTGTCAACTACTCAGGCAAAATAATTTCCACAACATTCTCTTTATGTTCAACCCATCCCTTCATCCTGGGAAAGTGCATAAAAACGGACTGCTGGTGTAGATCCCTTAATGCTGAATTGTAATCAGGTGCATCGATATAGATCGGTTTGATGAAACAGGTATCCGATTTAATGTCTCTAGCTGCCACAAATCCAGCGTATAAGGGCATTCAGTTACACTCCCTTACGTAATTTCTCAGCTAATAACCGAAACGCTTTAGCCTTACTCTGTCGTTTCCTGTGCTTTTGCTTGCCCTTTTCCAGGGGTTTTCCTGAAGCTTGCCAATTGTTATAAGTTCCCATAAAAAGTGATCCCATTATAAAAGCTTAGAATAAAGTTGTACCCTGATAACTAAAATCTATGAGTCTAATTCCTGAAGGTTGTGATCAATGCCCTAATCGACGTAAGAAAATAAGCTTTTACTACATCTCCAAGCGGAATGCTTTTGCAGGAGTTCTTACTTTAATTCTACTTACTTTCGTATTTGAATTCAAAGATGGCAAGTTTGAAATTAAAGATAATCCCGATCTAGCTGCAATTAGTGGACTGACAACGATGATCGCCGGAGTGCTTGAATTAAAGCTGACTCAAAATAATTAGACGATTTTATCAGGGTGCATTATTAAGTATTAATACGAGCGAGATAAAAAGATATTATGAGATCATCCGATGAAGTTTTTTACAAACCTATTCAAGAAAAAAGAAAATGCACCTAGTAAGAAAAACAATCAAAACCGCTTTAGGTGTTTGGAAAGATCACCCGCTAGGATTAAATGGGGTGGTGTTCTACCCAAAACGCCGTTATCTGATCACTTCGTTTACTGCTTTTCACTCGATAACCCAGACAGTAACGGAAGATTGCCCTCTAAAAGGTTTGAAAGCGCTACCCATGAGATTAGGATCGGCTATCGGGTTACTGTTGGTAATAGGCCATTATCACTACTGTACGTTGGTCAGTTTGATTTCGGCAAACCGTCATCAGTAGCCAATTATAGAGCTGATAAAATTTGTTTGAATATTGCTTTAGAACTACTGGATGAAGAGACACCGTTAAGGGTGCTGTTACGTCCTGAATCCTCTCATTGGGATTGCTTTATTGAACGGACGTTCAAACGTGTTTTAAGAGAAGGTTAGCTTTCTTTGTAATCGATGATTGCAGCTAGAAACTCTCTACCCTGCCTGCTATCAAACCACGGTTCATTAGAAGTGTCCCTGGCATCAGCGAATTTTTGAGCGTCTGCTAATGAGTCAAACCATTCAATATCGTTGTAAAGATCTTGCATAAATTCTATTAAATCTCCGATGCTTTTGATCGCATCAAACCGATTAGGATAAACGTATTCAGCACCCCAAGCAAAGGTAAATATACCGTATTGAGTAGGAGTCTTAAAAAATGCTCTGCTATAACCTGAATATTTGACTGGACTATCGTTGTTGCTTATTAGGATTGTGCCGAATCCGGGTAGTTGATTCATATTTATTTTTTCCGTGCTGCTCTAGCAGGTCTAGATCTGCCTATATCTTTATGAATGGGATCTTGTAATGCGCTTACTAAAGTTTCAGGATCAAGCCGCTGTAAACAGGGCCAAACAACAGGCTTAAACCCAACATAATCAGTCGTTTTGAATAGCTCTAATTGCTCCCCTTGTAACTTTTTCATGGCACTAAAATATAATCTTTTTGTAATTCTGCCAGAGTGATAATCCTAACATCATCGCTCATAATAGGCCGGATCGTAACATAGTTGGCATCCCTGACATACACGCTAAAAAGCATGTTTGTTTTGTAATGTCTGTAGATTGATGCACCCTTCTTAGTCATCTAATAACGGTTTTTAGCTTTCTTCTATCAGTCTAACAAGATAGTCCCTAATGCTTTTGCCTGTTACCTTCTCTCCTATCAGTTCCTCTAGCTTACTAAGAAGTTTTTTAGGAAACCCAAAAGAGAATACCTGATAGTTGTCAGCATACAATTGTGCTGATGATAAACGTGCCTCTTTACCTTGCTGCGTCTGTCGATATTGATAGTTTTTGAGCGATCGTAACTCTTGGTCGGTTAATCGCTCCCCTCGATTGTGTTTATCGATAATTGCCTGAAGCTTTTTAGATACCATAGCGCGACTCTTACAGTAGTTGTTTAGCCCGGATTAAGCTTGTTTCAGCCTGACTCAGATCGAGGTTGATCTTTTTGGCAGCAGGCAAAGAAAGAAGTTTTTCCGGGGTGATAGCCTCTAGATCTTTCCCTGCCTGTTGTGCCTTACTTAGGGATTTGGCAAGGGTACGGATAAACATTTCTAGCTCAATATCAACAGGGGTAAACTCTTGTACTACTGTATCAGATTGTGAAGCCTTATCCTCTATATCATTTGGATGATTTACAGGAGGATTTAAGAAGGTTCGACTATCGCGATCGTACCCTGAATGATTCTCCAATTGAGCCATCGGAAACCATTGGTTACGAGTGCCGATATACACAGCACGATTAACAGGTGATTCACCCGCAATACTTACAATCTCATTGAGTTTATCTTCACCGAATTTACCTCCTGTAAAGTTGGTAGATCCAAGTTGGGCAATCTGTTCTTTATTGCTTGCAGGGGCGATATAAATCTTTCTAAAGCTACTCATCTGCCCTCCTGAGATTCCGTAGTCTGCTAAGTTTCCAGAGTGTCCCATCAAAAACAAAAACTCTTCAGCAGAGTTACCACCACTGGCTGTAGAAGTGGTGTAGTCTCTCAAGCGGTTCATTAGATGGGAGTCGCTATTTTTGGCAAAACCAAACGTCATTGTACATTCATCAAGGATTGCCAAGTGTGGTCCTTCAATTCCTCTGATAATATCAAGCGCTTCATTTAACCATGCTGATTTTTCCTCAATCTCCAATTTCCGAAAATTGATTTTGTGCCAGATGTCTACAGCACCATCCCAGTATTTAGCTTCTTTAGGATCGGCTTTAGGATCAATCAGTACAACCGGATTATTTGGGTAGCGTTTCTTATACTCCCGAATCACGTTAGAAATGAGCATCCCCTTACCACCTCCAGAAGGGGCGATAATGGCATAACTATACATCTCATCAACGATGAGCTTAGGAACGTCTAACAGGTCAATTTGAGGCAACTCAGGAGACGTTACAACACGGGTATCCAGCTCAGGTTGATCGGTTGATGATTCGATTGCCAAGGGTTCATCTTTGATTGATTCCGCTTTTACGGTTACAGTTGGTTCAATCTCCCACTCTTGCAGCATTTCTAGTAATGCATGAAGCGGCAACGATACCTTACCCGTATGAGGGTGTTTATAGCAGTAACACTCCCCAAACTTAGCCAAAGGATGATCATCAGATGGCTTAAATCCATACCAGTCACAGTTGCCGATCATTGACTCGATAGCGCGATTGAGAGCCGATACCGGATAGGATTTCTTTAGAGATAACCGGGATTCATAGATGCTAGGATGCTTAACGGTTTTGGAGTGCAAGATTAACTCTAATTCTTTTGACTTCTCAGGAGTTTGAAAATTTTGAATTTCCTTCCAAAAGTGCAACGCAATGAACCCGATTGCAGCGGCAGAAGCGATCGGTAGAGTAGCAGCACAGGTATAGGCGATCGTTAACCCACCACCTACAACTAAGCACCGTTCTACAATGCCGCTGCTTTGCGGTTTAATCAGAGTTTCTTTTTTCCGTTTGGGCTGTAGTTCAATTGCGTTCATAATTGGTTTGCTCCCGTGTGAGTTTTATTGTAAGCTACTTTTTAATAGAGATCAATAATCTGTATACATACAATTTAGAGGGGGAGTAAAAAGATACTCCCCTGGTAGGACTTAGCTATAGGACTTAACAACTCGTTTCGGGATTGGTCTGAACACGTTCTTAAAGCTGAGAAACGCGAATAGAAGCACCTCAAACGCTAGAGAATCGATTAGAACTGAGGTCAAGTCAGACCGTCCATTCCTGGCAGTCCACACAATGTAGGCTTCAGCAGCAAAAGCCAAAACACTCAGGATTAGCAAGGTTTTTAGCTGCCATTCGGCTAGATTGTTATACCGGTCTACTAGCGATTGAATCTCCTGTGTATCGCCCGATTCAGTGGAGATCCTAGAAAATGTTTTCCGGTTGTACCGCAGTTGATCGATCATCCCAACGATAGACGTATCGTGAAAATAGATCAGAGTCGGGATGCTTTGCAGGAGAGTTAACGCGGCTAAAACAAACAGTGAAACAGTCCCAACAATCAACCAGGCAAAATTAACACATCCAAAATTGATCGCGCTACCGATGAACGGCACAATGGAAAACTGATCGCAGGAATTACCAATTGAATCTAACCCAAAACGATTAAATGCAATACGGTAGATCCCAAGTGATCGGTAGATCAATAGTGCAGCAGCTAACCCGAAACCTGCGTATACAGGGTATTTAACCCAACTCCAACCATTACCTTTCTTTTTGGTATTGCTCCGTCCTGATCCGCGTCCACTATCGTTATCATCGCTTAGATAATCTTTGGTCATTGTTTAACTCCATAAAACTTTTTCATTTCGCGAGTCTTAGTTAATGCCCCTTGAGTAATTACCCATTTTTTGATTTTGGGTGATGCACCTACAAGCCGTACTACTCCACCTTGCGTTACCTGCCAAATACCCCCATCAGAGGAGCATACAAAACCGCCATTAATAGGCCCTCCGGTAGAAGGTTCTACAGCGATCGTCCCCTCAGTCAGGTCATTTTTGCCAGTCTTAGCGTTGTAAAACTGAATGGCACAACCGAATTGACTGAAAATTTCTTCGGCTTCAGTCTGCTTATTAGCCGCAGTGTTAAGCAACTCTTGACTAGCCATGTTAGCTGATAGCTTTTGGCTACCTCCTCCAACAGTCATGGACACAGCAACAGTAAGCCCTAATGCTCCCATTGCGATGTTTATTTTGTTTTCGTTGATCGTGTCTAGTAATTCTTCAAAATCAAAGTTAGCCATAGCTGATTTGCTCCTATCTAATAACGGTTGTAGGTTATATCGGTTGATGCCAAAATGCATAAAATCCATCCATTGCAGTAAAACCTAATTTTGCGAGTTTTACTATATCTTCATCGGATAGTTTTTCAGGATCAATTAAAACTAGAATTCTTCCTTTGTGAAATTCGATAGTTTTATCATTAATCGGATCAATTATTTCAGGTTCGTATTTTTTTAAGATGTACAAACCTTTAGTTAAATTAGATAATCGAGTCATCAAAAAGGTACCTCTATAACTTCTGGCTCAAACAGTGGATCTAGATCAATCTCATCACTATCCCAAAATTCATCTAGATCCCATTCGTTAAGTTCTATCAACGCAGCATAACCCGCTAATATCTGGCTTGCTGCCCTTAGTCGTTTGGGTCAGATGACCCGAAAGCACTGGCTAGGAGTTGTGATGCTTCAGGGGAAAGTGTGTTTAATTGGCTGATTGTGCGGTTGTGACTTTCCCATGACCGCTTAAACAAGTCTTTTGCCTGTTCAATCATCCAGCGTTGTTTATCTTCTACTTCACTCACTAAGTTATTGTGAGCGTTATCGAGTTTATTGTTCTCCTCAATCATTTTCTCGATTAAGGTTACAACTAACTCATTTTGATTAGCCAACAAATCACGCTCTGAATCGGTGCGATCGTCAGCATCTTTCCGCAGAGTGTTAACAATCAGGGTAAACGTATCATCAGCAGATAACACGGTGTTTTGAGTGGGGGTGTTGATCTCTACCGTGGTAATCTCAGCTTTCTTCCGCCCTTTCTTAGAACGGGTTACTGCTGATTGTTTGGTTGTTGCTAGGGTAGATGTTAGCGAGTCATCCACTGGAGTTGGATCATTAAGATTCATTAGTTTTGCTCCCTCTTGTTACGTATCAATACAGTTTAGACTCAAAACTCTGAGTTTGTCAAGTTGATTTATTCCTCCTGAGTCTTGATAAAAAACTCAGTCAGCTTTTTATTAAACTCCGCCTGGGATAATCCGCCTAACTCTCTCACAGTGCCCCATGCTTTAGAGACGTTCTCTATGGGATGGCTTCTATGGAGCCTGAAATTTTCCATAGCATTTCGATAGGTGGTATTTTTACCCATCAATTGTTTAGCGCATCCCAATAAATAGATCCGTTGAATCTCATTCAGTCGGATTGGCACTTTTTCAGGGAATCCCAAAAGTTCAGTCAGCTTAACGATCGTTGCAGGATAGACAGGGGTTTCACTCAACTCTGTAAAAAAGTCAGCAATTTTATTTCGGCTTAAAACCGATTCATTAGTGAGGGCAACCGTTTTAGATGCAAGTAATTTCATATCGTTTGTTTATCGATTGTATGTGTACAGACTATTTTAGGTGAAATGGTGTGAAAGTGCAACATATAAGCTAAATAGAAGCTAATTAGAAACTACTTATAAGCTAAACTTGTTATAAAGAGTCACTAATTAGAAGCTAATTAGCTTGTAAATAGTTTCTAATTACTTTCTATTTAGTTTCTAAATAGCTTCTATTTACAGATTCAAAGGGTTTCAAACCATTTCAAAGGGTTTTGAAACGTTTCAAAGGGTTTCACGAATTCGGGCAGGCAATAAAAAAGCCCCATTTCTAGGGACTTCTGGACTATGGGTTATCCTCTAACCATTTTTAGATGCAACCTTGACATCTGCCATACTCACCCGCTAGTATGGATACAACACGGTAATTCACACACAGGAGTAAGGTTAGTGATTGTTTATTACGCGAGTGCAACTTATATAGGTGCAACCTGGACTAGCACCAATAATTTAATTGGATCGGATGTAGCAGGGCAAACAATAAAAGATTTTGCAAATTGGTGTATTGGTGAGATGGTGAATAATTTAGAGGTTTGGGAACCTTGCCATTTTGCATCATTAACCGTTAATTCTGCTGAGATAAACGGTAACTCTATCAGACCTCTTAGCAGGTTTTTATCAGTAAAAACAAACGATAAGAGAAGATGGGAGATTGTTAAATCGGCTAGTTGACTGTACCCATACGAAACGTCAAGATAAATTTACAAATATACACAAACGGCTAAAGGAGATCTATTATTAGATGACCTCCTTTAGCCGTTCTTTTATGCCCGAATTATTGCCAATTAAAGACATCATTATCGATCAGTCGATTCAATCCCGCGTAGAGATTAATAATGATGTGGTACTTGATTATGCTGACTCATTAAACGAAGGAATTGAATTCCCGCCTATTGTAGTGTTTGACACTTCTGATGGATACCTACTTGCTGACGGGTTCCATAGAATCGAGGCTCATAAACTAGCTGCCAAACGGAAGATTCTAGCGGATATAAAAGAGGGCGATCGCCGGGATGCGTTGTTGTACGGGATTGGTGCAAATGTACGGCATGGGGCAAGGTTAACCAACGCTGATAAGAGAAAAGCCGTTACTACTTTGTTACTTGATAATGAATGGTCTAAATGGAGTGATCAAGAGATAGCCAGGGTAACGGGATTTACTCAGCCATTTGTTAGTAAGGTGAGAAAAGAATTAGTTGCTGCCGGTGAGTTAGAGAAATCAGAAACCCGACTTGCTAAAAGGGGTGATCAGATTTACGAGATCAAAGCGGATACTGCACCTAAAAGAAAATTCGATTCAGAAGCACAACCGGATATAGAAGAAACCAAAGTAAGTGAACTCGTAACGACTCCGAGTTATTCAGTAAAACCCATTAGTGAACCTGTAATTGAGATTCCCCCGGATCGGATGCTGATGTTTAGCGGCATCAAACAGGGTAACTCATTTGAGTTAGGGGAACACCGAATCTTTATTAACTCAATCGGCAAAGCGAAAAGCAAACTAGGAGAGTACAACAACTGTTTTTGGTTTGGTGATTTAGTAGCGTTCACAAAGAATCAGCAGTTGATACTTGAAAAAGCTGACGTTACTACCATCCTGGTTTCTGAAGGTGTTGATGTTAAGCCGTTAGAAACTATCAACTTACCCTATAAATCAGGCTCTCTAGTGAGCGTTGCCGGTAGAGGGTATTACCTAGCTCATTTCTCTTCCTATGATGCCACCATGCCCGATTTAGGCTTATCTACAGGTGATCAGTTATTGGAGGAAATGATCTCAGCACTCACTGAAAACGAACACTCTATTTTGATTGTCGAACCTCCTGTTAACCTGATTCGGGTAGTGTTGCCGATCGTTCAGGAGATGGGCAGAGTGGCAGATATTCTCACGCTTGATCAGGAATACGCTCAACGGGAGTTGATCAATTGGGAACAAATCTACGGTGAGGATTGGCCCGTAGAAAAGCTGAAATAAAATAATCCCCTGATAATCAATCGACTATCAGGGGATTATTTTATTCGGTTTTGAGAACTTTGGAAGCTAGCAACTCTAATTGGGATAACTCGCGTTTGATTTCTTTGGGTGTTGGAGTTTCAATCAACTGCTTACGCTTCTTTGCTGCCTCTTTAGCTAGCTTTTTAGGATTCCCGATAGGTTTACTTAGATCAACTGTTTTAGCAGGTCTTCTTTTAGGTGCCCTTACAGGAGGTTCAGGTTTAGGAGGCTTTTCTACTTTAATTGGTTCTACCTTTTGTTTGGGCGCTTTAACCGGGATCTCCACTAATCCTAATTCGTATTCTTCAGGATCAATTCCTTGAAGTCGTAGCTTACGATTCCTCCGATAAAGTGCCCTCTGTTTACGTCTCTCTTCCGATGATTCAATTTGTTTGATTTTATCGGGATTGTTGAGTCTGTAACGCTTACTTCTGGCAGCGTTACCCCTGGGTAGACTGTTCACTTCATCGATAATCGTTTGATGGTTCTCCCCTGCCTGTAGCCTTTTTAATAGAACCTCAGTGAGCATAAACCTGTTACCGCCTATCAGCCTTGTGTTGTAGCCAATAGGAGAGTCTAGGGTAAAGTCGCCATTAACAGGGATCGCGTAAAGCCACTTATAAGACAGGTCTATTAATTCAGGGTTTTCTAAAAGTTCTCTTAATGTCATAGTAAGTATGGTATACAACACAATGATTATAACTGTGTTGTGCCAATATGCGCTATAGGGATTTGTACGGACACTTTATCTTATTTAGGGGTTGACATTGGGATACAACACGGTTATCGTTAGAGATAACAAAGCAACAGGAGACAAAACAAATGGCACGTTATGAACTGTTAACCGGCCCCTATGCAGGAGAAATCGTAGAAGAAGGCCAAACGTTTATTGTAGGAACCCCTTTCAATCAACTTGATGAAGATATGCAGATCAGAGTAAGGGAATGGGCAGAACAAAAGTACAAATTGGCTTCTGATGAGTCTGACTTCCCTGTATCTTTGAATCAGCTTGTTGATGACTATGAAAACTCTTGGGATTCAGTAGAAGTTGAATGAATTGGTTCGGTATTGGTAGGAATAAATTACAAACGTCTTGAACCTCCTACCATGTCTACTCTCTATCGATTACTTGTTTTCAATGGCATTGAAGGGGTCAGCGGTTCGAATCCGCTTATCTCCATAAACCCGAAAGCCTCATCCTGTATAGGTTTGTTACTTCAAGTCTAATCTTGCCAGTTTGGTAAGGGAATGGTTGAAGTTTCAGGCGGCAAAGAGATGTCTTATTATCAGCTATCCTAGGTTCCACCTTGGAGACACTCTCATTCTATTGATACCAAAATTGAGTGAGCCTACCATTCGTCACCACGCGATCGCTCAATCGTTTGAACGAGGGCAGAGTTATTACTGGGCTGGTTCAGTTCATTCTCTGATTCAACGTGGCGATCGCTTGCTTGCCAGGGTTGAAGGCAGCGAAGTAAATGATTACCAGGTCGATGTTCATTTTGATCAAGGTAGTGTTACCCGTGTGACCTGTCCCTGTCCCTATGATTACGAAGGATGGTGTAAGCACATCGTTGCAGCCGTCTTAACCTGCCTCCATCAGCCTGATCACATTGAGCAGCGTCCTGAACTGGCTACATTGCTGGCTTCCCTTAATCGTGAGCAATTGCAAGCGATCGTGCAAAATCTTGCCAACGAGCAGCCAGAATGGATGGATGCCGTTGAGGCCCAGATTGCCCTACTGACCCCATCCAAAACCCAAAAATCACAAAAGGTTCCTCGTCGTACTACCGTTGATCCAAAACCAATTGAGCGGCAAGTTGAGCGAATTATCAATTGTATTTAGCGGAACCTACAAAGGAAAAAGAAACTTGTTTACAAAATCTTTTATCACGAGTAAAAGAAGTGAATAATCAATATAAAAAACAAAACTGGGGACCTGTACGAATTATTCAAAGCACAGATGTTTTGTTGATTGAGAAAGCGTTATTCAGCATTTTGCCACCAATGGGGTTAGGCCGATATGAATGTAGAAGGCATCATTGAAGTTGATATCCCACCTAAAGAAAAAGATTTTAATAGCTTGAGAATGGTTGCATCCAAGCTAACGAATAATCCAAAGAGTATAACCGTGCAAACGACTCAAACAGGTAATTGCATTTCCCTGATTACCAATTTCACCATGAAAACAACAGCTCAGTATAAAGTCGTTGATGATATTTGGAGCGCGTTTAAATTTTGGACGTTTGATCTTGAAGGTTATCAAGATATGAGTATTTCATTTCCTGGATAAGCAGGGAGAACTGCCAATGAGTGAGTATCAGTATTACGAATTTCAGGCAATCGATCGTCCCTTGACCAAGAAAGAGCAGGACGAAATTCACAAGCTCTCCAGTCGAGTTCAACTCACGTCCAATCAAGCTATTTTCCTTTACAACTATATTAATGCTAAACAGCGGCTAGACCTATAGGTCTAGCCGCTGTCTGTTGTGCCGCAGTTAACTCGCTACAAGATTTCACCTAGTCGGCAATGGAATTTCAGTTAGTCTGTAACAACCTTCACTTAGTCCGCAAACAGGAAGGTTTTAGATATCTAAATCCGTCAGATTAAGCTTAGGCCCGTAGGTTTCGATGAACTCCCGGCGTGGTCCAACCCGATCGCCCATCAAAACGGTAAAGATCCGATCTGCCTCGGCCGCATCTTCGATTTCTACCCGTTTCAACGTGCGAGACTCCGGGTTCATCGTGGTTTCCCAGAGTTGTTGGGGCATCATTTCTCCCAAACCTTTGAATCTCTGAATCTCGTACTTGGCGTTTTCAGGGAAGCCCGAAGTAATCTGATCCCGTTCCCGATCGCTGTAGCAGTAGTAATGATTGCGACCCCGCTCGATTTTATAGAGGGGTGGGCAGGCAATGTAGACAAACCCCTGATCAACCATAGACCGCTGGTAGCGATAGAAGAAGGTGAGTAAAAGGGTACGAATGTGGGCTCCATCTACATCCGCGTCGGTCATGATGACAATGCGGTGATAGCGGAGCTGGGAAGAATCAAACTCTTCACCCTTAATCCCCAATCCCAGAGCTGTAATCAGGGCTTGAATTTCTGTATTTTTGTAGATTTTGGCATCATCGGTTTTTTCGATGTTGAGGATCTTACCCCGGAGCGGCAAGATGGCCTGGAAGCGGCGATCTCTACCCTGTTTGGCACTGCCTCCTGCGGAGTCACCCTCAACGATAAAGATTTCTGACTCCTCGGGATCGCGGGAACTACAGTCAGCCAATTTTCCGGGCAGGGTGGAAGACTCCAGGACAGATTTCCGGCGCACCAGTTCTCTGGCCCGACGGGCTGCTTCCGCCGCATTGTAAGCCTGAATTGCTTTTTCTAAAATGGCATCGGCCACGCTGGGGCGAAACTCCAGATATTCGGTGAGAACTTCACCCACCAGAGAATCTACAATCCCCCGAACTTCCGTATTCCCCAGTTTTGTCTTGGTCTGTCCTTCAAATTCTGGCTCTGGCACCTTAACGGAAATCACCCCCGTCAGACCTTCCCGGATGTTTTCTCCGGCCAGATTGGAGTCACTTTCTTTAAGTTTGTTGCGTTTACGGGCGATCGCGTTGAGGGTACGGGTCAGAACCGCCTTCAGCCCTTCCAGGTGGGTGCCCCCATCGATCGTTCTGATGTTGTTGGCAAACCCCAGCAGGTTGTCAGTGTAGGCATCGACGCACCATTGCAGGGCGACTTCAACCTGGACATTGTTCCGCTCTCCCTGAACGAAGACCACTTCTTCATGCAGGGGTTGCTTCTCGCGGTTCATGTAAGAGATATATTCCCGAATTCCACCTTCATAGAAGTAGACCTCAACATGGGGTGCTTCCTGTTTGAGAAACTCCAGCCGATTATCGGTGAAGGTAATTTTTACCCCGCCATTTAGAAAGGCCAATTCTCGCAGTCGGCCAGCCAGGGTGGCATAATCAAACACGATACCCGTGGTAAAAATAGAGATGTCGGGTAAAAAGGTGATTGAAGTACCCGTGCGATCGTCCGCAATGGGCTGTACCTCCAATTCCGTCTTTGGTACTCCCCGTTCATAACGCTGGGTGTGGGCCTTACCTTCCCGCCAAACGGTTACCTCAACGGTTTCAGACAGGGCGTTAACGACCGAAACGCCAACCCCATGCAGCCCTCCCGAAACCTTATAACCGCCTTCGCCGAACTTACCCCCTGCCCCCAGAACCGTCATCACGGTTTCTAAGGCCGATTTGCCGGTACGAGGATGGATACCGGTGGGAATCCCCCGTCCATCATCAACTACCGTAACGGAGTTGTCGGGATTCACAGTAACGTCAATATTTTTGCAGTAGCCCGCCAGTGCCTCATCTACAGAGTTATCAACAACCTCATAAACTAGATGGTGCAGCCCTCGGGGTCCGGTGCTACCAATGTACATCCCCGGACGCTTACGAACGTGTTCGATCCCTTCCAGGACTTGAATCTGTTCGGCACCGTAGTTACTCGTCATGAAATCGCGCTCCACCAATAAACGGGCTAAAACTGCTTATAGCTTAAAATGACTAGATCTATCAAAAATTTTAGCACAAAAGGGTTTTAAGCGATTTTTGAACGGTTTCCTGAATAATTTTAAATAGGGATGGATCTATAGAGATTTTCAGATGATTTCCACTATTACCAATATAGCAAAAAATAGTACTGATGTATCAGGAGTGATCGTGATCTGTGGGCCGACCGCAACAGGCAAGTCCGGGCTGGCGATCGCCCTGGCCCAACGGCTTAATTCTCTGATTCTGAGCGCCGACTCCCGTCAGGTGTACCGGGATTTTAACATCGGCACCGCCAAACCGAGCGTTTTTCAGCAGCAGCAGGTGCCTCACTATTTAATTGATATCTGTGAGCCGATCGCAACCCTTACCCTGGCCGATTATCAGCAACAGGCTCAGGCCCTGATTGCCCGGTCTAATCAACTCAGGGGCTCGGGTTCTCCTCCCCTGCTGGTGGGGGGGACGGGGTTGTATATTCGGGCGATTACCCAGGGGTTAAAAATTCCCCGCGTGCCTCCCCAGCCAGAACTGCGCGAGCAATTGGCAACTCTCGGCCAACCCCTCTGCTATGCCATGCTGCAACAGGTAGATGGGGTTGCGGCAACCAAAATTCACCCCCATGATCAGGTTCGCACGCTGCGGGCATTGGAGGTTTTTTACGTCACGGGCTACCCCATGTCTGAGCAACAGGGCCAGCAGCCTCCAACCTATCCGATTCTGCAAATTGGCTTAGATTGTCAGACGACAGACCGGCTGCGACAACGGATTGAGCAACGCACTCTGGAGATGGTAGAGCAGGGGCTGGTGGCAGAAGTGGAGGGGCTATGTCAGAAGTACGGCTCTGACCTGGGCCTGCTAAATACCCTGGGCTATGCCGAATTTAAACAGCATTTACAGGGAGAGTTATCTCTGGCGGAAGCCATCGATCAGACCGTTTTACATACCCGCCAGTTTGCCAAGCGGCAGCGTACCTGGTTCGCTGCGGAACCGGGAATCGTCTGGTTTGATGCCGATCATCCAGATCTGCTGGAACAGGTCTGGCAGCAGGTTAAACAGTTTCTCTCCTTCTGTCCTTTACAATAGGCTCAATCCTTCTAGCAGAACCCTATGTTGCTTCAAGAGTCAGCAGCCCCCACCCAGCGAGATTGGGCTCCCATTCTTCAAGAGTTTGAGGCGATCGTTGGCAAAAATGGGGTCGTCCGCAAGAAAGAAGAGTTGCTGGTCTACGAGTGTGATGGCTTGACCAGCTATCGGAACCGGCCGGAGGTCGTGGTCTTGCCCCGCACAACGGAAGCGGTGGCCGCAGTGGTCAAAGTCTGCGATCGCTACAAGGTTCCGTTTGTGGCCCGGGGGTCTGGTACGGGGCTGTCCGGTGGGGCTTTGCCGTCGGAGGGCTGTGTCCTGATCGTAACAGCGCTGATGAAGCAGATTTTAGCAATTGATCTGGAAAATCAGCGGGTGACCGTGCAACCCGGGGTGATCAATAACTGGGTGACCCAGGCGGTGAGCGGAGCTGGGTTTTACTATGCCCCCGACCCTTCCAGCCAGATTATCTGTTCGGTGGGGGGGAATGTGGCCGAGAATTCTGGGGGAGTCCATTGCCTCAAGTATGGAGTCACGACCAATCATGTCCTGGGGTTGAAACTGGTTTTACCCGATGGCTCGATCGTGGAGGTGGGTGGGGCCATCCCTGAAATGCCGGGGTACGACCTGACCGGGCTGTTTGTCGGTTCGGAAGGAACCCTGGGAATTGCTACCGAAATTACCCTGAAGATCCTCAAGACCCCCGAATCTGTGCGGGTACTGCTGGCAGACTTTACCAGTGTGGAAGCAGCCGGAGCCACGGTTTCGGACATCATCGGAGCCGGAATTATCCCCGGTGGCATGGAGATGATGGACAACCTGAGTATCAATGCGGTAGAGGATGTGGTGGCTACCCAGTGCTACCCCCGGGATGCGGAGGCGATTCTCCTGGTAGAAGTGGATGGCCTGGAGATCGAAGCAGAGGCCAATACCCGGCGAGTAGAAGCACTCTGCCTGAAAAATGGGGCCAGAAGTGTCAGGGTGGCCACTGATCCGGAGGAACGACTTAAACTCTGGAAAGGCCGTAAGGCTGCCTTTGCCGCCATGGGTAAGCTCAGCCCCGACTACTATGTGCAGGATGGGGTAATTCCCCGCACCAAGCTGGAGTATGTCTTAAAGGAAATTGCGGCCCTGGGTGAGAAGTATGGCTATTATGTGGCCAATGTTTTCCATGCCGGTGACGGCAATTTGCATCCGTTGATTTTGTACGACAATGGGATTCCCGGAGCCTTAGAGCAGGTGGAAGAGTTGGGCGGCGCGATTCTCAAACTCTGTGTTCAGGTGGGAGGGAGTATTTCCGGCGAACATGGCATTGGGGCCGACAAAAAATGCTACATGCCTGAGATGTTTACGGAGGCCGATCTGGAAACGATGGCCTGGGTCAGGCAGACCTTCGATCCAAAGGGCATCGCCAATCCCGGCAAGATCTTTCCGACTCCCCGTACCTGTGGTGAAGCGGCCCGATCGCAGCCGGATCTGCCAGCGATTGAGGGAGTCGAGCGCTTTTAAGGATCCAATTAACTAGAACCAAATTCTGAATTTTTGCAAGCGCAGCGGAGCTACGTTGTCAAAAATCAGGTTCCGGGTTTTGTTAAATTAAGCTCCTGAGCTAAACAAAAAGGGGTTTGACATTGGTCAAACCCCTTCTAAAACCCCAGAAAAGAGCTTTACTCCTGTCCTTTGTGGACGGTTTTTACCCATTTCAGGCGTTTCGGGCGAATCGAAATCCGGGTTGTCATGCTGGCTACGACAGGTAACCAGTGGAACATATAGAGACTGCCGTAGAGGGTGTGAAATAGCAGGCGCAGGGATGCCAGCAGCGATCGCTCAGATTCCGGGGAGTTTTCCCCAGATTTTTCAGCTTCCAGTTTCGCTAATCGCCGCTGCGATCGCTGGATCTGCCTCAGGCCCATAATCGTTCCCACAATGAACATGGGTACGGTGAGACCGGTAAAGGGGGTCATGATCATGGGCCGATTCCGCAAAATCGCCATCATCAGGTCGGGAATCATCGCTGTTGGCAGGAGGTACTGGATAATCCAGAACATCACCAGATCCAGGGTTTTACGACTACCCATGCGATTCCGCAAAATCGGTTGCCAGTAATCTAAGTAGCGCTGGTATCCCCCTTCGGCCCAGCGGTTCCGTTGGTGCCACAGGGCAATGGCTCGGGTGACACCTTCTTCCGCTACTGCCGGGAAGGTCATGAAGTCGATATCCCACCGCTCCAGATGCAAGCGGATGGTCAGATCCAGATCGTCGGTAATGGTTTCCTCATTCCAGCCACCACATTGCTCTAAGGCAGCGCGGCGAACGAACTGACCATTGCCTCTCAGCTCACCGATGCCCCCGATCGCAATGCGCTGTTGTTGCAGGAAGGAGTCGAGCGCCATCTCAGCAATTTGCCCCTGCACCCAGAGGTTAGAAGAAACATTAGAAATTTCCTTCCGCACCTGGACTGCTCCCAGGTCAGGCCGTTCAAACAGGGGGAGTACCCGTCGCAGCAGATCGGCAGGCACCTGGGCATCGGCATCAAAAACAGCGATAATTTCCCCTTTGGTCAGCGGCAATACCTGATTCAACGCGCCCGATTTACCGCCCCCCGCATCGGCGGAACGGTGAAATACCCGCAGTTGTTTGTACTGTCGGGCCAGCTGTCCTAATAAGACAGGGGTATTATCGGTGCTGTTGTCGTCAATCACCCAGACTTCGTAACGGTTGCTGGGGTAATCAAGACTACAGAGAGTTTTGACCAACCGTTCGATGACCGCCTCTTCATTTTTTGCGGCGACCAGCAGGGAAACCGGGGGTGCGGTTTCCAGATCGGCATCTGACAACGGCTCTGGAATGGCCAGAGGACGGGCCAGCAGAAACCTCATTGCATGAATACTCATCAGAGTAGTCAGACCAAGCACCAGCCAAAAGCCCCAGGTGACCAGATGCAGGGCGATCGTACTGCTCCAGACTAGGACCAGTACCGCCGCTGCCTTCTGTCGCCGTCGATCGCGACGACGAGGGGGAGCTTTTTCGACATCATCAGAACTTGGCGGTTGGGAAAGGTCTGCGAATAGAGAATTCAGCGACTCAAGCTCGCTATAAGAATCATTTTCGGGCCAGGAACTCTCCGGCATAAGCTACTTGATTCAACCACCAAAATATTTGTAACCAACACCACTCTACCCTCTGGTAGACCTTCTTGAACGGCTACCTTAAAGGAAAATAAAATTGCTTTTGTTTGAAAGGTGTAACAAGTCCTGGTAGGCCGTGGCATGGCAGCCTTCCGGTGCAGAAGTTTTTTAGTGGAAGGGGTAGGGAAAATTTGACCGAACGATGAATAGAACTGGCTTTTTGGGGAATACTAATCAGTAGGTCAATAAATTGTCTGAAAGACCAGGTGGCTGACCTATCCCGGGTATATCTGTTAAAGATTCTTTCCAGGGTTGACCTGGTTAAGAGGTGGAGGTTTCTCAGGTCTATAGAAATTTCTCTGTGATAGATAGACCAGGGTTTCGGAAGGCGGCTAAAATCAACCTGACGCCTGGTTATTCCCCTTAACTTTCAGATTGATGGAACTCCTTAGGAAGATTGAGCATGTCCCTCGACCAACTTCAACCGGCTGCAAATCAACACGTTAGTGTTTACGTACCCTATTACCCCCAGCCCGCTAAGAAAACTTTGCTGCCATTTGCAATTAGTTTGTACCAGAAGGGGTCGCTAGAAGGGCAGCGTAAAATTGATGGTGGGGAAGGCATTCCCTTTATTGCCACCTGGAACGTTTCCAATCTCCCGGCGGATTTGACCCGCTGCCGCATCCAATTTGACGGGAATTCCGACCTCAGTTACGAACTGACCCTGGAAAACCATCGCTTCGTCGATTTTCTGATCGAGGTGATTATGAATTTCCGCCGCACCCGGTTATCTGACTTTCCCAAGTCGTTCTACCGCAAGTTACTGGGTGTCGATGATTAACCCCAGTCAGGAGTTGGGCTCCAGCACCACTTCGGCAGACAGAATTGATCCAGTTTCGCCAGGGCTGTATCGTCCAATCCCCAGAAATTGACCATTTTCATGGTGAACCCGCTGGATAGTTTCTGCCGGAATGGGGTGTTCCAGGGCAATCCGTTGCCCCTGACACCAGCGGCGGGAGGTGGTTGCCGGTAAAACGATCGCTGCCAGGTGAGCCAGGGCCGTTTCAGCTGGAGTAAGCGATAGCTGGTTTTGTTGTGCTTGAAGTTCCAGATCTTCCAGGGTGATGCTCTGGGAGATCTCAAATCCACTGCTGCGGGTGCGGCTAAGGGCCGCCAGAGTGCCTCCGGTTCCCAGGGCTTGACCCAGGTCGCGGGCGATCGCGCGAATGTAAGTACCCGCTCCGCAGGCGATCTCCAGATCTAGCTCCGGGAACTCTCCGGGCCGCCAGTCTAGAATATCAAGGCTAAAAATTTCTACGGTACGGGGTTCTACCGTCACCGAAATGCCCGCCCTGGCCAGGTTATATAGCCGTTTTCCCTGTACCTGAATGGCACTGTAATTGGGGGGAATTTGCTGAATCTGGCCCAGAAATTGGCTCAGGGCCGGTTTGATCGCTTCCAGGGTGAGAGCGGCGGCTGACTGGGTGGTCAGAACTTCGCCTTCTAAGTCATCGGTGGTGGTCGTCAGGCCCAACCGGATGGTTGCCCGGTAAGCCTTATCCTGGGGTAAGAATTGCAATAGGCGGGTGGCCCGACCGACGGCAATGGGTAAGACTCCGCTGGCGGCAGGGTCGAGGGTACCGGCATGGCCAACTCGCTTCAAGCGGAGCCACCGTCTGACTCGGGCCACACAGTCATGGGATGTCAAACCCAGGGGTTTATGGAGATTGAGAAAACCTTGCACAGTTGAAACTTGAGAAACCTTCCGTAGCTTACCCTGTTTGGGGTAGCCAGAATTCCAGACTAAATTTCCAGAAATTTCTGTTGTTTTTATAGACTATGCCCGTTTTTTTGTTATTCTAGGTAAGGCTTCCAGAAAACCTGTTTTCTACAGGTGATCCCTCTTACTGAAAGCTATCTGGTCTACCCGGACCCTGCGCGGATGTGGCGGAATTGGTATACGCGCACGTTTGAGGGGCGTGTGGCTTTGCCTTGCGAGTTCGAGTCTCGCCATCCGCATTTTGTTCTCAGGAACATAGATTAATTAAAACTAAATTTTTAGCTTTTGAAAGCGTGGTTGGCCACGCTTTCAAAAGCCGAATTTCGAGTCTATTAAATTCTTGCTCCTTACCAGGGGTTGCCAATCATGGTAAAGGAAGCCCAATAGTATGGGTGGGAAAGTACTTTGTCCCGGGAGATCAGGTTGGCTGGTGGCAGTAAAATCCCGTTCTGGTTCCCGATTTCCAGCAGACGGCCATCCTCTACTGTGACCTGGCCTGCTGCCATCGCCATCTGGGCCTGCCGCAGGGCTTCGGCCTTAATGTTGGCGGTTCGCAGGTAGCGGTAAAACTCTGTCATGAGAGCCGTTGTGCCAGCATCGCTGACGTACCAGAGGCTGGCCAGGGCTGTTTTAACTCCCGTTTGTACCGCTAAACCGCCAAAGCCCAATTCGGCATCCCGGTTGCCCAGGGCGGTGGCGCAGGCACTGAGAACCAGGAGATCGACCTGAGGGTTGTTCCAGCCCAGTTGGCGAATTTCACTCAGCCGAAGTTTCTCGTTCCAGAGCTGTATATAGGAGTTGCTGATTTCCCCGGCGGAAAAGTCGGCATGGGTGGCCAGGTGAATGATGCCAAAGGGTTGTTGCTGGCGTAGCTGTCTGAGATTGTTGAGGGTAACGTTTTCGTTGAAAGCCTGTCGGCCAGACCAGAGCCGATTCACGATCGTCGAGACTTCGATCGGGACGGCGGGGAGGGGAGGCTGATCTTGAGTGCTTTCTGAAATGCCCATGCCCAACACCTGGGCCCCCCGGATATCCCGGTAGCGGGTGTCAGTCAGGCTGAGGCTGGGCATCACCCCCACGCTGTATTTCGCGATGATGAACTGCTGCCCATCGTGGAGAGCTGCCACGGGGAGCGATCGCAGCCCTGTATCCATTAAAAACACCAGATTGTTAATGCCCTGGGTCTGCAAGTTAGCGGAGATCGGCGCGATCAACCACTGATAGAGTTGCTGGCTGGGGGCCAGATAGCTCTGACTCCGGGTTTTTCGCGGGTCAGACACTTCTAAGCGAAACTGTCTTGCCAGGGTCATCACCTGTTCTCGTGTCGCCTGGGGAAGGCGTTGTCGCAGGGCATTGCCCTGAGCGGTTACGACTAAAAGCTCTAACTGATCAGTGGGGTTTTCCTGCAGGGGGAAGCCCGTCAGATTCACCGGTTCTCCCCCGGCCCAATCGGCCGGAACAAAGCTGACATAAATAAAGGCTGGTTTGGCTCCCGTTGCCTGCTCAATGTCGCGAGCGATCTGACGTTGGTCATCCAGGCTGACTACGGTTGGAGTCTGTAACCCCAGGTAGGAGGCAAATTCGCTGGTAAAGGAGCTTTCGGGAGTGGCGGGGGTGATTAAACTGACTGCACCCGGAATACCGGATTCGGGCCGGGGCGGGTCACAGAGCGGCCCAAGGCAGGGAGGAGTAGGAGGTTTACAGCCCGCCAGTTCTGGACAGATAGGGGTGGGGTCGCCCGGGTCAGGGTCGGTAGGGTCGGTAGGGTCGGTAGGTACAGACGGAAGCGTCACATTCACCTGAATCTGCTTTGGCGTGGATGTGGCAACGACATCGTTGGCTTGTATCGTAAAGGCATTCAGCACACCGGTGGCATCGATCGGTGGGGTATATTGCAACACATCTCCTGGCTGTAATAGGGTGCTACCCGGTACCACCGGACTGCCCTTCAGGGTGAGGCTGGCTCCAGGGGCGATCGTGGTGATCAGAAGACTGACATTATCCTGGTCTGGATCGTTGAGCAATACTGCCAGGTCACTGTAGGAAATCGTGAAAGGTTGATTTTGACTGGCTCCTGAGAGAGGAGAATTGGCACTCAGGCTGGGGGCGGTGTTGATTGAGTTAATCGTAATTCTGGGAATTGGGGTGACCGAATCTCCGGCGGGAGCCACCGGAAAGGCTGTGCCTGTATCTACACTTGACCCGGCCCCCGCATTTAATACTCCGGCAGAACCGTTGACGGCAGGGTTGCCAACACTGAAGGGAACGTTGTTTACTCCGCCACCATGGGTAATTGTGATGGTGCCATTAATCGGTGTTGTCCCTCCTGCAAAATCAACGGAGCCAACGGTTGAAATACTGGCGGTCTGGCCCTCGCTATCGGTAATAGATCCCTGTAGTCGGATCGCGCCATAGCCAGTAGTCGTCAGACTGACATTATTACCCACGCCGTTATAACCAAAGCCGTAGCCATTACCCTGGGCATTGACGGCAAACAGGGTAATATCTTGAGCTGAGGTGACTGTAACGGAACCAGCCGTGCCACTGCCAAAGAAAGGACCATTAGCGCTGCTGTCGAGGGTTCCGGCGGTGATCGACCCATTACTACTGGTGAGCGTGATGTTCCCACCCTGGGCATTGCCACCGGTAGGGGCGGAGGAAGTATTGATCTCTCCCAGAATCAGGCTCCCTCCGCTCAGGGTGACGTTGCGTCCAGAGGCAGTAATGCTAGAACCATTCGTATTGATCACCCCCCCAGCCTCGAAGGTAATCGTGCCGTTCCCGGTTAAGAATGTGAGATCGAAGGTGGAATCGAAGGTAATGCTGTTGGTAGCTTGAATCAGGACATTGGTATTTCCGGGCAGGCTTGCCAGTTGATTTTGAAAGATGTCTGTAGGGGCTGGATCAGCAAACAAGACAGTGCCAGAAAACCCTGCGGTGGGGCCTCCGGCGCGGATGACGATGTCTGCCGGATCGAGCAGCAGGGTACCGTCGGAGCCATTTGGGGCGGCAGTATTGACATTGCCCCGAAATTGCAGGTTTTGTTTGCCAGAAACCTCAACGAATCCGCCATTACCAGCGATCGCCCCACCCCTGGCCGTGATATCGCCCCAGAAAGACGTTGTCTGGTCAGCCCAGATAATGATACGGCCGCCATCTCCCTGCTGCAGGGCATCGGCGCTGATTTTACTGTCTGGAGTGACCACGGTCTGGGTAGCATTGGGCAGGGTTCCGTTGCCCTGGTAGTCTCCCCCAATCCGCACGATTCCCCCGGCGGTGACCCCGGATGCCGCGATCGTGGCCCCCACCAGACCGACCTGGGTACCGACGACGGTGACGGCCCCTCCGGTCTGACCGGAGGTTGTGACTGTGCCAGCGACGATTGCCGTTCCGGGGCTGGTTGGGAGCGTCTGATTGCTACTGGTTAACCGCAGGGAGCCATCGGCGTTGACCGTGATACCCGTAGCGCTTTCCAGATTGCCCCCGGTCAGGAGTTGGGGCAGGGAGGGCGGAACCAGGGCCGCAGGAGCATTCAGGGGTTGAAACTCCAGGTTCAGCAAGCTGCCGGTCTGACTCAGGCGCACCAGATTTTGGCCCGGTACCGCTGCAATTACTACCTGGCCATCCGGGGCAGTCAATTGGCCCGTATTGATCACCGTCCCTCCGAGCAAGGCCAGGGTTTGGCCCGTGGAAACCGCCAGATTGCCCGCATTGACGATCGCCCCCGGTTGGCTGGTGGCAAAGGCAAAGCTACTCGGATTACCCGTCAGATTGGCGTAGTTGTTGGCTCCGATCGCAGAAAACCAGTCGTTGCCGATGCCGATCGCGGTGGCCGTCGTAGCGGTAAAAGAGCCGGACACGTTCAGGCTGGCGTTGGCTCCGAAGACAATCCCCGCCGGGTTAAGCAAAAACAGGTTGGCATTGCTGCCCGTCACCTGAATCAATCCATGGATCATGGAAGGATTGCTGCCTACCACCCGTCCCAGGATATTTTGAACCTGGGGATTGGCAATGAAGTTGGCGGTTTGTCCGGCAGTTAAGCCAAATTGCTGGAAGCTGTGAAATAAATTGTTACCCGCCGGAGTGCCCCCGGTGATATCGAAGCGATCGCCCAGAGGAGAGACGATCGTCCCGGTGCCGTTGCTGGCTGGAGTAATGGATTCGGCCCGGGCCGGAGCCAGGGGCAAGGCTCCCAACAGGCTTAAAGACACCCAGGCACTGGCCCGGACGATCGCTCCTTGATCGCGTTTACGGCGCAGGGAAAAAATGCCCTGGGGGAGCTGCACCTCCAGACTGAAACGATCGGCTAACCCACGGCGTTTGAGGGCCCGCACCATGACCGTATGGGAGCGCAGGATTTGTTCTAGAGCCCATTGCTGAGAAGCACTCTCGGCATGGACACGATAGTAGTACAAAGGCCGGTTGACCCGGCGCACCTGGGTCACCTCCGACAGGCGGAGGCAGAGGTCATAGTCTTCAACAAAATCCAGGGAACCGTTCAGCCCATCTACCTGGTCAAACACCGATCGCCGCAGCAGGCGAAAGTGAAAGGTCATGAAGGTTAGTAACAGGCGGTCCTTAGAGTAGGGGGTACGACACCGATGCCCATAACGCAGGAGTTCTCCCTCATCGTTCACATCCCAGTAATCGGTGTAGACCATTCCCACCTGGGGTTGGGCCAGCAACACCGTTGCCGTCTCGCTCAGAGCGGTTGGAGCTAACCAGTCATCGCTATCCACCCAGCCCAGGTAAAGCCCTCTGGTTGCTGTAATCGCCGCCTGTAAGGCTGCCACCCGGCCCTGGTGGGGTGCGGCAATTAACCGGACTCTGGGATCTTTTGCCGCATAGGATTGGGCGATCTCAACGGAACGATCGCTGGAGCCGTCATCCCAGATCAGAAGCTCCAGGTTTTCGTAGGTTTGACCTAAAACACTTTCAATCGCCGTCGCCAGGTAGCGATCGCGGTTGTAGGTCGTAATCACAATTGAGATCAGGGGCAACATAGCGACTCCGCAGAATTTAATTTGCTTCCATTCAGGCTGGAGGCGATGTCCTATCAAGCTCCTATCATCGCCGTAGCCAGTTATTTTTCAGGGCAGGCTTTAAAAAAATTCCAAAAATTTGCCTTGCCTGAACCTCAGTCCTCAGACCGATGAGTCATTTTGAGCCTGTTACGACAATTTGTAATGTAAATAACAGAAATAATTCCGTTCTTGACAGGTTCGAGTACGGAAGGAGGATATATGGTTTTAACACATCACAAGCGGGCGGTGGGAACCTTCTCAAACTACCGTGACGCAGAAGTTGCTTTACAGGATTTAAGAACCAGCGGCTTTCCCATGGATCGGGTTTCGATCGTTGGTCGCGATCGGGAAGATCATGGCAACGTAGCTGGAGTTAATGTTGACAATCGCCTTTCCTCGGGTGATCGAGTTGCCCATGATACTGAAGCGGATGAAGGAGCCAAGAAAGGAGCTCTGGCCGGTGGCACTCTGGGCGGCTTGACTGGCTTGCTGGTGGGACTGGGGGCTCTGGCCATCCCTGGAATTGGGCCAGTTATGTTAGGGGGTGCCGCTGCTACGGCTCTGGCTACTACCCTGACCGGGGGCGCGATCGGAGCTGCTGCCGGAGGATTAGTTGGTGGCCTGGTAGGACTGGGAATTCCAGAAGATCGAGCCCGGGTTTACAACGATCGGGTGTCCCAGGGAGATTACCTGATTATGGTCGATGGCTCAGAGGCAGAGGTACACCGGGCCGAAACAATCCTGCACCACCGGGGAATCCAGGAATGGGGCATTTATGATGCCAGCAGCGATTACGAAAATCAGGGCCGAGTTGCCGACGATCGCCACCGTTCCACTGCCAGCGATACGTTTCCGGCCGGGACCCTGTATCCCCCAGGAACTCCCTACAACGACCCGCGCACAGGTAACACCAACCTTTAATTCAACCCTACTCAGGTTCACCGGGGGCAAGGGGGAGTGATGAGCGCTGCCCCGAACCTACCGGATTTTAAACTTCCTTGTGAGGAAATACCGATGAAAAAAATCGTTCCCTTTCTGGTCAGTGGTGTGCTGCTTCTGGGAGTAGCCGCCTGTGACAATAATGCCAAAACAACCTCCGATGCCGCTAACTCGACGGCTACCAACGGGCAGGCTCCCAGTCAGGAGACGGCTCAAAATAGCCAGGCCGATGCCACCAGTAAGGTTCGCAAGGACCAGTTAAATTCTGATATTCGGGCCCGGGAACAGCGTAACGATATGGTCGGAAACCAGGACGAACGGGCCGATGGCGACCTGGAGAGTGAGGTTCGGAGCAAACTGGAAGCCAATCTTCCTGCCAGTAAGCTGACGGTTGATGCCAAGGATGGAGTCGTAACCGTTTCTGGAACCGTTCCTACCCAGGCTCAGTTGCAGAAAGTAGAGCCCCTGGCCAAACAAATTAAAGGGGTAAAAACCGTGGCTATGAAAGCAACGGTAGCTCCTGCTACGGCTCAATAGGATTCTGCTTCTAGAGCAGACAACCTGCTGTCGGGACGGGAGCGATCGCGTCCCGATGGGCACCGCTATAAATTAATCACCAGACTGGAACTGTTACCGGAACCGCTGGCCGATCGAATTGGTTCCACCTGGGCAAGAGTAACACCATGGGTAGTAAAAAGAAGCATTCAAAAAAGCGCGATAAAAAGAAGCACGATAAAAAAAAGCAGGATAAAAAGCAGGAGCAGCAGTCTGGAGCTTTTGCAGCTTTAAATGGATTGGGGGCGGATGCCCGCACCCTGGGGACAGCTCTGGTGGGGGCCGTGATTGGAGAAGTTACTGAGGCCGCGATCGCCCGCACCCTGGAAAAAATCCAGCAGCGAGATGGCCACCAGACAACCAGTCGGGGTAATCAGGAATTTGAACGCAAGACTCAGAGCGGCGGCAGCCATGGTAAGTCCCGGATCAAAGATGCCCTAGAAGTTGTGAAAGATGTCGTAGAGGATGTTCAACCGGCGGTGACCCGGGTAGTGAGTACGCTGCAGGACAACTCTGGAACAGCCAACGATGTAGCCAGGAATAAGGTATCGGACGTACTTGAATCGACTCAAGCAACCATAGCAGCCCTCAAGCCAGGCAAGAAGAAAAAAGGGAAGAAGCACTGAGCAGATTGGCCCAGTATCTTTCAATAGTCAGGGGCAGACGGCAACTTGCTGGCTGCCCTTGGGTGGTTTGTCCCAGTCCCCCGGAAGAATTGTATTTCAGAGTACAATCCTTAGCAGAAAAAGCCGTTTAATGACAGCTGAGGCAATGATTTTATCTGCAGGGCTGTTGAAACTTTTCTAAGTAACTGTTTTGGGAGGAGCGCATGACTGCCAGATATACCCGGCGTTATTTTCTATACACTTCTGCCGCCGTTGGTAGTAGTTTTCTGCTAAAAGCCTGTACCGGTAGTCCTACGACCTCCACCAGCCCAACAGCCTCCGGAGCTTCGCCTGCTGCCTCGCCCAGCAATCCCTCCGGGTTGAAAGTGGCGATCGTGCTGCCCGGAATCATCACTGATAAAGCCTGGAATCAGGCCGGTTACACCGGGTTGACGACAATTCAATCCAAGCTGGGGGCAGAAATTGCCTATGTTGAGAAGGTCGGGCAGGCAGACCAGGCCGAAGCTCTGTCAGACTTTGCCCGTCGGGGGTTTAACCTGGTTTATGCCCATGGTGGGCAGTTTGATGCGGCGATTCAGCAGGTGGCGGCGCAATTTCCCAAAACCTTTTTTGTCGGAGTGAATGGAGCCGCCACGGGAGACAATATCGCTGCCCTGCGGCTCGATAATTTGCAGGCCAGCTATCTCTGTGGCATCATCGGAGCCTCTATGAGTAAAGCCAACAAGATGGCTTATATTGCCGGCCAGGAGTTTCAGGCCACCCAGGAAGAACTGCGCGGGTTTATTCTGGGAGCCAGGTCAGTCAAGCCCGATATTCAGGTTAGTTCTACCTTTACCGGTGACTGGAACGATGCGGCCAAAGCCAGGGAAGCGATGTCTGCGATTATTTCTACCGGAGCCGATGTGGTTTACCAGTGGTTAGACAATGCTGCTCCGACCGCGCTGAAAACCGCTGAAGAAAAAGGGGTGTTTACCTTCGGCAATACAGTAGACCAGCTGGATGTCGCTCCCAAGTCGGTGCTGACAACGGCGGTGAAGCGCATTGATCTGGCGATCGCCAAATTGGCCGACCTGGCCACCAGGGGCGAATTGAAAGGGCAGATCTATTCCCTGGGGCTGGAAGAACCGGACATTCTCTACCTGGGTAAACTTAACTCCCTGGTTCCGGCGGATCTGCAAGAAAAAGTGAAGACGACCCAGGCGGCGATCGTAGCTAAGAAAATTACCTTTGAAAGCTGTTCTGAAGGGGGTAAAGAAACTCGCTGTGTCAAGGGAACAGCGGCCTGATGACTCACCTGCGCCTGAAAGGGATTACCAAATGCTTTGGTAATTTCCTGGCCAATGACAGCATTGATCTGGAGGTGCAGGCCGGTTCAATCCATGCTCTCCTGGGAGAAAATGGGGCCGGAAAAACCACCCTGATGAATATTCTCTGTGGCCTCTATCGTCCCGATCGGGGTCAGATCTACCTGAACGATCGACCGGTGCAGATGGCTTCTCCCAGTGCGGCCATTCAGGCGGGTATCGGCATGATTCACCAGCATTTTATGCTGGTACCCCAGCTCACGGTTGTCGAAAATATCATTCTGGGTTTGGGGCCATCCTTGCATCTCAACCTGGCTCAAAAGGCTGCAGAGATTGCCAGAATGGCTGAGTCCTATGGGTTAGCGGTAGATCCCGGTGCCCGGGTGGGAGATTTACCCGTGGGGGCGCAGCAACGGGTAGAGATTCTCAAAGCCTTATATCGTCGCGCTAAACTGCTGATTCTGGATGAACCGACGGCGGTGCTAACCCCCCCGGAGGTTGAAACCTTCTTCAAAGTTCTGCGCCAACTGGCCAGCCAGGGCCATACGATTATCTTCATCAGTCACAAACTGGAAGAAGTTCTCAATCTCTGTGATGCGGTCACCGTATTACGACGGGGTCAGGTCGTAGCGACCACCACTACCCGCCAAACCACCCGTCAGGAGTTAGCCCGCTTGATGGTGGGGCGAGAGGTAGAATTGCAGCCAGATAAGGCCGATCGCCCCCTGGGAGAGGTGGTTCTGACGATTGAAAATTTGCAGGTATTGGATGATCGTCAGCTCCCGGCGGTTCGGGGGCTCTCCTTCCAACTCAGGGCAGGAGAAATTTTAGGTGTGGCCGGGGTAGATGGCAATGGTCAGCGGGAACTGGCGGATGCGATCGCCGGGTTACGGCCGGTGACCGCCGGAACGATTCATCTTAAGGGCAGCAATATTACCGACTGGAAGGCCCAGCAACGGGTCAAACATCTGAAGCTGGGTTACATTCCCGAAGATCGGCAGAAGATGGGACTGGTCATGAGCTTCAGTATTGCCCGTAACTTAATTCTCAAAACCTTTCGGCTGATTCCCTTCTGTCGCCGCTGGTTGTTGCAACGATCGGTCGTCGCTGCAAGGGCGACCAGTGCCATCCAGGCCTTTGACATTCGCGCTACGGATGGCAATCTCCGGGTGAACCAGCTATCGGGGGGCAATCAGCAAAAAGTAGTTCTGGCCCGCGAACTGGCCGGTGAACCTGAATTGATTGTGGCCATGCAACCGACCCGGGGGTTGGATGTGGGGGCCACGGAGTATGTGCAAAATGCTCTCCTGGCCGAGCGTGATCGGGGAGCGGCAATTCTCTACATCTCCACGGAATTGGAGGAAGTAATGGCCATGGCCGATCGGCTTGGGGTGATTTACGAAGGTCGCTTTCTCGATATTCTGGATAGCAAAACCGCCACGGTGGAACAAATTGGTCTGCTGATGGCGGGTGGTACTCTCGAACCGGTATGACTCAACCCCTGGCTATTGTATTACTGTCTGGCGGCTTAGATTCTGCTACCACAGCGGCCCAGGCGATCGCCGATGGCTATCAGGTGATCGCTCTGTCTTTAGATTACGGTCAACGCCACGAGCGGGAACTGCGGGCGGCGCGGGTGGTGGCCAAACACCTGGAAATTCAGGAACATTTTATTACGCAGGTGAACCTGACTCAGTGGGGAGGCTCTGCCCTGACCGACCCGGGTTTAACCGTACCGACCAGCGGGATTGAACCCGATCAGATTCCAATCACCTACGTACCGGGGCGAAATACGGTATTTCTGGCGATCGCCCTTTCCCTGGCAGAGGCAAAAGGGGCGGAAGCCATCTATCTGGGTATTAATGCTATTGATTACTCTGGTTATCCCGACTGTCGGCCCGACTATCTGGCGGCTTATCAAGAACTGGCCCGCCTTTCGTCAAAAGCCGGCTTAGAAGGGCGGGCTCCCCGCCTGATCGCCCCTCTAATTCTGGATTCTAAGGTTGAAATTGTCCAACGGGCTGTCAAGTTAGGAGTTCCCATCGCTCAGACCTGGTCTTGTTACCAGGGCGGCGATCAGCCCTGCGGGGTTTGTGACTCCTGCCGTATTCGAGATCGGGCCCTTGTAGAAGCTGGCCTGGGAGATCTGGCTAGCAAAATTCCTTAGGATGGGGTGGGTTTTTATTCCGCTGGATGGAAAATAAGGTCAGGTTGAAAGGTACCTACCTCTAGCGTGATGAAAAGTGGAGCCAGTAGTGGCAACCTTATAGATATAACCTCAAGATAAAAACCCAGCAGGTCAGCCTGCCGGGTTCAAACGATTAAAAACTCAAACGCTAACCTAACTTAGCGGATGTATTCTTTCAGCACGCTATTGCGGTTGGGATGGCGCAGCTTACGCAGGGCCTTGGCTTCAATTTGACGAATCCGCTCCCGGGTAACGTTAAAAATCTGGCCAATTTCTTCCAGAGTCTTCATCCGCCCATCATCCAGACCATAGCGCAGACGCAGCACATCCCGCTCCCGGGGGCTGAGGGTATCCAGAACGCTCTCCAGGTCTTCCCGCAGGAGGTTCTTAGAAACCTGGTCTTCCGGGGTTTCACCATCGGACTCGATAAAGTCACCCAGACGGGAATCTTCTTCCTTACCAATGGGGGTTTCCAGAGAAATTGGGAGTTGAGCCGACTTGGCAATAAAGCGCAACTTCTCGATCGTCATTTCCATGCGGGTGGCGATCTCTTCTTCCGTTGGCTTCCGTCCCATTTCCTGGGAGAGCAGTTTGGTGGTTTTCTTGATTCGGGAAATGGTTTCGTAGAGGTGAACCGGTAACCGAATCGTCCGGGACTGGTCAGCGATAGCTCGAGTAATAGCCTGACGAATCCACCAGGTGGCGTAGGTGGAGAACTTATACCCTTTCTCGTGGTCAAACTTTTCGGCCGCCCGAATCAAACCCAGACTCCCTTCCTGAATCAAATCCTGGAAGGACAGGCCACGGTTCATATACTTCTTGGCGATCGACACCACCAACCGGAGGTTAGACTGCACCATTTTGTCCTTCGCCCGCCGACCCAGGTGCAAGCGATGGCGAAAAGCTGGCAGGGGCATGTTGACCGCGTTAGCCCACTCTTTATCTTGAGGATCGCGATCAAGCTGGTCGTAAAGGTTCTCCCGGATGCGCTCCAGCTCAAGCAAGTCAGCAATTTTACGGGCCAGTTCAATTTCTTCATCCGCCCGCAACAACCGGATCCGGCCAATCTCCTGCAGGTAGAGGCGAATTGAATCTTCGGTGTAGTGCTTTTTCTTGGTCTGGGCACGACGACGGGTAGCCCGAGGTTTACCAGACTTACCGTCCTCCTCATCCGCTGCTACATCTAAAGAGTCATCTGAGTCATCTTCACTATCTATGAAGAATCCCAACTCGCCCTCAGCTAAGTCGCTAGAGGCTTCACTTAACAGATCGATTTCGAGTACGTCGTTGGCCTGGGTCATGCCGCGTTCCTCATGCTCCTTAAACTAAAAAATGGGAATCAGTCAACAGAAGAAATCACACGTTGAGCGTCCGTAAGAGATAAACCACCAGTTTATCCTACCAAGCAGTTGTAGTAGCTATTCTTCAATTAGTCCAACCTCCACCAATACTCGCTGCATCGAGTGGATACACCCAATGACAATAAACCGTGAAAGAATTTTCACAGGCTGTCCCTGATTGTAGCCTTTCTGACAAAAGTTGTAAGCTTTTTCTCTACGGTTGCCATAAAGCTCTAGACTCTCAGGAAGGCAATTGTGCGGGTTGAAGAATAGCCTTATTTGCCTACGTTAACTCAGATCAAAAGGATCTGAACATAGCCATTTATCCAATTTGTGATAAACCCAAGATACTGAGAAAAACCTTGGGGTTGATCCTGACAAATCGCTGAAATATAATCAGCCATTTTGACGAACTGCCCAAACTAAATTTAAGCTCTAAAGATGCTGTGCCATCCACAGGGAGAGCCTCTAAGGCGTTAGAGGAGAGCGTCAGCACCAATTCTGAAGGGGAGAATGTCGTCAAAGCAGAACATTTTCTGCTGAAGTAGCTAAATACGAGGGGCCAGTTTAGGGATGATTCAGGCTAGACATCTTCTTTTATTAAAAGTTTTAATCAGTAATCAGGTGTAATAGATAGTTGTTTAATCATTTTTATAGTCTTTATTGATGTTAAAGCCGGGGATGGAACTTTGCCTCCCAAGTGGGGCCTCTGCCTCTATACCCCTCTCTAATCTCAGGCATGTTGCTAAATGGTCAAACAGCTCTATTCCCCTGGCTGTGGTGCAAGGGGCAGACTATAAGTTCTGAAGTGAAGCTTGAACTTAACTATTTAACTATTATTTGACTGAGTAGTGGTGGCGGCGTTTGTAGCAGCGGTTCCCGTCGGGTTTGGCAAATTTAAGATGGCAGGGTTGAGCAAAATTTTCTTGACCATGGGCGATCGCAGGCTACCCCAGAGGCTACAGGTTTGGGCCGAACTGCTCAAGGCAACCAGAACATTTTTTTGAGCCAGCTTACAGCCCAATTGATAAACCTGGGGGCGTTTGCTAGCGTCAAAGGTTTCAAGCCGACAAAACAGCTCATTCTGATAGTACATTCCGTTGCGAATAGTACCATTGAACCAGAACTTGAAGGCGAAAATTTGTTCTTCTTTAATTACCAGAGGTAACACTGGAAATTCCTATCGGAAAGGTATCTGGGTATTGACGAGGAGAGCGGAAAGCTATCAAGGCTGAGAAAGTTGCTCCTGGGTGGGGGATACCTGACTCAATTATGGTCTGGAATCTGGCCGGACAGCAATGAATTGTACCCTCTGCTTAATAAATCTATCTTTTGGTGGTAGCGCCCTGAGTCTGATGGCTCTGCCAGAACTGATCGATCGTGCAGAAGTGATATTGTCGGTCTAATAAAGCAGGAATCAATCGGTCTACGGTTGCGGCAACATCGGCCCCACCACAAACGCCATCGTGAAGAACAATAATCGAACCATTTTTAACCTGCTGCAGAACCCGCTGGAGGGTCGTTTCTACTCCGGGGTGAACCCAATCTTCTGGTACGACGCTCCACATGACGGGGCGATAGTCCCACTGTCTCAAGAGGTTCAGGGTGTGGGGAGTAAACAGGCCGTTGGGGGGACGGACATCTCGCACAGAGGTCGCAGGTAGACCACAGGCTGCGGTAATTTCTGCTTGAGTTTGCACCAGGGTTGTTTGCAATTGGGAGGCTGATAACCCCGGGAAGGAGCGGTGGTCGTAGCCATGGAGGCCAATCCAGTGCTGACGTTGATAAATTTTACGGGCCAGGTCGGGGGCTCTGCGGACACAGGCCCCTAACCAGAAGAAACTGGCGGGTACTCCGTACTGATCTAAAACTTCCAGGAGTTCTCCGCTGTATTGGGGGTGGGGGCCATCGTCAAAAGTCAAAGCCACCACCGGACGCTGCCCATCCCCGGACCAAAGGCAGTCTGGAAATAAAGGGTTCAACCCCCGGTACAGGAATGGAAATAGCGGAGCTAATTGCATACTTAAGCTACCGGACAGCAGACCTGACGGGTGTGAGCTGACTGTACCAGGGATGATAGCACTTCATGGCTGATGGGGTTGACCAGAAAACCGTCAAAACCGGGGTTCTCTTCCTGGGGTACCCAGCGGGGAGCATGGAAATCAGTCAGGGCAATTAAGGTAATGTACTTAGCATTAGCGCAGTGACGTAACTCCCGCATCAAGGAATAGGACCAATTCTGATGATCCCCGGCCAGGATGATCAGAAAGGGCGGTTGCTGGGCCGCCTGGGCTATGGCTTGCTCTTCTGTATCCGCGATCGTAACTGCATACCTGGAATGCCCTAACAGAGACGCTAGCAGCCGCACTTCATGAGGCTGCTTTGCTAACAGCAATATATAACCAGATGCCAAGTGCATAGTCCTAGAGTATTAGGGTAATCGTAAATATAGCTGCTGAAAAACTCTACTCAAGACGGCAAAAAAACCTGAAAACTCTTACCTAATTCTCTTTAGCCGGATTTCAGCTAAATTGCTTGCTTCCATTTTTTTTAGCCTTTTCGGGGCATTAAAAAATATTTTGCAACATTTTCTCGAAATTACCTGTTGAACCCAAATTTCTCACTCCTGAATCTGGCTAAGAAGGATTCATTTTGTTGCCATGATTCTTTTGAAATCCTTTAATCCTGGCGGATTGAAGCAGATTGTGCCAAGCTTTTGGGGATGCTAACAACCAGTGAGTAAAGAAATTATTTTTTGTTAGCAATTATTTCTGGAAATAGAAAACATTACTTAAATCTGCAGTTCAAAGGGTGGAAACTAGAATTAAAAGTTCAATATTTTTTTAGATTTCTCTTGCGACCACTGCTTATTATTTGTTGATAAATTTTGAGTAGTTACTTTCTCCAGGATCGTTATTCCTTTTTAGGTTTATGGCTCTCCCAAAAATGGTCTATGTCCTGCTTGGAGGAATCGGGATGCTCGCTCTCTCTGGCTGTACTACCGTGATCCGCGATCGCTACGAAGCAACAGCCTTAACCCGCTATACCTGGCTGGTAGAGTATGGGGTTGACCCTACGGGCGGTCGGAACCGGCGATTTGAGGAATTTGCCTCTACCTCACTGTTAAATCGGAATGGCGAGAAACCGACCGGGGCTGTTACCGGGCCCGACGATCGGGGCCTCTGGTGGGGAGCCCTGCCACCGCGACCCACGGTGGATGACCTGGAAGCACGGCAAAAACCCCTGGAGCGGATTGGTACGCCCCAGTTAATTAAAAAGGTGGACTATCATGTCCAGTTTGAGTACAGGGGAGAGCAGGTGAAGTTGCCCACCAATTACGATGTCTACCGCCAGGTCGTTTTGGCCCTCCGAGTTCCGGCTCCTTTGCAATTTACCCTGGGGCCGGGAGATCGTTCGGTCGAGAATGCTGAACTGGCGGATTGAACCTAAGGCGACAGGCGGGCTTTTTTCATCCGGTTGGCTTCGTACCACTCGGCGATCGCCGGTACCCAGGCGGCAAAGTGGGGCCAGATCAGCTCACAGAGTTTTTGAGCCTCCAGTTGAGCATCCCCTTTCCAGCGCAGATCTAATAGATGCATCAGCGATCGCACGTTGGCTGACATAACCCAATGCTGACGTACATCAAACGGGATCAACCCCCTGGCATGTTCCTCCGAAAAGCCCTGCTGAATTCGTTGCTGGTAGCGCTTGCAGGCCTCCAGACACCAGGCCAGGTCTTCCTGGCGCAGGGTTTCTGTATAGTCATAGCGCTTGCCCTGGCGATCGGTGTAGGGGCCGATCGGCCTTAAGTAAAAGACCTCCTCCACATCCCGTTTACCTTCAATGACATCCGTTATACGGGAACCGGTATAACGGAAAGACTGGACATCGAAGCTAACTCCGACCCTGTGGGTTCGGATCTGCTGCATGGTGCTGTGGGGAAACCAACCGCAGTTAAACACGATCTGGGGATGCTCAAGCGGCCCATAATGACCCCGATTGCCTGCGAGTAAACTTTTGACAATGATTTCACCACTTTTGGCTTCATCTGGAAAGCGATCGGACTCATCCCAGACAAAGGCCTCAGCATAGTCTTGATGCATGGCGGCATAGATCACCTGCTGGGGATTTGGAGTCTGGGCAATCACTTCAACTCTAAAGCGATCCATAGGGGGAGGTCCTAAAACTTCGGGCGGTTGATCTTCAGGTTTTCTAGGATAGGGGTTAGAGGCCCCGATCGGGGATAATTTTTAAGTTTGATTCCATCTTTCCAGGTCGGGGATCTGGCCAGGTTTATGCCACGATTGAAGCCAGATCGATTAAGCTAGCTGACAATACTCTCAATTTTCTCGGATTAAGTTGTGCCTATTCGTCGCTCATTCCTGCTTTCCTTACCTATCTTGTTTGGTTTGGTAACGACTGCCTTGCCGGTTCGGGGGCAGACCCTGGTTCCCCACACAATTCAGTTAGATCTGCAAAAGCTAGAACGACAGGGATTGGGATTGGCACAGGAAGCAACCCAATTGGCTCAGTTTCAACAGTATGAACTGGCCGTACCCCGGGCCGAACTGGCAACCCAGCTTGCTCCTAGAAATTTTCAGGTGTGGGCTTTGCTAGGAGAACTTTACCTGCGGACGAACAAACTGGATGAAGCGGTCACGGCCCTGAAGCAGGCCCAGTCCCTCGACTCTAAAAGTGCCCCGGTGTTGTTTGCCCTGGGGTCGGTGCACCTGCAGAAGAAACAATATTCTACCGCTATCAATTATCTCAAAGCGGGTTTGCAGATTAAGCCAAATGTCCCCGGGGCTTTATTTGACCTGGGCAATGCCTACCTGATCCAGGGTAAGTATGGAGATGCGATCGCTCAATACGAAAAAGCGGTAGCTCAAGAAAAGGAATTTTGGCCAGCGATTAACAACATTGGCTTAATCAAGTATGAAACCGGGGATGTCGATGAAGCCTTAAAGCGCTGGCGTTCGGCGGTGACGATCGATGCGAAAGCAGCGGAACCCCTGCTGGCAATTGCCGTAGCCCTTTACGTCAAGGGGGATGTAGAGCAGGGGCTAAAAATGGGCGAAGCGGCCATTAAGATAGATAGTCGGTATAGCGATCTAAAGTTTCTGAAAGAGAATCTTTGGGGCGAGCGGCTGTTGAAAGACACCAAAAAATTTCTGGAAACCCCCAGAATGCGGGCTACTATTGCTCAAGCACAAGAGCGTGCAGATCAACGGCAACCTGCACCCCAGTAGATTGGGTTGAAGCTGAGATTGACGATCGCTGACGGCTGAAATTATGGGAATGAGGGGATTGCTCTACACTGCTAAACCACACAGCCAACCGGCGAAGAAAAGGGTGTGGTTGAGAAAGCTCTGGTTGTTGTTGTTGCTACCGCCTCTCTGGTTGGGATATTCCGAGATCAGGAGTCAGTTTGAACAACCCGTAGCGGCGCTGGTACTGGGAGGAGACAAGCAACGGGAGAAGTTTGCTGTCAATTTTGCTCTCCAGCATCCCGATCTGGCGATCTGGGTTTCCAGCGGCAGCAACCCGGAATATACCAGGGGGGTGTTTGCCGATGCCGGAATCGACCCCGATCGGTTGCACCTCGATCGGGCCGCCGTCGATACGGTCACCAACTTTACGACCCTGGCGGATCAGTTCAAATCCAGGGGGATCACCAGTGTTTACCTGATCACCTCCGACTACCACATGCAACGGGCCCGGATCATTGGGGAAATTGTTTTTGGTAGTCGGGGCATTCACATCAAGCCGGTTTCTGTACCCTCAGGGCAGGAGCAGGAACCTTTCGTGAAGTCTGTGCGAGACGGGGCCCGGGCTATTCTCTGGGTGTTTACTGGCCGTACCGGTTCTACCCTGGGGGGGCGCTACGAGAATCGTTGATGGCTTGAAGGAAAAACCAAACTTTTAATTTTTACCAGCACAGTTCTACTGTGCTGGTAAAAATTAGGTTCCGGGTTTCATTAAATTCATGGGCCTAAGAAATAAACCATGAAGTTTTTGCATCATAGATTAAATCTTGTGCATCAATAGGTATATATCTTCATGATGACCACGAAAACGATCGCTATCCTTAAGACATACGCAATTGGGAAGCTTAAAAAATGATTGATGAACCCTGGTTTGATAAACCTGTAATTGTACCTGACAAAATTAGTACCCTTGAACTCTCTAAGATCTGGTTGCATAGAGCCTGTCAGGAACTTCAAGCAGAGCTAACTGAAGTCGAAACCGAGCAAGAACAGGAAGACCTGGCTGAGTAGGGCATCAAAGCTTTATTACAGGAACCCCACAAGGTATAAACCTTGTGGGGTTCTTTTACGGAATTATTGGTGCTGCCCTTGGGGAGCAGCACTCTAGAGATCTTCGGGAACCAACCGTTGATTGCAGATGCTAAATACTGACAGGAGTTCGGTCTTTGCTAAACAGCTTTAAGATCCGTTCGGCCATCTGGGGTGGGGTGAGCTGCAACTCCGCCTTAGACTGGTCGGCTTCGGCGTGATCCACCAAAATATCGGGAATCCCAATTCGGGTGAGGGGCACGGTAATTTCTGCGTCCATCAAGCTTTCGGCCACGGCAGACCCAAATCCACCGGGGAGGCATCCTTCCTCCAGGGTAACCACCCGGCCAATCTTTTGGGCCAGGGGAAGAATCAGTTCGGTATCCAGGGGCTTGGCGAAACGGGCGTTGATCACCGTCGCTTCGATGCCATGCTCACTCAAGATTTCTGCCGTCTGCATGGCCGGATAGACCATTGACCCGTAAGCCAACAGCAGAACATCATCGCCGTTGCGGAGAATTTCACCCTTACCGATCGGCAGGGGTTCCCAACCTTCTTCCATCAGGGCGACTCCGTAGCCGTTGCCTCGGGGATAACGCAGGGCGATCGGTCCATTGTGTTCAATTCCGGTCACGATCATACGCTGCAGTTCGGCTTCATCCTTGGGAGCCATCAACACCATGTTGGGAATGCAGCGCAGGTAGGCAATGTCGTACATTCCCTGGTGGGTGGGGCCATCTGCCCCAACGATACCGGCCCGATCCATGCAGAAGAAGACAGGCAGGTTCTGGATACAGACATCATGGATGATCTGGTCGAAGGCCCGTTGCAGGAAGGTCGAATAAATCGTCGCTACCGGACGCATACCTTCGCAGGCCAGACCCGCCGCCAGGGTGACGGCATGCTGTTCGGCAATGCCAACATCAATGTACTGGTCGGGAACCCGCTTCTGGAGAATATCCAGGCCGGTGCCGGTGGCCATCGCGGCGGTAATGCCGATCACCCGGGGGTTGTTCTCAGCCAGGGTGGACAGGGTTTCGCCAAAGACTTTGGAATAACTGGGGGGTTTGGGCTTACTGGAAGGAATGGCCTTGCCGGTAGCCAGATTAAAGGGCGATTGAGCGTGGTAGCCCACCTGATCCTTCTCGGCAATTTCGTAGCCTTTGCCCTTCACCGTTGCCACATGCACCAGTACAGGACCGATCGTCTTATGGGCCTGCTGGAAGGTGGCCAGCAGTTCTTCCAGGTTGTGACCATCGATCGGCCCCATGTAGGTGAAGCCCAGCTCTTCAAAAACGGCCCCGACCTTTGGTACGGCCAGACGCTTCATCCCCTCTTTCAGCCGACCCAGTTCGGGGGAGAAGGAATCTCCGACGAAGGGTAAATGCTTGAACTGTTCTTCCAGGTTGTCCGTCAGGAATTGCACCGGTGGGCTGAGCCGCATTTTGTTGAGGTAGCGGGGAATCGCTCCGACGTTGGGGGAAATTGACATTTCGTTGTCATTCAAAACCACCAGCAGATTGGTCTTGGGCAGGTGCCCGGCGTGGTTAATGGCTTCCAGGGCCATGCCGCCGGTCAACGCCCCATCACCGATGACCGCCGCGACTTTATATTTCTCCCCTTGCATGTCCCGGGCCAGGGCCATCCCCAGGGCTGCCGAAATGCTGGTAGAAGCATGGCCGGCACCAAAGTGATCAAACTTACTCTCGCACCGCTTCAGGTAGCCAGCGATGCCGTCTTTTTGGCGCAGGGTGTGAAAGTTGGCATACCGGCCAGTCAGAAGTTTATGGGGGTAAGCCTGGTGCCCAACATCCCAAACAACTTTGTCGTGATCCAGATCCAGAGTCTGATACAGAGCCAGGGTCAGTTCTACTACGCCAAGACCGGGACCAAGATGGCCACCGCTGGTTGCCACCGTTTGCAAATGTTTCTCACGAATTTGCCGAGCAATCTGCTGTAACTGGTATATTGACAGACCGTGCAACTGGTTGGGATGGGTCAGTTCACTCAGGTGCATACCGAGGGTATCCTTTGGACTTATAAACAGATTCATATACCCTTAACATTCTATGGACTCCTGGCTGTTATTTTGGCGACGAAAAAAGCAATTTTTCATTCCTATCCCCCAATGGTAGGAATTCCTTCACCTCCGATCGCGCTAAATTAATAGCTCAGTTTGGCCGTTTCAGCGGGTTTGCTATAGACTCTGTGGCGATTCTGTCAAACTCCTGTATCATGCAAACTATTATTTCTCCAGGTTCAATCCGTGAACGCTCAACTGTCTCAACCCCAGTCGCCTTCTAAGTCGAAAGTTAGAGTCGGCAAATGTCTTGCCAGTGCTAGCGTGATTCTTGGTCTTATTACGGTGGTAGTTCCGGTTAACCCGGCTACGGCCTTACCGGTGTATGACGTTTTGCCCTTTCTCCCCGATCGGGATTTTCAGCCCTCCCAGGGAGATTTTCAGCGCTGTACTGGAGAATTGATCAAGCTCAAGATTACCTCCGAGGAAGCGGCCTCTGCCTGTGCCAGAGCCTTCAAACCTACGGATCTGGAACGTTGTGTGAGTCGAATTGGCAAGGAAAATGGCTTTACGGGGATAGACGCGCTGTCTGCCTGCCGTCAGGTGCGCCGACCGGTGGAAATGGCCAGTTGCGTGGTTGATATTCGGCGGCGAGCAGGAGATTCGGTCGCGGCGGATGTTTTAGATAACTGTCGTCGCAGCCTGTTACCCGAACGGTTTGCTAACTGCGTGGTAGGGCTAAACCAGAGTGCCAAGATTCTGCCTGCCCTGGCCATGAATACCTGTAACGATGCCAGCGATTTTCCCCGGGAGTTAGACCCGACATTTTTGCCCTATAGTGCGGTGCCCGAGGTCGCACCATTACAGACTTCGCCCTCGATTACAGCACCCACGACTCCCACGGCTCCCTAACCAGCCCGAGTTGACCAGGAGCCAGGGTTCTTAGCAAGTTACCTAACCCGTCCCTGGGCAAATGGCAGGGGCGGGTTATTGTTCATCCCGGTTCAGGATTAGCGGTTTGCACTGCCTAAGAAGTACAGACCAGGATTTTGGCGGTAAAGCCCGGTAGATTCAGGGCCAGGTTCCCTGCCTCGACGGTGATAGCCCGATCGTCCTGCCAGTCGTGCCAGGTGGTATCGGGGGGGGCGTTGGGGCAGGTGTATTGCGGGAAGGATTCTCCATTTAAATTGACCACCACGATCGCCCGTGACCCTGCCTCGTTCCAGCGCAGGTAGGCCAGAACCCTGGCTTCGGGATCGCCATGGAAAAAATCAATTTCATCGGTCAAGAAGGCCGGAACTTTTTTGCGGAGGGCGATCAGTCGTTTGTAGAAATCCTGCAAATCTTGATTGAGCGGCTGTTCTAGCAGCGACCATCGGAGCGGATTCGGCTGCAGGGTGGTTATGGTCTTGTGGGTATTCTGGGCAAACTCGTCCCCCATCCAGATTAAGGGCACGCCGGGAGCCGTCATCAGCAGGGTGGCCGCCATTTTTACCCGCCGGAAGGCTTCTTTGTGGACAATACCTTCATTCGCCAGTTCGACGATCATGTGTTCTCGATCGTGGGTAGCCAGGTAGTTAATCACATTACCCATGTGAGGATAGCCCTGCTGTCGAGGGTCGAGGGCTTCCTGGAGTTTTTCCAGGGGAATTGGCTCCCCCAGGACAGCATCTTTGACAAAAAACCGGAAGCTCTCATGCCAGCAGGCTTCAAAGGGGCCCTGGGGTTTGATGATGTCGCTGGTATCGGGAATATGTTCTGCGATATGAAAGAACGGCTTTTTACCTGCCACCAGGTTGTCTACCTGCTGGGTCAGCCAGCTAAAAAACTCGTAGTTAGCCAGTTGGCGTACCGCATCGTAGCGGATGCCATCAATGTGGTATTCCTCGACCCAGTAGCGCACCACATCCCCAAAAAATGACCAGGCCGGACGAATATCCAAATTTTCGTCGTAGTGGTCGTAGTTAAACTCTGGCCCCCAGTAATTGGCTGGGTCGTCCGGGTAATGTTTGTCGTGGTAGTACCAGTAGTCGCGATCGATGAGTAACAGGGGGCTCTGGTCATCGGTGTGGTTAAAGATGCCGTCCATAATCACCCGAATCCCCCGGGCATGGCATTCATCCACAAACCGTTTCAGATCTTCGGGCGTGCCATAACTCGACTCGGGGGCAAAGTAGTAGCGCACCAGGTAGCCCCAGCGGTAGTCTCCGGCATATTCGGTGATCGGCATTAGTTCGATCGCATTGACTCCCAGGTCGGCCAGGTAGTCTAGCTTGTCGATCGCCCGCTGAAATTTATCGGCGACTCCCGTTTCTCCCCCAACAAAATCCGCAACATGTAACTCGTAGATCACCAGTTCATGGTTGGCGGGTAGGGGGTTGCCGTCATGCTGCCAGACATAGGTATCCCGCAGAAGTTGACCATTTTTGACATGGACGATGCCCCGTTCCGTCCTGCGATCCATTTCGGTCATGTAAGGATCATTCACCTCAACCCACTCATCGGGCTGGAGGAACCCGCTTTTGCTCTGAACCCGAAATTTGTACTGATAAATCCCATCCTCCAGGTCTACCTGGGTGCGAAAGTAGCCATCTTCTCCCTTTTGCATGGGTATATCCTGCCAGTCGGAGAAGCAGCCAATCAGAGCGGCGACGTTATTGTAGGGAGCAAATAGTTTGAATTCGGTGGCCATAGAGAGGGGGCAGTGAAATAGTTAAACACGAATAGGGGCGGGTTGCCTGATATGGTGCAACCCACCCCAGCAGAACTGCCATTAATGCCAGACAAATACCTTGGCTTCCCATTCACCCAGGTCGGTCATCAGGCTGTGGTCCCCGGCTTCTACGTCGTAGTTGCCCGTCCACTCATGCCAGGTCCCATTTTCTGGGAAGTTGGGTACTGTGTAGCCGCCCAGGAAGTTATCTGAGAAGTTGGCCACCACCACCACCCGTGAGCCTTCGTCATTCCAGCGGGTGTAGGCCAGCACCCTGGCTTCCGGGTTTTCGTGGAAGAACTCAATATTCTCGGTGTAGAGGGCGTGGTTGCTCTTACGCAGGTGAATTAAGCCCTTGTAGTAATCGAACAGGCTGCGGTTTTCGTCTCCGGCCAGAAGGGTCCAGTCAATTTTGGCCTGGTCGATCGTTTTGTACTTGTACTCACCAAATTCTTCCCCCATCCAGATCAGGGGCACTCCCATGGCGGTCATCACCAGGGCGGCTCCCAACTTGCGTCGCCGAAAAGCGGCCTCTCCCAAAATGCCCCGATCGCCCAACTCCGCCATGACATGGTTATGGTCGTGGTTGGTCAGGTAGTTGACCACGTTGGTCGCTCCCATGAAACCCTGACGCTTGGCATCCAGCACATCCTTGAGCCGTTCCAGGTCGAAGGTATCGCCGGTAATATGCTCCAGCACACAGTGGTAGAAGCTGTCATGCCAGCAACCGTCCATCGGCCCATCCACATTGGTGATGCTGGTAGTTTCGGGGATATGTTCGGCGATGTTGTAAAAGGGTTTGGGTCCCGCGGCGGCTTTGGCTTCCTGAACGATCCAGTGCATGAAGTCGTAGTTGGCAATCTGGCGGGCGGCATCGTAGCGAATCCCATCCAGATGGAACTCGGATACCCAGTAGCGCACCGTCTCACCAATAAAGCGACGGGCCGGATAGCTATCTAAATTTTCGTCATAATGCTCGTAATTAAATTCTGGCCCCCAGTTGTTGTCAGGGTCGCGGGGTTCGTGGTGGTACCAGTAATCATGATCGATCTGGGTCAGGGGCGAACTGGATTCGGAGTGGTTGTAAATCCCATCCATGATTACCCGAATTCCCCGACCGTGGCACTCATCGATCAGGTGTTTGAGTTCTGCGGTGGTGCCGTAGCTGGATTCGGGGGCAAAAAAGTGGCGGGGATTGTAGCCCCAACTGTAGTCTCCGGGATATTCTTTGACGGGCATTAACTCGATCGCGTTAATCCCCAATTCACAGAGGTAATCCAGCTTCTCGATCACATGCTGATATTTACCCCGGGCTTTTTTGTCATCTTCGCCCCCAGAAAAATCAGCCACATGGAGTTCGTAAATGACTAATGCATGGTCGGGAGGCAGGGGTTTGTCGTCATGTTGCCAGACGTAGGTATCAACGATGCGTTCGCCATCTTTGATCTGGGCGATCGAGTTTTCTTCGCTGCTGAGGCCATCAATATTCGTGGCGTAGGGGTCGGCGATGGTCACCCACTGATCGGGTTCAAAAAACCAGCTTTTTGACTGTACTCGAAACTTATACTGATAGGTTCCATCTTCTAAATCCACCGTTGTTCGGAAAAAGCCTTCCCGATCTTTTTGCATCGGAATTTCTTTCCAATCAGAAAAGGAACCCAATAAAGATGCACCCTTGTTATAGGGAGCAAACAGAGTAAATTCAATAGGTTTTGCCATAAAGCTCCGAATATAAAGCCTGCGCTAAAAAATACAGGATAATGGCAGCATTTTCTGATGGCCAGGATGGTTAGAGCATCCTGCTAATGACAGAAACGCGGTTCCAGGCAGAGCTTTCAGCTGTGTCTAAAGATAGATAAATAGGAATTATTTTCTCTAGCTATACCTGCAGGAATAGAGAAGCTTGTAGGGGCAGGTTTACAAATGAAGAATATAAGTCAAGCGTCTTGAATAGGTTCTTTAGTTTTACTTCAACATGGCATAAAAGCCCGTTGTCTGTGATTAAGTAGGACATCATTGACATTTTCCGGCGCATTTATTAGTGCAGGAAATTCTAGGGATATACGATCGCCAAGACACATCTCTCGAATAAATTCAAAGAAACTTCGTCCAAGATAGTGAACAGTATGCTCTCTTTCGTCATCTAGTACATAGATTTCATAACTCTGGTCTAGGTTGTTATATGTTCTTAAGTCAAAAAGAAAAAATATATAACCATCACCAATACCAAAAATGTAGGCAGAATCAAGCAGGTTGTGAATATCCATAGAATAAGGATATGAACCCTTAATTGCCTCTATGGTATCCGAGTTTGAGATTGGCTCTTTATCTAAACCTTCTAACCTGGGGCAGTTAATATTAAGCCGATTTTCGGTGAAAACACCAGAGCCAAAAACCTGGCAATACTCTTTGTATTCGGATGGTAGACGAAAGCCCGCTTGCTCCTCAAATTCAAGAAGTTGCTCAAAGCTTCTAATGCACAAATGATCTTCAAACTCGTAATCAATATCTGTTCGAGCTAATAAGACTTTCCACTTTTCCAGGTTGTCAGTCATATAGCACTGTTTCAAAGAATATAGGTTTAACTAACCATTACTGGATAAGTGCTTAAGCTCTGCTATATATTCGTCTATCTCCGTATTACTGATTGCATTCCTCTAGCTAAAATAGCCTTTCTATTCTAATTATTTTGTCTAAATATTAGCTAAGACTGATTATTTCATGATGAATATACCTGCCATGACGAGCATAAACAGAAAATCCATCAGCAAATTGAATTGCAGGTTCTTCTTCTGCATGAACACGATCTTTTCCATCAAGAAGAATCTTGATAGGTCTGTCGCAGACAAGGCAAATATTTTCGTAGGGATACAACCAATAAAATTCTGATGAGAGAGTACGAAATATCTCCCAATCCTGTTGAGCAAGTTCGTCGTACTTCATAACAGAGAAGCAAAAATCGAATAGGCTACTGTAACAAACCCAATCCTCAATTTCAATGCATTCGCCGTAAAATTGATCTTTGCTAGAAGTAGCTGCTTGCACAGTTGCCAACTGGCTTCTTAAATTCTCTTCTAATTGTACCCATAAAGACTGCCAGAGATAATCAGCAAGGGAGTCAGACATTACTTGACTAAAAATTGAATATTTTATGTCAATAAAGCCTCCTAGTATGACAACCAGTCCTTCACTTAATTGCTCTTGAATAGGTTCCCAAAACTGATTTGCGGCTGCATTTAATGCTGCATTAGGACTTTCAAAAAAGAAAATTTTGGGCTCTTGTCTTCCAACCCAGGCATAAGCTGATTTCAGGGCAGTAGCTGCCTTTTCACGATCTATTGGCTGAGTAGAACGAGCAATTTTTTTCCATTTGTTTCGATAGATGGAAATTAACTGTTCTTTCTCAGGAGATAAATAGCCATTGATGTTAAGCTCAGCCATTTTTTTATTATATATACATCTTAAGTAGGACAAGATTAGGTAGCAATTATGGCTTGAAAGCGCACCGCCCGTACCCAGGTGTATTAACATCATTATTCCCTGGATTTCTCAATGCTGGAAATTCTAAAATGACGCGATCGCCAAGGCACATTTCCTGAATAAATTCAAAAAAGCTACGTCCAAGATAATGGACAGAATTATTTCTCTCATCATCAATTATGTAGATATCATAGCTTTTATCAATACTGCTATAGGTTCTTAAATCAAAGAGAAAAAATATGAAGCCATCACCTGAACCAAAAATGTAACTGGAATCAAGTAATTCATGCACTTCTATCGGATAAGGGTAAGACTCTTTAATTGCTGATATGGCATCTTCACTTGAAATCGGTCCTCGCCCTTCATCTGTGAGATCGGGGCAAAGGATTTCAAACGAATTCTTGGTGAACCAGCCAGATCCAAAAATTTGACAAAACTCTTTATATTCAGATGGTAAAATCACTCCTGTTCTCTTTTCATACTCCAAAAGCTGTTCCAGATCCTGAGTCCAGAGATGATCTGTCTGCTCATAAATAATCTCTGTTCGACCTAATAAAGCTTTCCACTTTTCCAGGTTTTCAGCCATATAGCACTGCTATAAAGAATAGAGTTTTAACTAACCATTACCAGATAAGCGTTTCAGCTCTGCTATGTATTCATCTATCTCCGTATCACTAATTGCATTCTTCTTGTCAAAGTAACCTTTCTCAAAAACAGTGATTGACTTTGGTGGTTCGTGCTTTAGAATCTCGCAATCTGGAGTATGTAAACTAATGCCATATCGATAAGATGTTATTGCCTCAGTTGTAATTTCTAAGGAATCATCTATTGACTCTAACCAGGCTTGTAATTCTCCAATAGAAGCTGCACCGAGCAACCTCTGATCTTGAAAAATTGGATTAGATGGTTCGTACAAAACTAATGCAGAACAGAAATAAGGCGAGCTGCGCCTATAGCAAACTTTAATTCCAAGTTCGTGAAAAAAATCAGCTTTTTCAAGCTTGTTTCCTGTTTTTACGACTGCTTTGCTGCTCAAAACTTTATGAACCTCAGTTTGTGCCATACCAAATTTGATAGGCCCAACGCTCTCGTATGGCAGTATCAAGAGATCCATTATTTTTTACTTGATGTAAAAAGGGTTTTGTTAAGTCGGTGCAAAACTTATTTTATGCGCCATTCTGCAGGTTAATGAAGTAGTGGTTTTGAGGTGTATCTTGTAGGGGCGGGTTTACAGTCATTCGTGTGGGTTGCAGATAGCTTTTATTTTTCATATGGCACAAAAGCTTGCTGTCCAAAATCAGTTGCAATGTCATCAGGATCTTCTGGCAGATTCAGTAGTGCAGGAAATTCTAGAGACACGCGATCGCTAAGACAAATATCTCGAATAAATTCAAAAAAACTTCGCCCAAGATAGTGAACAGTATGCTCTCTTTCGTCGTCCATGACGTAGATGTCGTAGCTTTGATCTGATTCACTATAGGTTCTTAAGTCGAAAAGAAAAAATATGTAGCCATCACCAATCCCGAATATATAGGCAGAATCTAACAACTTGTGCACATCCTCAGAGTAAGGCCAGGAACCCTTAATTGCTGCTATAGTATCTGGATTTGAAATTGGCTCTTGACCTATATCATTAGGATCAGAACAGTTGATCGTAAACCAGTTTTTAGTAAAACGTCCAGGCCCAAATACCTGACAATACTCTTTGTACTCAGATGGTAGAGGAAAGCCTGCTTGCTCCTCAAATTCAAGAAGTTGCTCGGAACTTTTGGGAAACAAGTCATTGTCAAACCAATAGATGATTCTCGTTTGAGCTAATAAAGCTCTCCATTTTTCCAGGTTCCCAACCATAAAAGTGCGAAAATTCATAGCTTTAAGTACTGCTATCTTTGCTCGTAGCTTAATAAAGCTAATGGTGAGTTTCCTTGATTAATTTAACATATAAAAGATCGTCGCTCTTACCTACGGAGTTGTAGTTTCATTCTTCTGGCGTATCTTCAAACTGGATAGATGCTCTGATATTTGTTTAGCATTGTTAGACTGGAATATATAGATTGCTTTATTTCCATTTGACTGATAAATCGAAGCAGATTTTCTGTAATCATTCAATGATAATTTGTAGAAAAATATTGATTCTTTTATATGTTTTGATAATTCATTCCTTAAACCTAAGTTTCGATAAGCTGCGGCTCTATGATTATACAAGTTTCCTAGCTCTATTCCAGACTCACTTAATTCCTTACTAGAATCTTGATCTAGCTTAGAAATAAGTTCTATGGATTTGGTGAAGTCTGAAACAGCTCCATCATAATCTGATTCTGCGTACAGCTTAATCTCCCCTCTCTGCGAGTAAAGAATGACATCATTGGGGTTAAAAAGGATACGCAGACTTAATAACAAGATAGGTGTGTGAGAAATCAGTATTAGCAAACCAATTCCAGTTAACAGACCTAAAACTATTGACTTCTTTTTCATTAGAAGAATCTATCAGTATAATTGAAATTCAGATATGGAACTATCATGACAACAAGATATCCCAAAAAGCCACCAACAGTTAAAATACCTATCTGCACCAGTAAAAAACCTATAATTCTTACTAGATCTTCTAAGATAAATTTGCCAAAATAAAATTCGTGTTCTAAACCTTCGATTGCCAAAATTTCCCTTATTAAAAAGCATGGAAATAATACCAATCCTGGAGTGAGACAAGTTATAAATACATTGGATAGAGTAATGTTTCTGTTGAAAAAGCTTTCGATGATAATACAAGTGAATGAAATGAATAGATGTACACCAAACGTAAAAGCATAGATAGCTAAATTACCAGGATCGCTTAGAATCTTACAGACTTGTTTTAAGTCATATTGCTCACAATCAAACACAGAGGTAAACGCAAACTGAGTAAAAGCATGAAAAGTGGATACGGATACTAGCAGAAGTAACCCTATAAACAAACTTGGAAGTGGAAAGCTAGACAAATTAAAACTCCCCTAAAAATCCACATTTCTATATATTATTAACAAATCTGAGCCTGAGAAGCTTACCTTCTTAATCACGCAGTTACTAAACTATAATTTTGCCTGCAAAAAAATAATTGTTCCCTGCCACGGTACGGTTTGATTCAGTAACCGTTGGAATGCCGTCTGAACTTGAGAAACTTCTTTAGCTGACAACGATCGCTCCAGATAGTTTTTATAGGTTGGTTGTTCTAAGGTTCCCTGGGCGAACCAGCGATCGATAACGGCAGAACTAATTAACAGTTCGGTGGTCGTTTGTTCGAGTTGAATCTCGGTTTTAAACCCAACGGCTTGAAAGCAGGTTTCTAAATCTTCGAGCTGCCAATTAACCATTGGGTCATCCTCCCGCTGGTAAATCGCTTCCTCTGCCTGGATCAGTTTTTTCCTTAATTTAGGACTGAAACTGGTTTCGTCTATTAACTGATACAACCGCTGGGCCTGACGGGGAAACGGTTCCACCAGCACGATCGCTCCCTGGGGTGCCAACCAATCCGCCAGCTGCCTGACTATCCCAGCCTTATCGGGTTCCCGCACCAGGGCATTGCGACCAAGGATGCGATCGAAGCGCACAGGTTCCGCCCCGGTTTGTAGGGCACTAGATAGTTCTGCCAGAGAGGTTTGTAGCAGAATCGGGCGGTTCAGTTCTGGCAGAGCTTCCGCCTGTTCCCTCAAGGCCCGGGTATCCTGAGCTGATTCCATCCGCACATAAACCCCACCTTCCGGGGTGCGGCGCACCGCCTCCCAGGTCAACAGGCCGCTACCTCCGTTCAAATCCAGAATCAAATGGTGTCTGAGGGGGTTGGCCAGGGCGAACAGGCGATCGCGGATCTGCCCCAGCTTTTCTCCCGCCTGACTGAGGGATCGTTGCAGCCAGCGCTCCTGGGACGAATTCTCTGGCGAAAAGGTGAGGACCTCCGGTAACACCGTGGCCCCCCCCTCCATCAGAGCCGCCAATTGGGCCTCCCGCCGCTGAGCGACTCGATCGCGGATCTGCCCCTCAAACCCCTGGTCGGAAGGTTGATAAAACACCTGGCCCTGCAGGCTGGAGGGTAAATACTGCTGGGCCACCCAGTGATCTCGATAGGCATGGGGATAGAGGTAGTCTGACCCGTGACCAAACCCTTTCTTATCCCGGTTGGCATCTTTTAGCGGGTTAGGCACTTCCCCTTCCCGTTCCTGCTCGACCGCCGCCAGGGCATCAAAAAAGCCCATGACACTATTCGATTTGGGGCAGGTAGCCAGGTAAAGGGTAGCCTGGGCCAGGGGATAGCGACCTTCGGGCAGACCCACCCGATCGAAGGCTTCGGCGCAGGCGGCAACAACGGCGATCGCCTGGGGGTCGGCCATCCCCACATCCTCTCCCGCCAGAATCAGCAGGCGACGAAAAATAAACCGGGGGTCTTCTCCGGCGTAGACCATACGGGCCAGCCAGTAGAGGGCTGCATCCGGGTCGGAACCCCGCACACTCTTGATAAAGGCGCTGATCGTATCAAAGTGGGCATCTCCCTCTTTGTCGTAGAGAACCGCCCGCCGCTGGATCGACTCTTCGGCCACGGCCAGGGTGATCAAAATGCTGCCATCAATGGCGGTAGGAGTCGTTTCTACGGCCAGTTCCAGGGCATTCAACAAAGCTCTGGCATCGCCATTGGCCACATTCACCAGATGGTCGATCGCCGCCGGTTCTATCTGAATTGATTTTTTACCGTAGCCCCGTTCCGGGTCGGTGAGAGCCTGATGTACTACCTGGCGCAGGTCATTTTCATCTAAAGGCTTGAGCTGAAACAACCGCGATCGACTGACCAGGGCTTTGTTCACTTCAAAGTAAGGGTTTTCGGTGGTAGCTCCAATCAAAATCACCGTGCCATTTTCTACCCAGGGCAGAAGAGCATCCTGCTGGGCTTTGTTGAACCGGTGGACTTCATCGACGAATAAAATTGTCCGCTGCCCATACCGGCCCCGTTTTTCCTGGGCGGTGGCGATCGCCTCGCGAATTTCTTTGACCCCGGCCAGCACCGCATTGATCGAGATAAAGTGGGCCTTGGTGGTGTTCGCGATCACCCGGGCCAGGGTGGTTTTGCCTGTACCGGGAGGGCCATAAAAGATCAGGGAGGACAGTTGATCGGCCTGAATCGCCCGTCGCAATAACCGTCCCGGCCCCACGATCGCATCCTGCCCCACAAACTGATCCAGGGTTTGGGGACGCATACGGGCAGCCAGGGGAGCCTCTGCCGCCGTAATATCCAGACGATGCTGCTCGAACAGATCCATAGGATCTAAGATACAGGCGCTCCGAATCTCAGGTTCATCGGTTGCCGAAATTTCAGGGCGATCGTTGCCCATCCAGAAATTGGGTCAGCGCTGGGGTTCCGACTGAGGATCGCAAACTCATGAAAACCAAATTTTTAATGGTTGCAAGCGTTGCAGCGCAGCACTTGCAACCATTAGGTTCCGGGTTTTATTAGATTGACGATCCTTAATAAAATCCCTTCGACAAAACTTCCGGGGCTTCTAAGTCAGAATAATCGATAAATGCGGCGGCCTCAGACTCCGTTGCGGTAAAGCGGGCCAGTACCTCCGGATGGATGGTATCTAAAGACCGGAAGTTTTGGCTGACGAAAAACATGAAGTTAATGCTGCCAATCCGAATGCGATCGCCATCCTTTAAATCCTGGCGCTGATACAGGCGGGTGCCGTTAATAAAAGACCCATTCATACTGTTCAGGTCAACTAACTGAAACCCTGTATCTTTCACATAAAGCAGCACCGCATGGCGACGGGACATGGCCCGATCTTTGAGAGGCAGGGCAGCATCTCGATTTCGCCCGATCGTCCAGACCATCTGGGGTTGAAATAGAGCCTGGGATTCTCCCAACAAATTGGTAATGATATAAGCCTTCTGTCCCTGGATCACTCCCTGCACGTACCTGAGGGTTTCAGCCTGGGACTCGACCTCCTCCGCTTCAGATGACTCCCCGGAGAGAGGCATAATCAGGGTTGCGGCCCGGGCAAAGGACCCATCATCCTGCTCCGCGTTATCGCTGGATTGGGATTGTTCAATTGAGTTACCTGAAACCGTTGCCGAAATATTCCGTAGGGTGCTTTCCCCTGGAGGTTGGGGAAGCGAGTCAATCGGGCTGAATTTTGAATCCATGAGTGACTTCCAGGACAATAAATAGCCTATGTTAAAGACACTGGGCCGAGTAGGGTAGCTTCTCTGTAAAAATTGGGTTACGAATATAAATCGTTGCCCTGCTGTCTCAGTGATTTACTTAGAGTGCCCTGGAAATCAATCTAGACTAACAATTGTGAGAACACATCAGCCTTTAAGCACTGATCACAACACATTCTGCTTCAGCGGTTCGGAGGACTTCCCCCCTGGCCAGCAGGGTTGGAGACTGGCAGCCAGTCGCCTCTCGCAGCAGGGCTACCTCCACCTGGATGGAGGGTAGTTCTTCCAACACTGTCAGGAGTTCTGCAAAGTCGCTCAGGGAAACCTGGCCTGTCTGCAAAACTTCCCCGATCGATCGACGGGCCAGGGAGCGTACCAAAATCTCAATCACGTCCCGGTGATCCGCCAGTTTGAGGTTGCCCTGCTGGACATGCTTGGGGTTAATGCCCCAGCGTAAAATTCTCAGGGTTTTTTCTGGCTCTGCGGCCCAGAAGCAGGAACTGGAAACCTCTCGAATGGTTTCTGCCAATTTGAGTTTAAGCAGAGGTTCTGCCACTACCGGGTTGTCACTCAGCTGCTTGAGTGCTTCCAGATAATTGTTCAGGGTTGAGATGGCAAAGGGCACAGTCTCAGCCACAATCATGTCCCCAGAGGAGCTGATTTCTGAATGGAAGGATGTTTCTAAGGCGTTGATTAGAGTGTTGATTTCCAGTTGATCATCCCAATCAACCTGACCTAAAAAGAAGGATTCTTCATAGCCCGGTTGCACACCCTGGAAGTAGATGGGCAGGGTGCTGCCCGACTGCATAATTTTATAGAGAGCAACTTCCAGGCTTTCGGTAGGCCAGCCCAGGTTGCGAACCAGCAAAAACTTCAGTAGTCCCATCTCCGAAAAGGCCAGGGCATTCAGGAGCAGATGGGCCGCTTCCCGGACATTCTGACCGGCTACATAGCGATCGGGGGCATGGATATTAACGGGTTTGCCCTGGGCCAGTTTTTCTTCAATCTGCTGGCACATCGAACTGTTGTCTAGCATGTGGGTAAACCGCACCATGCCGTAGCGCACCTTGCCTGCCAGAGCAGCCTGGGCAAACAGCCACTCACAGACTTTTTTACTGGCGGCATAGACCTCGGCGGTGTAGTAGCGGGAGGCTTTGCCCGTAGAGGAGAAAACGCACTGTCTGACCCCAAACTCTTCACACAGCCGGATGATGTTTTGGGTGCCAAAAATGTTGCTGGTGACGGTTTCCCGAATTTGCTTTTCGGCCAGCCCCGGCAGTCGTTGAGCGGCCAGGTGAAACACGATCGCAGGCTGTTCGATCGCAAAGATCTGTTGCACTTCGTCATAATGACGCAGATCAGCGGCATAGAAAGAAACCGCTGGGTGTTGACCTGGCTTGGGTTGGGCTTCCCCCTGTCCACATCGGGCCTTGTCTACGGAAACGATGCGCTTTACTCCCAGATCAAGCAACCGTTCAATCAGATGACTACCAACACAACCTTCGCCTCCGGTCACCAGCACTACCTGATCCGCCAACTGTTGCCGCACTTCCGTTTCGTAGAGAAACAGCTGTCTGGCCTGAGCTTCTCCAAAGGGATCGGCTTGCAACCGCCCTGCCACCTGATAGGCTCGAATCAGAGCCTGGGTCAGGTCAGACAGTTGTTCCAGAATTTGCGGATTGTCGGGTTCGGGCGCTCCGGGGGGTACTAGAGCCTGCATCCGTGCAATGACTTCGCTGATGGATAGTGTCTGCATTGGTCTAGAAATCCTAATCTGATGGATGAAAGTTGGTTTGAGTGAGTAGTCGCTAGACAATTACTGGCCAAAGTCACTGGGTAATAACGGATACAGTTGGGCTCGGATTAATTTTTTGTATCTGTTGAAACAGATCAATTAAGGGAAAATACTGACCGATTTGAAACCCTGTAAACTTCCCGAAGGCGCGATGTACTTCATGCTATGAGGAACTACGACTTAACTCGGTTAAATTTTCTTAGACCTCGCAAAATCTTCAACAACTCCAGGGCTGTTTAAAGCTTTGTACATCTTTTTTCAGGCTAGTTAAGTAAAATGACGGACTCAGACGTAATCGTAATTGGCAGCGGCATCGGGGGACTGGTGGCCGGGGCATTGTTAGCTCGTTATGGCAAGCAGGTGCTGGTTTGTGAGAGCTATACCATTGCGGGAGGGGCGGCCCATAGGTTTTCCCGGCAGGGGTTTCACTTTGACTCCGGGCCCTCCTTTTATTGCGGATTGGGTGACTCACAATCGGTGAATCCTTTACGGTTGGTACTGGCTGGTTTGGGGGAAGTGATACCGACGATCGCCTACGATCCCCTGGGGCACTATCACTTTCCAGACCTTAGTTTTCCCGTATTTGGTAACAATCAGCGCTATCGGCAGGCGGTGGCTCAGGTAACCCCTCAGGGGGCCGAGGAGTTAGCTCGATTGGAAAAGCGGTTACTCAAACTTTATGGTCTGCTTAAGAAAATTTCAATTCTACGTCTGCGGGCCGATGCCCAGGCCGTATTTACCCTGATAAGGCAGTATCCCCTAACCCTATTAAGCCTGCTTCCGCAATTACCCGTAATTCAGGGGTCAGTGGCCGACCTGATGCAGGATGTCCAAGACCCCTGGGTGAGGCGGTTGATTGACCTGGAGTGTTTTTTGTTATCTGGTCTGAAAGCGGCGGGCACGATCGCCCCGGAAGTGGCTTTTATGTACGGCGAACGCAGCAATTCTGTGATCGACTACCCAATCGGGGGCAGTGGGGCGATCGTGGATGCTCTGGTGCGCGGTTTAGAACGCTGGGGCGGCAAACTCCGGTTGAATGCCCATGTCGAGCAAATTTTGCTAGAAGATGGCCGGGTGACAGGGGTGCGCTTGCGGCAGGGAGAGGTTTTAAGGGCGGCGATCGTGATTTCTAATGCCAGCCTGTGGGATACCTTTACTCACCTGCTGAATCCAGAAGACCTGCCCAGTCAGTACCGCCAGTCGGCCCTGGCAACTCCGGCCGTGGATAGTTTCATGCATGGGCATTTAGGAATTCGGGCCGAGGGCTTGGAGGCGCTAACCGGACACCATGTCGTGGTGCATGACCCAGATCAGGATATTGCCACCCCGGGAAACACCTGCATGATCTCGATTCCCTCCGTCTGGGATGCCAGTTTAGCCCCCCCGGGGCACCATGCAATCCATGCCTATACCCTGGAGCCCTACGCTGGCTGGCAACGGGATGCTACCTATGAGTCTCGCAAGCAGCAGCGGGCCGAATCCCTGTTTCGCGCGGTAGAACGGGTGATCCCCGATCTGCGGCAGCGGCTGGTGTTGTCTCTGATTGGCACCCCCCTGACCCATGCCCATTATCTGCGCCGGTATCGGGGCACCTATGGCCCGGCGATCGCCGCTGGTCAGGGTCAGTTTCCCGGCTTTCGCACTCCGATTTCCGGCTTATACCGGGTGGGGGACAGTACTCTGCCAGGCATCGGGGTGCCTGCCGTTGCGGCCTCCGGCATTCTCTGTGCCAATACCCTGGTAGATTCCAGGGTGGTGCAGCAATGTTGGGCTGCCTAACCGGGATGGGGTATTACCCTGGAGACTGTACTCCTGAGCAATCTGGTTGTGGTTTTATCTTTTGCGGCCCAGTTTCGCGGCGAACTTGCTGCCCTGACTGCGGCATTTATCTGGGCGATCGCCTCGGTCATCTACATTGGCGTTGGTAAACACCTGTCCCCTCTGCTGCTGAATCTGGTCAAGGGGTTGATTGCCATCGTGCTGCTGGTATTGACGCTGCTCCTGCAGGGGGAGTTATTGCCTGCGGTTCAACCCCTGGCCCTGGGTCTGTTGCTCTTAAGTGGAGTCATTGGGATTGGGTTTGGGGATACGGCCTACTTTGAGTCCCTGAACCGTCTGGGAGCCCGCCGATCGCTGGTGTTAGAGTCCCTGGCTCCACCCCTGGCGGCGATTCTGGCCCTGGTTTTTCTCCAGGAACGGCTGGGATTGCTGGCCTGGTTAGGGATTGGCTTGACCATTGCTGGAGTGACCTGGGTGATCGTCGAGCGTACCTCCGACTCGTCGGAGCCAGATGCCCTCTCAGCCAGTCAATTTTTGCCCGGGGTGGGGTATGGGTTACTGGCCGCGATCGGCCAGGCGGGGGGAGCGGTACTTTCCCGGGCGGCCCTGATGGGGAGTGAGATTAACCCCCTGTGGAGTACTTTAATTCGCCTGCTCGCCGGGGCGATCGTTTTGATTCTCTGGGTGTTCCTGCAGCGCCGATCGCCCCAGGAACTCAGACCGCTTCGCTCTCGCCGGTTACTGGGCCTCCTGATTGTGACTGCCTTTGCCAGTACTTACGTTGCCATCTGGCTGCAACAAACCTCCCTGAAGTTTGCTCCCGCCGGGATTGCCCAGGCCCTAAGTGCGACCAGCCCGCTGTTTGTGATTCCCCTGGCCGCGGCTACGGGAGAAAAGGTCAGTTTCCGGGCGGTACTGGGGGTGTTAGTGGCCCTGGCCGGGGTCTGGTTGCTATTTCAGCGCAGCTAAAACTGCCAGGGATTGCCCTACCCATCTGAAAAAACAGTTGTTATATTAATTAATGAAGCTTAATAAAGCTTTACGGAAGCCCGTGCAGCTTTCCGGTTCGAATCTAGTTTCGCTATCAACCTCTCTAGCAACCTAAACCCTAACTTTTTTGGAGTGTTCTTATGACAGACGCAACCAAAGTCCCAACCCCCGCAGCCGTCGAAGCCGATCGCAACGCCTGGAAGTTTGGTTTCACTCCCCAGGCCGAACTGTGGAATGGCCGTCTGGCGATGATCGGGTTTCTGGCCGCTGTGCTGATCGAACTGTTCTCTGGCCAGGGTGTGCTCCACTTCTGGGGGCTGATGTAATCAGCGGTTTGGCTCAAGTAACGATGTAGCAGCTCAGGAGGCAGAAAGGTGTTTAACTTTCTGCCTCCTGTTTGTCGTTTAACCCCTTAGAAGCACAAATTAATTAAAACCAAATTAAGCTTCGGGGTTTATTAAATTCACGATCCTTAGACGACCACGGAGGGATCGACATAACCCTGCAGGTTTTCGGGTTCAAACCCGCGTAGTACGGCGGTAGCCTGCCGGGTCAGGGTGTCGGACCCCTTGACCACGATCAGATACTTACCGGCATTCAGGCGGTTGCGATAGGGTAGGGCATCCCCTCCTCCCACCACCAGACCGACTCCGCCCCCGACAAAGAAGCTACCCATGGCTCCAGAGGCCGCCCCCAGCAGGCCACCAATCAAGTGGTTGCCAATTTCCCCGGCCCAGGCAAAGGTCTGCAAGCCGGTAATGAAACTGAAGCTGAAGCCTGCTACAAAGCCAAAGGGCACCAGCCAGAACGCCATGAGTTTAGATAATTTGCCCGCTTCTTCATTGGGATCGATCAGGCCATACTCATCGGCGCTCTTATAGCCTTTGCCCAAAATCGCCACCTTATCCATCGGTAAACCGGCGGTTTCCAGGGCCGAATAGGCTGCTTCAGCTTTGATCCGATCGCTCAATACAGCTACCAGATAATTCATAGATTTCTACTTGCCATCCGTTATCCACTATCACTATCTCGTAATTTCAGCCCCCGATCACCCACCCCCCGAATTACTACTGAAACAGCAGCAGTCAGATTAAAAAATCAGGCAGATTAAATTAAACCCGTCCTAAAATGGCGTACTCTAAAGAATCTGCCTGATTCTGATTCGGTTTTCCTATCTAGCAGGTATTTATCAGGCAACAGAGTTTATCTGTACTGTTTAATTACCCAAACTGCGATCGGAAGCGGGCTGATAGCTTACCTTTTCGAGGCACTTTCCGCGTAACTCTAGTTGTTTGCCATGCCAAAAGTTCTTGTCTCTGACCCCATTGATCAGGTGGGGATCGATATCCTGTCCCAAGTTGCACAGGTTGACGTTAAAACCGACCTTTCTCCCGCAGACCTGGTACGCGTGATCCCAGAATACGATGCCCTTATGATCCGCTCTGGCACTCGTGTTACTAAAGAAGTGATTGAGGCAGGTAATCAGCTTAAGATCATCGGTCGGGCCGGTGTGGGGGTAGATAACGTCGATGTCTTAGCAGCTACCCGCAAAGGGGTGGTGGTGGTCAACTCCCCCGAAGGCAACACGATCGCCGCCGCCGAACATACCCTGGCGATGATGATGGCGATGTCTCGTTACATTCCCGAAGCCAACCAATCCGTTAAGAGTGGCAAATGGAGCCGCAGTAGCTTTACCGGGGTAGAAGTTTACAAAAAGACCTTAGGGGTCGTGGGTCTGGGCAAAATTGGGGCCCATGTGGCCAGTGTCGCCCGGGCCATGGGGATGAAACTCCTGGCCTATGATCCGTTCATTTCCCACGAACGAGCCGAGCAACTGGGCTGTCGCCTGGTCGAGCTGGAACTGCTGTTGCAGGAAGCCGATTATATTACCCTGCACCTGCCCAAAACCCCCGAAACGACCCATTTAATTAATGCCGATTCCATCGCCAAGATGAAGCCCACGGCCCGGATCATCAACTGTGCCCGGGGCGGGATTATCGACGAAATTGCCCTGGCGGAGGCCCTGAAGCAGGGTAAAATTGCCGGCGCGGCTCTGGATGTCTATGAACAGGAACCCCTGAAGGAATCTCCCCTGAAAGAACTGGGCAAAGAAATTGTCATGACTCCCCACCTGGGAGCTTCTACGGAAGAGGCCCAGGTGAATGTGGCGATCGATGTGGCCGAGCAAATTCGTGATGTTCTGCTGGGCTTACCAGCCCGATCGGCGGTCAACATTCCCGGTCTGCGGCCTGACCTGCTCGAGCAACTGCGGCCCTACCTGCAACTGGCCGAAACCCTGGGCAATCTGGTGGCTCAACTGGCCGGTGGCCGGATTGAGTCCCTGAATGTGCGGCTCCAGGGCGAACTGGCTACCAATCAGAGTCAGCCGATCGTGGTGGCGGCCCTGAAAGGACTGCTTTCCCACGCCCTGCAGGAACGGGTAAACTACGTTAATGCTAGTCTGGAAGCAAAGGAACGGGGCATCCGGGTGATCGAAACTCGAGATGCGTCGATCAAAGATTACACCGGCTCTTTGCACCTTTCGGCCACCGGTTCCCTCGGCGAACATTCGGTTACTGGCGCGCTTCTGGGCGAGTCCGAGATTCGGATCACCAGTGTGGACGAGTTCCCTGTAAACGTGCCGCCTAACCGCTATATGCTGTTTACCCTGCACCGAGACATGCCGGGAATTATCGGTAAAATCGGTTCCTTACTGGGAAGTTTCAATGTGAATATTGCCAGTATGCAGGTTGGGCGTAAAATTGTCCGGGGAGATGCAGTGATGGTTCTCAGCATTGACGATCCCCTACCGGAAGGAATTCTGGCCGAAATCCTGAAAGTCCCCGGTATCCGAGATGCCTATACCGTAACGTTATAGGCCAAAGGAGTGATGGGTTTTGAGTTTTGAGTTGGAAAGCCGCTCTTCTTGAAACTCAAAATTCAAAACTTGCGACTCAAAACTATGTCAAATAGCTGGTGGGAAATTCAAATCCTTTGTGATGCGGCTCTGGAAGAAACAGTCTTCTGGCGGCTAGAAACCTTTGGTTGTCGGGGCATGTCCAGTGAAACAAAGGGTTACTCCTGCCTTGTCTGTGCCTATTTACCGCAAATCCAGGCCCATGTTTTAGATCTGGCAGCCCTATCCCTGTCCCTGCGTCAAGATGCCCTCTGTAGCGGGTTATCTGTACCGGCAGTACAGTGGGGCCTGATCGATGAAGAAGATTGGGCAAGCACCTGGAAAGAATACTGGCATCCCCAGGAAATTGGCGATCGCTTCTTGATCTATCCGGCCTGGTTGGATATTCCCGAACAATCCGATCGGCTGCTGCTGCGCCTGGAACCGGGAGTTGCCTTTGGCACTGGGGAACATGCCACGACCCAGCTCTGTTTAGAATCCCTGGAGATGCGCCTGGGCGAAAATCCGTCTGAGCTGATCCTGGCGGATATTGGCTGTGGGTCTGGAATCCTCTCCGTCGGGGCCTTGCTGCTGGGTACGAAGCTGGTCTATGCCGTTGATACCGATCCCCTGGCGGTGAAAGCCACCCAGGAAAACCGGGAGCTGAACCAGATTGAGGCCAGCCGTCTGGTGACCTCCCTGGGCAGTGTGGAGCAGGTAGCGGAACTGATTCAAGCGCCGGTTGATGGCATTGTCTGTAATATTCTGGCGGAAGTGATTATCGACCTGGTGCCCCAGATGAATGCCATCATCAAACCTTCGACCTGGGCTATCTTCAGTGGGCTGTTGCTAGATCAGGCCAAACCCGTAGCCGATACCCTGGAAGAAAACGGCTGGGTGGTGGCGGCTCTCTGGAAGCGGCAGGACTGGTGTTGTATGAATGTGCGGCGATCGTAGGCCCCTTTTTTACTCTCCCGTCTCAGGCTTCTGATGGGGAGCAAAGGGATTTACCACCTCCAGGTAATCTTTGGGGGGAGACAAAACGGCCTCCCGGGAGGGGGCTGGCTGAGTCGGGCGGGCCTGGCCCAGGCCCAGGTCACCCTTTTCCAGGGTACCTACCACCAGGGAACCAATATAGTCGGCACTGGTGTAGGCCTTCTCAATACATTGCTGGATATTTTCCAGATCCGTTGGGTCAATCACCCCATTGCTGGTGGCTTTATAGAACTGTACTGTCACCCGAATGGGGAAACGCTCATCCCGTTCCAGTTTGTGATTTCCCAGTTCTAAATGTTCTCCTTCGTCGGCACCATGCCCAATCACCGCGTCTTCCATGTCGCTACTATCTAGAAAACTTGCGCTGGAACGAGTCACTGCTCCCGCAGGGGCGCAGAAAGGCACCATGGCCATGGCGACGGGTTGGTAAACCAGCGGCTTGAATTTCAGGGGCACCTGAATCACCAGTACCATATTTACATCCTGGGCCACGGTCACCTGAGAGCGGGCTGCTTCTAAGGAGATTCCCTGGTGTTCTGCGATCGCCTGGGCCTGGTTGTCTTTATAGTCGCTCAGCCGTTCGCCGGTCAGACAGGTCTTTTGGCCGTTATTGTTGAAGTAAATATTTTGCCCCCAACTGGCCCGATCGTGGTCATTATCGAGCACCGTGGCGCTGGTTCCCTCGGTTGAAACCAGAATAGCCAGCACCGCCGGACTCTCAGGGCGAGACTGGTAGTTAAACAGCACCGGGTTAAACTCACACTTACCCTGCTGGGGAATGGGCAGGAAGCAAGCCTGGGCACTGACTAAAACATGGGTGTCTTTGTCCGTCAGCAAACTTTTGTTTTCCCGATGAAATTTTGCCGGATAGCTGATGTACTGTTCCAGATTGGTCAGGTATTCGGCCAGGGGAATCACCTGTAACGCCTCACCCTTTTCGTTACCGACCTTGAGTTTGAGCAATTCCAGGGGCACATCCCCGGTTTTATCGGTGAAGTTGGGGTAGCGGATCACCGGCAGGAGTTCTTTCTTTTCCGGCCGATCGGGATCGCGAACTTGCAGGGTCATGTCTGTAATATTTGGCCCCCAGACAGAACCGGGAGTACGGGCGGTGTCTTCCCACATGACATTGATAACCGAGAGGCCCAGGGCTTTAACTCGATCGACCAGGTTCCGATCACCCGTCATACCAACAACCCGGGTCATTGCCTTACGAAATGCCTCAATCCCCATGGAAACTCCTTACATCGCTCCGATGATGCCTGGAGATACAGAGAAGGGCTGGTAAATTCCGCAGTTTTTTTGCAGCAGTAGCGATATTTTTACCATCGTCCCTGGCCTCTAAAAGCAAAATAGAGACGGGATAGCCACGTCTCTAAATCAGTGCTTGATATAAAAGCAAACGGCAGAGTTGCTGCAATTTATTCAACGGAAGCCGCATTGACATCAACCGTGGTTGCTTCCGAAGGGGTTTCTGGCCCGGGCGCTTCACTGGAAGATTTAATCCGCCCTTTCAGTTGTTCCAGCAGAATTTGAGAGACTTCCGCTACCAGCAGGGTAGCAATCAAACCATCGTCAATCCAACCAACTACTGGAATGAAATCCGGCGAAATGTCGATCGGGCTGAGGAGATAAACTAACGATCCAATAATGATCCACCAGCGATATTTAGGGTTACGGATGACATTACGATACCAGTCAGTAATTGAATTTTTCATTGGGGGGTTCCCGCGACTCACACTATAAATAGTGACAAACTTCTGATGAAAGTTCCGGTGTGGATATCCTGCTTATCCTCGGGGTGTTTCGGTACGGTCAGCAACAGGTTAATTACCTCTATTTCATTGGAATGACACCTTCAGTCTCTAAAATTAAAGTGCTTCAGTTTGCTGATCTGGTTAGACAGACTGGAAGTAGAAAACTGGTAGCTAATCGGAACGATCGCCCCGATCCTCCGGTTCCCGGGTAGAATTGCTCTGCCACGGGCTACCAGACTTGTTGGGAGGGCAGAAGAGATTGTGAATATTGCTGAACTGTTTCAAAAAGGTGGGGTGACCATGGTGCCCCTGTTTATTCTCTCGATTCTGGCCCTGAGCGCCATTATTGAGCGGTTGTGGTTCTGGACAGGGGTCTTGACCAAAGAACGGGAGATCGTCAACCGGGTGTTGGATGCCGCCCGTCGAGACTGGGCCGCAGCTACGGAAATTGCCAGGCAGGCCTACGACCAGCCGATCGGCCGCTTTTTGTTCAGTCCCCTACAATTGAAACAGCCTGACCCCGAACTGTTTCGCCTGGTGCTGGAGTCTGCCGCCGATGAAGAACTGGCTTCCATGCGGCGGGGAGACAAAATTTTAGAGGCCGTCATTGCCCTGTCTCCCCTGCTCGGTCTTCTGGGTACGGTGATTGGTCTGATTATTTCCCTCGGCTCGATCCGCATTGGGGATATTGGCACCGCTTCCACGGCAGGAGTTACCAGCGGTATTGGCGAGGCTCTGATCAGCACAGCGGCAGGTCTGGTCGTGGCCATTCTCAGTCTGGTTTTCTACCGTCTGTTTCAAGCGTTTTTATTCAACCAGGTTAAAATTTTTCGGAAAGCAGGTAACGAGCTGGAAGTGCTATATCGCCAGCACTGGGCCAGTCAGAATGGAGACCAGTCTTTAATCGAACAGGTACCAGGTTCCGACCTGAAGACTGAGGGTGACTCAGACCCTTAGGTTGGGCGGCGAATACAGGCAAAATAACCCCATGAAAATCAATCTTGATACGCCATCGGAAGATGTTCAGATTCAGATTATTCCGCTGATTGATGTGATTTTCTGTATTCTGACGTTTTTTATTCTGGCAGCACTCCAATTAACCCGTCAGCAGGCGATTAGTGTAGATGTACCTACCGCCGCAACTGGTACCACTCAGATGCGAGAAATGCTAGTGGTGACGATTAATGCCACCGGCCAGACCTATGTTGAGAAGGAACTGGTCGATCGCAGCCAGCTTTACCAGATTTTGCAGACTTACCATCAGCAAAACCCTAATGGATTGCTGGTCTTAAATGCTTCTAAGATGGCGTTCTATAACGATGTCGTCCAGGTGATCGATATAATGCGTGCCGTTGGTGGCGATCGGGTGGCCCTGGCAACCTTACCGGCGGAACCCAATGCTTCCCCAACCCCCGGAGCATTTCCGGCACCGACGGCCACTCCTCCGATCGACCCTTACAATATCTTTGGAACACCTTCTCCCGGCTCTACGTTTAATCCGGCCAATCCCGGCCAATTGCAGTCTCCCGCGGGCGGAGCCGGTCAGTCTCAGTTGAATCAGCCTCAGTCCGGTCAATCGCCACCGTTAGCCCCTCAGTTACCGGCCGGTGGTAATCCCCAATCTTCCCCCACTCTGCGCTTCCCCTAAGTTTTCCTGTCTTTTTGTAGAGTCTCACCTCCTACCTGTGATGGAACCGCCCCGGCTGTTCGGTCACTATCGTTGGAATATCTCTAAAAGTTCCAATAACGAGAAAGGATAGGAGGTTACTCCCATGAATAATGATGATATGAAAAAGGTTAATTCCCCCGATGCCAACCCTGATCCAATTACCGGAGAACCGGGAGCCCATCCCGTAGGAACCGGGGTTGGTGCCGCCGGAGCCGGTACGGTTGGGGCGGCCCTGGGGGGAGCCGTTGGTGGCCCCGTGGGAGCTGTCGTTGGAGCGGCGATCGGAGCTGTTGGAGGTGGCTTGATTGGTAAAAATGTGGCCGAGGGAGTCAACCCCACGGTTGAAGATGAATATTGGCAACAGAACTACAGTTCTCGCCCCTATGTCGAGTCGGACTACGACTACAGTGACTACAGTCCTGCCTACCGTACCGGCTACGAAGGGTACTCAACCTACTACGGTCAGGGTATGAGCTACGACCAGGCGGAACCACACCTGCGACGGGACTATGAAGAGCGCCATGGCAATAAGGCCCGTCTCGGTTGGGAGAAGGCCAAACATGCTACCCGGGATGCCTGGGATCGGGTAGAGCGGGCCATCCCTGGGGATGCCGACCACGATGGCAAATAACTGATTAAATAATTTCGGGGACGCAAGCTTGCGTCCCCGCATTTTTTAGGAATCGGCGGTGATGGCGGCCTTTAGACTATGGCAAAATTCGCCGATCGCCTGGAGACCCTGGGCGGGAGTGCCATCGGCCAATCGCTTCACGAAAGCACTACCTACGATGGCGGCATCGGCTCCCCACTCCATCACCTGACGGGCGTGTTCTGGTTGGGAAATGCCAAATCCGACCCCGATCGGTTTGTCGGTGACTCCCCGCAGTTCCAGCAGCAGGTCTTTGACGCGGGTTTGTAACTCAGAGCGAATACCTGTGACACCGGTTGTACTGACCAGGTAGATAAAGCCCTGGGACTGTTTAGCGATCGCCGTGATCCGTTCGGTTGGACTGGTGGGGGCAATCAGCAGGGTTACCTCGACTCCGTGGGCAGCGGCGGGTTCCAGGAGGCCAGCAGACTCTTCTAACGGTAGATCGGGCACCACCAGTCCTTTTACCCCGGCGGCGGCTACCTGTTGCAGAAATGGTTCGATCCCCCGGTTGAGAATGGGATTGTAGTAGGTGAACAAGACGATCGGAGCCCGTAACTGAGGGCTGACCGTTTTAACCAGCTCTAAAACATGATCCAGTCGGGTACCCTGCTGTAAAGCTCGGGTAGCTGCTGCCTGAATTACCGGGCCATCCGCCAGGGGGTCAGAGTAGGGAACCCCCAGTTCGATCAGGTCGGCCCCCTTTTGATCGAGGATCTGGAGGGCTTTTGCAGTGGTTTCCAGATCCGGATCACCGGCGGTAATGAAGGGAATCAGCGCACATTGGGCGCGATCGCGCAACTGTTCAAAACATGCAGAAATCGAAGTCATCAATTAGTCCTGTAAGTCCCGTTCCTGTTCTATTTCAGCCTGCAACTTGGCCAGCTCTTCCGGGGTCAATTCTTCTAACCGTTTCTGGAGAACCGCTTCTTGATAATCCTTGAGTTGCTGGTTGTAGGTCATGGTTTGGGTGACAGCTCGAAACAGGTAGGTGAGTAGCCAACCGAGCAGCCCCCCTACTAATAGTACCTGGCTCCAGATCCCGGCGGAAATGCTATCTAGTCCGATCGTTTGAAAAAACAGATAGGCAAAACCACCTGCTGCAAATATTCCAATCCCAATCCCAATTACATCAATCCGACGCATAAGATTTTGTTAAAAACAGCAAAAGCAGGCACCCGATTAAGATGCCTACCCATTTCTGGTTTGCTCAAGGGGTTAACCTGCGATCGTCCGACGCTTGGGCCGCAGGTTAAGAAAAGGCGCTAACAGTAACAACCCTGGGAAGAACAGAAACACCAGGAAGTACATAAACCCCCGCTCTAAAGAACTGGCCACATACCAGCGTGCCTGCAAGTAGAGGTAAATCAGAGCCGGGAACACCAGGAGAAAGGCACCAGCTAAAACGAGGTACAGAAATGCGACATCCATAGGTTTATTAAGGAATCTGAAAACATTTTATCGTCTGTGGCTGCAAATCCAGTATTTTCTCAGCGGCGATCGATTGAAAGTCTGGGCAAGCTGCATCAATTTCTTAAGGGCACTGAAATAGCAAAGGAATTTTTGATTGAAATTTTTGATTTTCTGGTCAGATTTACCAGGATTAGGGTATGCTGAATAGTCTTGAAGCGACCTGGCTTGAGCGGGGGCATGGCGGAATGGCAGACGCTACGGACTTAAAATCCGTTGACCGCAAGGTCGTGAGGGTTCAAGTCCCTCTGCCCCCATCTAAAATTGCAGAGTTTTCTAGCTACGTTTGTGGGCTACTTCCACCAGATTTTTAATCAATCCGACGATGGTTCCAGGGGGCGTAAGGCCCATCCCAGAAATCGTTCTGTGTAGTAGAGGGCCAGTTGATTGCTGATGCCTGAGAACACCGCATCGAAGGCATGCTCGGCCCAGGGAATTTCCATAAAGGGAGCGCTATTTCCCTGCGCTTGAAGCAAGTTTGCCATTTCCCGGCCATACCTGGCCTGGACAATGTGATCTCGCCCTCCGTAAATTAACAGGGTGGGGGGCAGGTCTGGCCTCACCCAGGAGATGGGAGAAGCTTTGCGATAAAGCTCTGGAAAATCATCGGGGGAGCCACCCAGAAAGGCTTGTAGCACGGCCCGACTATCGATCGGGTCAGGATTAGGGGGTTCCCGGTAACCCACGGTAAGGTTAATTGGCCCATAATAACTGACCACCGCCCGTACCGGCAGAGCATCGGGTTGAAAGGCGGTCAGCATGGCCAGGTGGGCTCCGGCGGAGCGCCCCAGTAAGGCAACGCGATCGCGATCAATGCCGTACTCCGTCACCCTTTCCCAGATAAACGCGAGGGCGGTCTGTACATCCTGGAGTTGGGCTGGAAAGCGATAGCGGGGGGCATGGCGGTAATCGATCGCAATCACGGTATAGCCCTTGCCTGCCATATAGCGGTTAAACTTATCGTCCTGGGTGGGATTGCCCCATTTCCATGCTCCACCGTAGATATTGACGATCGTGGGATGAAGCCCGGCGGTAGGAGGGCGGTAAATCTCCAGACGCAGGGGGACACCTTCCGGGTGGGCAAATTGAATTCCAGTAGGCCGGATCGGAGGCAGGGAAATTCCTGTAAAGACCCTGGCTAGATTCAAAGGTTGGGCAGCCAGGGAAACCCGTTGAGGCGAGGCGATTTTTTCTAAATAGTCGCGGCCCAGGGCTCGCTGCAGGGTGGCCTCCGCCTGTCGCTGGACAGCGGGAAATTGCACCAGGGGCAAACAACTCAGGCATAGCCCCACCAGACTTAAACCCAGGGCAACTCGGTATAGCCAGCTTTGTCCGGCGCTAACTGCTGATAGTAAGGTGGCCAGCAGATTCAGGCTTAATAACCAGGGACTCAATTCTGGGGCTCCAACCCCCAGGGGAAGGAGGGAAAAGGTGGGTGCCGGAATTACAATCCAGCTACTCAAAAATAAACCGATGATTGCCAGAAGAAGGCCAAAAACTCCGCTGATCTGTTGAAAAAATTGAGTTGTCAGACCCATTTGTCATCGTATAAAGGTCGCTAGTTTAAGGTAGCATCCTGACTCAGCTGCAATCTCCGTTTACTCCCCAGGTTGGGGGATGGGAGATGAAACCGGAGCAAGGGGGGAAGTATTCCGAGGATCGGTGCAGGGGTTATCCAGACCAGGGTTAAGTAGTATCTACGGGCAACTAACTGTTTGTTAAAGTACATTGAACTCAGGAGAAATACCGACTAACCTAAGGAATGGGGAAAGCGCTGCTTTTATAACTTGAATGGGTGAAACATAGAAATTGGTTGTTAATTATGATGGCTGCAAGGGATTATTGCTGGCCTGAACCCTCAAACCCTTTTTAAGGTGGCTTACAACCAAAATCTACGCCTAAATGGGGATGTGCTTTTTAGGGCAAAAGAGTAAACTCAGAATTTTACTTTTCTAAAAAATTCCTTCCCATTCAGGAAGCCTGCCTTTTCAGTGATACGAGTCACTGGCCTGTCAGGTTGCTGTCACTTGGTTTGAGCGGCTTAATCACCTCCCAAACTGGACAAATAGCCCATAATAATGGGACGCTGATTTCTTTTATCAGGGTTATTCCAAAGTATCGGCATCACCAAATTTCGATCAGATTCTTACCAGGGATTCTGATATCCAGAGAAGGAACTCTGATTGAACGGAATAGGTCGGCTAGTATGTGAATTTACTGATGGCATGGCTCAAGTCAGGACGCTGATTTATCTACCAGTCAAGCTAATGCTCTGATTCTATGTCGCTGCTACAGCTGCAAAAATTGGCAAATCCTGAATACCTATGATGATCAGGGATGTTTTGAGTAACGCACCGCAGAATCAACCGCCCATCCGGTTGACTAAAACTGGACGGAATATTCAGCAGTCTCAAGATACGATTTACAGATTTCTACTTGAGATTGTCAGGAAATGGCCTCCTGAAGAAGTCCTGCTGGAATTCAAACGACTGTTTATCTACCATGTTGATTCTGTCAGTTCTGACGTTTTGCAAGCTGTTTACGACATTGTTTTTGCCAATAATGAGGAAGACTTTAGAAATACTCTGAAGCGATGTTGTTACATTCTGGTAAACAATTGGGATGCTAGTCGTAACTACAAGCCGATCAAAGAGTTAATTCAACTATTTGTTGATCCCACGATCGGGCGTTATACCGCTTCTCCGACCCTGAAGCGCCTGCGCCACTGGATTGACAACTTTGTTAAGGGGCAAGATTACACAGAACTGAAGCTCTTTGCTTCCCGTTATGACGATCAGGCAGGGCCCTGGAGTTCTCGCTACACTTCCTACCTGCTGGTTCCTCAGTATATTGATCTGAGCAACCCGATCGAACAGCGGGAGGCGGCCCGGGCCCTCTCCAAGCAATTAAAAGACCGATTTAAGTTTGACCTGGCGATGTATATTGCCAAATCTCAAACCAATGCTCCGACCAGTCAGTTACCTAAAAATCCCACCGCTCTAGGTGAGGAAGTGTTGCGTCTGATCAAGGCGATCGTTGCCCGTAAAGGCCCTTTTAGCTACGCCAATGTGGCCAATATTTTTCTCAATCAAATTGAAAATTCTAGCTACAAAAATTTTAAGCAAAGTTTAAAACAGTACTTAATTTTTTCCGTAGACAGTAAAGAATATGTTGAAACCCTGCGAAGCCGGTTGAATGAACGACTGGATACTCTTTATGCCAGTCATGATGACGAACCGGTGAGCAATGCTTTAATTTTGCGTACCTGTAACAGAGTAATCGAATATCTGACGACCGAAAATCAATCCGATCCTTCCCAACTGTTTATTTTGCTGCTATCCCAGGGGAACCCAATCACGCTGGTCATTACCCTGCTCAAACTGATTTTGATTTGTAAACATGCCCGTACCCATTTAGAAGCCCGGATTGCCGAACTGATCAAGTACTATCAAGACTTCCCGGAAGATGAATGTGCCTGGGTTGTGAATTTTCTTGAGGTATTCAATGTTACCTTCGCTATTCACGCCGAAAATGTTCAGTACAACCTGATCAAAATGCAGGGAGATGACCAGGCTGTTCATCAATTCGACCCCGATCGCTACCGCATTTTTTCCCAACTGAAGCGGGAAAGTAAAATTGAACCCTTTCCAGAAATCATTCCGGTTGAGGAACCCTTGAGCGAGGCAGGAGATTGAAGGACGGGTGGCAACCCCCCGGCTAACGCTCTGTCAGGTGACAGATTTAATCAACAGAAGTAAACCATTGCTGATCGAGCCATGCCATAGTGGCACCGATCACTTCTGCCAGCACACTGATCAGACGGTACAGAGCCACCCCGGCCAACAGGCTCTCCAGAGGAAAGCTCTGGCCCAGCAGGACAAGGGCCGTGGCTTCAAATACCCCAACTCCACCGGGGGCACCGGGTACTACCAGACCCAGTAACCAGGCCAGACTGAACCCACTCAGCAGCAAAAGAATCTGCTCGGCGGCGATCGGACTGACAGCAAGAAGGGTGAATAAAAATCCGATGCCCCGGAGCAAAACGAAGCTCAACTCTCCCAGGAGCGGCCCAACGGGATAGCCCTCTAAGCGATCGGTGGTTCCCTTCGCCGGTTCCAAACTGGTTGGGGCAGCGAGCTGTTTGGCTCGACTCAGGCGTTGGAGCAGGAAATTTAAAGTTTTAGGGTGGACGATTGCCAGAACGGCCACCAGGCTCAACCCCTGCAACCCTACGGCCCAACCGCCGTAACGGGCTGCAATTTGTTGACTACAGAGGAGGGTAAGCAGGAGGGCAGCGGCGGCCATGAGTAGTGGTTCCAGCAACACACTTAGGGTAGCCGTAGGGGAGGTTGCCCCTGCCCTGGTGGCCGCGGTAATCCGCCCGTAGTAATGCCAGATGTTGCCGGGAAGGTACTTGGCGATCGTCGTTTTCAGGTAAGCCTGGATAATCGGGATCGGGAGAACCGGTTGGCGCAAGTCTCGTAATATCCAGCTCCAGACCCAGCCGGCGGTGATATGGGCGCTCAGAGTAATGCCCAGGGCGATCGTCAGGTAGGCCCAGCTACTACCATTCAGGCGAATCGTCGCAACTCCTGCCCAGTGGCTTCTCAGTACCCGGGCCAGAAAGAACAGGGTGCCTCCCAGAATGGCCCAACGCAGGAAAGGTTTCAAACGGGATAGGAACTGCTTCATGGAGGTTTAGTATAGGTGAAACGATTCCCTGACTAGAAAAAATCGCGTTTGTTGGTTTAAATGATCTAAATTCAGAACACAATTTGAAATTTTTTCGTCCGCCTTCATAAGCGAGTAAGCTTAAGTCACTGTGTCAAGTCCGTAATTTCCGATATGAGGTAGTTATCTGCATGCGAGTTTTACTCTTGTATCCACAGTTTCCCAAGAGTTTCTGGTCCTTTGAGAAAGCACTGGAGCTGGTAAACAAGAAGGCAATGCTACCTCCCCTGGGGTTAGTCACGGTTGCCGCGATTTTGCCCCAGGAGTGGGAATATCGCCTGGTCGATCATAATGTCCGCCCTGTTACTGAAGAGGAGTGGGACTGGGCAGAAATCGTTATCTTATCTGCCATGATTGTCCAGAAAGATGATTTTACCGTCCAGATTCAGGAAGCCAAGCGGCGGGGGAAACGGGTAGCGGTGGGTGGCCCCTACGCTACGGCCCTACCCCAGGAAGCAAAAGCTGCTGGAGCCGATTACCTGATCCTGGACGAAGGTGAGATAACCTTACCGCTGTTTGTCGAAGCGGTACAGAAGGGAGAGACCAGTGGCGTTTTTCGGTCGGATGGCAATCGCCCCGATGTTACCACGACCCCGGTTCCCCGCTTTGAACTGCTGGAGTTGAACGCCTACGACAGTATGTCGATCCAGTTTTCTCGGGGCTGCCCGTTTCAGTGTGAGTTCTGCGACATTATCGTGCTGTACGGACGCAAGCCCCGCACCAAAACTCCGGCCCAACTGCTGGCTGAGCTAGAAAAACTCTACGAACTGGGGTGGGATAGCTCGATTTTCATGGTCGATGACAACTTCATCGGCAACAAGCGGAATGTCAAACTGCTGTTGCAGGAACTCAAGCCCTGGATGCAAGAGCGGGGCTATCCCTTCCGGTTTAATACGGAAGCCTCCGTTGACCTGGCTAAAGACCAGGAATTAATGGACATGATGGTTGATTGCAACTTCAATGCCGTCTTTTTGGGAATTGAAACTCCCGATGAAGACAGTCTCACCCTGACCCAAAAGTTTCAAAACACCCGCGATTCTCTGTCTGAATCGGTAGAAGCTATTATCCGATCGGGCCTACGGGTGATGGCCGGGTTTATTATCGGGTTTGATGGCGAAAAGGCCGGAGCTGGCGATCGAATCGTTCGCTTTGTCGAACAAACGGCGATTCCCACCGCGTTATTTAGCATGCTGCAGGCCTTACCCGATACGGCTCTGTGGCACCGATTGCAAAAGGAGGGGCGACTGCGGGATGGCAATGCCGCTAACATCAACCAGACGACCCTGATGAACTTTATTCCGACCCGTCCCTTAGAAGAGATTGCCCAGGAGTATGTAGAGGCTTTCTGGAAGCTCTATGACCCGGAACTGTATCTGGATCGCACCTACCGCCATTTCCTCAAGTTAGGTGCCCCCCGCCACAAGGCTGTCCAGCGGCCGATTACCTGGGAAAATCTGCGGGCCTTGCTGACGGTCTGCTGGCGACAGGGTGTGAAGCGCAGTACCCGCTGGAAATTCTGGATTTATATGTTCAGTATTCTCAAGCGCAATCCGGCGGTCTGGGATCACTACCTGTCAGTCTGCGCCCATAGCGAACACTTTCTGGAATACCGGGATATTGTTCGTCAGGAGATTCAGAGCCAGCTGGCCGATTACCTGACCCAGGAAGATCGTCTGCGATTGGTGACTGACAACTCCAGTGCAGCCCTTGCCAGTTAAGCTAAGGAACCTGCCCTGCCTGTAGAGACTTTCTTATCAAGAAAGTCTCTACAGGCGGTTCTGAGTTAGATCAATTTGGCAGCTCGGAAGGTGAAAAACAGTCCGATCGCGACACCGAATGCGCCGCCCAGGATTACGGCATAGCTTAAAATTCCAGCCATTGGTGATCTCCATTAGAACTAACAAAACTATACAGAAGGATGGGGGTCTGTGGGGAGAGGGCAGCCGGTTCTGTTTACTGAGCTGGGGCAGATCTGGGGCCTGTAATTTAAGCAGAGATGAATTTCTGCCACAATAGATAGGCTTAAACTTGCCTTTTTACTCTTTCTTAACCGCCCATGTCCTGCGTCATCCCCGTTGCCCTGCCCCAAAATTCTTACTCTATTGCGATCGCTCCCGGTGGAGTAGATCAGCTTGGCACCTGGATGCAGGGAGGTCAGGGAGAACCCCTCAAGTTGGGTGAGAAAGTATTGCTGGTGTCGAACCCGCTAATCTTTAAGCATTATGGAGAGCGGGCCAGGGTAGCCCTGGAAAGGGCCGGGTTTCAGGTGGCAACCTGTATGTTGCCAGCGGGAGAACGCTACAAAACCCTGAATACCCTGCAAAAAATTTATGACGCAGCCCTGGCCCACCGCCTGGAACGCTCCTCTACCCTGGTGGCCCTGGGGGGTGGGGTGATTGGAGACATGACCGGGTTTGCGGCCGCTACCTGGCTGCGGGGTGTGAATGTGGTACAGGTGCCGACTTCCCTGCTGGCTATGGTAGATGCGGCGATCGGGGGCAAGACAGGTGTAAACCATCCCCGGGGCAAAAACTTGATTGGTGCCTTTCACCAACCCCGCCTGGTGATGATTGACCCACAGGTCTTGAAAACTCTTCCAGGGAGAGAATTTCGGGCTGCGATGGCGGAAGTGATCAAGTATGGAGTGATCTGGGATCGGGAACTATTTGAACAGTTAGAAACCGCCCGCCGTCTGGATCAGATCAATTATCTGGGAGACGACCTACTCCAGCAAATTCTGATCCGTTCCTGTCAGGCTAAAGCCCATGTCGTCAGCAAAGACGAAAAAGAAGCGGGCCTGAGGGCGATTTTGAACTACGGACATACGATCGGCCATGCCGTAGAAAGCCTGACCGGTTATACCAGGGTGAACCACGGTGAGGGGGTGGCCATTGGTATGATAGCGGCGGGTCAGATTGCGGTCGCTCTGGGTCTGTGGGATCAGGTGTCGGCGGATCGGCAACTGAGCCTGATCGAAAAAGCTAAATTGCCCACCCAGCTACCTCCCGGGATGGATATAGATGCCATTCTGGCGGCCCTGCAGACAGACAAAAAAGTTAAAGCGGGGCAGGTGCGCTTTGTCTTACCAAAACAAATTGGTACGGCGATCGTGACTGATCAGGTGCCAACCCAGGTGATTCGGCAGGTTCTACAGCAAATGTAGAATTACGGGGTATAAAATTTTACGGCAAATATAGAGAAAGCGGGCAAAACTCCAGGAATTTTTTACTTAAAACAGATATATCTGCAGATTTTCGGGGTACTCTTCCTGTAGCTACATCAAAGCTTGATCTAGCAAGATAGTGAGTTGGTTCGTTTTTAGGGTTGCTGATCGGGAATCTGTAAGACTTTACTGGGGTGCAGTATGGACAATCGCCATGCTGCCCTTAAAGTTTATATAAACTGCAGCCAGCCTTAAGTAGACCTTCTGACTCAACCGCGCGGGAGATTATGAGCGCTACTCTAATGACTGGTTCTCGTTCTAGTTCCTCTTCAGATCAACCCGAACCAATTGACTTTTCCTCAGACTCAGTCATTGCTTCTGCTTCTGAATCTCCTGGTGGGGAGAACCAGCAATTTGCAGAGTCGGTACTGCAACCGTCAGAATCGAGTCAACACACGATTCAACGGATTACCGATACGGTTCCCCAGATTTTGTTTCTGTTTGACCTGGTGGAAGGTCGAGTTATTTATCTGAACCGAAAAATCAGTGAAATCCTCGGCTACACCCCAGAAGAAGTCTGTCACCCCAACTGGTTGGTCGAACATTTACATCCCGATGATTCTGGTCTGTTAGAGGGGGTGGAAAACCGATTTACCAATCTGGCGGATGACCAGGTATTGACCTCCGAGTATCGGTTGCGGCACCGCAACGGTGAGTGGCGCTGGGTTTGCAATCGGGAGGTGGTATTCAGTCGAGATGCCAGCGGCAGACCCCGGCAAATTTTAGGTTCGGTACAGGACATCAGTGACAGAATCCGTCTGGAGGCGGAACGTAAACAGGTAGAACTGGCTCTGCAAGAAAGTCAGCATCGCTATCAGCTGGCTGTACAGGCTGGTCGAATGGGGGTCTGGGACTGGGATATCACCAGCAATCAGATCTATGTTGATCCTAATCTGAAAGCTTTGCTGGGTTATGATGCGACGGAAATTGCTGACACCTTTGAAGCCTTGCAGCAGTTGGTGCATCCCGACGATCTGGAACAGATTTTGGCGGCGATCAATGCCCACCTGGAGGGGCTGACCGCCGAATACTACGTTGAACACCGGATGCTGCACAGAGATGGCAGTATTCGCTGGTTTTTAACCCGGGGTGTGGCGATGCGGGATGGCCAGGGCATTCCCTACCGGATGACTGGAACTCGGGTTGATATTACCGATCGCAAGCTGGCAGAGACGAGTATTCATCAGACGGCCGAGTTGCAGCAGCAAGCCATCCATCGGGAGCGCCTGATTGCGGCAATTTCCCAGAATATTCGTCAGTCCCTCGATCTTGACTATATCCTCAGTACCACCGTAGAGGAGGTGCAGCAGTTTTTGCAGGTCGATCGGGTGCTAATTTATCGATTTAACCCTGACTGGACGGGCAGAATCGTAGCGGAAGCCCTGGATGACGAAGAGTTTTCCCTGCTGAATCAGGTCTTTTACGACCCCTGCTTCAGCCAATCCATGGTGCAGCACTACCGTCGGGGCAGATTGCATGTGGTAGACGACATCGGGTCTGCCTCCCTCGATCCCTGCTATGTCGATCTGCTGACCCGGCTTCAGGCCCAGGCTGTCATGGTATTGCCGATTCTGGTCAGACAGGAACTCTGGGGCTTGTTGATTGCTCACCAGTGCACCAGTCCTTGCCACTGGCAACAGACCAGTTCCCTGCTGTTACAACAACTCAGTACCCAACTGGCGATCGGCATCCACCAGGCTGAGCTTTACCAGCAGACCCAATACCAGGCTCGCCGAGAACGGATGGTCAACCGGGTGACTCGCACGATTCGTAACTCCCTGGATCTGGCTACGGTATTTGGGGCAGCTACTTCTGAAATTGGGGCGCTGTTGCACCTCGATCGCGCTGAAATTTTGCAATACTTACCCGCTCAGACTGGCTGGCAAAACGTTGCTACCTACCACCACCCCGATCGCCTGCCCGAGGTTCTGGAGTTAACGATTTCTGACTTGAATAGCGAACTGGCCGATCGCCTGAAACAACTGCAAATTGTCCGAATCAATGCCATCGACCAGCGCCAGGAGCCCTTCAATCAGACCTTTACAGCAATTTATCCGGGAGCCTGGTTGCTGGTGCCCTTACAAACCGGCGATGCTCTCTGGGGGTGTCTCTGTTTAAATCATCTGCATCCAGACTATTACTGGCAGGACTGGGAAGTAGATCTGGCCCGTACCATTGCCGATCAACTGGCGATCGCGATCCAGCAATCCCAGCTTTATAGTGAGGTGCAACACCTGAACGCAGACCTGGAAACCCAGGTGCAGTTGCGAACGGCCCAACTTCAGCAAGCTTTAGAGTTTGATGCCCTGTTGCAACGAATTACGGACAAAGTCCGGGATTCCCTGGATGAGGGGCAGATTTTGCAGACGGTGGTGACAGAACTGGCCCATCGCCTGAACATTCGTGGTTGTGATGTAGCCCTCTATGACCACGACAAGCAACTATCGACGATTCGCCACGAGTGCCTGCGGGATCCTGAGTTGCCAGCGGCGGAAGGACGGGTGATTGCGATTAACGATATCCATGAATTTTACTCCCAGCTCTCGGCGGGGGTGACCAGTCAATTTTGCCGCATTACCCCTGATCTGACCCGTCCGATCGAGTGGCACTTTGCGGTTTTGAGTTGTCCGATTATTGACGATCAATATGTTCTGGGGGATCTCTGGTTGTTTCGTCGCAATTCGGAGAACTTCAGTGAGACTGAAATTCGCTTAGTACAGCAGGTTGCCAATCAATGTGCCATTGCCATCCGTCAGGCCCGGCTCTATCAGGCGGCCCAGGCCCAGGTGGATGAACTGGAACGGCTGAATCGGCTCAAGGATGACTTTTTGAGTACGGTGTCCCATGAGTTGCGATCGCCCATGTCTACGATCAAAATGGCAGCCCAGATGCTAGAAATCAACCTGCAACGGTTGGGAATTTTGGGCAATGCCCAACCCGTCGTAACCCGCTACTTTAAAATCTTGCAGGATGAGTGTCAGCGGGAAACAACCTTGATTAATGACCTGCTCAATCTGTCTCGCCTGGATGCGGAAATTGAACCCCTGGTTTTGACTTCGATCGATCTGACGGCCTGGTTACCCCATCTGATAGAACCTTTTTACGAACGGATCCAGCAGCACCAGCAGCAGCTACGCCTGGAATTACCCGTCACCCTGCCACCTCTGATTACCGATCTGTCTTACCTGTCGCGGATTCTCGGGGAATTGCTGACCAATGCCTGTAAATATACCCCCGCCGGGGAAACCATTACTCTGTCGGCGGCGGTGCTGACCCAACCCGAAACAATCCTGCAACTCTGTGTGACGAATACAGGAGTTGAAATTCCGGGGCGGGAACTGACCCAAATTTTCGACAAGTTTTATCGCATTCCCAACAATGATCCCTGGCGGTACGGCGGTACGGGGCTGGGGCTGGCTCTGGTAAAGAAGCTGGCAGAACGCCTGCATGCTTCCGTCCATGCTGAAAGTGGGAATGGTCAAACCAGCCTGATCCTGAGATTTCCTTTACGCTCCTAGAAGCGTGAATTCAATAAACTCCGAAACTTAATTTTTGAATTAGTTATTTTTACACGAGTCTGAACCATGGGTATGCCCTGTGAAGTTAATAGCATCCTCAAACTCAGCCCTCAGCAGGGGTATCCGGCCATGCTTGAGTTGGGTAGAACCTATCAGGTGCAAAAAGATAAGTACCGCATCTTTCCGATCGATGTACCACTTCCCCTGGTCGATCAAAACTGGGTGGCCCATGCCGATATCGTGATTCGTCAACTGGTTTGGGAGCGGAAGCAGACCCACCTGACCTTTGAAATCACCAGAATTTATTCGACTCCCTTTTTAACAAAAGGCTAGGAAGTGGTAGCTCTCCTGCCACTTCCAACTCCTTGGCTATATAGGTCTATACAGGTAAAGAATTATTGTTATTTCCGGCAACCCCCCAGACTGAAACGGTAGGAATGGTGTCAGCAGTTACTTTTACTGCATCGATCGCCAGTGGCAGGGAGTGGTTATGCGTGGTTGGAGAAAAATTGGCAAAGTTGGGTTATTTCTGTTCGGGTTATTGCTAACCCTGCAAATAGCGGGGTGTCCTACTGCCACCATCACCTCCAACAATCAACCCCTGGCTACCGTGGCCGCTGTCGAACCCCCCAACCTGCCGGATTGGATTGAGCAAATCAGCCCGATCGGGGAAACCACCGCTCAGGCTCAGATTCGCGTCCGCTTTAAGGAACCGTTGATTCCGGTGGAGAGCCTGGAAAGCCCGGAGCAGCAAAGCCTGTTAAAAAAGTTTGAGTTAGTGCCACCCCTGGCGGGACAGTTTCGCTTTTTGACTCCCCGAATGGTTGGGTTTCAGGCAGACCAGGCAATTCCCCAGGCAACCCGGGTGCAGGTGACTTTAAAGGCTGGGTTGGCTGACCTGAAAAACCATCGCCTCGATCGCGACCTGACCTGGACGTTTCAAACTCCCAGTATCAAACTCACCAACCTGCCCGGTTCGCCCCCCCCTGGTAGCTCGACCAGTGAACCGGTGGAACCCTTCGACATTAAGCCGGTTCTCCCCCTCACCTCGAATGTCGAGCTGGACCTGCAATCCCTGCAGGAGCATACCCAACTGACCGCCCCCGGAGAAACGAAGTCGGTCGGTTTGAAGGTGGCCTTTGACAAGTCGGAGCAACCGGAAGAAGCCTCATCAGAAGAAAAATTTGACCCCTCCGCCCGCCACTGGATCTATACCCTGGAACCCCAGCAACCCCTGGCCAAAGCGACCCGTTACCGCTTAGAGATTACCCCCGGTGTTCGTCCGGCTAAAGGCAATCTGGTCAGTACCAGTAGTTTTGTCAGCCAGATTCAAACCTATGCGCCCCTGGCCTTTCAAAAGCTCCGCTATTTTGGTCAACCCGATGCCGGAGGAGCGGTTGGCCGGTTTAACCAGGGAGCCCCCCAACTGGAATTTAACAATGGGTTAGAGGCCGAAGCGGCGATCGCCCATATTTCGATCAAGCCTGCACCGAAAGAGGGGTTGCCCCTGGTTCAGGTCTATCAAGACGAGAAGGTGGCCAATATCAATCCCTGGGCTCTGGAACCCAATAGCCGCTACACTCTGACGATCGGGGCCGATCTGAAGGATCGGTTTGGTCAAACCCTGGGGCAAGCCCAGACCGTGGAGTTTTCCACCAGTGACATTGCCGCCGATATCTGGGTTCCTTCCGGGCTGAATATTTTCCCGCCTGGCAAAGACCTGCAACTGAATCTTTCTACGGTCAATCTGCCTGGCTACAAAGCAGCCTTCAAGGTGGTGCAGCCTGCCGATCTGGTCTATACCGATTCCGCCTACCCCCGGGAGAATGGCGGCAGTCTGCTGCCCGATGTGGCTACCTGGAAAAGCACCGGAATTAAAAGCGAAAAGAACCAGACAAAGGATATTCCTATTGCCCTGAAAGAACTGCTGGGGGGAAACACCGGCATGCTGGCCTACGGGGTTCAGGCCCGCACCAATCAGTACAAGGAAGATAACAAACCGAAGTGGCGGGAACCCACCACTTACGGTCTGGTGCAACTGACCAATCTGGGTGTGTTTGCCCAGTGGTATCCCCAATCTGGCATGGTACGGGTGCATCACCTGTCCGATGGGTCACCGGCGGGCAATGCTACGGTGCAGGTGTATCAGTCCCAGTTAGAGGCCAAGTCCCTGGCTACTCCCAGCCCCTGTGCCACGGGTAAAACTGACAAGACCGGTACTCTGGTGTTTAACTCCCAGACCCTGCAGGGTTGCATGGGGGGCAGTAGTTTTGTCAATGCTCCTAACCTGCTGACGATCGCCCAGGAGGGCAAGGATTGGGCCTTTACCCGCACCCAGGAGTACAGTGGCACCTACGAGTATGGCAATGAAGGGGCGGGCTGGCAGAGCAGCAAACCCGAGTCGCGGGGAACGATTTTCTCCGATCGTAAACTCTACCAGCCCGGGGAAACCGGCTGGTTTACCGGGGTGGCCTATTACCTGCAAAACGGTGCCATCAAGCAGGACAAACAGGCCAGCTACCGCCTCACCCTGCGGGATCCCAACGGTCAGGAAAAAGACTTGGGAAGCAAAACCACCAATGACTTTGGCACCTTTGCCTTAGAGTTGCCGATCGCCAAGGCTCAGGCTCCCGGTTTCTATAATCTGCTGGCCAAGGGCAGCAATGGAGTCGAGCTGAGCGGCGAATTTCGGGTGGCCGAGTTCAAGCCCCCCAACTTTAAAGTAGACCTGACCCTGCAGGGGACAACCGAAGCCGCCGGGCAGGCCGTGGCCCTGGGCAACCAGACCCTGGAAGCCAAAACCCAGAGTAACTACCTGTTTGGTGCTCCGGTAGAGGGTGGTAAGGTGCAGTACTACGTGACTCGCCGCCAGACAGAATTTTCGCCCCAGGGCTGGGAGGGTTTCGCCTTTGGGCGGCAGTGGTACTGGCCGGAGGAAGCACCGGAACTGTCCAGTGATGTTTTGCAGGTGGAACAGGTGCTCACCTCCTCTGGCCAGGGCAGCCAGACCTTGAAGGTCGATGGCGATATTCCCTATCCCCTGCTCTATCGAGTCGATGCGGAGGTGTCGGATGTCTCTAACCTGTCGGTGGCCGATAGCAAAAGCTTTATCGCCCTGCCGGGAGATAAACTGATCGGTCTGCAAACGGAATTTGTTGCCGAGGCTGGCAAAGCCTTTCCGGTCAAGGTGATTGTCTCTGACCCGACGGGCAAGCCCCTGGTTGGTCAGCAGGTGCGGCTGGAACTGCAGCAGATGATGTATAGCCGGGTCACCAAAGTCGTGGAAGGCAGCCGGGTACAGCGCAACCAGGTGGAATACAAGACCGTTGCCAATGGGCAAGTGCGATCGGACGTGCAGCCCCAGGAGGTGACCCTGACGGCCCCGGCCTCGGGTTCCTACCGCATCCGGGCCAGCTTTAACGATGGCAGGGAAGGAACGGCCACCGACAGCCAGATCTGGGCTACGGGCAACGAAGCCGCCAGCTGGGGCAGTCGCTACCGGAATAACCGCCTGGAGGTGAAATTAGACAAGAAAAACTACCAGCCGGGAGACACGGCCACGGCCCTGATCCAGTCGCCCTACCCGGAAGGAGAACTGTATTTTGCTGTGGTGCGCCACAAGCCGATCTACCAGACCGTGGTGCAGGTGAAGGGGGGAGCCCCCAAAATTCAGTTCCAGGTGACTCCCGACATGCTACCCAATGCTGCCGTAGAAGCGGTGCTGGTGCGCCAGGGCAAACCCCTGGATCAGGTGGAACCCGGGAGCCTGGACAAGCTGGTACGGATTGGCTTTGCTCCCTTTAATACCGACCTGGCCAGCCAGTACTTAAAGGTAGAAGCAACGGCGACCCCTTCCCTGCAACCGGGAGAACAGCAAACGATTCAGCTTACTCTGAAGGATGGGAAAGACCAGGCAACCCAGGGGCAGATTACCCTGATGGTGGTGAATGAGGCCGTCCTCCAGCTGACGGGCTACCGACCCCCCGACCTGGTTCAGACGGTCTATGCCGAACAGTCCATTTCCACCCGCCTGAGTGACAACCGACCGGATGTGGTGTTGCAACCCCTGGCTTCGCCCCTGGATAAGGGCTGGGGTTATGGCGGGGGATACTCCCTGGGAGCCGGCAATACCAGAGTGCGTACCGATTTCCGGGCCCTGGCCTACTACAACGGGGCGATTCTCACCGATGCCACGGGGCGGGCGACGGTCAGTTTCAAACTGCCGGATGACCTGACTACCTGGCGGGTAATGGCGGTGGCCACCGATCGCGATCGCCACTTTGGTAACGGCGAAACTACCTTTACCAGCACCCGGCCGCTGATTGCCAACCCCCTGCTGCCCCAGTTCGCCCGCCCCGGCGATCGATTTCAGGTCGGGGTGGCGGTCACCAATACCACCGGCCAGGATGGTCGAGTGGCGGTGACTGGGACGGTGAGCGACCCCCTGAAGCTGGATAACTCCGGGAATACAGAAGGTCAGCTAAATACCGGTACCAGTGCCTACCGCTTTCCGGTATCGGTTCAGGGAACGGGAGAAGCAAAAGTGAAGTTTTCGGCCCAGATGGGCAGTTTTGGGGATGCCTTTGAGTTACCCCTGGAACTAAAAACTCTACCTGTAACGGAGCAGGTGGTCGAAGCGGGCCGCACCGACAGTCAGGTCAAAATTCCCCTGAATGTAGACAAAGCCCTTGCTATGGATGTTGGCGGCCTGGAGATCAACCTGGCCAGTAGCCTGATCCCCACCCTTACGGCTCCGGCTAAGCAGGTTTTAGACGAGCAGGATCTCCCCTTTTTGGAGCCCGCCGCCAGTCAACTGGCCATCGCCGCCAACCTGCAAACCCTGGCTCAGACCTACGCTCAGACCTTTGCCGGATTCCAGCCGACGCAACAGGCAGAACAAGCGATCGCCCGTCTGCAACGCCTGCAGAAACCGGATGGCGGTTTTGCTGCCTACCCCGGCCAGGAGCGGTCTGATCCCTTTGTCACTCCCTACGCGGCCCAGGCGATCGCCCGAGCCAATCGGGTATTTGGTGAAAAACCGGGAAATGCCAGCGCCCTGACGGCCTCGGTCAGTGGCTATCTCAAAAAGATTCTGGCTGACCCCGGCCAGTATGACTTCTGTAAACAGCAACTCTGTAAGAACCAGGTGCGGCTGGAAACCCTCCTGGCTCTGGCGGAACTGGGCGATCGACGCAATGACTTCCTGGCCGATCTGTACCAGCAACGCAGCCAGTTCGATCTGGTAAGTCAGCTGAAGCTGGCCCGCTACCTTTCCCAGTTTCCCGACTGGCAGCAGGAAGCCCAGACCCTGACCCGGCAACTGCAGGAACAAATTGCCCAAACCGGCCGCAGTGCTACGGTCAACCTGCCCGCTGGTTGGGGCTGGCTCAACTCTCCGACGACGGCCCAGGCAGAAGCCCTGCGGCTGGCCATCGCCCAGAAGGTTACCCCAGAAGTCCGCGATCGGTTGTTGCAGGGCTTGCTCAACCAGCGGCGCAACGGTACCTGGCCGGGAACCTACAATAACGCCCTGGCCCTGACGGCCCTGGTTGACTACAGCCAGCTGCAACCGACTCCTCCCAACTTTAAGGCGACGGCCCAACTGGCGGGTAAAACCCTGGTCAGTGGCCAGTTTGAAGGTTACCGCAAACCCAGTCTGCAGGTCACTGTGCCGATGGCAGAATTACCTAAAGACAAAAACGAGCTGGTGCTACAAAAGACGGGGCAGGGAGCCCTGCATTATCTGGCGGCCTTCCGTTATCGCTTGCAGGGCAATCAACCGGGCCGGTTGAATGGGCTGCGGGTCACCCGCACGATTCGTCCGGCCAACCAGGAAAAGGCGCTGGCTAAGGTGGGCCTTTACGCTCCCGATGCTCTCACCCTGGGGGTTGGGCAGGTCTACGACATTGGCCTGGAGATTATCACCGACCATGCCGTCGATCATGTGGTGATCACCGACCCCCTGCCGGCGGGTTTGGAAGCCGTCGATAACAGTTTCCAGACCTCCACCCCTTACTTTCAGTCCCGGGGCGATAGCTGGCAACTCAGCTACCAGACGATCTACCACGATCGGGTCGTGGCCTTTGGCGATCGACTGGAACCGGGGGTCTATACCCTGCATTACCTGGTGCGATCGGTGACTCCCGGCAGCTTTGTCTACCCCGGCGCAGAAGCCCACTTGCAGTATGCCCCAGAGGAATTTGGTCGGACAGCAGCGGCTACCCTGGTGGTTTCCGAGAAATAGCCCACCGGATCCCTTTGAACGGGCGACGGGGATGTTCCAGGGAGCGTCCCCGTTTTCTTTAGGAACACAAATTAGCTTAGAGCCAAAATTAAGTTCCGAGTTTGATTAAATTCCCAATCCTGAGGGAGTTATCGACAAAACTGCCGTGGAAAGTGCCCCTTCTGTTCTTATACTCAAATTTGGACGTAACCACTTTGGGCCTTTGTCGCCCGATCGCCCGAATCTCCATCCCTTACCCACGCTTCTTACAACCGATAGTTATGCCGAAACTGCAAGCCCTGATTTTTGATGTTGACGGAACCCTGGCAGATACAGAACGGGATGGCCATCGAGTCGCTTTCAATCGTGCCTTTAAAGAAGCTGGTCTGGATTGGGACTGGGATATTGAGCTCTATGGGAAACTGCTGGAAGTCACGGGTGGCAAAGAACGGATGCAGTTTTACCTGGATCGGTTTCGCCCCGACTTCCAGCGCCCCGCCAATCTGAAACAGGTGATTGCCGACCTGCATGCTGCCAAAACCCGCCACTATACTCAACTCCTGGCCGAGGGTGCCATTCCCCTGCGACCGGGAGTGCGGCGGTTGCTGCTGGAAGCGCGGGACCAGGGAATGCGGCTGGCCATCGCCACGACGACGACTCCAGCCAATGTTACGGCCTTACTGGAACATGCCCTGGCTCCCGATAGCCTGCACTGGTTCGAGGTGATTGCCGCCGGAGATATTGTTCCGGCGAAAAAACCGGCTCCCGATATTTACTTCTACGCCCTGGAAAAAATGGGACTGAAACCTGCAGAATGTATAGCCTTTGAAGATTCTCAGAATGGTCTGATCTCGGCCCGTCAGGCCCGCCTGGAAACGATCATCACGATCAATGACTACACGAAAGACCACGACTTTAGCGATGCCTTGCTGGTTCTGGATAGCTTTGGAGAGCCCGGGGCTCCTTACCAGGTGATCCGGGGGCAGGCAGGTTGGACGACCTACCTGGATCTGGATTTAGTCCGGCAACTGCACCAGAAAGCAACGATGTGATCCTTCTGGCGGCAGCTCGATTACCATTCTGGAAGCTGGCTGACGGTTCGCTATTTTTGCAATAAAACCCTTCAAACCCTTGAAGCACAAACCTTCCCACAAGCTGTTGTTAGCCTTACTCAACTCCCTGGCGGACTTCGATGGGGAGCTGAGTAAGGAGGCCACCGGGCTGTTGAGCGAGTTAAAAACCCGATCGCAGCCGATTCCTCCCCTTTATGCCGATGTGTTTCTGTTGCCCAGGGCCGCCACCTGTGCCGACCTGGTCGATCGCATCCAATCCCTCTCCCAGGAGCAGGTAGCGGTTGCCAGTTACGCCTTTCAGATCTTTCGCTACTACGAGCAAATTCTGAGAGCTTACCCTGGGGATGGGTCGCCCCAGCAGAAGGCCGCCTACGAGTCTCAGATCGAGCGGATTCGGCTTTCGGTAGCCCGAACGAAGGCGGCGCTGCGGGAGTCGATGGAGCAGTGAGCTTACTTACAGGTAGCCCGTAACTATGACGCTAACGCAGGTTTGGGGTTCGCTGGTAATTTTTATTGTCTGCCCTCTGCTGGGCGGTCTACCTCTGATTGGCTGGATCACCCGACTTCTTACGGGTCGCCGCCTGGAACGACTGGGAACCGGAAATGTCAGTGTTTCTGCTGCCTTCTACCATGGAGGGCGACTGGTGGGGATTCTGGCCGTTCTGTCCGAGGCGTTGAAAGGAATTGCGGCGGTTCTTCTGGCCCGATCGTTTTTCCCGCCCGGATCGGCCTGGGAGTTGGTAGCTCTGATTGCCCTGGTAATGGGGCGGTACTGGGTGGGTAAAGGAGCGGGTACCACCAATGTGGTCTGGGGCTATGTGGCCCATGATCCGATCGTCGCAGCTCTGGTGTTTCTGATTGGGGGGATTGGTTTTACCATTTTGCGGGAACGCCGCCAGGGGCGGTTTGGGGTTTTGATCCTGTTTCCCCTGCTGACGGCCCTGCGCCATCCCCAGAGCCTGGATGTGATCACGGCAGCAGTGGTGCTGGCCGTCTTAATAGGGTGGATTTATATGAAAATTCCCGATGACCTGGATCTGGCTACTACCACGGCTAAATCCGATTCTCAATCGATGTTCAAGTTTTTTCGCGGCGATCGGGGGATACAGGATTTAGATCGCCCCCTGGAAGCCAGCAAGGTTGGGCAAAAAGCCGCCACCCTGGCCGCTTTGAAACGCCAGGGCTACCCAATTCCCAGGGGCTGGCTATTGCTTCCGGGAGATGACCCGGACCCCCTGCTGGAAATCCTCCAGCCTTCACCCAAACATCCCCTGATCGTGCGGTCTTCGGCGGTGGGGGAAGATTCGGAAACCGCCTCCTTTGCCGGACAGTACGAGAGTATCCCCAGCATTACCCGGCGGGAGGAGTTAATGCCAGCGATTTCCCGCTGTTTTGCCTCCTACGATAGTCCTGCCGCGATCCAGTACCGCCGCGATCGGGGGTTGCCCGATGCCGCCATGGCGGTGTTAATTCAACAGCAGGTGCAGGGAGCCTTTTCGGGAGTGGCCTTCAGTCGTGACCCGATCGGTCGCCAGGGCGATGTCGTGGTGATCGAAGCCCTCCCCGGCAACGCAGCCCGGGTGGTGTCTGGTCAGGTGACTCCTGAAAGCTATCAGGTGGTGGTTCCCGCTGCCGTACTGCCAGCCCAGGACGATTGGCGACTGCCCCAGGAACTCACCCTGGAAGTGCGGGGGACTGGGGATGTGCCGCCCCGGTTGATCCAGCAGGTAGCCTTTTTGGCCCGCCATCTGGAAACCCATTACCACGGCATTCCCCAGGATATCGAGTGGAGCTACGACGGCCACCAGCTCTGGCTACTGCAATCCCGCCCGATCACGACCCTGCTGCCCATCTGGACTCGCAAGATTGCGGCGGAGGTAATTCCCGGCCTGATCCGGCCCCTCACCTGGTCAATCAACCGGCCCCTCACCTGTGGCGTGTGGGGTGACCTGTTTACCCTGGTGCTGGCCAATCGAGCCCGGGGGTTAGACTTTACCCAGACCGCGACCCTGCACTATTCCCGCGCTTACTTCAATGCTTCCCTCCTGGGGCAACTGTTTCGCCGCATGGGGCTACCCGCCGAGAGCCTCGAGTTTCTCACCCGGGGGGCAAAATTTGCCAAACCGCCGATCACTTCGACCCTGGGAAACATTCCCGGTTTGCTGCGTCTGCTGGGGCGAGAATTACGCCTGGAAAAAGACTTTCGCCGGGATTATCAGCAGCGGTTTGCGCCGGCGATCGCCACCCTGGCCCAGCAACCCGTCGGGGGCCTGACTCCTGCTGAACTGCTGCATCGTATCGACACCCTGCTGGATCTGCTGCGAATCGCCACCTACTACAGCATTCTGGCTCCCCTGAGTGCCGCCCTGCGTACCGCGATCGCGAAAGTCCCAGAGGAACAACTGGACAATCGGGATACCCCGGAGGTGGCAGCCCTGCAAGCCCTGCAGGAACTGGCCCTGGAAGCACGGCAGGCCGGTTTCGGCCAGAATGCAGGCGACAGTGCCAGCCTGTTTCACGAAATGGCCCAGACCCCCAGCGGAGAAAGGATTCTGCACCGGTTTGAGCAACTCCTGCAGGAGTACGGCTACCTGAGCGAAGTGGGCACGGATATTGCCATCCCGACCTGGCGGGAAGACCCCCAACCGGTGCAGGAATTGTTTAGTCAGTTTTGCCACAACCCCCCGACGATCGCCCCCCGCCCCAGTACCGTCTCTGGTAAAGCCCGCAGCCTGCAGCGTCGGATTACTCTAAAGGGCCGGGTGACGGAGATTTATAGTCGCCTGCTGGCGGAGCTGCGCTGGAGTTTTGTTGCGTTGGAGCAACGCTGGTTGGAGGCGGGCCAGTTGCAGCAACCGGGGGAACTGTTCTTTCTAGAGTTAGAGGAAATTCGCTCGCTGATCCAGGGCCGAGAAAATTCCCACCTGCCAGAACTAATTCAACAACGGCAGGCCCAACTGGAGGCCGATCGCCGTCTGGAAACCATCCCCTTTATTGTCTATGGCGATGACCCGCCCCTGCCGATCCGGCCCACCTGGCAGGCTTCCAGCGAGTTACAGGGAATTGGCGCCAGTCCCGGCATTGTAGAGGGGCGGGTACGAATTGTGCGGAACCTGACCACCCTGCCCGACCTCGATCGCAGCACAATCCTGGTAGTGCCCTACACCGATTCGGGCTGGGCTCCCCTGCTGGCCCGGGCCGGAGGGTTGATCGCAGAAGTAGGCGGCCGCCTATCCCATGGGGCGATTGTGGCCCGGGAATACCGGATTCCGGCGGTGATGGATGTGCCGGATGCCACCAACCTGCTGCAGGATGGGCAGTCGGTACGGATTAATGGACAGCAGGGAACTGTCGAAATTTTGTAGGTTGAGTCGCTTACCCTAGTACAGCAAAACGAAAGTTTTGTAAGGGGTGAAGGGGTTTCCTGGGGGTGAAGCCCCCAAACCCCATGGTGCAAAATTCGGTGTTTGTAACACTAGTTCAGGCTTTGCCACCGACAAAGGGCGTTCCCCAGAACTCCCAGTTTTCTTTATTGAAGGGCGATCGCCATTTGTCGATCAGGGCCGTTTCCAGGGTCTGCCGGGAACGGGTAGCGGTAGGAGCCTGCTGCCAGAAGCCAATATTGACGGTGACGGGCAACTGGTAGGAGCGGTGGGCCGAGACATAGTTGAGCACATAACGCTTACAGTCATGCTCTCCCTTCCAGCGCTGGTTGGCCTTGATGGTTTCACCGACATAAAGCACAATCGGCAGCTCATGGTCAATCACGAAGTAGAGGGCAGCTACTCCGGCATCGGGGGCTTTCCAGCGCCAGAATTCGATGTTTTGTTGGGGTAGCCGGAAGGGATCGATCTCCTCGGCAATATCCGCAGCGCTGGGTTCGGTGCCAAAGAGTGATCCCTGCTGCAGGGAGGGTTGCCGCCGGATCTCCTGTTGATATTGCCAGACCCGCTGCTTCCAGGATTGCAGGGCTTCCTGGCTGATCTCTAAGGTCGGCTCCTGGCTGAGATAGCGACCCGGGAGTTCGGCGGTGGAGAAGAGGGAGATCTGGCGATCGGTCATGGGGCCTGGATATAAATAGTGGTTTTAAGGGCAATCAAGCACTATTTAACACTAAATATTCGGGCTGAGCGGGTTGATTTTCCCCAGGTTCCTGTTTCTCCCTCGGGGTTTGTTCTGGGACGAGAGATACCCGCCCCAGAGGTCTGATTTTAGGTGGTCAGTCCAGGGTTTTAATTACCGACCCCAGGCGATCGACCAGTTCATCGATCTGGGCTTTCTCAATAATCAGGGGGGGCGAGAGGGCAATGATATCTCCCGTCGTCCGGATTAATAGCCCCTGCTCAAAGCATTGCACGAAGCAATCGTAGGCCCTGGCTCCCACCTGTCCTGGCCGCGCTGCCAGTTCGATACCGGCCACCAGGCCCAAATTTCGCACATCAATCACATGGGGCAACCCTTTGAGGGAATGCATCGCCTCCTGCCAGTAGGGGGCCAGGTGATTGGCCCGCTCAAATAACCCTTCCTCGTCATAGAGATCCAGGGTGGCCAGGGCAGCGGCACAGGCCAGGGGATGGCCAGAGTAGGTATAGCCGTGGGGCAGTTCAATTCCCTGCTCTGGCCCCTGCATAAAGGCATCATAGATCGCCTGTCGGGTAAAGACGGCTCCCATTGGCACCGTGCCATTGGTCAGGCCCTTGGCCACCGTGACCAGGTCGGGCATCACCCCGAAGTAATCGACGGCAAACCCCTTGCCCAGTCTGCCAAAGCCGGTAATCACTTCGTCGAAGATCAGCAAAATCCCATACTTGTCGCAGATTTGCCGCAGGCGCTCCAGGTAGCCCTGGGGGGGAACCAGCACTCCGGTTGACCCGGCCACCGGTTCTACAATCACCGCGGCGATCGTGGAGGCATCATGCAGGGTGACAATCCGTTCTAACTCATCGGCCAGGTGAGCCCCCCACTCGGGCTGGCCTTTGCTGAAGGCATTGTGTTCTAAGTTGTGGGTATGGGGCAGGTGATCAACCCCGGTCAACATCCCGCCAAAAAACTTGCGGTTAGGGGCGATGCCTCCGACGGAGATACCGCCAAACCCGACCCCGTGGTAGCCCCGTTCCCGGCCAATCAGGCGAGTGCGGCTACCTTCGCCCCTGACCCGATGGTAGGCCAGGGCAATTTTCAGGGCCGTATCGACGGACTCAGAGCCGGAGTTGGTAAAAAAGACCTGATTTAGATCGCCGGGGAGCATTTTGGCCAGCCGATCGGCCAGGGCAAAGGGTCCCGGATGCCCCATTTGAAAGGTCGGGGCAAAGTCCATGGTGGCTACCTGGGCCTGTACCGCCGCGACGATCGACTCGCGACAGTGCCCGGCATTGACGCACCACAGACCGGCGGTGCCATCCAGTACCGTTCGTCCATCTACCGTGGTGTAATGCATGCCTTTGGCGGCAGCCATTAAACGGGGTTTGGCCTTGAACTGGCGGTTGGCCGTAAAGGGCATCCAGAAGGCATCGAGGGAGTCTAGCTGAACGGTAGTGGAGGTGTGCATACTAAAGAACGCCTAGTCTATGTGAGTCCACTGTATCCGATCGGTTTGCCCTCTAATCTTAAAGATGGCCCACCAAATATTGCAGATCTTGAACCAGATGGGTAAAAAACAGGGTCTTTTCTACCCCCAGGGCAACCCAGGCATTAGCGTCGGTTTTAGCCAGGGGGCGACGGTCGATCGCTGTCTGGCCCAGGCTCCATCCCTGGGTTTCAACCCTGACCTGGGCCCGCTGGAACCAGAATAGCTCAGGATAGAAGAGATACCCCAGGGTGGCCGCATCATGTACCAGAAATCCGGTCTGACCCAGGGTTTCCCGGTAACTGAGGCTAGTTGCTACCATGAAGTCAGTCAAGTTTGACAGAAACTGGGCCAGCCTGCTCTCCGGTTGGGGCTGACCGATGGCCTGGGCCATGGCCGGGGTAAAAATCAGTTGGCGGGTCACATCCAGGGGCAGCATCACGATATCCCTGCGGCTGTGCAATACGGTAGCCGCCGCCTCGGGGTTAAACCAGATATTAAACTCTCCCTGGGGCGCGACATTGCCGGGGGTAAAAAAGGCCCCGCCCATGACCACGATTTCCCGGGCCAGTCGCAGTATGCCAGGACGTTTGGCTTCCGCCGCTGCCAGATTACTCAGGGGGCCGATCGCCACCAGGGTAATTTCGCCGGGATGGGTCTGCAGGCGATCGATCAGAATCTCGTCGGAGTATCTGGCCCGCTCAAACTGCTGGCTGGGAGCGGGCAGGCTGGCGGAGAGGTTACCCATGCCATCGTTCCCATGGATATGGGAGGCATCGGCCCGATCGCCGGTGGATGGCTCCACGCCCCGCCCAATTTCGATCGCACTGAAACCCACCAGATCTAGTACCTGGCTGGCACTGGCAAAGGTTCTGGGAGCCACCACATTGCCCCCGGTGGTTGTGATGGCCAGCAAGTCTGCCAGCCCCTGCCTGACCAGACTGAGTAGCCAGAGTAGAGCAAAAATATCGTCCCCACCCGGGTCTGTATCTAAAATAATTTTGCTCAGGGCAGTTGTCACAATTTCGGCGTATTGAGTTGCTGTTGCATTTCCATTAATGCCTTCAGGGCTTGCTGGGCCACGGCCTGTTTGGGGTTGAGACTGACCGCCGTTTGTAGCGCCTGGAGGGCCTTCGGGTACTGCTTTTGTTGGGCCAGAACCAGGCCTAACCCGGTCCAGGCTTCCGCATTGGTCTGATCCAGGACGATCGCCTGTTCATAGCTCTTTTGGGCTTCCGGGTACTGTTTCAGCGCCACCAGGGCCACCGCCCGATTTTGCCAGCCCTGAGCCAGATTGCTGTTGGCCTGAATTGCTCGGTTCGCCGACTCCAGCGCCGCTGCAGAGTTCCCCAGGGACCACTGTACCGCACTCTGGTTGGCCCAGACCACGGCATTGTTGGGGTCACGGTTGAGGGATTCGGCATAGGCATTCAGGGCATTTTGGGGCTGGTTCAGGGAGCGCCAGATACGGCCCTGGTTGGCCCAGGCCCGGGCATCGTTAGGGTTGAGGGCGAGGGCTTTTTGGACGGATTCCAGGGCTTCTTCGTAGCGTTGCAAATACCACAGCACCACAGCCCGATCGCTCCAGGCTTCTCCCCAGTTGGGTCGCATGCCCACGGCCCGGTTGGCGGAGGCCAGGGCTTCCTCCAGTTTGCCCAGGGTGGCCAGAGCCAGGCTCTGCTGATTCCAGGCCTGAGCGACATCGGCCTCCCCCCAGTTGCCATCCCCCTGAATCGCTTTTTTGCAGGCGGCCAGGGCCGGTTCGGCCTGCTGTACCTGGTTCAGGGCGGTACAGTGGGCCAATAAGATCTGGGCCGAATTGGGTTGCAGTTCGACGGCTCGACCGTAGGCCACCAGGGCTTCCGTGAGACGTTTCAACTGGCGCAGGGTATTGCCCTGTTGAAACCAGCCCCAGGCATCGTTGGGATTCAGCAACAGGGCCCGATCGAAGGACTGCACTGCTAACTCCAGCTGGTTGGCATTGCGGTGGGCTAATCCCCGGTTATACCAGGCCAGGGCGGGGCTTTCGGGCCCCCAATTGCCATTCCCATTCAGGGCCTGATCTAAAGCCTCGATCGCCGCCTGGTGCTGGCCCAGTTTTTCCAGGGCTTCGCCCCGGTAGAAGAGGGTGAGGGAATCATCTGCCTGTTTGGCCAGGGCTTCGCTATAAAACTGCACCGCCCGCTCGTAGACCTCTGGTTGATTGTGACTGATAGCGGCGTAGCGCTGGGCAATCACTGGCGATCGATTGCCCCAGTTGGCATTAATTTTGAGAGCCTTTTCACAGGTTTCGATCGCTGCATCCCGCTGCTTTAATTCGGTCAGGGCAATACACTGGTCGGTCAACACCTGGGAATTTTTGGCCTGGCGCTTGAGGGCCTGATCCAGGGAGGCAACCGCCTCCGGGTACTGTTTCAGTTCCACCTGCAATTGGCCATAGCGGGCCCAGAGCTGGGCATCCCCCGATCGCAGTTCGATCGCCCGTTCGCAGGCGGGCAGGGCTTCCGCCGGTTTGTTAGTAGACACCAGGGTACAGAGTTGCACCCAGTAGTTGGCATCGTTCAGCTTTTCTAGCCGATCGCGGGCCACAGCGGGTAAGGGGAACAAGGCCCCACCGATCAAGACCAGTGGCAGCAGGTTCCAGTGGCGAGCTTTTGTTAACCTATCCATTCCCCCGTTTTGACTCCTTACGTCCCGCTGTTCATTCTGCTATCGTTTCTGCCCTGATCTCCATTGCTGACTGATTCCCCCATTGGGTGCGATGGGTCTGACTTTTACTGGCCCGTATTAAACTGTGGTGGCTGTTCCGAAGGCGACAGGCGATCGTTGGCGGCGGGGGAAGGGGTTCCAAAGCCCCCAGCTCCGGTTCCAGCTCCTCCTGCCGTCCCGGCTCCGGCTCCGGCAGTTCCGGCGGCTCCTCCGGCAGCTCCGGCCCCCGCTCCGGCGGTGGCATCCCTGGGTTCTGGACTCAGGACTTCTAAGGTCACCGATCGGACTAATTGGGCTCCAGAAGCGGTTTTTACCTGCAGTGAAAGGGTAGTTTTGTCATCCGGGCTGAGGGGCAACCTGACCTGACCAGAGAGCGGCACATTGCCGGGAGCCGGAGTCAGTTCTACCTGGGTCGAGGCCCCTCCCTGAACTCGCCAACTCACCTGAATCAGGGGCAGGGCTTGACCCGGAACCAGGGGAATTACCAGCTTGGCCGGAGCTTCTTTACCATTGATTTGAAAGCTGAGAATCTGGGGGGTCTGGGGTTGAATTTTGATGATTTCCGTCGCTTTGGGTTTGGCATCGGGTGGGGGCACCTGGCCGACGGCGAGGGCCTGCAGTTCCAGGCGGTATTCTCCCACGGCATTGAGGCCGGTGGGAACGCCCCGGCAGATCAGGGTAGGACCCAGCCGACAGAAGGGCCGCAGGGCTTCTGGTAACTGGCCGGGGCCGGGAAACTCGTACCATAGATCTCCCACCATTTTGCCGTCTTTGTCTCGCCCCGTCAGGTGGAGAGCTTTCAGGTCAGAGGGCATGGTGACGATCCAATCGAGCCGCACCCCATTGCGATCGGCGATGGGCAGGGCCCTTTCTGCCGGAGTCGGGTTTCCCGGAGCCGCTTCCCGGTAAAGCAGGGATTGGGGCACCAGCGCCGTGACCATGGGCAGGGGCTTGGCGGCAATTTCGATCTGACTACTTTTGAGGCTAATCGGATTTGTGCGACGACCCCGGGGTTGCAGGGTGAGTTCAAAGATATACTTCCCTGGTTGAAAGGCATCGGTGCGGATCTGATTGCAGCTCAACAGGGTTTTTTGCCAGTTGCAGAAGGGTTGCAGGGCAAGGGGTAGCTTTCCGTCTTTAAATTCGTAGACCAGGGGGCCACTGAGAATTTCTCCTTCCGGGCTGTAGCCTGTCAGTTTCAGGGTTTGCACTTGCTCTGGATGCTCAATTTGCCAGCGCACCCTGGCCATATCGCCGTTGGCTTCGGCGTAACGACTGTCTTCGGCGGCAAACTCTAAAACGGTGGGCGGCAGCGGTGGGCGGAAAAAATTCCACCAGATCAAAAAGGCCAGAACCCCGAGAATTCCCAGACTGGCCAGGAGCACCAGCAACAAATGCCACCAGGGACGGGGCAACCAGGTGAGATAGCCCTGGATGCTGGGAGGGGTGATGGGGTACTGTTCTAGATCGACAAAATCGACCCGAAAGGGATAAAGTTTACCACCGCCAAACCAGGGCCGCGTCCACCAGCGCTGGGGTTTGCCTTCTAGAGGAATCTGGGCCGTGGCCTGGGGGGCGATCGTCACCGGTTCCCGGGGCAGGGTATAGAGGCAGGTGTCGGCGGGGCTAAGGGATTGCAGTTTGACTTCTACCCGACGGGGAGTATTACCCAGGTTGGCAAACTGCAGATTGAACAGAGCCGACCCGTCCTGCACCTGATCCTGCACCACCTGTAGCTGGGCCTGCACCTGATAAACCGGGTTGATCTGGAGGTACACCAGCCCCAATAGACCCAGATTGGGGTCATTTTCGGAGGAGAGGCGAAAGGTGGGCAGGTAGCTACCGGCCAGGGGAAAGGCAGGGGATTGGATTATGGCTCGAATCGTTCCCCGATCACCGGGGTTAACCCCAACGCTGTCGGCAATTTGTACCAGACCGAGGCCACCGTAGTCCCGGGGATAATCAACTTGAACCAGCCAATCGGCGGGTAATCCGGTACATTCCAGGCGAAAGCGATCGACCCGTTCTGAGCGGTTTTCAACCACCAGATCGATCTCTACGGGATTTCCCGGTTGCACAATGATGGGCCGATCGGGGGTCGTGATCGGGCTCAGGCTAAAGGTCGGGTCCTGGGTGCTTTCCGTGGCTTCTGGGGCCAGAATTTGCAACCGACAGCGGGTGGGGGGCAGGTAGTAATCGGCATAGGTACCCTGGGGTCGGGCCACCACTTCGTAGTCTAACCACTGGGGCATGGCGTCCCCGGGAACCTCAATGCAGAAGGTCAGTTCCCCACTTTTCTGGCTGCCCAGGGCCAGCCATTGCTCGGGCTGGAGACACCACTGGCGCAGCAACTCCGAGGGCGATTCAATCCGCACCTGGACAACTGCATCCTGGTCGCCCCGGTTGGTAATGGTTACGCCCAAGTAATGCTTGCCCCCCGGATTCACTCGATCGCGATCCCAGGCTGCCACCACAATGGTCAGAGGCTGAAAGGCCAGGGTTCCGCCCTCCCGGATGTCATTGGCATTCATGAGCCACCTCCGCGCAGGGTGGGACAGCGATCGTCGGGGCGGGGTTCTTCGGCCAGGGGCACCTGGTAAAGGCGAACCCGCTGGTCATTGCCGCCACTGGTAACCCATACCCCATTTCTTGTCTCAATCACATCCACGGCTTTTACCGGTTGATTCCAGCGGGCCAGGGTACGGCCTTCCAGTTCACCCGATCGGCGCATCCCTTCTCGATCTAAAGCCCAGAGTTTGACATAACCATCATCCCCGGCACTGGCCAAAAAACAACCACTGGGGCTGAGGGCCACCGCCCGTACGGGGCTTCCTTCATGGCCCAGCCAGGACTTATCGATCGGGGCACAACGACCCTGGCTTTTGAGACAGGCTGGCCCATCCCAGATGCTAATCTTGCCCTGGCTATCAGCTACGGCGATCAGGTTGGGTTGCTGATCGGCGGTGCTGAGGCTGGTAATGTAATCGTTGGCCCCACCGGAGGGATAGGGCAACTCTAAAAATTGGCTCCTGGCTGGCTTACCCTCTGGCTGGCTGACCCCCAACAGAAGCAGGCGATTGTAGCGCCCACCGATCGCCAGAAACTGGTCATTTTCACCCATCACAGCCATGCTATTGATCGCAAAATTAAGATTGTAGGCCCGTTTTGGGGTGGTTTGTTCGGGGCTAAAGCTGCTGGTGTCCCATTGCAGCACCAGGCCGCTACCATGACCACTATAAAGGGTGCGGGCATCTCGACTGAAGACCAGGGAAAACACCCGATCGTCTTTATCGGGGCTGAGGCGAGATCTCTGGCCGGTGAGTAGATTCGCTAATTGAATTTCGCCATTTTCAAAGCCGAGGGCCATCTGGTCATTGTTCACCGGGCGGTAGCGGGCTACCCTTACTGCCTTACCCAGGTCGTTGGTGCGGCTCTTGGGGTGTAACTTGAGCCCTTCTACCTGCCAGCGCCGTACCGTCTGATCGTTGGAGCCGCTTAACACCTCGGTACCCTGGCCGTTAAATTGCACAGAGTTAACAGCAGCCCGGTGGCCGGGATCCCGCAGTAACGTCCAGGCCAGGGTGCCCAGGCCGAGGGCCAGTAAGGTTCCGACTACCTGTAACCAGAGCGGGATCACGGGAAACAGGCGAACCTCTAAGGTCTGGGTGGGGTCTTGCAGGGGTAGGGGCGTATCCAGGGTTTGAGCGGTCACCTGAAACCGCTGTCGGCGCGTCCAACCCAGCCAGGGCAGGCGGCGATGGAGATACAGCGGTATCGTACTGCTGCCGATCGACAGGGTGGCGGGCATCTCTCCCAGGCTGACCCCAGGTGGTAGGGTAGTTGGGACTGCAACCTCAGGGGAGGGGGCTGGTTTTTGCCAGAACCAGCGGCGATTTTTGCTGAGCTCTTGAACGGCGAGCTGATACCCCGGGGCCAGATTGCTGCGGTTGTGAAACAGGAGATTAAAGGTAGTCGTACCCTGGGTTGGGTTTTGCCAGCGTCCCAGCACCTCGGGAATCGCGCCTTCCAGGGGATCGCAGGCAAATACCAGGTCGCCTGCGGGCAGAATGTGTAACTGCCCGGTGGCCGTCACCCCCGGAAATCGTCCGATTGCTTCTAGCTGAAGGGGATAGATCTGGCTGGGGGCTTCCGCCGGAGGTGGCAATTCGCAAACGAAGGTGAGTTTTTGTAACTTACCGGCAGGCAGGGTGAGGGTTTGCTGAATTCCATCGGGAAACCAGCGATCGGGCAGCCCCGATAGGCGCAGGGTTGCTTCGATCGGGGCGGAGGTCGGGTTATGCACCTGGGCCACCAGGGCAATCCGTTCTCCCGGTTTGGCCTCCAGCGTGGGAACCGTCAACGAGACTTCCGGTGGTTGACCCTGTAAGCCTTCTGCTACCAGGCGCAGGGGCTGGCGATCGTACTGGTTTTCCAGTTCCCGGGAGGTGACTTCTACGGTCAGATCGACGGCCCCACGAAACTGCTGGGTAATCGGAGGCAGGTCAAAAATTTCGACCTGAAATCGGGTACAGTCTCCCACCGGAATTTTAGAAGAAACGGAGGGAGTCAGGCGATACCAGGGTTTTGTACTATTGGTGGTCACCCCAGCGGCCAGCAGCTTTACCTGAAAGGAGGCAAAGCGATCGCTGTCGTTGTAGACAGTGGCAAAAAACATCGCAGCGGTCTGGCTGCTATTGAGCATCACCTGCCGACTGGATAACTCGGTAATAATTTGCTTTTTGGCGGTGGCAGGTTCGACCATGCTTCGGACTCCTTGGACGTTGACCATTCGCACTGAGGACAGGGTAGACGGCTGACTTCCCCTGGCTCTCTACCTTCTCTATCGCAGATAACCTACCCGGATCAAGAAGTCTGGATGCGCTGTTGCAGGCTATCGGGGGTGAGACTGGAGGCCATCGGCTGAGAGCGCATGGCCTGCAACCATTGACGGCGTTGGGCGGCAAAGTGCAGCAGGTTGATGCCCCATTCCTGGGCCGATCGCAGAACTTCGCGAGACAGGGGAGGAGTGGCATCTCGCCCCCAACAGGCAGTCAGGTCTCCCACCAGAAGCACCAGACCACCCCAATTTTTCACATAGATGGGGTGGCCCAGCCGTTCCGGGTTCTGGCTGAACAAAAAGGGCTGGCAGCGCAGGGGATGGTCAGGCTCCAGGTCGCCACTGCCCACCAGGGGAACCCGCAGTCGATCGGCCATGGCCCCCAACTGTTGTTGAATTTCGCTTAAGCGCTGGTTAATCGCGCTCTGGTTGGCCGTGATTTCGGCGGCTAACTGGGCCCCCGTCTGGTCGTAGAGGTCGCGATCGCGTTCGGCATCCTGCAGCCCCATCCGCAGCTCACGTCCGATATCCAGCAGATCGAGCAGGTTGATATCGGCAAAGTCGGCGGTGACCAGTAACAGACCACCCTGGGCCAGGTAGGTCTGCAAGCGTAGAATCGCCGGGGCCGGGAGCGACAGCAACAGGTTCAGGGGAATTTGCAGCAAATGGCAATCGAGGGCAGATTCTCGGCCCAGGGTCTGGGTTGTATAGGTCTGAATGGTCGGCACCCCCCGCAACTCTGGATAGAGCCCGGGCAGCGATCGCAGGAGATCACTCAAGCCCCGGGGAGAAGCCTGCTGACTCGGGCGATCGGCGGTAATTTGCCCCACCTGAACCCAGAGTTGGGGATAGGGTCGGGGATGGGAACGCCCACGAAAATCGAGTTCATTGGCAACGGGCCGAAACACATCCCTAGGGATCTGGATCTGGGTTGCCCCGGGGTGCAGTAAGACCCGACAGATTTCTACATCTTCTGGGCCCAGGTGCAGCTTCTCAACAATGCGGAAGGTTTCTTTTACCGATCGAATCGTGGTGTTGTAGCGCAGGGTATCGGGATCGACGTAGTTCACGGCCAGATAAACCAGCAGGGGTTGACCTTCGCTGGCCTCGGAGGTAAGACGAAACTCCTCGGGCAGACTGACGACGATCGGGTTGCCCTCTATGTCGATGGCCACCCCCGGTTGAATCTGGAGCAACCGGCCATCGGGTTGATCGAGCAGGGGAGCGACCCCTAACCCGTAGACAATGCCGGGTTCGTAAATCGCCTGATATTGAAAATTTTGCCGTTGGCGGTGGTAGCCATGGGCCTGCCGCCAGCGCTCAGCCGTAATAGTCAACCCGTCACTAATTTGTAACCGCTCAAACACTTCCAGTCGGGGATAGGCGCGAAACTCAGGCATGAACAGTCTCCGCGATCGGAACAATACTTAAGTCGTAGGTGCTAACCGCCGGTTTCTCCTGCTCGATAATCGAACGAACCAGGGTTTCATCTAAAAGTTGGCCAGGGTCAGGACACAGTTTGACATGAAAATGGAACGGTTTACCGCCTCCCAGGGTAGCCATGGGGCCCAGGTCGGTTTCTCCCAAGACAAACCCCCGGTCACTGGCAGTGTGGATCTGAATCGGCTGTTCGTGGGGAGGCCGAAAGGGATTGATCAGAGGCAACCCCGTGTAGAGGTGGAGGTAGAGTTGCAGACCCCGCCGAGTACCACGCCAGCGATAGATCTCCATGGCCCGTCGGATCAGCGATCGCTGCTGTTCGACGCTCCAGGTGGCTTCATTTTGCCAGCCCACCCACTGGGCCAGAAAAGGTAGCAGGGCTTCCGGGGCGGTCAGAGGGTCGAGGTAGGCCCAGAGGCTCTGGAGGGTATTGACCGCCGGTTCAAAGGATTGCTCAAAAATTTTCAGCAGCCGCCCGATAAAGTCTACTTCTCGATAGACCGCCGGTAAAAATGAGGGGTAGAGGCTGCGGGGACGCAGGCGCAGGCGGAAGGTTTCGTTGGCCAGTAATTCCCCCGGATGACCAGAGGTGGGGATGCCATAGACCCGAATTTCTCCCTGATAGTTGAGGGTTAGCACCTGCTCTGGTTCGATGGTTTGACGAGACTCAAAAAAGTCAGCATCGGGGCGAAACCGCACCACCGCTTCTGTGGTGCGACCGGGCTGGAGTTCGGAACCCTCGGTACGCAGACTATACCAATCCAGGGGAATGTTGCTATTCATCTGGAGGCGGTAGGTCAGGGGATAGTCGCCCCGATGCTCCAACCGCAGAATCAGCTCTGCTACTTCTCCCGGACAGAGGCAGATAATTGGGGTTTCGCTGCTGTTGGTCTCTGCCATTTCGCCCCAGGTGGACAGACTGCCTCCTCCCAGGGCGGGGGGATCGGGCACAGAGACGGGCATCAACTGTAAGCGCAGGGTGCGGCGATCGGCACGCTGGTTCATTGTTAGACCTCCCCACCGAGAATTTGTACCCGATGGGCCGACTGGCGATCGACATCGGCCCAGGAGCAAATCACCCCCGCTGGCCCCGGATCGATTACCCCTCCGGAAACGGATTGTCGCTGCCAGTTGGTTTCCCGCCGCAGTTCAAATAACTGAATCGTCTCCAGGTATTGCACCCCGGGTGTGTTTTGAAATAGCCGCACCAAATCTGACTGGTAGAGGGGAGCGCCCATGTCCCACCCGCCGCCATGACGCCCCCCGGAAAGGGGATTGAGTAACTGATAGAGGGATAGGGTTAACTGCCGCCGCAGGTCTTCCCGGGCTGCCCCGCCCCGAAAATCGGCCTCTACCCCCAGGAGGGCCTGTACCGAAACTCCAACATAGTTTGGCTCTCGCAGTTGAAGCTGGGTGCCCAGCAGGCAGCGATCGCCGAGAAACGCTTTAATCTCCTGTTCCAGGGGAATACTCAGGGCAAACTTTTCCGGGGCAATGCCCAGTTCCATGGTCTGTGGGGTCACCCTGGGCACCACATAAACGGTAATCACTCCCGGTAGATTGCCATTTTGTTGTTTGGGGCAAAAGGCCCGGGCAACGGAGCGACTGGATTGCAGGGTGAGGGTTTCGTAGTCTTCGGCGGTGACGGCCCGGTTACGAGTCCGCAGCAGGCGGGGAACCCGGAGTACCGCTTCCTCCAGACTTTCTTCGTTGGCTCCATCCCGGGCCGGTTCATGGTTGGTCACCTGCTGAATGTAAGGCAGCGCCGTTTTCAAGACCCGCAAGGCCCGTTTGGGAACATTCCCCTGTTCCCCGCCGCCGGTGCGGTAAGACACCATGTGTAGCAGGGCCGATCGGGGTGGGACGGCCCCATACTGCCGCTCCAGGGTTTCTACCTGTTCCAGTTGGGCCGGGTTGAGGGCCTGGCCCTGCCACTGAACCTGTCGCCGCAACTGAACTTCTTCCTGGAGGTGGCGGGGTTCTCGAATCTGGGGGCCAAACTGAATGCGGCCGGTGCGGGAGTCGAGGGTGTAGTGGCGATCGCTGGGGCCCGAAGCCGAGAAGTTATCGACTTCTTGCCAGATCTGGGGAGGTTCACCGATCGGGGTGACCTGGAGGTATTCCCCTTCCTGGCGCTCTAAAATTCCCTGGGATTGCAGGTAAAAAGCCTGACCGGGGGTACCGTCACTTTCACCCACCAGTTCATTTAACACCCGGCTACATTGACTGGCCTGGATCCGCCCACCGATCGCCTGGGCCAGTAAGGTTGTCACCTGAGGAGAGCGACTGAACCGACCCGTTTCCGTCTGTTCGCAACGACAGCGCAGCCAGCGCCCGTAGTAACCGGCAAAGGTGGTAGGTACCCAGGTGAGGGGCAGGTGAAGGGTAATTTCGGCTTCACTCAAACCGGCCAGACCTCGCCGTTCCACATCGTCAAAACTGAAACCCTTGGTGCCATCGTCATCTTCTCGCAGCAGGGCCGGTTGCCAGTCCCGGCCATCCCAGGCTTCCCACTTGCGGGGGGGCTTGTTGGGGTTGATGCCCGTGGAACCCGCCGGTTCTCCTTCAATCAGCAGGGAAATCACATTGCCATCCAGGGGCTCGCTGGGGTCAAAGACCAGGTAGAAACAATCTCCCGCCTGGGGCATCATCTGAAACACCGGCTGCTGTCGTCCCGTCCAGCGTCCAGCGTTATCACGGGCCCACTGGTTGGTTAGCCGATCGTGCACCTGCTGGGGGATGGGGCCGGCCTGCTCTTCGGTCAGAAAATAACGAATCCAGGGAAAGCCAATCTGGAGCTCCTGACTGGTACTGAAGACGATCGCCGGGTCAGTTTCTGTTCGTTCCGTGGCAACCTCTGCCCCCAGAGGGATGGCCGGAATGGTACGTTGTATATCCTGAGGGCGGGTCAAATAAAAGGAAAGCACCGTATGGGCCGGAGCCGGAGGCTGAAGTCGAATTCCCAGTAGTTCCAGAAAGGTGACATAGTTGCGCCGGGGCACCTGGTTGAACCGCAGCAGCATCTGGTCAGTGAGCCAGGCAAATAGCTCAATCAGCGTGATCCCCGGATCGGAGGGGTTGTAGTTGGTCCACTCCGGGCAGTAGCGGGGAATCCGGAGCAAGCATTCATCGACCAGATCTTTAAAGCTGCGATCGTCCAGATCGGATTTGGGTAGCTGAGTCAGAAAGTCAAAATCCACAGAACTGCCCCACCATACAACGATAAATAGGTTTGCCGGTTACTCTGCCGAATTGGCCGGTAGCAGGTAGAAGGGATACACCATACTGCGGGAGTCGTGAGTTCCTTTAGCGTGGTAAATAATCGTGATATCCACCCGTCCCCGGATGGGATCCGGATCAGTTATTATTTCGTCCAGTTCAATCCGCGGTTCCCAGGCTTCTAAGGCTTCTTCGACATAAAGCTGCAATAAAAGCAGGGTCTGGCTATTGAGCGGTGCAAATACCAGTTCTGAGAGACGGGAGCCAAAGTCAGGGCGGTAAACCCGTTCGCCAATGCTGGTCTTTAAGATCAGATGAATCGATTCCTCCAGGTTTTTGGCCTCAGCACTGAGCTGCAAACTGCCCTGAACATTGGTCTTAAGGGGAAAACCCAACCCCTGACCGATATGGGATGTCATATCCGGTACTCCAGCTTTACATGGAAGTATTCTCAATGTATGAAGCTACGGGCGCTGGCGGTATTTGACAAAAGTTAGGAATTCCCAGATTGGGGATGCTTTTTCGATCTCGGATGTTACCCTGACCTTATAGGGATGTCTCGATACCCACTGCAACCCCGCTCTACTCGATCAACCGGTCACCGCTTCAGGGATGCCTCGCCACGATAATCTTCGCCATCGGCCTCTGTAGGGGTAGCGCGGCCCTTGTCGGGGAGAGCCAAACTCTGGGGGTTCAACTATGTCAACTCTTTTCCATCCTGCTCTCAGCCTCAGTATCCTGGCTCTTTGCACTCTCCTGATTCGGCCCTTAATCTTGGAAGCGGTGAAGCCAACCATGTCCCATTCCCCGGCCCAGACTCCTCCCCGATCGCTTACCTTAACCCGGGTTGCTAACCTGACCCAGGGGTATGGCCAGCACCTGGCCTTTAGCCCTGACGGTGAGTTCCTGGTTGCCAGCAATGGGGCCGGAGCGCTTTACCTCTGGCGCAATTTACAACCCTGGCAAACCCTCAGTCGCCCGGGGGAACTGTTGCATTATCCCTTGGTTACAGCCGATAGCCAGTGGATTCTGGCGGCCCCTGCTGTCTTTAATCTGGCGACCCAGACCTGGGAAGAACTGCCGGCTCTGACCTCCGAGTTGACCGCTGGTTTGTCGGAGATACCCCAGGGCAGTTTTAGTAGCTTCAGCTCCATCTGGAGCCCCGATCGCCAGGATCTGGTGGTCTATACCGAGTATCGGCCTTCCCGCCGTCTGGGCGATCGGGCCGATTGGCAGGGGCCGACAAAACGGTTGCTATTGCTGCAGGGCAAGACCCGGGAATTGCAGACGGTACTCTGGGAAGGTAGAGCCAGTACGGGGTACCGCACCCTGGCGATCAACGATCGCTATATCGCTGCTGGTGCCGTCTCGATCCGACTGTGGAACCGCCAGACCCGGCAGCAGGTGGCCGAGTTAACCCAACCGTCGTTGGTGGTGCGGGCTTTAGACTTTAACCCTACGGGAACTTTATTGCTTGGAGCCGGGGCCGATCGGCAGGTGCGGCTCTGGGAGACGGCTAACGGGGCTCTGGTAAAAGGCTGGAAAGCCCACAATGACGATATTCAAGCCCTGCGGTTTCACCCTCAACGGGCAATTCTGGCCAGCGGTAGTGGCGATCGACAGCTCAAACTCTGGACCTTAGAAGGCCAGCTTCTGGCGACAGAAACCCTGGAGGATGGGGTAGAAGGTCTGGCCTTTAGCTTTGCAGGCGACTTCCTGGCCGTGGCCCAGGGGGGGCCACAGGCAAAAATTTTAGTCTACCGGCTGCAAATCGACTGAACTAACACTGAACTCATCTAAAGGGAAGCGGTCAGACGAATATATCGGCCATGGACGAAGGCCGTCCGGCTACCAAACTCGATCGCAAACCATTCCCCTGATTGTCCCAGGATGAATACCGGAGCCTGCTGGGCCAGACCGCCAATGATCGGAGCTGCCAGGTCGGGTCTGGCCCGTACCCGCAGGGATTGGGCCGTGACTCCCCCCCGTCGGGTCAGGGAGTCAACATAAAAGTCATTCGTGCCATCTCCATCTAAATCGACGTTGGGTGGTGGAGTTGTAGCTCCCCCGGCGGGAGCTCCCCCGCCTCCCCCGGCAGGAGTTCTTAGACCGATCGCTTCTAAAACAGCATTTTCCGTCGAAAGCCCTGCCAGTAAACCATTAATATTTAAGCTGGCCGGGAAGGAATGCCCCCCTCCGGCGGCGGCCCGCAGGTACTCACGGCAGGGATTGCCGGGTTCTGTTCTGCCCTGCTCTACGCCAATTAAAGCCAGTTTCAATTGGTTGGCCGGGGGTGGGTTGGCCGGGGGTAGGGGCAGGAGTTGGGCCAGTTGGGTAGCGATCGCGCTGGTATCGACGTAGGGATTGGCCGTCTGGCAGTTAAAGTGGCTTAACTGCGCTAGAAAGTCTGCCTGTTTACTGGCATCCGATTGCATCCAGACCTGATAGACCACCAGGGGGATATTGTGTCTGCTGGTCCAGGTGCCGGTGGTGGCCATCTGATTGAAGATCGTTTGCAGGTGAGCGGCGGGCAATCTGCGGCTGATCCGGCCGACCCGACATTCCTGGGCATGTCTGAGTTCGGTCAGGCCCCCGGCGGCCTGGGCTAAGAGATTGATCAAATTGGCATCAGTAGAGTTGCTCAGGATGATGCCGTAGGAGGCATGGATGATTGCTTCCTGCCAGGGATCATTGGTGTCGGGGTTATTGTACCGTTCTCGTACGGCCTGTAAACAGCGGGCCTGATCGATCGCCCAGGTTTCTACCACCGCCCGCAGGGCGCCTTCGGGCTCCCGCCCCTGGCGCACATAGGTAAATTTGTCGGCAGTCACCGCCGGGTCATCCGTACTGACCAGGTTAAACTGTCCGGTGGCGGGGTCAATTAGCCCTACCTGCCCGATCGAGGCATTGGCTCCCAGAACCTGGGCTCCCAGACCCTGGTTGGTGGCCATCTGTTGTAAGTGGGTAGCCAGACTCGGGTTGGCGGCGATCGCGGCATTGATTTGCTGCTGGGCCTGGGCTGGATCGGCGGGCAGAGGGCCGGTAACCGAGTTAGAAGCGGTCAGACAGGCATTCAGCACAATCCGGGCGTTGGGGCTATTATCCATATTTTGCAGCAGAGCCTGGAAGAAAGCGTTCGTCTGAACGGCATTGCCATGGAGATCGATTGCATCATCCTGCTGGCTCAGCCAGTTGCCACTGCCCCCAGCAGCCATCTCGTCCTCCCGTTCTTCCCCGGTCTTCACTCCCAGGGTTCCGGCCAGTTCCATCAGGTTGGCGTTGCCATGGCCAGCAATCATGACCTGGCTGATCCGGTTATTTTGGCCGTAGCGCCGGGCCAGGGGACGAAGTTCTCCCTGAATTTCGGCCAGGGAACTGGCTCCTTCGATCATTAAGGTGTGGTTGCGATTGTCTACGATCGCTTCGGTTAATTTGGGGTCACGGTGAAATGCCCCGTTATGGTCAAAGGCTGAATGCAGAACCAGAGCCAGGGGTTTGGTTTTACTGGTGTCCTGTTCATTGCGAACCAGCCGATCCAGGGCGGTTTTCTCGAAGCGGTGAAAGTTTTTCACCCGGTGCAGGCGACCGTGATAGCTGATTGGGTTCACCCCATCATCGCGGTGCAGGGCCAGAAAAGATTCGATTTCGGCTCCGTTATTGGCATGGAGCAGAGGCCGACAGACCTGGCTGTAGCGCACCAGGGCATCGACTTTGTTGTCATTGATCAATTCTTCTAGCTGATTTGGGTTATCCCCTTTGATCACATCATGGATCACCGGCCCACCGGGAACCTGTTCCAGCTTTTGCAGGGCCCGCCCAAACTCGATCGCCTGATCCACATCATCGGTTTGATGCAGTTCTACCGTCGGGACTGATTGGGCTACGGCTCGACTATAAATTCGCAGGGGGGTACGCACCGAGGCGGCCATCCCCTTATCTTTCAGGGATTGCACCGTCATGGTTCCACAGCCATTCAGAATATCGGGAGCCCGGCCAAATTCCAGGATCGATCGCAGAATTCGTTTGTCGCTGGCGCTTAAGGCATTGGGGGCGGGGCTGTTAGCCCAATCGGCCTGCTGCGTGGCGTAGCTGTCAAAATCATTCAGCGTCATGGCGTAAAGGGCGGCAGCATTCTGGTAGCTGGCCGGAGTTACCACCGGGGCCGGGGGCGGCGCAGCAACTGGAGCCGGGGGTGGGGCGGGGGCGGCCTGACGACGGATCCCAGGTTGGCGGTCTGGTCTGAGGTCTTCAATCGGAGACAGGGCTTGTTTTTGCAGCCCACCTGTCTGCTGGACGACATGGGTTAATTCATGGGCCGTTAAAGAATCATTGGCGGGGGTCTTGCCGGATCCAAAGTAAACATCCCTGCCATGGGTAAAAGCCTGGGCGTTTAACTCCTGGTTCATCTGAATCGCTTCACTGCCAGTATGTACCCTGACCTGGCTGAAGTCTGCCCCAAAGCGGGGTTCCATAAATGTTCTGACATTTTCGGGCAGGGGGACCCCACCACTTTTACTATGGTTCAGCCGGTCTTCCAGGGGTGGTGTTGGGGATTGGGCGGTGGCAAAATCGGATTTTGCCTGAACCGGGGTTTCCTCCTGGTCTGGTGCAGTTTCTCGTTGCAGGAATTTCGCTTGAACGGGTTCTTCCTCTGCGGGTGCCGTTTCTCGTTGAATTTGGGCCTGTACTTCCTCCTCTACTCCGGTTTCCTGGCGCTGCAATGGGGGTGGGGGTGGCGCTGCCATGGCCATTACCCGATCGGCGACTTGGTCAGCTTCCTGCTCGTACTGGTCGTTGGGTTCACCGACAGTCAATTTAGCCTGAATTGGAGGCCGTTGGGGAGCGTGGGAAAACAGATCGACCTGGGAAAAATCATGGCCGATCGCTGGAGGTGGCTCAAACTGAGGTTCGCTCCAGGGGCGTTGTTGGGTTCTGGCCCTGAAGGAACTGGCCGACTCCTGCTGCTGGCCTGGAACGCGAGAGTGGCTTTTCATGGGGCTTCACCAAACGCGATATACCGTTACCCATCCTCGAGCTGAGAGCCTATCCTGATGACCTCAATCCTAATTTTTAACCAGGAAACCAACAATCGACTAAAGTCAGGATACGATGCCTGACCTACAAATTACGGATTCTGGTCGCAGATCCTCTGTAAAATCCTGGCGATCGGCGCAGGTTGGGTTGGAATTTGATCCAGACAAATCGCCCTCACCTTTGGATGCTTGCGGACATTGGTTTGCAGGGACCACTGGGCCGTTTCTCCCAACAACCGGCGATCGGGGTCTGTCGCCTCGGCTTCGGCCAGGGCTGCCAAAATGCACCGCACATATTTTTCTGCTCCGGTTGCCATAAAAGCGGCCCAGAGCAGATCTAAAACACTGGGGCCAGAAAGCGGAATTTGCTCAATTTCGGGGGGCGATTCGTGCTGCAGGGCAGTAATTAACCCCTGCGTGGCCGGATCAACCCCTGCTGCTAACTGGGCCAGGTAGTGATGGGCGGCGCTGGTGTTGCTGTACCAGAGGGCATAGATGCCTGCCGCTTGTTCGTCGTCGGGTAAGGCCTGCAGGGCCGGGAGCCAGGTGGCCAGCCGATCGGGGTTGGCCCGAAAAATTAAACTCAAAAAGCAAATGATTGGCTCAATCGTCTGCTCGTTCTTGAAGTAACCGGCAGCACTCAGGGCCGCGATCGCCTCGGGGACGCGATCAGGCTGGGGATGCTGGTAGTAAAAACTCATCCACTGTTCAACTTGCTCAGGAGAGAGGGGTTGCATGGGTTACTCGCTGGCCGCCTTGTCAGCCATCCCATCGTAGATCCGCAAAATCTTTTGCACATAGTCCTGGCAGTTGTTGCTGAGCAGGCTATATTCTCCCGGGTTGACTTTCACCTGGGCTACGGCCTGACGCATTTTGGCATCATCCAGACCGGTTCTGACCGGCGAGTAGGAGCCCAAATTTTCGGCTTTGTCTTCCGCCACCCCTTCTTTGCCCATGTGTCCCCAGTTGGGCGGAGCCAGTCCATCTTCAAAGAAGATATGTTCGTGGAACAGGCGCAGGTTGACGATATTGCCACTCTTGCGAACCACCCAGGGTTTGCCGAGAAACTTCAGGGGTTTGAGCTGCCGTCTGCCCGTCCAAGCCCGTTGAATGATGGGTTCAGCCTGGGTCTGAATCTGGGGTTTGGCCTGCAGCCATTCCTGTTCTTCGGCGGTGGAAACTTCCTGCTCCTGGCCTTCTTCAGCCTGGGCCTGCAGGTGTTTGGGCTGTCCCGTCGGTTCCCGATCGACCCGCGGTTGCTGCCCCCGGCTCCCGCCCTGCTGCACCACATGGGTCAGTTCATGGGCGGTCAGGGCATCGGTATCGGGAGCCTTACCGGCTCCAAAGTAGATATCGGAACCGTGGGTAAAGGCCTGGGCATTTAAATCCTGGGTCATCTGGAGGGCGATCGGCCCGGTATGCACCCGTACCTGACTGAAATCCGCTCCAAACCGGGGTTCCATGAAAGCGCGAATATTCTCTGGCAGGGGAGTGCCAGAACCTTTGCTGCCCGCCAGTTGATTTTCTAAATCGGGGCCGGGGGTAGCCTGGGTTTCAGCTTCTGCCGCTGTCTGGGCCTGCGGCCCCAGGGGAGTGACCGTTGTGGCCAGGGCCGGGGTTGGTTGTTCTGCATCTCGCCCCGCTTGCCGCTGGACAGCCTGGGCAGAGTCGGGCATGGCCAGCACCTGGGCGGCGACGCTGTCGGCTTCCTGTTCGTAGCGATCGTTGACCTGACCGATCGCCAGCTTGGCCTGTACCGCCGGTCGGTGGGGCGTATGGCTAAACAGGTCTACCTGGGAAAAGTCGTGACCCGCAGGATAGAATGGCTCAAATTGAGGATCGCCGAAGGGACGCTGCTGGACTTTTGCCGTTAGATATTTGGCTTCTCCTCGCTCCTGGTGCGATAGGCGAGAACGGGTTTTCATAGATGGTTACCAAACGCGATGTGGCAAATGCTACCCAGCATGGCCTGATTCTAGGCGGTTTCTGAGGGATTCGCCAATTGCTGCGATCGGATGAGCCAGGTTTCGTCGTTAAATTTAACATGGTGAAACAGGCTATGGTTATTGTCCTACTTCAGAGAAAAATGTCCCATCACCAGCAGATCTTACGAATTGCCACGACAGGCAAATCCTTCCAGAAAATCACGACAAAAGTGCAGTCTGTAGTAGCTGAGTCTGGCATTCAGACCGGGCTTTGCAACCTGTTTTTGCGCCATACCTCCGCCAGTCTGGTGATTCAAGAAAATGCCGACCCGGATGTGTTAAAAGACCTGGCGAATTTCTTTGCCAAGCTGGTGCCAGAGTGGGAAAACTACATCCATAGTACGGAGGGGCCAGATGATATGCCAGCCCATATTCGGACGGCGCTGACCAGCACTTCAGAGCAAATTCCCATCGCCCAGGGCAGGCTGCTGTTGGGTACCTGGCAGGGCATTTACCTGTGGGAACACCGGCAGCACAACCATACCCGCGAAGTGGTAGTGCACATCATGGGTGAATCCGGTGGCAAGTACTAGCGATCGTAGGAATTGAGCAGGGGGCGAAACTTAATCAGCGATCCTAGAAGGGCCAGCAGGGCATCGAGCCCGCCAACTTTGCGGGTTTGTTTCCACCAGGTCAGGTCTCCGTAGAGCAGATTGACCAAATGACGATTTTGCTCGATCGTCACCTGGGAAAATTCCAGGGCCACCCTCTGCCCTGCCAGATCAACCCGGCGGATTTCGGCCTGCACGGCAAACCCATACTCCGCGAACTCCAGACTGGCGGTCTGGCAGGGAGAAACCGCTCCTACCTGAGTCAAGCGAATTAAGGCCCCGGTATCAGACAGGTTCTCGCTATAGCCCCAGTAAACCCGATTGCCGATGGTCAGACTGCAGATGGTCTGTACAGGGAAGCGATCGCTGGCCCGTCGCACCGGCTGGTCGATCGCCGATAGCACCGCAACGCTCATCAGAACCCCGTTGTAGATCAGCCAGAAGCAGGTGACTTCGGATCCTGGAGGCATGACCAGCCAGGCACCCTGAAAGTAACCAACCAGATAAATCCCTATGATTAACCCGGTCAAGCCCAACAAAATCAGCAGGGGTAAGGTGAGGTGAAAATTGTAAACCTTGGACTCTGCCTTAACTCCCTTACGAGTCACCCGACTGGCCTTTGTAAAGGGATTGCGTAATACAATCCAGATTCGTTTTAAGCCAGGAAAGCAAAAGGCGGTGTCATAGACTTCATTCCAGAAGGTAGAAGTTCGGTAACCAGAAGTCCAACCGCCGGTCACAAAATTTAACAAGATAAATGGCACAAAGTAGTAAACCACTTCCAATGGCGTGGCGATATAAGGTAAAACACCCAGATAGGCGCTGAGCAGAGGGGTTAACAAAAATCCCAGGCGAAAAACCGGTGAGAACGTACATAACAGATGGGAAATCAGATAAAGCTTCTGAACCCAGGTGGCTCGCCGCCAGAAGGGAATCTCATTCTGGCAGTAGTGAATTTGTAAATTGCCCTGTAGCCAGCGCAAGCGCTGGTCGAGGAAATCGGCGTAGGTGCGGGTCGATTCTCCCATACTCAGGGTTTCGTTGAGAAAGACCAGGCGCAGCCCCCGCGATCGCATGAGAAAGGAGGTTTGCAGATCTTCTACGCAGCAGCGAGTATAGTAGCCCCCAATCGCCTCTAAATGCTCTCGCCGAACCACGTAGGAAGTACCACAGCAGATCACACTGTTGGCCACATCCCAGCAGGGTTGAATATAGCCATAAAAGGCTTCCTGGTCGTTGGGGAGCAGATGGGCAACCCCGAGATTGCGGGCGTAATAGTCAGGGTTATAAAAGTCTTGCTTGGTCTGTACCAGGGTGATCTGGGGCCGCTGGAAAAACCCAATGGTGCGGTTGAGAAACCCGCGAAACGGGACAAAATCAGCATCAAAGACGGCAATCAGTTCGCTACTGGTGTGATTTAAAGCATGGTTGAGATTACCGGCCTTGGCATGGGCATTATCGGGTCGGGTAATATAACCGCAGCCTAACTCCTCGGCCAGTTGGCGCATAGAGGGACGGCGGGTGTCATCCAGGATGTAGATCCGTTTGTGGGGGTAGTCCATTGCCTGACAGCCGATCGCCGTGCGCCGCACAATGGCTTCCGACTCGTTGTAGGTGGGAATCAACACATCCACCCAGGGCACATAACGACCGGCCAGCACGTCCTGGGCATAGCGATCGGCCTCGGCTTTGCGTTTCTCGGTACTACCCCAGATCGTACAAACCGTAAACAGGAAAAAAGAAATAAAACAAACTGCTTCATTGATATACAAAAACAAACTTAATGTAGTACTGGCCCAATGGGAAAAATTCAGGGTAGCAATGGTGCGCCACACCAGATAACGAACCGCCAGTCCAAGCAAAATACTTTTGATAATCAAACGGGTCAGATTGTTGGGGGGAATAAACCGCAACAGGGCACAGAGTCCCAGAACGGCAACCAGAGGCAACAGGATCTCAGACTGATTTAACGGCAGTTGTAGATAACCAGGTAAGACGCGATCGATCGCTGGTAATACCTTCTCGCCGGCGAAAAAACCCGGACCGGTACTGCTCCAACTGAGGTAAAACACCGTACTGATAAAAGTTAGCAAACTGCCGATAAACAGAACCCAGACCCAGCGAGAAATCACCTTTTTAGGCGGCTCGGACTTGACCGGTAAGGGGGGTACAACGGTCAATCGAGGGGAGGACGATCGTAAACCCATAGCTGCTACTTCACGTTAAAGGTCACCCGGGCGGTATAGCCGACATAGCAAAACTGTTTCGGGTTGCCCCGATCGGCCTGAGGTTCAAGGTCAACTCTCACCTGGGTAGTGCGAGGTAAATTCTGGTTCAGGGCCACCGCCACATCTTCCCCCGCCGCCAGGCGACCCACCCCCGATCGCACCATACTCACCTGTCCCCGCAGGGTAGCCGCCCCTTCGCCGTAGAGGGTAATTTCTGCCGGAGTGCCAGGAACCAGGGATTGCAGCCCCTTTTCATCTACAAACACATCAACCCAGCGACGGTTACAGTCTAATAACTGCACCAAAGAATCGCCCTGCTCTACATGCTTTCCCGGTTGGGTCGTTAAGCGCCAGGTCACCCCCGAGACTGGGGTAATCACAATCCGCTGGCGTTGCCGTTGCCAGTCGGCGGTGGCCTGACTCAATTCGGCCCGGGCATCTTGAATGCTCTGTTTCAGGGTAGCGATATACTGCTGCTGGTTGGTGATCTGTTGCTGAAGTTCTTGCAGGCGAATCCGCGGATCGTAGTTACTCCGGGTACGGCTCAGGGTTAGACCCAGACTGGCTGCCCGTTGGACCGTTTGAGCGGTTTTAATGCGGGTGGTAAGGCTGGTGACTTCGGCCTGGCGTTGCTGCATTTCTAGAGCGGCTGTATCTAAATTGGCCTGGGGTACGGCTCCCTGCGATCGCAGGGTTGACATCCGCTGATATTGCAATTGGGCCAACTGTAAGCGGGCTCGGGCTCCTTCCAGGTCGGCTCTGGCCTGTCCGATCGCGTCCTGGGCTTCCAGGGTTTCTAACTGAGATTGATTTTGCTGGTCTGCGGCGACCTGCTGCATTAAAGCCAATTGCTGATTTAACTGAACCTGGGCCTGGGCCAGTTGGGCCTGCTGCTGGTTCAACCGGGTTTTTGCTGCCTGCATCGCCGACTTGCTGATCTGGTCATTTTGCAGGGTCAACAGCACGCGATTGCGGGTTGTAGGTGCCCCGGTCGTTGTTTTTAGCGTGGCTACCGTACCAGCCTGGGGGGCTTTGACATCAATCACCGTACCGTTAATCACGGCATCCAGACTGGTGATCGAGGTATAGCGGGTCTGTAAAAGGCGCACCGACCAGGCGACCAGAGCCAGACTGAAGGCGGCCAGAAGCAGATTGGCCAGCAGCGATCGGCGCGGCAAGCTGGCTGGTAGCACCAGGGACGATAGTTTTGGTTCCTGCGGTGGAGCGGGAAGTTTTTGCATAAAAGACAATCCGGTAGATGCAGATATCCAAACCAGAAGGGCAAACAGGCCAGGTCAGGATGGATTTTTCAATCGCTGGAAAATCGGACTGCAATTTCAACCGAATCAGGAAACACGTTGCTCAGAGCGATAACCAGGTAAAACTCAAAATTGCAGTTTGAAACCCTCAAAACCTGGCGCCACTCATGGTCGATCAATACAAATGCTGATGCTGGTAATCTCAAGCCTTTATAGCGAAGTTGTTCACAAAATAACATAAATTTTTGTAAATTCTCGCCCGAGTATTGACTATTTTGCTATTTGATGCATGTATGCCCATTGATAGATGCAGATTGTTAAAACCTGCCTCTATCTGGTGGAGAGCAGGGCTCATGCTGCCTGCTACAGGCTATTGCCAATCAAGATGAAGGGGGCCCAGTAGTAAGGATGGGAGAACCCGGGGGTGGTCGAGCCTCGGCCAGAAGCGATGATTGGGGTTACAGGAATGATGTCCGATCGGCCTGAGCTATCCGTGGCTTTGAGATCACCCCGCAGCAAGTCCAGTTGGGCCTGTCGCAGGGCTTCTGGCTTGGTCAATTTACCCGTCGCCAGATGGTGGTAAAACCGCTGCATCATCAGAGCCGTACTGGCATCGTTCACCAGCCAGAGGGAAGCCAGCACCGATTTGACATTCTGGGTGAGAAAGTAATAACTCAGCCCGGCCACTTCAATTCCTTCCCTGTCCTGCCCACCCTTGGCCGTTTCGCAGGCCGAAAGAACCGCCAGATGAATATTTCCCAGGTCAGCCAGTTTACGAATATCGGGTACTCTCAGGGGCTTACCATCGCCCAGCAGCAAAAAGGACTGTTCCGGGTCTTCTGAGACAAATTTGCCGTGGGTCGCGATATGCAGAATGCGGTAGTCGATCAGGTTGTTGAAGGCCTTGAGGGTAAAGTCCTGGTTTAAGTAGGCACTGCCCTGAAAAATACCCCGGGGGTCGGAGTCTTGACTGCGGACAATGGCATCAATTTCCTTCGGCACGTTGGGCAGGGGGCTAAACCCGGGAACCGGATTGGACAGGCCCAGGCCCAGGACGGAAGTATCCCTCGGGTTGGGGGAGAGTTTATCGCTGGTATCGGTGAGCCCGGCGGTCAGGATGGTTGAGAGGGTAAACCGCTCGGCCAGGTATTGCTTGCCATCAAACAGGGCCGCCAGAGGCATATAGCGGGTCGATCGATCCAGGGAGAACACCAGGGTTTGAATCTGATTGGCATCCAGTTGGGAACGCAGGGGGGCAATCAGCCAGCCATAGAGCTTCTGACTGACCTGCTGGAGTTGGGCCCGATCGCTCCTGGGGTTTTCCAGCAGGGTGCGGAACTGGCTCACTGCTGCGGCTAACTCCTGGCGGGTGACGGCTACTTCTTTGCTGGCAAATACAACCCCAGCCTTGCCCGCCTGCAGGCCATAGACCAGCCAGAGTTTGTCTTCCAGCACCAGGGGATAGATCAGCACCGCCCGGGGATGGGCCTGGACAATCTTAGCTGCGGCCACCGTCAGTTCCTGCTGTTGCAGTTGGGCCGGGTCCTGGTTGTCCTGCTGTCGCATCAGACGGCGCAGCCGTTCGGCCTGCTGGTCAAATTGTTCGGTGGCGGCCTGCCGTTGAGCCCGCAGTTGATCGCGATCGGGGCAGCGGGGAGTCTGGCTTTCGCAGGTTGTGAGGCGCAACCCCAGACTAATCAGGGTATGGAACGGGTCTGTGACAGGGCTTTCCAGGGCATTCAGGGGCAGCGGTGGAGTTCCAGAGGCCAGGGCGTTACGGGCTTCCCGGGTATAGTCGCGTAATTCTTGCAGCTTTAACAGTTCTAAAACCTGCTGGGCTTCCAGTACGCGCCCCTGGGCCAGGAGCAGACTGGCCAGAGTCCGGTAGGTTTCGGCCACCGTCTGGAGGTAAGATTCCTGCAAATCGCGGGAGAGGCTGCGGGTGGTCTGACGAATCTCTTCATTCAGGTTGACCGCCTGCTTGTAGAAGACGATCGCCAGTTCGGGCTGGTCTTTTAAGGCAAATAAACTACCCACTCGACTTAACAGATCTGCTTCTACTACCGGAAAGTTTTTCCGTTCCTGAACCAGGCGCAACCCCTGCTGGAAGTAATCAAAGGCGGTTTCATACTCAGCCAGGGCCAGGTGCGTACTGCCCAGATCGGCCAGGAGGGAGGCTTCAGCAGCACGGGATGGCATGGAAGTCGCCAGCAGGGGTTGGGCCTGTCGGTAGGACGCGAGGGCTGCCTGATATTGCCCTAACCTGTGGTAAGCCTGACCCAGGTTTCGCAGAGAAACCGCCCTGGCTCCGTCTAAGCTGACTGGGGCAACGGATGGATCGGTTGTTGGCAATTGCTCATAGGTTTGCAGGGCTTGCTGGTGAGTAGCGATCGCCTGCTGGTAGTTGCCCAGGTGGTAATGGGCGATGGCGATATTGGCCAGGGTAGCGGCCTGATAAAATTTTTTGTTGGTCTGGTTGACGATGGTGAGGGCCTGTTCGTAGTAAGAAAGGGCGGTCTGGTGCTGGCCCAGGGAACTGTACAGACCCGCCAGACTGTTCATCGCATCGGCTTCTCCCCAGCGGGATTTCTCATCCTGCAGCCAGCGATAGGTGGTGAGGGCTTTTTGCAGCAGGTTAAAAGCCTCAGCATAGTTGCCTGCCGTCTCCCTGTCTTCTGCCTGCCGAATCGCTAAAAAGGCTTTGAACCCCAGATGCTCCCGGACTTCGGCTTCCTGCTTCGGGTCTTTTAGCCTCTGAAAAATACCGATCGCCCGCTGGTAGTAAGCGATCGATCGATCGTAGGAAGTGTCATAGTGCGCCCCGCCCAACCACATCAAAGTACTGCCTTCCCCCCGCCGATCTCTCACGGAGCGATAGAGGGTGAGGGCCTTGTTGAGGGTGTCGATCGCCCGATCGTATTCTCCCTTCTGGTACTGCTTAATCCCCTGCTGCAACCACCAATCGGCCCGGGCTTTCGGGTTGTTAGCAGGTTGGGCAACCGTGACAGCAGGCAGGAGGTAGATTGGCCAGGTTCCTAAACCCAGGCAAACCAGCAGAAGGAGCAACCGCCAACGACGGTTTCCCTTGTTCTTTGCAACTCGCATCGGGGGGTGCATGATCAAATCCTCCCAGGGCCAGGAAAACTCTTGTCGTTAGAGTATCACTTCCGTCTGGGGGCAGGTTATGCAGGCTCTGCTACGGGTTAAACTCTCAAATTTGCCGGGGTGCTGCCCTGCAACCGGGGGCTACTCGGCTTCACCAATCAAGCTAAACGCCGCCCAGTCCCGGGGATTGGGGTGGGTTTTCATCGTCGTTAGCATTGCCTGCCGCAGGGCCTGGGCTTTGTCCATCTGGCGGTTCTGCCAGTTCTGGTAAAACTCCTGCATCAAACCGGCGGTCGGTGCGTCGGGAACGGCCCAGAGGGAAACAATTACACTCGGTACCCCAGCAGAAATGAACGATCGGGAAAGCCCAATCACCCCATCTCCCGTAATCCTGCCTCCTCCGGTGTCACAGGCACTCAAAACGACCAGTTCTGCCTGCAGTTGCAGCTCCAGAATTTCGGCCGCGGTCAGGAGGCCATCGTCGGAGCGGAGGGGTTCGTCGGGTTGCTGGGAGGCCGTGGCCGGGGTAAAGCCTGGTGTGGCCGGGGTCAGGGCCAGGGCGCTACCCAGTCCGCGGGAATCATCCAGCAGCCCATGGGTAGCCAGATGAATGACTCGGGCCTGGGGCATTTGCTGTACAACGGTAGTCTCAGTGCCCTGGCTGCCAATCAGGGGGGTGGTATTAAACAGGGGGGCGATCGCCCTGGCCTCGGCTTCTGCCCCCGGCAGGGGTGTCAGGGGGGTGGCCGACTGGCCCGATTCCAGGCTGACCCGGGGCATGGTAGGGTTCCCGACAATCAGGGCCGTAGTTCCGGCAGACCCCTGGGAGGTTGACCAGTTTGCCCTGGCGAGGCGCTGTTGCCGGGTCAGTTGCAGTACCTGAATGGAGGGGGCGGTGAGAATGGTGTGGTTTTCTATCAGGTACTGACCCCGGGGGTCTTGCAGGGCCGGAAAGGGCACCAGAAACAGCGCCTGTTGGGGAATGAAAATCACCGACTGGCTAGGATCTCTGGGGAGCAGATCGGCGATCGGGGCGATCAGGAGCTGGTGCAGTTGGCGCAGGGTACGGGTCTGCTGTTGCTGCTGGCGTTGCTGGGCTGCGGGGCTGAGGGAAACTATAATATCGCTGCGCTGGTCGCGGCTCCGCACCCCCAGGGTCTGGCGACTGCTGGCCACCAGGTGATTCAGGCTGCTGCCCTGGGGTTGTCCCAGGGGTTTGAGGTCAACGGTTCGGAAACTGACCTTGCCCTCCGGGTCAACCACCCAGATATAGAGCTGAGTTTCTTTCCATTCCTGCTTCTGGCCCGTCTGAAACTGGTCGTAGATGACGGAATACTGCACCAGGGTGGCCCGACGACTCCTGGCCAGTTGCTTAATTTGCTTAATGGTCGGAGCGCTGGTAGGTTGCACCGGCAGACCAGAGCCACTGCTGCTAACTAACCGGGAGGATAGTAATTCGACAAAGGCCCTGGCCCTACCCAGTTCCGAGATCTCCAGGGCCGGCTCGATTTTTTGTTGCCCTACCAGAACCTGTTGCAGGGTGCGATAGACCCGGAGTTGCTGGTCAAAGATTGAGACTCTGGCCGCATCGTTATTGCCGACCCCGGCCCGCAGCCGCTCTAAGACCTGAATGCAGGTTTGCAGGGTTTGTTCGGCGGCCTGCAGCTGACCCGCCTGAAACTGGGTCCAGCCAATGTTATTCAAGGCAATGCCTTCGGCGTAGAGGTCTTTTGTTTCCCGGGCAACCGCCAGACTCTGCCGATGCAGGTCGATCGCCTGAGGGTAGTTTTTCTCGGCTGAGTAAACCAGGGCCAGATTCCCCAGGGCGCTGATTTCTCCCTGGCGGTCTTGAATCTTGCGGACGATCGCCAATCCCTGCTGCAGCGACTCCCGGGCTTTTGTCCGGTTCCCCTGGCCAGCGTAGGCCAGGCCCAGGTCTACTAAGGCAATCCCTTCGAGCTGGGGATCCTGCAGTTGGCGGGCGAACGCTAAGGTTTGCTGGAACACCGAAACCGCCCTGGCATGGTCTTCCTGGGCCAGGTAAGCCAGACCCAGATTACGCAGTTCCTGCCCTTCTCCTCCCTGATTTTTGAGCTGGCGAGCGATGGCTAAACTGCGCTGGTGCAGCTCCACCGCTTTATCGTACTGGCCCATCGCCTGGTACACAGTACCCAACCGACTGAGGGCAAATCCTTCTCCCATGGGGTCGCTGTTTTTCTGGGCGTAGGCTAAGAGCTGGCTCAGATACTCAATCGCCCGATCGTTGTCCCCCAGGGCCTCGTACCCCAACCCCAATTGGACCAGGGCCGCCCCTTCTCCCCGCTGATTCTGGAGGTTGCGGTACAGCTTCAGGGCTGTCTGCCACGACTCAAAGGCGGTTTCAAACTGCCCCGTCTGGTACTGCATCATCCCCTGCTGTAACAGTCGATCGGCCTCCAGATTACGGTCTGGGACGGCCTGAGCCAGACCAGCCAGGGGCGGCAGGGAAATGGCACCGGTTATTAATAGAGCCACCAGGGCCAGGCCGGTAAATTTTTGCGGGAATGGCATGATCCGTTCCTTTCCGGGGAGAAATAGCTACCCGTACTATAGCTCCCTGGCCTGCCAGACCTATGCAGCCCAGACTAAGGTGCCGGACGGGACTGGCCGGGGGTGAGGGGTAACTCCAGGGTAAAGCAGGTTTGTTGCGAACCACTGCTTGCCTCGATCGTCCCACCCAGAGCATCCATCAGCTTTTTCACCAGCATCAAGCCCAGGCCAGTCCCCCCATGTTTCCAGGGATCGTTACTGGGAATCCGGTAAAACTGGTCAAATACATGGGGCAGCTCACTGGCAGGAATCTCGATACCAGTATTGCTTACAGTCACCCGAATATAGCCCTGGGATTGAGCAGGCTGGGGGTTTAAAAAATGGGCTGCGATCGTGATGGTTTCTGTTGGAGGTGTGAATTTATAAGCATTAGTGAGTAATTCATGGAGAACGTGATCGATCATAAATAGATCGGTGACAACCATTGGTAGATCGGGATCAATAGAAAGATGGCAGGTCTGGTGATGGTCTTTAAATTTCTCTTCAAAAATCTCAACAATTTGCTGTATCCAATCTCCCAAATTTAATGGACTGGGAATAAAGGGATGGGTTTTGGCGTTGAGTTGTTGTAATAACAACAAATTATTAATCAAAACAATTTCTCGGTCACATTCTTCTTTGAGAATCTGTAGACAGCGCTCAATTTTAGAGTTAATGGGTTGACCCGACTGCTCCAGATACATGGTAATCAACTGAGTTGCCGTCTTGATGCTGGAGAGGGGGGTACGCAATTCGTGGGAGGTTGTACTTAAAAAATCATCCTTGAGTTGATTCAGTTTTTCTAACTCCTGAATTTGCACCTGAGCTGCCTGATACAGCCGAGATTGCCGCAGGGCGATCGCGCATTGTTTGGCTACCTGCTGCACCAATTGCAGGTCTTGCTGCTCAAACCGGTAGTTACTGGGAGCCAGCAGTTTGAGATCCCCTAACACCCCCTGGTTATCATCCACAATGGGATAACAGAGGATTGACTTTGGTTCGGAGGTTGAGTTGAACAGGGTGGAACAAAATTGCAGGGGTTCTCCCCGTAATAGCGGTTGATAGATCTCGGGATACTGATTCAGGGCCACAACCCTACCTTTCAGGGTGTCACCTGCATCGGTGTATTCGTAGCAGACCGTTGCAGTGTGGTGGTCAAAGTCATAAAGACTGGCATGGCAACTGGTTAAATTTAAGGCCAGATCCAGCTTTTGGACCGCGGTTTGCAGGATGGCAGCTTCACTCAAGGAGCCATGAATCTTATCGGTAATCAGCCTCAAAACCGCTTCGGAACCAAGGGATTTTTGCAACTGAATAGTTCTTTGCCGCACCTGAAACTCTAAGTCAGTATTGAGTTGCTGCACCTGCTGGTACAGTTCGGCCTGTTGAATGGCCACCGCCAGTTGCAACTCCAGCCGTTGCAATAGATTAATTTCCCAGTCCTGCCAGTGATGCTGGCCAGTGCAGTGGTGGACAATCAGCAACCCCCAGAGCTGGGTTGACTGGGCCACGCCTGGGAAGGTAAAGGAAGGGACGATGGGGGAATTACCCTGGGATGCAGGATCACCGTTTAGCTCAGAGTTGGTATGGAGAATCGGAACGGTCAATTGGGACTTGACCTGAAAGACTTCCAGCATTTGGACATGGGCCGGGTCGAGGGAAGAGTTGGCAATGTCTGGAATCGCCTCAAGCTGGCCCTGCTGGTAGGGTTGGATAAAGCGTCGCTGTTCGATGCTGCTATCTCCTACTTCCCAACCGAGCAGGGGCGGATAGTTGGGACAGGACTCTACCAGGACAGAACCGGGCTGAGTCGGGGTAGTGGGACGGTAAATTATCACCCGATCGGCCCCTAGTAGTTGCTGCACCTGAGTTACGGTGGTTTGTAACACGACCTTTAAATTCAGGGAACGACGAATTGCCTGGGCCACCTCTTCCAATAGCTGTTCTTGTTTCAGCTGGGCCTGCAGGGCATCTTCAAACCGCTGGCGATCGGTAATGTCGTGGATGATCGAATAGAGCAGCTCTCTCCCCTGAAAATTTAGCCGACTGGAATGTACTTCCACCTGGCAAATCTCTCCCGAAGCGAGGCGATGGGGAAAGTACCAGCAGTTTTTTTCCCCCGTTCGGGTCTGTTCCATACGGGCCCAGACCTGCCTGGGCGATTGTTGATTGATGTCGGTGATTTTCATCTGTTTCAACTGCTCGATCGGATAGCCATAAAACTCAGCCGCCGCAGGGTTGGCATCCACGATCTCAGCCGTAGTCGGATCAATCAGCAATTTAATCGCAGGGCTGGCTTCAAAGGTCTGACGATAAAATTCCAGCGCTTCCTTCTGAATTTTTTCACTCCGGATCGGTTCGGTAATGTCAGTGATCGAAAAAACGGCCTGGGTGATGGTTCCCGAGGCATCCTTCAGGGGAGAACCATTGATCGACAGGTAGCGCCGTTCTCCTCTAGATTCGATCGCGTGTTGCACATCAAACACGGCTTCCCCCGTCCGCATCACCCGGACGAAAGGTAACTCTGACTCGGGAAAGGGCTGACCGTCAAAGGTCGTAATTTTCCAGGCGGGAGAATTGTACGATCGCTCGGTCACCGAAGATTTATGAATACCCAGCACCGTTTCTGCTGCGTCATTGGCAAAAATAATCTGGCCCCTGGGATCAACTACGGTAATCGCCGCAACACTGGTCTTTAAAATTGCCTCTAACAGATTGGGATCAAGGGGTAGCAACTGATTGGGGGAAGCAGGGGAGGGCACCTGGGGGGGCTTGAAGGATGGAGCCATAGGATCGTCTCCACAGCAAATTCTGCTGATTAAAATCTTTTTTATGTCACCTTAGACAGAGCAGTTAAGGCTTTGAAATGGACAGGAGTCAGGGCCTGGCCCCGTTCGGACTTTCGGTACCTCCATACGTTGGTAAAACAGTCCTGGCTATAAGTTGATCTTGATACCGTTTATCTACGGTTGTCATCAGTTAAACCATGCGGAGGATTATCGTACTCTCAGCTATCCTGCGTAGGATTACGGACTGCTAACCCCTGGCTGACCGGGAAATTCCCTGCTCTGTTCCCGATGAGGCGAGGGTGACAGCTGAAAAAACTCAGTTGCTGTCCTGGTTGTGGCCTGGGCCACAATGCTGACTGGTTGCCCGATCGCCGCTGCAATGGTTTGCAGAACATGGGGCAAAAAAGCCGGTTCATTACGGCCTCCCCGGGGTTTGGGGCGCAGGTTGCGGGGGGTGAGGTAGGGAGCATCGGTTTCCAGCATGAGCCGGTCGAGGGGAATCGATCGCACCAGTTCTTGCAGGTGCAGGCCCCGTCGCTCGTCACAAATCCAGCCGGTAATGCCAATATGCAGATCCAGGTTCAGGTAGTCAGTAAGTTCTTCCCGATTGCCGGTAAAGCAATGCACAACAGCCGCCGGGAGCTGATCCCGATAGGGCCGCAGGATCTCCATAAAACGGGGATGGGCATCCCGCTGGTGCAAAAATACCGGCAGGTTTAACTCACAGGCCAGTTGAAGTTGGGCTGCAAACCACGACTCCTGCTCGGGGCGGGGCGAATAATCCCGATTAAAGTCGAGGCCACATTCTCCGATCGCCACGACTTCCGGGTGGCTGGCCAGTTGGCGTAACTGGTCAAGGGTCTGGGCCTGACAATCTTTGACATCATGGGGATGGACTCCGGCAGTAGAGTACAGAGTGCCGGGATACTGCCGGGCCAACTCAAGAGCGGCCCGACTCTCAGCCACGGTCGTTCCGGTTAAAATCAGAGTAGAAACCCCGGCAGTCAGTGCCCGCTCAATCACCTGGGAGCGATCGCTGTCAAAGGCAGCATGGGTCAGATTCACCCCGATATCGATCAGCGCCATCTCCGTTCCCAAATCATCCCTTCGATTATCAGCCAAAAGTCTGCCGGTTGTGGTCAGAAACGGCCCCGTGAGCCAGCGGCTTTTGGTTTGTCTCCCCCTGTCAACCCCATACTGCTGCCTGATAAAGCTGCTTTTTTACCTTCTACCCCGGAGATCTGAGTAAGATGGAAACTGCTGGTTTATCTCCGCTGTAGTAATACCCAGTTTGACTGCGCCTTCTATGACTTCTGACAATCCCGATGCCCAATCTTCCTCGCCTGCCAGCAACCGGGATGATCGGACTGCCGAATTCGTATCTGAGGCAAACTTTTTTTTCGAGCAATCGCTGGATTTATTATCAGTCCTGGGGCTGGATGGCTACTTCCGGCGGGTTAATCCGGCCTTTACCCGGGTATTGGGCTACTCTGAAGTTGAATTCTTAAATCGCCCGTTTCTCGATTTTGTCCATCCCGAGGACCATGCCAGAACCCTGGCAGAAATGGAGAAATCGATTACAGGATTGCCAACCCTCCATTTTGAAAACCGTTACCGGGCCAGGAATGGGTCTTACCACTGGTTGTCCTGGACGGCATCGCCACTCTTAGAAAAGGGTCTAATCTACTGTGTGGCCCGGGATGTGACGCAGCAAAAGCAGGCAGACCTCGATCGGCAAACCCTGGAAGCAGCTCTGCACCAGGCTAACCAGGCCCTGGAACAGCGGGTGACCGAACGCACCGCTCAGTTAGAGCGGGCGATCGCGGCTCTGCGGGAAAGTGAAGAACGCAACTATCGGGCGATGGAAGTGGCCCAGATGTTTAGTTTTGAATGGGAGCCCGGAACCGATATCGTCAAGCGATCGGCCCATTGTGGCCCGATTCTGGGCTTGACCGGAGCGGAGGCCGTGGAAGACACCGGGGCCAACTTTTTTCAGCGTATCCACCCCCAGGATCGGAACTGTTTTGTAGCTGAATTACAGACCCTGACCCCAGAGAACAGCACTTACAAAATTACCTACCGGGTGGTTCGCCTGGATGGGCAAATTGTGGTTCTGGAAGAAAGTGGACGGGCTTTATTTGATTCCCAGAGGCAACTGATCCGGTTGATTGGCATGACCGCCGATGTGACAAACCGGCAACGCCTGGAAACGCAACTGGCAGACAGTCGAATTGCCCTACAGCGGCAACTGACGGAAATTGAAACCATTTATCAATCGGCCCCGATCGGCTTAAGTTTTTTAGATACCGATCTGAGGTTTGTGCGAATTAACCAGCGATTGGCAGAAATTAACGGATTTTCGATCGACGAGCATATTGGTAAAACGGTGCGAGAATTGCTGCCCCAACTGGCGGATACCGCCGAGCAGCTCCTGCAACAGGTCTTAGACACCGGCACCCCCCTGTTAAACGTCGAGGTGCGGGGTGAGACTCCGGCCCAGCCAGGGGTTCAGCGGATCTGGTTAGAGAACTTTTTACCCCTCAAGGATGGCGATACCTCCGGTGGGCAAAGCCAACGGGTAATTGGTATCAATATCGTTTGTGAGGAGGTGACGGAGCGAATCCGGGTAGAAGAAGCCCTGCGCCAGAGTGAAACTCAGTTTCGCAATATGGCAGACCACGCCCCCGTCATGATCTGGATGACCGATGCCAACGGCTATTGCACCTACCTGAGCCAGAGCTGGTACAACTTCACTGGCCAGACGGAGGCCACGGGCCTGGGGGTTGGTTGGATGGAGGCGGTGCATCCCGAGGATGAGGCCATGGCCAGAGCTACCTTTCTCCAGGCCAACACATGCCACGAGCCATTTCAGTTAGAGTACCGGTTGCGGCGGCAGGATGGAGAATACCGCTGGGCGATCGATGCAGCCAGTCCGTGGTTTGGGGTAGATGGCCACTATCAGGGATATATTGGCTCGGTAATTGATATCACCGATCGCAAACAGGCCGAGGAAGATCTGCGGCAATCGGAGGAACGCTACCGCACTCTGTTTGAAACCATGGAAGATGGGTTTTGTGTGGTGGAAGTACTGCTCGATCAAACCCTCACCCCGATCGACTACCGCTTTTTGGAAGTCAACCCCGCCTTTGAACGGCAAACCGGTTTGCGCCAGGCCGTGGGCAAAACTGCCCTGGAACTTATCCCCGATCTGGAAAAATTTTGGATTGAAACCTACGGGCGGGTGGCCCTGACCGGAGAACCGATTCGGTTTGAAAATGGGTCTGAGGTGATGCAGCGCTGGTACGACGTTTACACCTTTCGGATTGGTCAACCGGAGGAACGCAAGGTCGCCATTTTATTTAAGGAAATTAGCGAGCGCAAGGCGATCGAAGTGCAGCGGGAAAACTTGCTGCTGCAGGAACAAGCGGCCCGGGAAGCAGCCGAGCAGGCCAACCGGATGAAAGATGAATTTTTGGCCGTGTTGTCCCACGAACTGCGGACTCCTTTGAACCCAATTCTGGGCTGGGCCAAACTGCTGCAAGCTCCCCAGCTCAATCCAGAAAAACTCCAGATGGGCCTGACTACGATCGAACGCAATGCCAAACAGCAGGTTCAACTGATTGATGATTTGCTGGATATCTCCCGAATTATTCGGGGTAAGATTGCCCTCAACTTTACGATGGTCAATCTGGTAGAACCGATCGAGGCTGCCCTGGAAACCGTACGTCTGGCTGCAGAGGCCAAAGGCATTCAACTCCAGGTGGTCTTAGAGCCAGCCGTTGGCCAGGTCAGGGGAGATGCCAGTCGATTGCAACAGGTTGTCTGGAATTTGCTATCGAATGCCGTTAAATTTACCCCGTCGGGCGGCCGGGTGACGGTACGCCTGGAGCAGGTTCCGGGGGCTACCCCAATGCCTGCAGCCTACGCCCAGATCAGTGTTAGCGACAACGGTAAGGGGATTCAACCCGATTTCCTGCCCCATGTATTCGAGTTGTTCCGGCAGCAGGACAGTTCTACCACCCGTTCCTTCGGAGGATTGGGCCTGGGTCTGGCGATCGCCCGCCAGGTGGTGGAGGCCCATGGTGGAACGATTACCGTAGCCAGTACCGGAGAAGGCCAGGGAGCCTCTTTTACAGTGCAGTTACCCCTGATTTCTAGCCCCATGGCCAGTCCCTCCGATGCCAGGGAGTTTCATCCCCTCAATTTAGAGAATCTGCGGGTCATGGTGGTAGATGATGATGTCGATTCCCTGGAACTGATCAAAGTGTTGCTAGAGCAGGAAGAGGCCATCGTGCAAGTCGTTTCTTCTGCCCCGGCGGCCCTGCGGTTACTGAGTCAGGCACAATTTGATCTGCTGATCAGCGATATTGGTATGCCAGAAATGGATGGCTACCTGTTTCTGCGGCAGGTGCGGGCCCTGCCGCCGCAGTACAATCGGAACATTCCGGCCATTGCCCTGACCGCCTACGCTGGTGAAACCAACCGCCGTCAGGTGTTGGCCGCCGGATTTCAGGCCCATCTGGCCAAGCCGATCGATCCAAAACATCTATTGACCGAAATTGCCACCCTGGTTACTTCCTGAAACTCAGGCCCAGTACTCCGGCTGGATCAACTCCATCCCGATCGCCAGTAAGTTCGCAAAATTAATCCGGCTGTAGAGCCGCCAGAACCGCAACCATACCCGGGAACAGGGCCGATCGCTGGGCAGGGCCAGGTGCCAGAGAGTCAGGGCCAGGGGCAACCAGGGGTGGGTATGACGCAGGGCCCGCCAGCATAACTTGCAGACCATAGAGCTACCCCTGGAGCGGTTGCAGGTTGAGTTCTGCCCGCCACTGGTCGAGGGGTTTGTCCCAGCCTTCTTCCCACTTTTGGGCAATTAAGGGGCGGGCCGTTTTACCCATTTGCCATCCCCGGGCGATCGCGCTCAGTAAGGGAGCCAGGGCTTCTGGTTGCAGTAAGGTGACACTGATCAGGGCGTTGGCAATCAGCAGGCTGGCCAGGGGGAGCTGAAACTGGGCCAGGTAAAAGGCCTGTAAGCCAATTTCTCCAATTTCACTGACATCAAAGCCGGTAAGAATATGCCAGACATCATGGGTCTTTTGCCAGCGGTATTCGACATACCGGCTATCACTATCAAGGGCCATCACGGGTTCAAAGGGCTGGTACCCCAACCGCTGCATTTGCTGGGCATAGAGATAGCCGAGGGAATCTGGAGGATAGTGCAGTAGCGCCTGCAAATCATGAACTGGCCCCCGGTACCGTTCGGCCAAAAAGGCGGCCATTTCGGGATGGGTTTTCATGGTTGCGATCGCCTGGGTAAAGGCGGGGCTATCGATCAGACTGTGGCTCAATTCATCCACCGGGGCGAGATCGCCGCTGGTATCAAACAGCAGCGTGACAAAGGCTTTCATACCTTTGGCCAGCTGGGCCAAGGATTGTAGAGAAGAGCGGGCAGATACCCAGGGCAGGGGCTGCATCGGAAACGGTAGGGATGCCATGGTTCACCTCGAAGACACGACCAATTAAAATATGAACAAAGCTCATATTCATAAAATACGAACGATGCTCACTTTTTGTCAAGGGGGAGAGAACTGATGGCCGTCGATCGACCCAAGTCCTCTGCTATGCGGCGACAGCCCAAACAGGTGCGGAGCCAGGAGCGGGTGCATCTGATTCTGGATGTGGCCGAGCAGCTTTTTATTGATCAGGGATACGAGCAGACCACCACACGGGCCATTGCCGCCCAGGCCGGGGTGGCCATCGGGTCGCTGTATCAGTTTTTTCCCGACAAGGAGGCGATCGTGCGGGCTCTGGCCCATCGCTACTTTGAGCAGGAATACCGGATGTTTGTGCAGCTTCACGCCGAACTGGCCGAGGCAGAGATTGCGGTCTATGTCGATCGCATGCTGGATGCGTTCAAGCGGTTCGCTGATGACCATCCCGGTTATCGGGCGGTGTTAGGCCAGTTGATTGACCTGGTGACCGTAGCCGATGCCAGTGCGATAAACGAATTTGACCAGTTGATGCTGGTCGGTATGGCCAATTTTATTGCCCAGAGAAATGCGGCCCTGTCGGCCGATCGCTGTGAACTGATAGCGACGACGGTATTCAAAGCGGCCAATGAGTTACTCTGGTTGGCCTTTACCCGCGAACCCCAGGAACGTCACGCTCTGCTGGCCGAAATTAAAACCATGATTACGGCCTACCTGCAAACCTATCAACTCTGATCTGGGTCGCTTGGGGTGGGATGCACTTCCTGTAGCAGGGTGAGGATTTGCTCAAAGGCAAAGTCGTTCAGGTTCTCGCGGAGTAAAGCGGCCAGGCCGGGGTGTTCGGGGGCGATCGTGGCAATCAGGCTGAGCAGGTGCTGGGTATCGAGCTGGATGGTAGCCTGATAAAGTTGGGCCAGCAGGTGGGCCGGGAGGGCCTGCAAGGCGGCGATCGAACTGGCGAGTTCCGAGGGTGTAGAGGCTTTTGGGGTGATTTCGGCCTGATCGGCATAGAGATACTGCACATTCAGATGATTGGCCATGGCTTCCAGCAGGGCTGCTTCCTGGTAAGGTTTGCGGATAAAGCCATTACAGCCGACTCCCAGGGTCTTGGCCCGATCTTCTTCAAAGGCGTTGGCCGTCAGGGCCAGAATCACAGGGGTAGATGGATCGGTGGCGGCGGCCCGAATCTGTCTGGTTGCTTCGTAGCCATCCATTATCGGCATCCGCATATCCATCCAGATTAGTTGAGGTTGCCAGGTGCGCCAGCGGTCGATCGCTTCCTGTCCATTGCTGGCTGTCTGCACCTCAAAACCCAGGGACTGCAGCAGTTGCACCAGTAACTCACGGTTAGTGGCGTTGTCTTCTGCCACCAGCAGTCGGTAGGTCGGTTGACCGGGAGCCAGGCCCAGAACGGGTCGAAATCGAGCCGGAGGAGAAACTGCGGTAGCCTGGGCCAGCTCGACTGGAATGGTAAAACTAAAGACAGCTCCTTCCCCCAGCCTGCTCTGAACGGTTAAGTCTCCCCCCATCAACTGTACAAACTGACGGCTGATCGGCAGGCCTAAACCGGTGCCTTCCTGGGAGATCTGGCGATTGTTAGATTGAATAAAGGGTTCAAATAGGCTGTCTAATTCTTCCGTGGCGATGCCAATTCCACTGTCTTTTACTTCAAAATGTAAATGCAATGAAGTTGTTTTTTTATCTTCATTTAATTGGGATTGTAAAGGATAGATACTTTTTAATTGCGTTCGGTTTTTAATTTGTACGATCACCTGGCCAGAAGATGTGAATTTAATGGCATTGCCGATCAGGTTGATCAATACCTGTCGTAATTTATTGGCATCGGTTGTAATATAGCGGGGCAGATCAGCAGGCCGATCGACCACAAACTGTAAGCCTTTATCGATCGCCCGCAACTTAAACATTTCCTCCAGGTTTTCCAGGAACAGATCGAGGTCGAAACTGCTGGGGCTAAAGCTGATCCGGCCTGCTTCAATTTTTGACATTTCCAGAATGTCATTGATCAGGTTGAGTAAATGTTCTCCGCTCCGATTGATAATCTGAATTTGATTGCGTTTGTCTTCTGCCAGGGTAAGATCTCGAGACATCAACTGGGCAAATCCCAGAATCGCATTCAGGGGAGTGCGTAGTTCATGGCTCATGTTGGCCAGAAAGGTGGTTTTGGCCCGGTTGGCCGCTTCCGCCGTTTCCATGGCCTGTTGTAGCTCCTGGGTGCGCTCACTGACCCGTTGTTCCAGTTCTTGATTGAGTTGTTGCAGAGCTGTTTCGGCTCGTTTGCGATCGCGCAAGTCCATATCAATGCAGTACATCTCCTGCGCCCCATTCAGGCTGGTGAGCATGACATGGGTAGAGTAGACTTCGATTGGTTCGCGATCTTTGTTCCACAGGTGCAATTCTCCACTGGCCAGAGCTGGGCCTTTGCCGGCGATCCAGTCGTCTAATAAGGGCAAAATTTCTGACCACTGATCCTGGGGAATAATCAGGGCCTCGATTGGTTGACCGATCGCCTCGGCCCGACTATACCCATAGAGCTTTTCACTGGCCTGGTTCCAGAAAATGATCCGGCGGTCTTTGTCATAACCCTGAATGGGGTTGGGTGTTGCTTCAAATAAGGTGCGGAAGCGTTCTTCACTTTCTCTCAGGGCCAGTTCTGCCTGCTTGCGATCGTCGATATTTCCTACCACCGCAATAAAATATTCTGGTTTGCCGTCCATGTCGCGCACCAGGGAGACGGAAAGGTTGGCCCAGACGATGGTCTTGTCTTTGCGAATATAGCGCTTTTCCATCACAAAGTTGGAAGCTTCTCCGGCCAGGAGTCGTTGCACCTGGGCTTTATCGGGAGGGATGTCATCGGGATGAGTAATCTCTTCAAAGGAGCGGCCAATCAGCTCTGCTTCAGAAAAGCCAACAATGTTGTAGAACTTGTGATTTGTGCGGACAAATCGCCCTTCTAAGTCCACCAGCACAATCCCAACGGCGGCCTGCTCAAACATGACCCGGAACCGTTCTTCACTTTCCCGCAGGGCCAGTTCTGCCCGTTTGCGATCGGTAATATCTCGCACCCCGGCAATAAATACAGGGTGATTGCCCAGGGTCACCTGGCACAACGACACCTCAACATCAAAGATTGAGCCATCATCAAACCTCCGCTCTTTCCATTCAAAGCGCTGGGTTTCTCCCGCCTGAATCCGCTCTAAGATGGCGGGTAGACGCTCCAGGGGCGCATCCGGAGCCGACAGGTCAATGATGCTGGCCGCCAGCAGTTGTTCCCGGGTGGCACCCCGCAGTTCCAGGGCCCGATCGTTGGCATCCAGAACCGTACCATCCATGGCATGGATCAGGATGGCATCATAGACATTGTTAAAGATGGTGCGTAGATCTCGCTCCGATTGGGCCAGTTCTTCCGTGCGCTGTTGCACCCGCCGTTCTAACTCTTCATTCAGGCGTTGCAGTTCTAATTCGGCCTGTTTGCGTTCGGTGATATCCCGCACAATCATCAGCACTTCCTGCCCCATCAGGGGCACAATCCGCACCTCTTCGTAGCACTGCTGGCCATCCACCTCAATTTGCTGGTCACATACCTGCAACCTGCCGGTATCCAGAACCAACTGAATCTGTTGCAGCCGTTCTTCGACCAGGGAGGGAGGTAAAACATCCCGCATATTTGCTGTTTGAACTGGCTTGTCGGAACGTAACACCCGCAAGTATTGCCCCCCGATCAGTTCTTGATAGTTGCCCTGGCTATCCATCCGAATCAGCAGGTCGGGGATGGCCTGCACAATTGCACTGCGGATCGCTTCACTCTGCTTCAGGGTCAGTTCTGCCTGCTTTTGCAGGGTGATATCCCGCACAATCAGCAAGTATTCGTCCGGGCCGCAGGGCACCAGACGGATCTCTTCATCGGATAAAATCCCATTTTTTAGAACCTGGTGTTCCCAGACCTGCAACTCTCCGGTTTGGCTGGCCTGGCGCATCCGTTGTTGTTGATGCTGCCAGACTTCCGCAGATAAAACTTCCGTCACATTGGCCTGGATTGGCACAAAAGTCATAGCCGATCCGGTACTGGGAGGAATAAAGTCGAGACAGGTACCATCTCCTTTGATTCGCAGGATCAGGTCTGGAATGGCCGCCAGCATTGCCCGCTTGGTTGTCTCACTGGCCCGCAGAGCCTCTTCTACCTGTTTGCGATCGGTAATATCCAGACAGGTGCCAAACAGCTTGACCACCTGACCGGCCGCATTTTTAGCGACTTCTGACCGACCTTCGTGGTAGCGCACCGAGCCATCCGGTAAGAGCGCCCGGTAATCAATGGTGTAAGGGATACCGTAATTAATCGCCCGGGCAACACACTCTAGCAGAGTCGGTCGATCGGCGGGATGAACCTGCTCCAAATAGGCGGCGTAGGTCGGGGGTGGTTGTTCTGGATCCAGCCCAAACATACGATACAGTTCTTCCGACCAGGTGATTTGCTGACTCGGGATATCAAACTCAAAACTGCCAATATGGGCGATCCGCTGAGCCTCTTTGAGGGCTGATTCACTTTGGGCCAGGGCCGCTTCTGCCCATCGTTGCTGGGCCAGTTGGCGTTGTAAGCGGGCCTGGTTGATCTGGCTACGAACAATACAGCGCACCGCACTTGGGCCCAGGTCAGCCTGCACCAGGCAGTCTGCTCCCAGGTCCTGGGCCTGGAGGGCAAACTCCGGGTTTGCTTGCTCGAGCAACAGCAGGACTGGAATCATCTGATGCTGGGGCAATTGCTGCAAAAGTAGCAGACTATCGTGATCGAGTGCCCTGCAATTCCACAAAATCGCGTCCGGGGGGGTCTGCTGGCAAATCTTCAACCCTGCCTGCCCCGTAGGGGCCTCGAGAATCCTGTAGATGGGCTCTGATTGCTCTAAGCAGTGTCGCAGGAAGGCCCTGTCTTCCCTCAACGGAGCTATCAGCAAAACGGTGAAACAGCTTTCTGCCATCATTCCTGATTCTGGTGCTTTAAAACAGGTAACTGGAATAAACCCATCATCCCTGGATTCTCATTAGAATTCCCCAGATCGATCGAAATGGATGGTTGAGGCTCTTCTACAGCGCTCAAACTACGTTAGAAATTAGACTCAGGGTATTTTTAATGATTTTTTATTACTGAGACAATTTTATCTTCCATCATAGGTTGTGACATTATCGTGACAGGCCAGAGCCGGAAAAAGGGAATGGTAGAACCTCTGACGATCGCTTCATCGGCAAGCTATAAAGGCCGGACTCGGCACCTGAAGAAACTGCTGCATCAATTGATCGGCCAGGGGTACGACGGCGGCAGCGTGAATGGTTGCGGCGGCTAATAATTCTTCGATCGTCGTCTCTGTCACCTGGCTATCAAGAATTTCCTGCCGAATGACGCTGGCACAATCGGACAAAACCTGGTGATCGATTTCCAGATGAAACTGCATGGCCCAGACGTTGTCTTGATAGCAAAAGCCTTGATTGGGGTACTTGCTGCTTTCCGCCAGACGGACACAGCCTGCCGGAATATCGAAGGTATCCTGATGGGACTGAAACACACGAAACCGGTCTGGTAAGGTGTGAAACAGGCGATCGCGGCGGGCGGCGGGAGTTAGTTGCACCTCGCACCAACCAATTTCTCGCCCTGCGGCACCCCGATACACTGGGGCTCCTAAAATCTTCGCTAAAATCTGGGATCCCAGACAAATTCCTAACACCGGAATACCGGCGGCGATCGCCGTTTCTAATAACTTAAACTCCTCTCTTAAGAAGGGATAGTCAGCTTCCTGATAGGCACTCACGGCTCCCCCCAAAACGACAATATGGGAATAGTTGGTTACCGCTTCATCGAGGGTTTCTCCCCTAAATGGTTCAAGGTATTTCAGGGGGATTTGCTGCTGCTTGATCGTCTGGTTTTCCAGCATCCCCAAACTGGAACCCTGCTCATGGCGCAGCACTAAAATCTTGCTGGTTCGAGAACTCATTCGTTGCACCAATTCCTAATTTTGTCTGGGAGATAAGACCGACTAAAATCTGGCAAAATTAGCTTGAAGCCGTCTGTCCACAGGTTTCTGTAGCTTACTTAACATATTCTTGAACGGACATATTATAACATCTCGAAAAATTGCTGTTTTCTAAGCAAAAATTCTTCCAGCCTGGCCGAATTTAATTACTATGGTTTCCCTGACCTCTGAGCAAGTTCAACAGTTTCATCGGGATGGCTTTTTGATCGTTGAAAATCTCCTGGATCAGGCCACCGTCGATCGTCTGGTCAGTCGGGTAGACCCGTTATTTTCGGGGGAGTTTGAGACGGGAATCTATCCCGACGAGTGGTACTGGAACCCTCACCTGGGGCTTCCGGGGGCTTCCGGGCAGATGAGTAATGTCTGGAAGAGCGATCGACAATTTGCCCGGGTGGTGCTGTCGGACAGAATTGGGGCGATCGCGGCGGCTCTCACCGGTTGGAGGGGGGCTCGCCTGCTGAGTGATAGCCTCTGGCGAAAACCCTGCGGTGCCAACGAAACCAGCCACCATCAAGATTCTATGTACAGCTTTTACCACACTCCTCAGGAGCTTGTGACCTGCTGGGTGGCTCTCAGTCACGCGGTCAGGGGGGCCAGTACGATCGAGTATGTCCGGGGTTCCCATCGCTGGCCTCGATCGACGGCGGTGGCAGAATTCCATGCCACCCAGCGCGACTACCGGTTTGATATGGAAGAGGCGGGTAAGCAGGCCGGAGTGGCCGAGCCAGAGGTTTTGCAACTGGAGCTACAACCGGGGAGTTGTGCCTTTCACCATGGCAATATGTGGCATGGCTCCGGCAAAAATCAGATGTCCGGTGTCATCCGACGCAGCCTGGTAATGGTCTATATTCCGGCCGAGTCCCGCTTCAAGCCCGCCGGAGCCTACGTGGAGGGGGGCTATCTGCCCGGTCGCTACAAGCGTTTTGGGGATGACACCATGGATGAAAGCTTTTTCCCCATTGTCTGGCAGCAGGATGGCTATCGTACTCCGTTTCTGGCGGACTATTGCCAGGATGGCGCTCGGGTTGGGGTGTAGCAAAAGCCCTGGTTAAAGCAATGGGGAGTCCGATCGAACTCCCCATTGCAGCGATGATTGGCTTGGCTCCCTGGGTTTTAAGCCGTGACCATGGCCCGCTTTCTGGCTTCCTCATCCAGCTTTTGCCGCAGGGTCAGGGTCGCAATGCCGGTTACCGGTAGATTAAAGGCCTTTTGAAAGGCTCTCACGGCCTGCAGGGTGCGGGGGCCGTAAAATTCGTTGACGGGCAACTGGGCATTGACTACCAGATTCAGACTGTGCTGCAGATTGCGGATCACCTTCTGAGCCCGATCCTGGGTGACAGAATCCAGCCTGCTGGTGGTAGGGAGTTTGTACTGATACTGAAATTCTCGAATTGCAGCCTGGGTGTAAGCATCCAGAATATTACCGTTATTGCCATTCAGGCCATCGGGGCCGAGGTGAAACCCCAACCCATCCAGAATCTCTTTAAATTGACTGACTGTATATGCCATAAAAACCTGTCTCCTGCGGTGATAAATAAAGGCAACGGGGAGAACAGACTGGTTACGTCTGATAGAAACACACAAAAATAACAAATCGGCTCAGGGGGCTGAAGAGCCGATTTACCAAATGACTTAGACCATCATTTGATTCGCGCCTTACATTATGTCTACGTTAGGATTGGCGGTACGGTAATCACTTCATCCGTTTGGGTCACCCCACAGCATGAAACCCCTGAATCTGACACATTATCCCTATGCTTCTGGTCGCCGGGTGGTTCTGGGTCGTCGGGGAGCCGTGGCCACCAGCCAACCCCTGGCCACCCTGGCCGGGATGGAAATGTTCTGGCAGGGGGGGAATGCAGTAGATGCGGCGGTGGCGATGGCGATCGCCCTGACGGTAGTAGAACCCACTTCCAATGGAATTGGTGGGGATGGCTTTGCTCTGGTCTGGGACGGCCAATTACATGGCTTAAATGCTTCGGGGAGAAGCCCCCAGGCGATGACCCTCGATCGGTTTGCGGGGCGCGATCGGGTTCCCTACCAGAGCTGGCTGAGCGTCACCGTGCCGGGGGCTGTTTCCGGCTGGCAGGCCCTTTCCCAGCGCTGGGGTAAGTTGCCCTTTGAGCAGTTATTTGTCCCGGCGATCCGTTACGCCAGTTCAGGTTTTCCCGTCTCTCCGGAGACGGCCCTGGTCTGGAAGCGGGCGGAACGGCAGTTTCTCGCCCTGGAACGCCCGGAGTTTCAGCCCTTCAAACAGGTTTTTTTCCCAAACAATCGGGCTCCTGCCGCCGGCGAAATCTGGCGCAGCCCCCTGCATGCCGCCACCTTAGAAGAAATCGCCCGCACAGGAGGTGAGAGTTTTTACCGGGGCGATCTGGCCCGCCGTCTGGTAGAGTTTGCGGCGGCGACGGGGGGCTTGCTAACCCTGGAAGACCTGGTCAATCACCGGGCCGACTGGGTCGCGCCGATCGCCACGACCTACCGGGATGTCACGGTCTGGGAAATTCCCCCCAGTACCCAGGGGATCGCTACTCTGATCGGCCTCAACATCTTGCAGGGCTATGATCTGGCCGCCCATCCCCGGGAATCGGAACTCAGCTACCACTGGCAGATCGAAGCGATGAAGCTGGCCTTTGCCGATACCCACCGCTATGTCGCCGACCCAAACTGGATGGAACTGACGGAGCCAGAGCTTTTAAGTCAGACCTACGCCGCTCAACGGCGGCACCTGATTGGCGATCGGGCCCTTCCCCTGGCGGAACCGGGGGATTTTCGCGGCGGTACGGTGTATCTGGCGGCGGCGGATGGTGACCTGATGGTGTCACTGATTCAGTCAAACTACATGGGCTTTGGCAGTGGCATTCTGGTTCCCGAAACGGGCATTGCCCTGCACAATCGGGCCACGGGTTTTACCCTGGAACCGGGCCATCCCAATCAGCTAGCCCCCGGCAAGCGGCCCTTTCACACGATCATTCCCGGCTTTTTAACTGCCGCCAGAGAGCCCTTAGGCCCGTTTGGCGTGATGGGTGGGCCAATGCAACCCCAGGGCCACCTCCAGGTGGTAGTCAACCTGGTGGACTACGATCTCAATCCCCAGGCCGCCCTGGATGCGCCCCGCTGGCAGTTTGTCCGCGATAATCTGGTTCTCCTGGAACCAACTGTGCCAGAGTCGGTGGCGATCGGTCTGAAACAACGGGGGCACCGGATTCAACCCGGTAATTTCTTTGGTCGGGGCCAGATGATCTTGCGCCAGTCGGGGACGCTGGTGGCGGCCTCGGAACCGAGGGCCGATGGGCTGGCCCTGGCCTGGTAAAGACTGGGAATTAATCAAACCTGCAACTTAATTTGGTTGTAATGAATTTGTGATCCCGGGAAAGACAGGGAAAGACAGGGATAGGGGGTAGGGCAACGGAGAGGGGAAACCCGGGGACAGGGGAAATGACAGGATTAGAACCGATTTTTCTCAAAGCAGCGGAGGGGTTTGCTGGCCTGGTGATCAAAACCGGCTGGGAAATGGCCAATGTCCGTCTGGATGAACCAGTACGGCAACTGATCTTTCGGGCCTCGCGGCAGTACATTGAGAACTACCGCAACCGCCACGGCATCCTGAAGGTGCTGGGAATGCGCCAGCCGATCCCCCTGGAATCGGTCTATACCACGGTGCAATTTCTTGATAATGCGGCGGTCCAGAGTTTTGCCTCGATCGCCGATTTAGAGCAGGCTTATCGCCTGAGTAATCAGCGGGGGCTGCGGTGGCGGCAGGCTGAGAAGCATGGCGGTCTGGAGATCGCGAACCAGACTCCCTACCTGATGGTGTTGGGCGGGCCGGGAACGGGGAAATCCACCTTTCTCCGCAAGATTGGTCTGGAAGCCCTCAAGGGTCGGCAAAAAGTCGGATTTCAGCATCTCTGTCTGCCAGTCTTGCTGGAACTTAAAGAGTTTCGCAGTAGCGAGATTGATATAAAAGCGGCGATCGGCCGGGAATTTGAGATTTGTGGCTTCCCGGAATACCAGCGGTTTACGGAACAGGCCCTGGCCCAGGGACAGTTACTGGTTTTGCTGGATGGCCTGGATGAGGTGCCCGCCGATCGCTTGAATGAGCTGGTCAGCCGGATCCAGAACTTTGTCGATCGCTACAGCAAAAACCGGTTTATTGCTTCCTGTCGGGTGGCCGCTTACCGTTACAACCTGCGGCGCTTTACCGATGTGGCGATCGCGGATTTTAGCGATGAACAGATTCAGAGTTTTATTACCAGCTGGTTTCAGCAGCAGCCGGAGCAGGGCAAAGCCTGCTGGGAGAAACTGGCCAGTCAGGACTATGCCGCTGCCAGGGAGCTGGCCCACACTCCCCTGTTGCTTACCCTGGTCTGTTTGCTCTACCAGCGGGCAGGGCAGTTTCCCACCAATCGGGCCACCCTCTACTACCGGGCTCTCTGGGTGTTACTGGAAGAATGGGCCGGAGAAAAGGGCATCCCCCAGGAATTGCTCTACAAGGGGTTGGACACCCGCCGCAAGGAGCTGATGCTGGCAGAAATTGCCCATGATGCCCTGCAATCAGATCAGTTATTTCTGTCTAAACGGGAGATTGCCCGCCAGATTGAGCGTATCCTGCAGGATATGTTACCGGAGGAACCCTTTATTGATGGAGTTGCTGTCCTGCGATCGATGGAAATTCAGCATGGAATTTTAGTGGAGCAGGCCGATGAGATCTATTCGTTTTCCCATTTAACGATTCAAGAATTTTTGACTGCTCAATATATCGTGGATGATGAAGAGAAGATTGAACAACTGGTGACCGATCGTCTCACAGAAACCCGCTGGCATGAAGTATTTTTGCTTCTGGCGGGCTTGAAGCGGGCCGATAAATTGCTGCTCCGCATCGAACGGCAGCTCCCAACCCTGGTACAACACCCCAGAGTCCTATCCCTGCTGCAATGGGCTGATCAGATAACCACAGGTTCCAGCGGCAACTACCTGCCTGCGGCAAAACGGGCGGCTGTCCTCTACTTTGCGCTTGCCCATAACCACCCATTAATCGAAGCCTCCCCCGGATCCCCCGTTGGTTTGACCCGCACCATTGCTACTGCCCGGGCGATCGCTCTAGAACTGCTGCTGGATGTCACCCGCAGGATTGCCCTTGACCTGGCCCGCAGCCGCACGATCGCCACTGATCTGGCCCGACTGATTACCCACGATGCCGACCTGGCCCGACGTTTAGAGCAGGCCAGAATTTTTCACAAAAATGTAGACTTTAAGCGTTTAATCGCCCATCTGGAAGCCCTGGCTGTGCGGTTGGCTCAACCACAACCGACAAAAACTGAGGTGGAGGAAATGCGGCGGCAGGTGCAAGACCACTGGCAGACCTGCCTGCAATTTCCCCTCAGGTTTCCCCTGGAAAACTCGGAAAGCCTGGAACTGGCCGACTACCTGGAAGCTACCTTTCTCCTGATACAGGCCAAACAGGCGGCGGTACAAGTATCGCAAAAGACCTGGAGCGAAATTGAACAACGGTTGTTAAAGTTGAATGGCTTCTGACGGCTTTGGCTTTATTGTTCGCTCATTCAAGATTATCAATTAAACTCAAATTTTTAATTTTTAAAAGCGTGGGGGAGCGTACCTTTAAAAATTCAGTTGCAGGTTTGATTAAATTCACGATTTTTAGTTAAACCAATCCGGGATGGTACTGGTTTAATCGGTATCTGGTAGAGAAAGAAGCAATTCCTCAAAAAGCCCCCTATGAAACTGACTTTCCCATTCCCGGCTTTAACTCGGATCGTTGGTGTCGCCGCTCTCAGCGTAACCTTACTCTGGAGCGGAACCGCCGAAGCGAAAAACTTTGGCAGCAAACAACTCCTTTTGGGAGCGCCCAGTGGTTCCACCAATCCCAGCGATCGCAATGATTATCTGATGATCAAACGGCAGTATGCCCTGTCTTACAACAATAGTAAGGGTATTGCCAATTGGGTGAGCTGGCAGCTCAATCGCTCCTGGTTGGGTACGGTTTCCCGCTGTAAAAGCTTCAGCCCTGACCCCACCCTGCCCCGGGGGTTTAAGGTGGTGCTACCGACGGATTACACCGGTAGTGGGTTTAGTCGGGGGCACATGACCCGATCAGGGGATCGATCGGTCAATCAGACCGACAACTGTGCCACGTTTTTAATGACCAATATCGTCCCGCAAACGCAAGACAATAACGAAGGCCCCTGGTTAGAGCTGGAAGACCTGTCTAAGGAATTGGCCCAGGCAGGTAGAGAGTTATACATTATTTCCGGGCCTCTGGGAGAAGGGGGCACTGGCCTGCAGGGGGCCAAAACCAGAATTGGTAAAAATCAGGTATCGGTTCCTGCCAGTCTCTGGAAGATTGTGGTTGTGTTACCCAAACCGGGCCTGGGGGTAAAAGGAGTGAACCAGAATACCAGGGTGATTGCCGTGAATATGCCGAATCAGGTGGGGATTAAAAACCGTAGCTATAAAGAGTACCTGACCACTGTGGATGAACTGGAACAGCTAACGGGCTATAACTTTTTGTCGGATGTCCCAGAGGAGATTCAAGCGGTGATTGAAACCAGGAAGGACGGAGATAATTAACCGTTCTGGAAATATTTTCTGAAATGTTCTGGGATAGAGCAACATCCGTCAAAGGAGAGGAAGCGGGGTTACGTCTGGAGCGGGGTTAAGCGATTGTCAAGATTTTTTAACCTGTCTTAACAGCACTGATAAAGCGTGCTTATCTACGCACGCTTGCTGAATTAGAAAGATATTCAGGAGAGTTTTATGACATTCGCAACTGATAACATCACCAGAGATGCCGTAGCCCAATTCCAGAAGTTTGATGTTGATACCCAACTGGCTCTTCTCTGGTATGGCTACCTGGATATTAAAGATCAACTACACCCCGGTACCGGTAAACAAATTGGTGAAGAAACCGCCCGGGCCCTGTTCGATCAAATTCAGGCTCTACCGCAGCAGGAGCAACTCCAGGCTCAACGGGATATCGCCAGTGGCGCTAACTCCCCGATCGCCCACGCCTATACGGCTCTGCCTTCCAGTGGCCGGTTAGACCTGTGGTTGTTGTTGGGTAAGGGGATGGAAGATGGTTCGATTATTCCTTTCCCCTCTAACTATCAGTTGCCAGCGGAAACCAACACTTTCGTGAATAACATCAAGCAACTGGACTTTGAACGGCGAATCAATTTTACCCGTAGTATTGTCCTCGAAATGGGTGCGAAGGCCTAACTGAAGATCGTGAATTAATAAAACCGGCAATTTAATTTTTCCAGGTGCGGCGGATTCGTGCTTGCAAAGTTAAAAATCTGGTTTTAATTAATTTGTGATCCTGAATTTAGATCTCCATTTCAACTGCTTAGAATTTAGATTTGAGTCATTCCATGCTCTTTGCCGTAAGAAGCAGGCTTAGCCTGGTTTCTAGTTGACCAAGTTTGACTAATTGCACCGATACTCCTCAGTTGCTTCACAGCTCTGGGGAGTTTTTTGTATCCTACATTCCCTTGTCAGCAGGTCAGGCAGCTTAAAGCAGCGAGCAAAACATATTACGACTGGTTGTAGAACGCTATACAGAAAGATTTTTTAGGCCAGCGATCGCTTTTGCATCTTCAATCGCTTCAACCATTGGCCCTCTCAGGTCTGGCTTTATTCAAACTTCTGATGCTTCTACTTAACAGTAAGAGTCAGCCTTTTAGCCTGACTTTGTTTAAGTCTGTAGATGGAATGCATTGGCCAGGGCAATCACTACTATCAAATAGTAATTGCTCAATATCTGAGCTGAATTGAGGAAGCTATTTCTCAAAAAATCAGTGTTTTTGATAAGTAATGAGGTCAAGTGTGACTAATTTAAATGACGCATCGCTGATGCCCTGGAGGTTACAGAACTTTAGCGAAGAAATAAAGTCATTTCGGGGTATTTTGATCGCACTGACTATTGTTGGATTGTGGGCTATTAATTTAGCTTTTTTGTTCTCCCTTGATCTGTCTCAAGTTCAGGTAGTTTGGGTAATTCTGGAGATCGCAGTCCAGACCTTTCTCTACACCGGTCTATTCATTACGGCCCATGATGCCATGCATGGCTCCCTGTTTCCCCGGAATCATCAAATTAATCACTTGATGGGTGCAGCGATCGTACTGTTGTATGCCTTCTTTCCCTATCGTAAATTGCTCAAAAATCACTGGGCGCACCATCTCCATCCTGCCAGTGAAGCCGATCCCGATTTCCATAATGGTCGGCATCAAAATATTGTTGCCTGGTATGGCAGTTTTATTACTCGATACTGTAGCTGGCCCCAAATTATCGGGTTGTCTTCCCTATTTCATCTCCTGCGACTGACATCTCTGGTATCAGAAGAAAATTTGATTTTATTCTGGTTGGTTCCTTCCCTTTTGAGTTCTTTGCAGTTGTTTTACTTTGGTATTTTCTTACCCCACCGGGAACCTGCTGGGGGCTATACCAATAGTCACCGGGCCCGGAGTAATTCTCTACCTCCGTTCTGGTCATTTATCACCTGTTACCACTTTGGCTATCACGAAGAGCACCATGAATCTCCTTACATACCCTGGTGGCAACTTCCCACTATTCGGAAGCAACGGATACCAGTTCAGACCCAACTACCCGTTCAATAAGGGTGGCGGCCCGGTTGACTCCTCCAGATTGGGCGATCGCCCGCTGCATCTGCTGGGCCTGCTGCCGATAAGTCTTCTGGGTTAAGACCCGTTGAATCGTTCGCTGCAGGATAGGCACCTGCAAGCGCCTGAGGGAAATCACTTCTCCAGTCTTTGTCCAGCGAATTCGGGCGGCATTTCCTGGTTGCTCAAAGGTGATCGGAATGGCAACCAGGGGAACTCCCTGACTGAGAGAATCGAGCACTGTATTCATACCGCCGTGGGTAATGGTCAGATCGGCCCGGGCCAGCACTTCCAGTTGGGGCGCATAGTCTACTACCAGGGGATTTCCCGCTAAACTTCGGACCGTTGCGGCATCCATGCCGCCGCCGTGGGTGATCACCAGTTGCACATCCAGATCGGCACAGGCCGCTGCGATCGCGTGAAATAAATGGTGTTTGGTGTTTTGCACACTGCCCAGGGAGGCATAGATCAACGGTTGCCCGGTCAACCGCTCAAACGGAAAAGACAGCGATTGGGAACCTCGATCGCGCAGGGGGCCAACGTAGTGAAACTGGGCTGGCAGGTCAGGAATCGGGAAGTCAAAGGCGGCGGGTTGCTGGCTGAGATGGGCCAGTTTGGTGTGAGATGCGTAGATATGGGGATAGGGGGGCAGGTGCCAGCGCTGGCGGTATGCGTTGATCACCTGGAGAATGGGGCGACAACTGCGATCGAGCAGGTAATAAGCCACCTGATTGCGGGCCCTGGCCCACCATTGATGGCTGTAACCCCAGGGGGTAAAGAAGGGGGGCACCTCGGCCCGACGATGAATCGCCTGCCCGGAAGATACACAAATGCAGGGTAGCCCTAGTCCTTCTGCCACCGTTTCACCGACGATTTCTAACTGGTCTACAATCAGGGCTTCAATCCCCAGGGTCGCGATCGCCCCTGGCCCATCCCGACAAATAATTTCTGCCATTTCCCGGCAAAAGTTAACGGAATACTGCAGAGCCTCGATTTCGCTTAACTGAGCCAGTTCCTTGAAGGTTTCTGCCATGGTTCCCGGTTGATAGGTAGCTGTACCGATCGGGGAGAAATTTAATCCTTCCGAGACTACTTTCTCTTCCAGGTCAGGAATTTGCAAAAACGTTACCCGATGGCCCCGGGATTTTAATTCTCGCCCCAGAACCGACAGGGGATTTAAGTGACCCACATAGGGAGGACAAATAATACCAAAATGAGTCATAGAAATTTTTGCCGGATCGGGTAAGTAGCAATTACCATCAATTTGAATTAATGGTGTTTTAGAAGTTATCTGATGTCAAATCTGATAAGAGCAGTTTACTTAAATAAGTAATTAATATTCTGCTTATCTGGATGGGAACTGCTCGATATGGGCCGTTGCTTTAATCGTAATTATTCCAGTTCCTATAGTTGATTCATTAATTGTGAAAGTTGTGCCCCGGTTATTAATATCATGCAAACTCAAGATGTTATTGAGATGGTCGATCGCGGTTTTTACCCATACCTCAGGAGGTTTGTTTTCGCTCAATTGCAACCGGGTTAGTTCGATCGAAGTGCCACCGGGAGCAATTTCGGGAATCGCGGTAAACCCTCCGGTTTCGGGGTTGGTGGCGGTAATCCAGGTAAAATAAACGGCGATCGTGGCTGGCTCCGATGCTTCAACCGAACCGGACTCTAACTGGCACTCTACCTGTTGCAACTGGGCTCCTGCCTGCCCTTCAGAGACAGATAACTCAGTGACCAGGGACGCGGCCAATTGGGCCTGACTGATGGCCAACCGGAGGTCACCGCTAGAAGGATGTAACAACTGAATTTTGCGCCGCATTGCTTGCTTTACATCTACCGCAGCCGCCCCAATATCAAGCTGAAACTCTCCTACCCGCAAGGCCGGTCGAAATAGAAAATTGGTCAGTTGGATCATCAATCCATCAACTTCACCCCGGCCCAGGCGTTGCAGACCGCCTCGAACCCGAACCTGAATGGATTCTGCATCTACCAGTCTAGACAGAACCAGTTCAATCAACTTATTGACGGTTTTTTCACCAAAGCTAGCTTGTTCTGGAGTCACGTTTTTTTGATCAAATCGGCTAATCAATATCAAGTACTCTGCGCTCAGCCTTTGATATATTTTATATAGCGATTTCTGCTGGGATTGTAACTTACCTAAAGATAGGTCATTCTTAGAATCCCTGGTATGGTTTAAATTTAAGGGTATTAAAACAGAAATCAGGTCTGCCGTTTGGCAACCTATCAGAAAATTTGTTGGCTTGGCTTATCTTGCTTCAGCCCGTTAGCTTTGCTCTAAAAGTGGCATCCAATTTCATGGGATGCTTCTGGCCTTAAAAGATTGTCTGTATGAGGTTTTCGGCCTGTTTTTTGATATTGAAAAATCTGTGTATAGGGTTAAATTTCTATGTTTAAAGATTGGTGCCAATGACTACGAAGCAGATTAAACTACAATCAGCATTGAGATAGATATGGTGATTGCTAAAATCTTGTATGTTAGCCCTGGCTATTCTTTCCAGGCGTACTTATAAACCTGAACCTTTAAAGGCTAGTAGCTGCCTCGATTTATCCGATAGAAACTTCTCTGGCAACGTTTTTCGATCGCCTCCGTCCCTGGCAAGGCAAAAGATCAGGTCAAAAAATAAAGGTAAAAAGGTGTAGAGATGTTTGATAATTCTGAGCGTAAAGGTGACCAGACAATTAAACTCACAACCGAGCCTTCGGATGAACTTTTGCGAACCATCTGTGAAGCGGCGGATGTGATTGCCTGTGAATGTCCTGGCTATTTAGTGCGATTGTTGCGTCAGGCTCGAATTTTTCGCAACTACACCAACAGTTGTATCGAAACCTTTCCAGAAGATGAAGCCACCCATCGCTGGCTGAGTGAACAGGCAAAACAGTGGGAAAGTTTGATCTACGCCACCATTTGCGAGTTGTTGGAGCGGGAACAGTTGTTAGAAAGGACTGGAGAAGTCTCCTTAGCCAAATTGCACGATCGGTCCAGGACGATCGCCATGAAGCAACTAAATATGTCCGAGAGCCAGTAACTTGAACCGGCAACCAGATTCTTTGCTTCGGCAAAAAGTAGAGGGATTCTGGCCGATCGCAAGGACAGGTCTGGAACCCGACCGGTTTTTCTGATAAACAGGGTGTAGTCTGGGAATACTCCTGGGAGAACTGCCAATGCCCTTTTTCGACAAGCTAGAAGCCGCGATCGCTGGTAACCAGAGCCTGTTGTTTGTCGGCCTCGACCCCAATCCAGAAATGCTCCCCGAGCCTTATGGGGGGGCTGAAAATTCCAGCATCTCCGGGTTATACGACTGGTTGTGCTGGGTGATTGCGGCAACGGCCAACTCGGTTTGCGCCTATAAACCGACCCTGGGTTTTTATCAGGCCTTGGGGCCAGAGGGGTTAGAGTTGCTGTTCCGGGTTCTGCAACAGATTCCTTCCGATATTCCGGTCATTCTCGATGCCAAGTATAGCGACCTGAATACCAGTACCCTGGTCGCCCATACCGTTTTTGCCGACTGGCAGGTAGATGCTATTACCCTCAACCCTTACGCCGGTCAGGATGCAGTGGCTCCCTTTCTGGTCTATCCCGATAAAGGGGTGTTTATCCTGTGTTGCACTTCCAACCCGGCGGCGATCGCCGTGCAACAGTATGCCGGTGCCGAGGGGCCGCTTTATCTAAAAGTCGTAGAACAGGCCCGCACCTGGGGGACTCCCGAGCAGTTGGGGTTAGAGGTGGGCACCACCGCTCCCGAGGTTCTGGCCAAAATTCGTACGATGGCCCCCGAACGTTTGATCCTGGCCCGCAGTATCTGGCAGGAAAATATCGATCTACAGGCCATCCTGACCGCTGGCTTAGATCAGAATGGGGCCGGTTTGCTGATTCCGGTTCCTCAAGACTGGTTGAGTCAGGCCAATTTAGCCACCTCAGTCAAGACCTTACAAACCGAAATTAACCAGGTTAGAAACCAGATTGAGCAAAACGGCTTTAGTTGTGATCTGTGGCTGTCCGATCGTCCCGCTACTGACCAGCATCCCCATGTAGATTTGATTTTGCAGTTGTATGATGTGGGTTGCATTCTGTTTGGGGAATTTGTTCAGGCTTCCGGGGCTGTCTTTCCCTATTACATCGACCTGCGTAAGATCATTTCTAATCCCCAGTTGTTTCACCAGGTGTTGACGGCCTACGCCGAAATTCTGCAAACCCTCAGCTTCGATCGGATTGCTGGCATTCCCTACGGTTCTTTGCCTACCGCGACGGGGCTGTCGTTGCGCCTCAATTATCCGATGATCTTTCCCCGTAAAGAAGTCAAAGCCCACGGAACCCGGCGAGTGGTTGAAGGCAACTTTCACCCCGGCGAAACCGTGGTTGTGGTAGATGACATCTTAATCAGTGGCAATAGCGCCATGGAAGGAGCCGCCAAGCTCAAATCCGTGGGCCTGGAAGTTCGGGATATTGTGGTTTTCCTGGATCACGAACGGGGTGTCAAAGACCGCTTATTAGAGAACGGCTACCGGGGCCATTCGGTTCTGACAATAACTGAAATTACCAAAACCCTTTACCAGGCCGGACGGATTAATCTGCAACAGTTTGAAGCTCTGTTAGAGGCCTGATCTGGGCACTTCAGGCTTCTCCCTCTTCTTCCTGAATTTCTTCCCGATTGGCGGGACGGGTTAAATGGGCCAGACTGGTCAGGTTCGTAGAGGGTTGACTGACCTGAGTCGCTACGGCGCCGCTGGCCCGATCGACTTTACCTGCCGTTGACAGGGCCTCGGGGCTGGGATGGCAAATTACCGTCAGCAGGCAGGAGCAGCCGGCCAGCAACATCAGATCGAGTTCTTTGGTAGTCAGTTTGAGCTGAGGAGTGGGAATGACGCGCATCATGGGACGTTGCTTCGATCGGCGGTGCTGCATGATTATTTCAGAGGGATTTGCCAGACTGAAAGGAACACTTGAGTATACCTGAATTAAAGATACCCGGATCGGGCAATAAGTTCCCTGCCTGGAAGCCCCATCCTCAGAGTTATGGAGAAACCGGTAGAATTGACCGTCCCAGACTTGTCGATTAATTTCACTTCCGGAGAAAAATCTCCTGCTTCCACCTGCAAGAATCGGGTTGCAGTTGTGTCAGGGATTCAGGGGTTCAGGTAAATTTTTAAAGGTTGTCTATTACACCTGATGCTATCGTTTCCTGAGGTCACGACAGTGGGTCTGAAATATTAGTCATTTGCCTACTGAGTCTGCTTTTTAACTGACAGAAAGTAGCTCTCAGTAACATCAGTACGCTTTAGAGTTTAGTAATAGAAAATACCAGAAAACTCGGCAACTGGTTTGCAACTGGCCTACCTGACAGTCTTTAAAGATTTTCTAAACGTTCCATTTCTCCCGTCACGAATAATCTGTATTCCAGTATTTTTAAGGTTTTCGGAATCTGCTTCAGCTTAAACCCTGTAGCTAAAACTGTCTGTTACTTCCTCCAGTTTAGGGTTCTGAACTGGCTATTTTCTATAATTCTACTTTCACAGCTTTGCAACTTCATTTTTCAAGTCTTTACTTTTCAGTAGGTTCTACGAAATTCCACGAAATATTCCCTCCAAATGGCGGGTATGTTTTGGGTAAAAGTAGATTTCAATGTAGTATAAGTACCAGAAACTCGGTAATCTACGATACCAGGGGTTCCTCGGCTAATTATTTACACCGAAAATTCCTTCAGGAAAGCGGTGTGTTGTTCCCCGTTGCTTTGTCAGTAAATCGTATTTTCCCTCAGTTGCTCTGACAAAGTTCAGCATCTTTTTTATTGTCATCTTCTCTAAGTTCCTATGTGCATCAACCAGACAGTTGGTTTGCCTGTCCTTTGCAAACCGTTCCAGAATTCGTCATCTCACCTGGCTCACTCTACACAACGAATTAATTTTGCCCCAACCCTCGTTCTGGTCGATCCAGGCGTGGCTGACTATGCTCAGCTAATTGCAGGGGTTGCGGCGGGATCTGTTGTGCAAGTACTGGCTGCCACTGGTGATCCAATCCGCCAAATTACCGAGGTTTTGGCAACTTATCACGGGATTAGCCGGTTGCATCTGGTGTCCCATGGAGAAGCCGGTTGCTTGCACTTTGCTGGCGGTCGCCTGACCTGGGATAACCTGAGCCGCTACAGGGCGGCGATCGCATCCTGGTCCCAGGCTCTCACTGACAATTCCGAAATTCTGCTTTACGGCTGTAACGTTGCCAGTAATCAACAGGGGAAGGCCTTTGTGCGCCAACTGGCGGGCCTGACTGGAGCCAGCATTGCTGCTTCCACCAGCCTGACCGGAAATGCCAGCCTGGGCGGCAACTGGAATCTAGAATTTGTCACGGCGGCTCTGCAAACCGTCCTGGCTTTCCGTCCCGAAACGCTGCTGGCCTACGGTCATGTGCTGGCGGGGGAACTGATCCTGTCCGAAACCTTTAGAGGGGCAGATGTAACCAACCCCAACTGGCTGTTTGGCAATGCCGGGGGGGCTGCTCAAAACCCATTTCTCACGGCCCGGCCCTTCGTCTCAGCCTCTTCGGGCGGTTTGCCCGGAAACCCAGGAACCCCCGATGCTGATGGTAGTGGGGCCTTACGCCTGACTAATAACACTACCAGTCAGGCTTCCTTTGTCATTTACAACCAACCCCTGAGTGCCAACAACGGGTTGTCGATTACCTTCGATCTCTTCTCCTATGGTGGAACCGTTCCTGGGGCCGATGGGATCAGTTTCTTTCTGATTGACGGTAGCACCAACCCTTCTACCGCCGGGGCTCCTGGGGGCTCCCTGGGTTACTCGGGGGATGGCTCTACCCCAGGCATTGTCGGGGGCTTCCTGGGGATTGGCTTTGATGAATTTGGTAACTTCTCAAACTCGACCTATGGTGCCGGTGGTATCGCAGGTACTTCCCCTCAAACTGTGGCGATTCGGGGCAGGCAGTCTACGAACTATAACCTGCTGACCAGAACAGCAGTTCCCGGAGGAACCCCCATTGACAACCCGGGGGCAGGGGCTACCCGGGCTAATTCTAAACGCACCGTTGCAATTGACATTACCCCGACGGGATTGGTCACCGTCAGGATGGATCTGAACAACAACAATATTGTTGATCCCGGTGAAACCCTGATTAACAACTTCGATACGGTTGCAGCCGGAAACGGCTCTCTGCCCTCAACCTTCAAGTTTGGCTTCTCAGCCTCTACTGGTGCTTCTACCAATTTCCACGAAATCACCAACTACACCACCAGTACATTTTCGGGAACCTATACCCGCTTAGTTAACTTCGCCACAACGACGGCCAGGGTACCCGAATCAACCCGGTTTGATGTGGTGGCTCAGGTTGATCTGCCGACAACCTCTGACATTACCATTCCGATCCAGATTACGGGTGGAAGCGCCGCCGCCGGAACGGATTTCACGATCGGTACGACAATCACGATCCCGGCCAACCAGAGAACCGGCAGTATTCCCCTGGACGCCCTCAATCGCATCGGGTTGCAGGGAGACCGGCCCCTCATCATCACCATGCAAACGCCCACCAGTGGCAATGCCTCCCTGAGTACCCAAAACATTGTCTTTAACGGGTTGATTGTTGATCGGTGTCCGGCGATCGACATCCACGACTTTAATGGCGATGGGGCTTCAGATATTCTATGGCGCGATCCCGTTTCCGGGCAGGTCAGTATCTGGTTGATGAATGGAACTCAAACGATCGGGGGTGGATTTACCGCCAACCCCGGTTTTACCTGGGAAGTGGGTAGTACCGGTGACTTCAATGGAGATGGTCGCTCCGATATTCTCTGGCGTGACACTGCGACTGGAGAAAATGTGATCTGGCTGATGAACGGTGAACAGATTCAAGGGGGCGGCGCTATTATTAGTACCGGTGCTACCTGGAGAGTTGCCGGTTCCGCTGACTTCAATGGAGATGGCCGCTCCGATATCCTCTGGCGTAACACTGCCAGCGGCGAAAACTCCATCTGGCAGATGAACGGTATTCAGGTTCAGGGGGGCGGGTTCCTGCTGTCCACGGCTCTGAACTGGCAGGTAGGTGGTCTGGGTGACTTTGATGGAGACTGTCGAGCCGATATTCTCTGGCGCAGTCCTAGCACCGGCAGTAATGTCATCTGGTTGATGAACGGTAGCCAAATTCAGGGAGGCGGGGAGACTCTACCAGTATTTGGTGAAAATTGGAGAATCGAAGCAACCGGGGATCTGGATGCTGATGGCAAATTTGACATCGTCTGGCGTAACACTGCTTCAACGGAAGTAGCGGTATGGCAGATGAACAGCACAACCACGGTGGGCGGTGGCACGATCGTACCAGCAGGAGCCGGCCTCAACTGGCAACTGGGTGAATCCGGTGATTACGACAGGGATGGTCGATTTGACCTGCTCTGGCGAGATAAAGGTAACCAGCGGACCACCATCTGGTTGATGAGCAGCAGGGTGATTAAAGCGACCTCTGGGGATGTCAATCCGGTGGCCGGGCCGAACTGGGAGATTGATCTTTAGCCTCGGAGCTGATAGCTTCCAACGATAGGGATGGGTTGGCCGCAGAGTTTTTCCCCAGAATCCTGCAGCTAACCCACTCCTAGCGCGTCAAGACAATCAACAGACTCAAAACCACCAGACCCAGGAGGGTCAACCAGGCAAGATTGCGTTTGAACCAGGATTTTGAAAACATCCCTGCCTGGAGGCTGTTCGGAGGAACCACCCCTGCAGGTTTGCGACTGTCACTATAGAGGGTACATTCCATCGCCGTGGGGCGCTTGGGGTAAGTGCAGGTATTGTCCAGGTGATAGGTGCAGGTGAGGCAGAGGGGGTCGTTTCCCTCGGCTCGATAGAGGGGCATACCGGGGTGCCCGTAAGCTTTTAGTTGCGTCCGACAGTAGGGGCAGGCGATCGCCCGAGACTCTACGGGTTGATGGCAGCGGGGGCATTCTGGCATAAGCACTGGCAATTCAACGGACAACCCAATCGGCAGGTCTTGTTCCGTTATCGCTTATTTACTGTCAACTTGGCAAAGTTGACGATCGGAGGGAGTGACCTTAGGGTTGGTTTTCAGGTAATTGTGCAGCCAGGTACAACTGCGGTTCAGTAAACCGGGCAGACTTACTCCCAGGGCGACTTCCTGCAATTCCTGGACGCTATCCAGACTCCAGAGGATAACGGTGTTATCGGCCCCGGCGGAGGCCAGTCGTTTGCCATCCGGGGAGAAGTTGACCGCTCTCACCCAGTTATCATGTTCCCGCAGGGTGGTGAGCAGGGAACCATCTAATCGCCAGACTTTAATCGTGTTGTCAGAACTACTGGTGGCCAGGGTTTTGCCGTCGGGAGAAAAGCTCACATCCCATACCCAGTCCCCATGGCCAGAAAATTTGCGAACCAGCTCACCGTCCAGGGTCCAGAGCTTGACCGTATCATCGGAACTGGCAGAGGCCAAGTATTCTCCTTTGGGACTGAAGACCACACTATTGACCCAATCATGGTGTCCTTCGATGGTTCTCAGCAGTTTGCCATCGTTCACCTTCCAGAGCTTAATGGTTTCGTCGGCCCCGGCGGAAGCCAGTAACTTACCATCGGGACTGAAAGCTACCCGGTTGACATCAGCCACATGGCCCTCTAAAACCCTGACCAGAGTACCGTTCAATTTCCAAAGTTTAATCGTGCGATCGGCTCCGGCGGAAGCCAGTAACTGACCATCGGGGCTAAAGGCCAACCCCTTCACATTGGAGCGATGCCCCTGCAGGGTGGCCAGTAGTTGGCCATTCCGATTCCAGAGTTTAATGCTGTTGTTATAACCGGCGGTGGCGATCGTCTGACCATTGGGGCTAAAACGGACATCCCGAACACCCTGACTGCGGGTCGGGATGCTCTTGAGCAACTGGCCTTCTCGATTCCAGAGCTTAATCGTGTCATCGGTACTGGCAGTGGCCAGCAGACTGCCATCGGGGTTGAAGCTCATGCCTTTGACACTGGAACGATGGCCCTGTAAGACTTCAATCAGGCTGCCTTCCAGACTACGCAGAACGATGGTGCGATCGACACTGGCCGTTGCCAGGGTTTTACCATCGGGGCTAAAGTCCAGACCTTTGACTCCGGCACTATGGCCCTCAAAGGTTCGCAAAACAGTGCCATCCCGGCTCCAGAGCTTGACGGTCTGGTCGGCACTGGCACTGGCCAGGGTTTTGCCATCGGGGCTAAAAGCTACCGTGTAAACCCAGTTGCTATGGCCGTGTAACACCTTGTAAGGGTTGCCATCCAGGGTCCAGAGACGAACAGTATTATCGGCACTGGCACTGGCCAGAGTCTGTCCGTTGGGGCTAAAGACAATATCGTGAACCCGATCCAGGTGGCCAGCTAACACCTTCAGGGGAGTGCCGACCCGGCTCCAGAGAATCACCGTGCGATCGGAACTGGCCGTCGCCAGGGTTTGACCATCGGGGCTAAAGGCCACCCCATTGACTTCCGATTCATGGCCCCGAAACGGGGCGATTAACTTCCCATCCAGGCCCCAGAGTCGTGCCATGCGGTCAGAACTGGCCGTTGCAATAGTTTTCCCGTCGGGGCTGAACTTGACATCTCGTACCCCTGCCGGATGGCGCAGGGTTCGCAGCAGTTTGCCATCGCTGACCTGCCAGAGATTGACGGTACGATCGGCGCTGGCACTGGCCAATAACCTGCCATCGGGGCTAAAGCTGACCCGACGTACCGAGTCGGCATGGTTCAGAGTTTTTAAGAGTTGTCCATCGGCTCCCCAGATCCGCACGGTACCGTCTGCTCCGGCACTGGCCAGAAGATCTCCCTGGGAACTATAGGCAACCCCATTTACCCGATCGGTATGCCCTTCCAGACGGTTTCGTTCCTGAATCCAGTAAACGGCCTGACGCAGGGCCAGCAGGGTATCGTCACCGACGGAGCCATCTTTGCCCTGGAGCCATTTTTCCTGTTGCAGTTGTTTTCCGGCCCGTACCGCTGCCACCAGGGCATTGAGCTGATCATGGGTTAAAAGACTGGCCTCTGAAAGGGAAGTGAGCGATCGAATCTGGTTTTCTACCGCCAGGTTTCGCTGCTTCTCTGCTTCCTGGCGACGGTTTTCGGCCATGATGGATTGGGTCACGGCCACAAACGCCAGCCCTGCCGTCATCACCAGACCCGCCAGGACAAATCCCAACGTCGCCTTCTGGCGTTTGGTTTCCAGTCGCCCACTGTCCAGAATGTACTGGGTATGCAGAGGGGTGGGGGGAGGGGACTTGGTTGACCCATCGGCCAGCCACTGGCAGGCTTCTTTCAGGTCACTACCCCGCAGGGTCAGACTCCGATCTCGCAGTTTCTTGTCCCACTCCAGGGCCCGCGACAGGAGACGGGTGTGGGTATGGACATAGTCCAGATCGGTGTCGATCGCCTGGTTGAGCTTGGCCAGGGCCGTCTCAAAGTCATCCTGTTCCCGAAAGAAAATCCAGTTTAGTTTGGCCAGTTCGGGGTGAACATCTTTTGCCTCTTTCCAGAGAATTGGTACCAGGCGTTTGTTGTTGGCGATCGCCAGATCAACCTCTACCCCACATTCCTTAGATGCTACGGAATCGGGACTGATGACATAAACGAAGGTGTCCGTAGATTCGATACCGGCTTTAATTTCTGCCCGCCAATCGGCATTGGGCGGAATATCTTCCCAATCTACCCAAACATCCCGTCCCTGCTTTACCAGCACAGCATGCAGTTCCCGCACGAACTCTTTGTCGCGTCGGGAGTAAGAAATAAAAACGTCGGTCATACACCCTTCTTCAGAGCAGTCAGGGAGACTGAAATCGCCAGGAATAAGCAGCAGTGTAGCATTCCCAACTAAAGATGCCTATTAGTTTGCTACGGCCAGATGGAAACCATCTCACCCGACTGTTCCAGAAGAGTTCCCAGGTTAGTTCTGCCCGGCGATTTGCAGCACTCTGACCAGAAAGGCCCATTTATCGGCACTCTCTTCGATTAATTTGGTCGTCGGCTTGCCGGCTCCATGCCCTGCTTTGGTTTCAATCCGAATCAGCACCGGAGCTTCCCCTTGATGGGCTGCCTGCAGTGCCGCCGCAAATTTAAAGCTATGGGCGGGTACCACCCGATCGTCATGGTCTGCCGTGGTGATCAGGGTAGCCGGGTAGGCCGTACCGGATTTCAGGTTGTGCAGGGGAGAGTAGCTGTACAGCACCTGGAACTCTTCCGGGTTTTCTGGGCTGCCGTACTCCGAGGTCCAGGCCCAGCCGATCGTAAATTTGTGAAACCGTAGCATATCCAGCACCCCGACCGCCGGGAGAGCTGCCCCAAACAGTTCGGGCCGCTGGGTCATGCAGGCTCCTACCAGCAGGCCCCCGTTGCTGCCCCCGGAAATCGCCAGTTTGCTGGGGTTTGTATACTGGTTGGCGATCAACCATTCGGCGGCGGCGATAAAATCGTCAAATACATTTTGCTTCTTGAGTTTAGTCCCGGCCTGGTGCCAGTCTTCCCCATATTCCCCGCCCCCCCGCAGGGCCGGTACGGCGTAGATTCCACCCATCTCTAACCAGACCAGCAGACTGACGGAAAAACTGGGGGTGAGGGAGATGCCGAACCCACCGTAGCCGTAGAGGTACGTGGGATTGTTGCCATCCCGTACCAGTCCCTTCTTATGCACGATAAACATCGGCACCTGGGTGCCATCTTTACTGGCATAGAAGACCTGATTGGTTTCGTACTCCGCCGGATTAAAATCCACCTGCGGCTGGCGAAACAACTGGCTTTCTCCGGTCACCATGTTGTAGCGGTAGATCGTGGTCGGAGTGGTGAAACTGGTAAAACTGTAGAAGGTCTCGGTGTCAGTCCGTTTGCCACCAAAGCCACCCACCGAGCCAATTCCTGGCAGACTGACCTGACGCAAAAAGTTGCCATCCAGGTCAAAAATTTTCACCTGATCCTGGGCATCCTTCAGGTAAGAAGCCACAAACTGATGGTTCAGCAGACCCACTCCCTCCAGGGTTTCCGCTGCTTCCGGGATCACCTCCTGCCAGGCCGCCCGATCGGGACGGGTCAGGTCGATCGCAATCACCCGGCCTTTGGGGGCCTCCAGGTTGGTGCGGAGCCAGAAGCGGCTTGCTTCGTTGTCAATGAAGCTAAATTCTGCTTCAAACTCGCCGATCAGCTCGACTACCGCTGCCTCCGGGTCGGTCAAATCTTTATAAAACAACAGGTTGCGCGAATCGGTACCCAACCAGACCGAAATCACCAGATATTTTCCGTCCTCACTCACCCCACCACTGAAGCCCCACTCCTTCTGGTCGGGTCGTTCGTAGATCAGAACATCCTCGGCCTGGGGAGTGCCCAGCTTGTGGTAGTAAAGCTTTTGAAAGTAATTGACATCTTCTAATTTGGTTTTTTCGTTTGGTTCGTCGTATCGAGAATAGAAAAACCCCTGGCCATCGTTGCTCCAGGCGGCTCCCGAAAACTTCACCCACTGGATGTGATCCGTCAAATCCTGTCCCGTTGCCACCTGTCGCACCTTCCACTCCTGCCAGTCGGAACCAGAGGTCGAGAGCCCGTAGGCCAGATACTTGCCATCCTGGCTGATAGACAAACCGGCCAGGGCCACGGTGCCATCCTCTGACAGGGTGTTGGGGTCCAGCAATACCTCCGGCTCATCCTCCAGGGTTTTCAGGGTATACAGCACACTCTGGTTTTGCAGACCATCATTCTTGAAATAAAAGTAGCGATCGCCCTCCTGAAACGGAATCCCATACTTCTCAAAGTTCCAGAGTTGGGTCAGCCGCTGTTGCAGCCGATCACGAACCGAAATTTTGCCTAAGAAGTCAAAGGTAAGCTGGTTCTGTGCTTCCACCCAGGCCTGGGTTTCGGGTGCATCCGGATCCTCTAGCCAGCGGTAGGGATCGGCAACCTGAGTCCCGTGATAGTCATCCACCTGATCGAGGGTTTGACTTACGGGGTAGATAAAAGGCTGGGTGTCAGTCATGAAATTAGGCCAATGGGCAACAAGTCCATCCTGCCAGATCACCTCTAAAACGGCACCCTCCCGCCTAAGAATTTTGGCCTGGAAATTTTAGCCCGAGAACTTTCGCCTAAGAATCTTACAGAGCGCATCGATTTAGCAGATAACGCGGTATATTCAAGCCGGAAGGACTGTTACTGGTATAACTGCGATCGCCGGACTGCACCCCTGAGGAAGCTGGAAATGAAGTCATCTTCGCCGAGAAAAATCCTGGTCGTTTTAAATGGCAAAGGTGGCGTTGGCAAAACCACAACCGCCGTGAATCTGGCCGCCACCCTGGCCGAGAAAAATCGCGTCTTACTGGTTGATTCTGACCCCCAGGGGTCTGCTACCTGGTGGGTCGAGCGGAGTGAAAAAGCCATGGGGTTTGACCTGGCCAGGGAGACAGACCCGGCCCTGTTAGAAGACCTGCGCCACCTGGGGGACTATGAGGTGGTAGTGGTAGATACTCCACCGGCCCTCGGTTCTATGGCCTTAGAAGCGGTGATTCCGGTGGCTGACTATGTGGTGCTGCCCACCCCCCCAGCGCCCATGGATCTGGCGGTGCTGATCGAAACTGTGCGGGAGGCTGTGATTCCCCGGGGGGTGGCCCATCGGGTGCTGCTAACCCGGGTCGATCCGCGCAGTCTAAATGAGGCTCTAGAAGCCCAGAATACTCTGATGGAATTGGGGATTCCGGCCTGTCACGCCTTTGTGCGGGCCTACAAGGCCCATGAACGGGCTGCTCTGGACGGCATGGCGATTACCCAGTGGCGGGGTAAAAACGCTCGCGAAGCGGAAGCTGACTATCGCCGGGTGGTGGATGAAATCAAGCGAGACTGGAAACATCAGAATTAGCAGCAAGATTAAATAATTACCCACAGTCGATCAACTTGGGGTAGAGAGTGGCAGATTAGAGTTAGAGGGATAGGGAGAACGGTTATGGCAAGAAAACGATTATCAGATTTACTCCGGGAAGAAGCCAAAAAGGACGAACCGGAAAAAGACTCGTCTGAGACGGCGATCGAGGCGGAGGTAATTGAGACAACAAAAGCACCGGCGGCAGAAAACCCGATCGCCACTCCCGCATCTCCTGCCATGGAAGCAGCCCAGGAGATTGCTGTCGCCGACCAAAAACTTCAGGTAGCCCTGGCCGAGGCTGAAAAACGAGAAGCCTCTTTACAACAGCAGGTGACCGATCTGACGGCTCAGCTAGATCAGCAAACCAGCCTGATTACCAGCTTGAAAGCTGACCTGGAAAAGGCCAGAGCTGCCACCGTCGAACTGGAAAAGGCCAAGCATACTGCCCTTCAGCTGGCGGAAGAAAACACCCAACTCCAGCAGGAAGTCAAGGCGCTGAAGCAGCCAACCAGCACTAAACCGGCCCTCAGCCGTAAAGCTTCCGAACCAGTCGCTCCCCCCGCCCCGGCTCCCAACCCTGGCGAGGCAGCCCATCAGGCCGCGATGCGAAAGCAACAAGAGCGCTCCCTGGCTCACCCCATGTTTCCCGCCGGATCTTCTCCCGGCCAGTTGTCCAATCAGGATCTGGGTTGGGTCGATTGATGAGTCAGCTTCCTCAAACCCTGGCCGTAGACATTGGCGGCAGTGGCATTAAAGTCATGGTGCTCGATGCCCAGGGCACCCCTCTCTCCGATCGCGATCGCCAGGAAACTCCTCAACCGGCTCTGCCGGAGGCGGTGGTGACCGTCATTCTGGAGCTGGCCCAGGGTAAAACCTTCGATCGGGTTTCCGTTGGATTTCCTGGAGTAGTCAAGGGCGGAGTCACCCTGACCGCCGCCAATCTCACCCCAGAGTGGGTTGGTTTTGATCTGGGTAAAACTCTCAGCGATCGCCTGGGCAAACCGACGCGGGTGATCAACGATGCCGATATGCAAGGGCTGGGGGCGATTTCTGGCCAGGGAGTAGAGCTGGTGGTAACCCTCGGTACCGGGTTTGGTTCTGCCCTGTTTTTGCAGGGCCAGCTGGTGCCTAACCTGGAACTGGGACACCATGAGTTCCGTAAGGGAGAAACCTATGAGCAACAGTTGGGCCGGGCCGCCCTCGATACTGTCGGCAAAAAAAAGTGGAACGAGCGCCTGGGGAAAGCGATCGCTTCCCTGGAGCATCTGTTCAACTACGACAACCTCTACATTGGTGGGGGTAACGCCAAAAAGGTAGAACTGGAACTCCCACCCAGGGTTCAACTCGTTCCCAACATCTCTGGCCTCCTGGGAGGAATTGCCCTCTGGCGGGAGTAGTCGTGTAACGGATAGTTTCCTGAAGTTTGTGAATTTAATAAAACCCGGAACTTCATTTTTGCAAGCGCGACTCCGCCGCGCTTGCAAAAATGAAAAATTTGGTTTTGGTTAATTTCTGTTCCCAACCGGGTCAACTATCCAATTCTTGCCGCCGTCCCTGCATTCTTTCCAGAGCGGCGGCTACCGCCTGTTCCTGGTCTCGCCGGGTCAACCACTGGTGGTAGGTACGGGTATGAACGGTGACAGAATGGCCCATCATTTTAGCCGCGACGGTGTCTGGTAGGCCAAAGTGAATGGTGCGTACCGCCCAGGCGTGGCGCAGGTCGTAGGGAGAGAAAGGCACCCCATAGCGACGAAACTGGGAGGTCACCCGCTGCCCGATCGCCCGCAGGTTGGTCTGGGTCAGATCGGTCTGAACTGGAGGCAAATTTACCTGGCGCAGGTCAAATCGTTCGATCCATTCCGGGTAAAAGGGCCAGACTTCGTGGCTACCGGTTTTGGTCGTGTCCAGTACCCGAATGCTGGGGCCTCGATCGCCTGCCAGATCGCTGTAGTCACAGAAAAAGACCTCATGGTTGCGGAGCCCGTAGGCAGCCATAATGCCATAGACAAAGCGCCAGGCCGGATTGGGTATCTTTTCCCAGGTGGCCAGGATCAGCTCGTCCGACGGTAACTCCCGGGCCTGGGTACTGCTACCGCCGTAGTTGCCCCAAAACTCTTTCAGGTCAACGGGCAGTTCCAGACTGAGAAATTTGGCGAAAGCTCCCAGGGCAGTACAGCAGATCTGCCGACTGCGAGAGTTGGCCGCCGTCGATCGAACAGTAGCGTAGATTACTTCAATCAGGCTAAACTGAGGGTTGGCCCCCGCGATCGTTGCTAATTTTCGTAAGTAAGGCGCATAGGCTCCATCCCAGGTATTTTTGGCTGAGGCTGGATTGCTCAGACGTACCGGTTCTGACAGAAAGTAGCGTTCAAAGGCCTGGATCTGCTGGCCCAGATTAATCTGATCTAGCCGTCCAAATCCCTGGCCGTAAATATATTTACGCCAATCAAAGCTGTTTTGAATCAGCTCGGCTGCAATCACCTTGACTTCCTGTTCTGCTTGCTTTAACCCGGCAACGGTGGCAGGCAAACCAAGATGCAGCCTTTGTTGATGGGGTTTGAGCCGTGGACTACCGGGACGGGGGGGTAAAACACCCCGAAGACTTAACTTTTGACCTCGTCGCTCAATCTGAAATCCTAACCGGGCTGCCTTGAGGCGTTGATTGGTTTGAAGAATCCGGGCATCAAGGGCAGAAAATTCTGGGGAAGATGCTTCTGTCACAACAGGGGAGAGGGCAGAGATTGGACTCAGGCAAGAGGCTAAATTTTGGCCAATCATAGCATAGTATGTTTGAACCAGAGTCACCTGCCCGACAGGTTAAAATTTTCGACAAATATCAGACCCTTAAATATTTGACTTTCAAATAAAAACAAAGCATAGGCAATCGCAATTGCCTCCTCCATAAACATTAATCACTAACCAGTGGCGTAATCGGTAAAACCTCGTAAATTAGATTCATAAGTCTTGAGTAAACGATACGCATTTCTACAAATTGTTACCTATCCATCAGGCTCTACCGATTTGGTGCGAATAAACAGCAAGTTTTAGGTTTCGAGAGAAATAGATGCCGCCACTGACAAACGTTACAGACAGCCAACCCCTTCTTAAGCAGATCCAGGTAGATCGGTTTTTGCAACTATCTCGTGATTTGCTCTGTGTGTTTAGTCCTGGGGGGCAGTTTGAGTGGCTAAACCCCCAATGGGAGAGTGTTCTGGGGATCAAACTTGAAGATGTAGTGGGTAAATCCTGGATAGAGTTGAGTCACCCAGAAGACAAGGCATTCGTTGATACATCTCTGAAATCTTTACTTCAAGGCTCCAAGGGGCAAACTCTACCGGAGGCCATCAGTTTCAAAAGTCGGTTGGTCTGTCAGGATGGAACTTACCGATGCTTTCTATGGCAGGTTTCCTGGGTTGATCCAAACCAGATTTATGCCGTTCTGCGGGAGGTGACCGAGGTAGCCAGGCCTTTTCAGCAGGCCCTGATGGAAACCGAGGAACTCTTCCATTACCTGGTCGAAAATATCAGGGACTATGCCATTTACATGCTCGACCAGGAGGGCTGCATTGTTAGCTGGAACCAGGGTGCCGAACGAATTAATGGTTATCGGGAAGCCGAAATTTTAGGCCAACCCGTCTCGATTCTCTACCTGCCGGAAGATGTGGCTGTCGGAAAACCCCAGGAAGAAATGGCCCGGGCGATCGCTGAAGGCCGGTTTGAGGATGAAAGCTGGCGGGTGCGGCGGGATGGTTCCCAGTTCTGGGTGCATGCCGTTCTCACGGCCCTGAAGGATGAGCAGGGGCAGTTGCGGGGGTTTGCCAAGGTAGTTCGCGATGTAACCGAATGTCGCATGGCCGAAGAGGCGCTGCAACAGGCTTACAACGACCTGGAACGGCGGGTGGAAGAACGCACCGAAGAACTCTGGCGCAAAAATGAACAACTCGAACAGGCCCATGAGCACCTGCAACAGTTGAACACGGAACTGGTAGAACAGGCCCAGGATTTAAGTCAGACCATGCAGTACCTGAAACAAACCCAGGTGCAATTGATTCAGTCCGAAAAGATGTCAAGCCTGGGCCAACTGGTTGCCGGAGTTGCCCATGAAATCAATAATCCCGTCAACTTTATTTTCGGGAACCTCAACTACGCCACTCAGTACATTGAAGACCTGCTACGGTTGCTGCTGGTCTATCAGCAGGAATATCCCCAACCCACCCCCACGATCGAAGCCGTCGCCGACGCGATCGACCTGGAGTTTGTTGCCCAGGATTTACCCAAGCTGTTGAGTTCCATGAAACTGGGGGCCGATCGCATCCGCCAGATTGTGCTGTCTTTGCGTAACTTTTCCCGCCTGGATGAATCCGAGAAAAAACCTGTGGATATCCACGAAGGGATTGAAAGTACGTTACTGATTTTGCAAAACCGGTTGAAGGCAAAGCCCTCCCTGCCGGCCATCGCTGTGATTAAAGACTACGGAGACATTCCCCTGGTAGAGTGCTATCCCGGGCCCCTCAACCAGGTGTTTATGAACATTCTCAGCAACGCGATCGACGCGGTCGAAGAGCGGGTTGCCGCCAATCACCACCGGCCCCATGTCACCCTGCCAGAACCGACGATTCACATCTTTACTGAAGTGCTGAATCAGCAGACCGTTGCCATTCATATTGCTGACAATGGTCTGGGTATCACGGAACGGGTAAAACAACGTCTGTTTGACCCCTTCTTTACCACCAAGCCGATCGGTAAGGGGACAGGATTGGGCTTATCCATCAGCTATCAGATCGTGGTCGAAAAGCATGGAGGCCAGTTGAGGTGCCTCTCTGCTCCGGGGCAGGGCACCGAATTTATTATCGAGATTCCCCTGAATCAGGACAATCCGACCGCCAGTCAAAAGGCTCTGCGAGAACTTCTCTCCACCAACCCCTCGATGTTCACCTGAGATGTTCACCCGATTAGACAGAAGGGACTGCACCGCCCCAGGAATCAAGCCCTATATCTCAAAGAGTCCCTGCCAGAATTGCGCCCAATCTGATTTAAGATACTTAATACTGAGAATGCGGTTGCAGGGTGGTTTACCTCCTCTGTTCCGGGTTGTCAGCCATCCTTTAATCAGAAATCAGTTAATTACAAGCGATCGCAAGGGAGATGCAAAGGTAATGTCTGGTGAAATTTTTAACGCAGCAATTCTGGCCTTCACGCTGATTCCGGTTGGCTTAGGTCTGGGCTTCCTGTTACTCAAACTACAGGGCGGCGAAGAGTAAGTTCTGGCAGCGTAGCAGGGTAATTTTGTTGCTGGGATTTATTTAAAAATGACTGCCGATCGTAGGGACGTTCTATAGAGCGTCCCTACCTTTTTAAAGGGGGCGATCGCTGGTAACTCACCCCGTTTCTTTTTAATCTGTTTGGAGCAGATGAGAATAATGTATAGTTTTGTTATGCCCTTTCTCAGTAAAGGGTACGCTTGTAGAACTTAAGATTTAGCCTTAATCCCTCATGAATTTATTGATTGTCGGTGCCACGGGCACTTTAGGTAGACAGGTAACCCGTCGTGCTTTAGATGAGGGACATCAGGTTCGATGTCTGGTACGCAGCTTCAAAAAGGCTGCCTTCTTAAAGGAGTGGGGAGCTGAACTGGTTCAGGGAGATCTCTGTGATCCGGCCAGCCTGGAACCGGCCCTGGCGGGGATAACCGCTGTGATTGATGCCGCTACGGCCCGGGCGACGGATTCTTTAGGGGTGAAGCAGGTCGATTGGCAGGGTAAGGTCAATCTAATTCAGGCGGCCAAAGCGGCCAGGGTAGAGCGCTTCATCTTTTTCTCCATTCTGGATGCTGAGAAGTACCCCGACGTCCCCCTGATGGAAATTAAACACTGCACTGAGAAATTTCTGGCAGAGTCGGGGCTGAACTATACGATTTTGCGGCCCTGCGGCTTTCTTCAGGGCTTGATTGGCCAGTATGCCATCCCCATCCTGGAAGGGCAGGCCGTCTGGGTAATGGGCGATACCTCCCCCACGGCTTACATGGATACCCAGGACATTGCTAAGTTTGCCATTCGGGCTCTGACAGTGCCGGCGACTGAAAAGCAAACCTTTCCGGTAGTCGGGCCGCGAGCCTGGGGTGCTTACGAAATCATTCGCTTGTGTGAACGGCAGTCTGGCAAAGAAGCCAAGGTCAGCCGTATGCCGATCGAACTGCTGCGGTTTGTCCGTCGTCTGACCCGATTTTTCCAGTGGAGCTGGAATGTCTCCGATCGGCTGGCCTTTGCCGAAGTAGTAGCCAACGGTAAGCCCCTGGTGGCTTCCATGGACGAGGTCTATACCGTATTTGGCCTGGATCCTAAGGAAACCACAACCCTGGAATCTTACATGCAAGAGTATTTCGGGCGGATTCTCAAAAAGTTGAAAGAACTGGACTACGAAAAATCTAAAACGAAACAAAAGAAATCTGACAAAAAACGGGCCTATCCCCGGTTTTAATAGATTACAGCCAGCCAACTTTCACCCCGGGTCAAAGTTTGGCAAACTGGTTGTATTAATGTTAACCAGACTCTTTCGGGCAGAATTGCCACCAACTGCCCCTGAAATGGTATAGTCCCTACTACCTGATCACCTGTCCTTCCGCTAAATTTTTCGCTGTGCCCAAAGCAGGCATTATCTATAACGATGTTAAACCCGTAGCTTGTCGCATCGCTGAAGAGCTGAAAGACAAGCTGACTGGTCTTGGTTGGGATGTTTACCTGGCAACCGGTGTGGGTGGTATTCTGGGTTACTCCAGCCCCGATCGCCCCGTTTGTCATACCCCGATCGACCGACTCAATCCTCCCGGTTTTGATGCTGATATGTCCTTTGCCATTGTTCTTGGAGGCGATGGTACAGTTCTCTCAGCCTTTCGCCAGGTGGCTCCTTACGATATTCCCCTCTTGACTGTTAATACAGGTCACATGGGGTTTTTGACGGAAGCCTACCTGAACCAGTTGCCCCAGGCGATCGATGCCCTGCTGGCGCAAGATTACCAGGTAGAAGAACGTTCCATGCTCTCGGTTCAGGTCATCCGGGATCAGGTTCTACTCTGGGAAGCCCTCTGCCTGAATGAAATGGTGATCCATCGGGAACCTCTGACCAGCATGTGTCACTTTGAGGTGCAGATCGGCCACCATGCTCCGGTAGACATTGCCGCCGATGGGTTGATTGTCTCTACTCCGACCGGGTCTACGGCCTATTCTCTATCGGCGGGTGGCCCCGTTATTACCCCGGGCATCCCGGTCATGCAACTGGTTCCCATCTGTCCCCATTCCCTGGCCTCCCGGGCCCTGGTGTTTGCCAATACAGAAGCCGTGACCATTTTCCCGGCCAACCCCAGCCAGCTTGTTATGGTCGTAGATGGGAATGGCGGCTGTTACGTTCTGCCTGAGGATCAGGTGCGAGTGCAGCGATCGCCCTATATTGCCCGATTTATTCGTCTGCGTCCCCCCGAGTTTTTCCATATTCTGCGAGAGAAACTGGGGTGGGGGTTACCTCATATTGCTAAACCTACTTCCGTGGAACTGCCTTAAAAGCGTGAATTTGATAAAACCCGAACTTAATTTTTGAAAACCCGGCGCTGTCAGACTTTCAAAAACTAAAAATTTGGTTTTAATGAATTTGTACTCCTGGGCAGAACCCAAGCTCCTGAGCAGAGCCCAATTTACCCATTGCAGCGAAATTGCTTTGAACATGCTAAAACAGATGGGAAGCGATCGCTGTTTTTTACCTCATGCCTATGAACGCGACGATTGCTGAACCAACTCCCTGCGTTTTATTGATTGAAACCGATGATGCCCTGGCCAATCATGTCAGTTTAGACCTGAAAGAGTCCGGGTACGAGACGGTGGTGGTAACGGATGCCAGTAGTGGTCTGCGGCAGGCCATGGAGTTACAGCCAGCGCTGATCGTGGTCGATCGCATGTTGGGGGGAGAATCGGGCATCTGGTTTTGTAACCGGCTTCGTACCCTGGGGCAACGGGTTCCCGTTTTGATGCTGATGGCCCGAGACACCGTCGAGGATCGGGTGGCCTGCCTGGAAGCCGGAGCGGACGACTACTTTCTCAAGCCTTACCGCAGTGACGATTTTCTGCGCCTGGTGAAGCTATATTTACAGCCCGATACTCCGACCTCAGAAAAGCTTCGATTTGGCGATCTGGTGCTAGATCTGGCCACTCGCCGGGCTCTCCGCAACGGTCGGGCGATCGACCTCACCATGAAAGAGTTTGACTTGCTCAGATACCTGATGGAACATCCCCGGGAAGTCCTGACACGGGAGCAAATTCTGGAAAATGTTTGGGGTTACGATTTTGTTGGTGAGTCAAATGTAATCGAGGTCTATATTCGCTACCTCCGCCTCAAGATTGAAGATGAAGGAGAAAAACGGTTGATTCAGACTGTGCGCGGTGTGGGTTATGTCCTGCGAGAAGCCTGATAGGCCTACAGGGAAAGCAGGGAACCTTCCTGCAGGGTTTCAGTCCTATAGCCAGAACAGTCATAAAAAATCTTGGGTGGATGCGAGTCATGAAGCGGCCAGCTTACGGGTACAGTTATCCCATCTTCCTGGGAGTGGTGATAGCAGGAATTTTGCTGATCAGCTGCTCTGGGCCGGTTCCAGCGGCATCCCCAGACAAACCTCCCGTTGCTTCGCCAACCCAATCAACAGAACAGTTCTTGGGGCAGATGTTACCCATTTCAGCCCAGGTACAGGTTGCCAACCAGGTGATTCAGCTAGAAGTTGCTCAAACGCCAGAGCAACAGGCCATGGGTTTGATGTATCGGAAAGAACTGGCGGCTAACCGGGGTATGCTATTTCCCTTTAACCCGGCCCGGCCCGTGGGGTTCTGGATGAAAAACTGTTTGATCAGCCTGGATATGGTGTTTTTGAGGAACGGTAAAATCGTCGGCATCTCCAACCAGGCTCCTCCCTGTGTGACCGAACCCTGCCCTATCTATAGCCCCGGTCAATCCGTAGATCAGGTGATCGAGTTACGGGGAGGACGGGCTGCAGAACTGGGATTAAAAGTGGGCGATCGCTTGCCTGTTAAGTTTCTGTAATTTCACCCAGGGTTTGTTGCTAAATTTACATTAGTTTTCAGATTACGTTACTTTTTCCCATCCAAATACGCTAATCTTTCGAGAGGTAGAGTTTAGGTTTAAAGATTTTCTTTATTCTTAGCCTCTAAACCTTGAAATTTCCCGTTGAACAGTCAGAGGTACTTCACCTCCGGGTGTTCAGGCGGGAATGGTTGGTGTGGCAGGAGTAAAAATTTCAGGTCTGCTGGTTCAGGCTATTCAGTCTGATCCCTGGTCTAACTAAATATTCCAAAGCTCAAGCAAAGCTTACGTAAAAAGCCTGAAGGTTGGGCAGAAGCCGATTTTTGTCTCTGTGGATTCGCAGATGCCAGAAGAGTTGCAGCCTGATTAAGTGGCAGTAAGCTAACTGCTATACAATGGATTTCTCAGAGAATATGTTTTACAGGCTACCAATCCGTAATCGTCTGTAAAACCTCTGGAGATAACGCTAACCAGGTTGGTCGATGGGGTTAAACCTTTGTGGTCAAACTGGTGTCTAAACCCTGGTGTCTAATTCAGGAGGTGAAGTTTAATGGCACCTGCAACTTACTCTCGGTTTCTGCGGTTTCTGCAGGAAGATCTGGCTCTGTCAGCCTCTTCTATTGCGATCGCCCTGCGGCACTTAGAGCATGATCCTGGCCCCTTACCCATGATTTTGTGGCAGTACGGGTTGATTACCCTGGAACAGTTAGATCAGATTTATGACTGGCTAGAACAGGCATAATGGCGATCGAAACAGCCTCATGGGGAAGGAATAGTTTATCCAGGAGGAAACTATGCAGCGATCAGTTAAGGATGCTGCTTTGATTGGATGGTTCGATTGCTGGCACTCTGAAACGCGACAATCAAACAAAAAAGAGCGAGCCTACTTCAGGCTCGCTCTTTTTTACTCAGAACCGGCTATTGACTCAGGTCCCGGCCCTATCCTGTCCTTAAGAACTGGCAAACACCTTAGCCGCCGCCGCTACCCCGGCCCCCGAAGAAACTCCCGCGTAGTTGAGTTCCTGCAGGGTTGCTTCCAGGGCCGCGATCGCCGTCAAGATATCTCGTTCGCCGACAAAACCCAGGTGGCCAATCCGGAAGATCTTGCCTTTCAGGTGATCCTGACCACCAGCCAGGGCAATATCAAATTGTTTCCGCATCACTGAGCGAATTTTCTCCGCATCCACCCCCTCGGGAGCTACTGCCGTGATCGCCGGACTTGCTGCCCCATCGGGAGCAAACAGGGGTAAGCCCAGAGCCTTAACCGCAGCCCGGGTTGCCTGGGTGAGGCGCTGGTGACGGGCGAAAATATTTTCCAGACCTTCTGCCTGCATCATCCGCAGGGCTGCTTGCAGGCCAAAAAATAGATTGACCGGGGGGGTAAAGGGGGTTGTGTTTTTGGCGGCATCCTTTTTGTACTTACCCAGATCCAGATAAAACCGGGGTAGTTTTGCGGTGGCGTAGGCCTGCCATGCTTTCGGGCTGACTGCCACAAACCCTAAACCGGGTGGCAACATATAGCCTTTCTGGGAACCAGAGGCAACCACATCCAGACCCCAGGCATCCACGGGAACGTTGTAAGCCCCCAGGCTGGTGACGGTGTCCACAATAATTAAGGCTTCCCCATGGGCTTTGACATGGCGGTTAATGGTTTCCAGGTCGTTAATCACACCGGTAGAGGTTTCGCTATGGGTGATAATGACGGCCTTAATGGTTTTCGCCGTGTCTGCTTCTAACTGCTGGCGAAATTGCTCGGGATCGAGGGGTTGGCCCCAGTCGGCGGTAACTGTATCGACCTGAAGACCGTAAGCTTTGCTCACCTCTGCCCAGCGTTCGCCAAACTTACCGTTACAACCTACCAGCACACGATCGCCAGGGCTGAGAAAATTAATAATTCCGGCTTCCATTGCCCCGGTACCACTGACGGTTAGGGTCAGTACATCATTCTGGGTCTGGTGCAGCCATTTCAGATTCTCAGTGACTTCTGCCATAATCTTGGAGAAGTCACCGCTCCGATGCCCGATCGGGTGCTTTGCCATGGCCAGGAGAACCTGTTCGGGTACCGGGGTGGGACCCGGAATCATCAGCATCAGCTTGTCGTCCATTGATCTGTCCTAAACTAAAAAATCCAAAAATTCTGGCGCATAATCCAGAATGGCACAATTTATCCCTTTTAGACGCAGGACGAAGGGCCAGAATTTTTCAGGATGAGCGGCGGCTTTTGTAACTCCGACGGCGAATTAAAAATTCGGGCAGGTCGATCTTGATATCGGTTTCTACCGGTGCATCCAGCAACGCTGGGCTGACGGGTTCTGGCGCTTCCGGGGGCATGGCCTGCAAAGAATTGAGCAGTTCTAGCAGTTCTGGGGTGAGATTGGGAGTGGCTTCCAGCAAATTCTTGACTTGCAGTAACTGGTAGTGGTTGTTGACATACCGATCTTTCCAGTGCTGTACCGCCGTTTCATACTCACTGGCCTGCTTGGCCTGGCGTAAAATTTGTTCCTGCATTTCAGCGGTTTGCCGCTCTAAATCAGAAATGCGAGCCTGCTGGCGATCGCGCTCCTGGCCTAATTCCTGAAACGCGTGGCGTACCATTGCCTGACTGGGGGGCGGCGGGGAATCGGCATCCGTTGCCAGGGGTACAACGGTCAGGGAACGTTGGGCTGAACCGCCTGAGTTGGGTGGCATCAGGTGGTCAACCAGAACCTGTTGTTCCTGAAGGGCTGTATGGGCCTGACGCAATTCGGTTTCTAGCTGGTCAATCGCTACCTGGCGTTCGTCTACATGGCTCAACAGTTCCTGAATCCGTTCCTGGGACTGGTTCAACCGCACCTCTAAGCTACCTGCCAGCAACCGGGCAGAGAAGGACTGGGCTTCTAATTCAATCACCCGCTGCTGCTGGGTATTAAAGGTAGCTTGCAGGTCTGCTAATTGTTTTTCCAGGCGGCCCTGATAGGTTTGCAACTCACTGCGATCGGTACTGAGTTGCTGCCGCAACTGTTCCAGTTCTGCCTGTTGGGTCTGGGTCAGAGTCTCTAAAGACTCCAGCAGGGAACGCGCCTGTTGTTCCCGTTCCTGGGATGCGCTGATCTGGCGATCGAAGTGTTGCTGTTGTTCTGCCAGTTGTCGCTTTAACCGAACGATCGCCTGTTGCTGGATATTGGAAATTTCTTCGGTGGTCGCTAACTGGTTCTCGAGAAGTTGCTGGTCAATAATTTGCAGACGCAACTCCTCTAGGGAGGTCAGAGATTGATCCAGGGCCTGCTCGAGATGGCGAATTCGCTCTAGCTGACTATGAACCAGGGAACGGGCCTGCATCAGTTCTGCCAGCAGGGCCGCATGCTCTTGTTCCCAGGAGTCTGTTGGCAGGGAAGGCCTTAAAGCATCGCCAGCCTTCTCAGTTTCGATTGCCCCATCGGCGATCGACCTGGAGTTGTGAGCTAAGTTCGGTTCAGACACTCAGAACCTCCCGAAGATACTAGCCAGCCCCTGCTGAGCTGGTATACCTCAAAATGAGGCAATTACCAGACTTTCAATCCTAAAAACGTAGATACTACCATCTCAGGCGCAGCAACTCAATCCAGAAAAAGGAACTCAATAAATTGCATGGTCATTGAACCCACTATCCTGGACGACTACCTGGCTAGAGAAATTTCTCTTCAGGATAACCTTTAGGTTGGAGGATTCGGTGAACTTAAATTCTATCTTTACCTGCCCATTGAGCTGGGTTGGTCACAGGACGCGGCTCTTACGTCTCTGACTGAAGGCTGACAATATCCTGGGACACCGTCGGGGTGGGCTGTTCAGAATTGAGAGACCAGCGGTATTCAATCGGCAGGTTGTAACGTCTGCAACTCTCTTCAAATTGTTTCTGTTGGGCCAGGGCCTTTCTTAAGGTAATAATCAGCTGGTGTACCTGCTCCTGCATGGCAGATTTGGGATTAACGGAAAACATTGTTTGCCGTTCTAAAAGCTGGAGCAATAATTCGTAATGGATATGGGAAGGGAGAGGGATGGGTTCCATGAACAAACTTGCCTGGTACTGGGTGAATAGGATGGGAAGGAGTAAAGCCGGTTGCCTTAAGATTACCTAGCGATCGGGCTGTTTTGCCCTCCTGACCATGGCTTCAGGTCGGAGGAGTTGCTGTGGCTTCTATCAGCAGCTTCAGAGCTGTACCAGGATCAGGTTGACGGATCAGCGATTCACCGATCAGAACCGCTTCCGCACCTGCTTCAGCCACGTACCGCAAGTCTTCAGGACTAAAGAGGCCTGATTCGCTCACCAGCAAAATATTCTGGAGCTGGGATTTCCGCTCTGCCAGCAAAGTAGAAGTTGTCTTTAGATCAACGGAAAAGTCTTGCAGGTTGCGGTTATTGATCCCAATCAACTCGACTCCTTCGAGGCCCAACACCCGGTCCAGTTCTGCCAGGGTATGAACTTCTACCAGTACGGCCAGACTCAAGGTGCGGGCTATTTTCAGAAAATATTGCAGATCTTTATCAGATAGGATGGCCGCAATCAGCAAAACGGCATCGGCTCCACATACCCTGGCCCGATACATCTGGTAGGGATAGATAATGAACTCTTTACAGAGCAGGGGCAGGTCTACCGCCGCACGAATCCTGGCCAGGTTATCAAAACTACCCTGGAAAAACTTCTGGTCGGTCAGCACAGACAGACAACTGGCTCCCCCGGCGGCGTAGGATTGGGCGATCGCCACGGGATCAAAGTCTTCTCGAAGGAGCCCCTTACTGGGAGATGCTTTTTTCACCTCTGCAATCACTGCCGGACGACGGCTGGACTGCCGCAGGGCCGCGACAAAATCTTTGGTCGGGGGGGCAGTCTTAACCTGCTTCTGCAACTCAATCAGAGGTACCGTTTCCCGCATCTGACTGACTTCTGACTCTTTATGCCAGACAATTTCTTCCAGGATGTGGCTGGGGGCCGCATCGGGCACTTTCACCTGATAACGCAATTCCTGCACCGCAACGGCAGGGTTAGGAGGACGACGACGAATCTGCATGGGAATCCGAGCAAGAGGCAAGTGGAACTGGATAAAGAATTCGGGATCGCTCGATCTGAATTCTAAGAGGGCATGATGCTTCTGATAGCGTAACGTAACTCCAGATTTACACAGAGGCAAAATGTGCCAGGAATTACAAAAACCTCTAAAAATTCTAGGAGAAATTATGGGAACCTACCATCTTCCCCGGTTTCTGCGGTGCGGGAGAGGCTGCAAAGGAAGTCGATCGCCGTTGATCCTGGGGAATATCAGACAAGCTGCCTGTCATCCCCAGACACCGGAAGGGATTAATCTCATCTGGGTAGAGGCGCATCGGGATGCGCCTCAGAGGCCGTCTTTAGTGGCTGGCTGTTCCCAGGGCCCGTTTGTAAGCTTCATCCAGAACTTCTGAAAGGGTCGGATGGGCATGGACTAAAAAGGCCAGTTCATGAACAGACTGCCGCTGGGCAATGGCATTGGCTGCTTCCTGCACCAGATCCGAGGCATGCAGGCCGAAAATATGGACACCCAGCAACTCCCCGGTATCCTGGCGGTAGACAATTTTGGCCATGCCTTCCGTTTCCCCTTCAGCGATCGCCTTGGCATTGGCTTTGAAGTAGGTGCGGGCGGAGACTACCTCAAACCCTTCTGCCTTGCCTTTTTCCTTGGCTGCGGGTTCGGTCATGCCAACGAAGCCGATCTCAGGATGGGTAAAGGCGGCGGCCGGAATGCTGTGGTAGTCTACCGGCCGGGGTCGTTGACAGATGGCTTCCACCGTAGCGATGCCCTGAGCTGAGGCGGCGTGGGCCAGCATCATTTTGCCGGTGGCGTCTCCGATCGCCCAGAGGTGGGGCACCGCTTCCCCAGCGGCCAGTACCGCCAGATGATCGTTGACGGGAATAAAGCCCCGCCGATCCACCTCGACTCCTACCGAGTCTAAGCCCAGGTCTTTGGTATAGGGGATGCGGCCCGTCGCGATCAGGCAGGCATCAACCTCCAGCACCTCAACGACTTCCTTGGTTTTGGCATCGGCCAGCTCAATCACTACCGGAGAACCAGGGATCACACGCTTGGCCAGCATCCCTACTTTCGTCTCGATATCTCTGGGGGTAATTAACACCCGCTGGGCCAGTTTGGCGATATCTGGGTCAAAGCCGGGCATGAGTTGATCGAGGGCCTCGATCAGTGTAATTTCGCAGCCAAGGGCCGAGTAAACATCGGCAAATTCTAGGCCGATATACCCACTGCCCACGATCGCAATCCAGGGGGGTAAAGACTCTAACCGGACGGCCTGGTCACTGGTAAACACTGTTTTACCATCGACTTCAGCCCCAGGGGGTACAAAGGGCACCGAGCCAGGAGCCAGAATGATATCTCTGGCGGTGATGGTTTTCTCGCCATCGGCGGTGGTAATGCTGACTTTCTGGGGGCCGGCAACTCTGCCCCAGCCATGGATAGTATCGACTCCCAGGCGTTTTAAGCTACCCGTTAACCCTTCCCGCTGCTTGCTGACGATGGCATTGGCATGGTCGGCGATGGCCTGCCGATCGAACTCAACCTGACCCAGTTGAATCCCCAGGGCTTTCAGGTGGTGGGTATTGCGTAGTTCTCGCACCCGCCCTGCGGCGGCCAGCAAGGCTTTGGAAGGAATGCAACCACGGTTGACACAGGTTCCCCCCATTTCAGCCGCTTCGATGATGGCAGTCTTTAAACCACAACTGACGGCATGCAGGGCAGCGCCATGTCCACCAACACCCGCGCCAATAATAACTAAATCGTAATCAAATGACTGACTCACAGCTTTCTCCTGGTGCATTCATCCCTATTGTGAAACTGAGGGCGGCGATCGTACAACCTATCACGAAACGAGCGAGGTTTACAAAGGCGGAGCAGCTCCGGCTCCTGACCCCATCCCAGGACCAAATTTGATAGGTTTTGCTTATCAGTTTCTGCCCATGCAACTCAGTCTGGTGAAATTGGGAATTCTAGGCATTATCAGAAACAGGAGATCCGGTTAGCTTTTTTTCTACGATCGTTGCAGAATGTCTGGCAGGGCATTCAGGTTTAACCAGCCATGGCACTATCTAAAAAGCAATGGTCTGGTTTTTTGATCCTCAATTAAGGGAGAACAAATTATGGATCAGCATCAGCGAGATTTGCGTTCTGCTGCAACCAGAGCCTTCATGGAATCCCTCTCGCAACTGCAAGAGACGCTGCAAACCGCTGAAGATCAGCCTGTGCCGCCAGCACCTCAAGCCCAACCAGTTCCAGTCAGCCCAGCGGAGGCCGACCCTGGGTTTGACCTGGATAACCTGGAGCAGGCGATCGCAGATATTGAAGAATTCATTCAAGCCAGGCGGCAGACCCAGGAATAAACAAAGGCTACATCCGTTGCCGTTTGGCTTCGTAGAGCAGGAGAGCCGCGGCAATGGCAACATTTAAAGATTCGACCCCCGGGCTGAGGGGAATGGTGACCTCCTGATGGGCCAGGGCTGCTAAATCGGGAGACAGACCAGCTCCTTCATTACCCAGCAGGATCAGGCTCGGTTGGCGGAGGTCTAGCTGCCAGTAAGTCTGGGTAGCCGTGGGCAGGGTAGCTATCACCTGCATACCCTGCTGCCGATAGCGGGATACCTCAGCCACCAGATTGTCACAGGTGGCGATCGGTGTCTGGAACCACAAACCGGCAGAGGCCCGCAGGACTTTGGGATGGTCGGGGTCAACGCTGTCGGAACTGAGAAGCAGGCCATCGGCCCCTGCTGCCGCACTGGTGCGAATCATCGTACCTAAATTGCCGGGGTCTTGAATCGTTTCCAGAACCAGACCAAGGGAGGAAAACACGGGTACTGGAGTCGTCGCCCGGGCGATCGTGGCCACCACGCCATCGGGTTCTACGGTTGTGGCAATTGCCCGCAGTACTTCAGGGCTGACTTCTTCCAGGCGCTGGCTACGGTGCCCTACCTGTTCCCAGAGGTGGGGATAGCGACCCTGCCAGTCGGCGGTGTAACAAACCGTGGAGAACTGGCGATCGGCAAGGCAGGCCGCCTCAATCAGGTTGGTTCCTTCCAGCAAAAAGACTTGCTGTTGGTGCCGTTCCCTGGCTCGATGCAGCTTCCTCATCTGTTTGACCAGAGGATTTTGCAGACTGGTAAGCACTGATTGAAATATTGTTGCAGAGACAGAAAAACGATTAAAAAGACTTAACCATCAGGCAAAACCGGAAGAATCATCAGGAAGCCCATCGGTTAAAATTTATTTTGTTGACTGGCTTGTATGCGGAACCCGGGACTTGAACCCGGAAGGTATTGCTACCACTAGAACCTGAATCTAGCGCGTCTGCCAATTCCGCCAGTTCCGCTTGTTTTTCGCTGCGAAGTTCGTTTGAACCCGCGATTTCTAATCTTGCATTAGCTTTGCCCGAATGTCAACTGTTTTTTGAAATTTAATCTGCCACCTGTCGGCAGGTTTTATCAAGGGACGCTTCATCTCTCAAAAAAAAACTGTACAAAGAGAAGCTTTCCTGTAAAATCAAAGCCAAATTTCAAAGTTGTCACCTACTGACTCAAAAATTGGAGGACAGACCAATTACTCTCTCTACCGGTTCATCCCAATCCCCTACGTCCCCAGACGCTGAGAACTCGGCTTTGCATATATGGGGCAGTAACCCCCTGAGTGGGCATGTCCCAATTAGTGGAGCCAAAAATTCGGCGCTGGTGATTATGGCTGGGGCGCTGCTCTGTCCTCAGGATTGTCGTATTCGCAATGTTCCTTCCCTGGTCGATGTCGCCCGCATGGGAGAAATTATTGCCTCTCTGGGGGTCAAGCTAGAACGTCAGGGAGACAGTCTGCTCATCAACGCCTCCCATATTGGTCAATCTAAGGCTCCCTACGAACTGGTGAGTCAGTTACGGGCCAGCTTTTTTATCATTGGGCCGATGCTGGCTCGTCTGGGGGTGGCCCGAGTGCCTTTGCCCGGAGGTTGTGCCATTGGGGCCAGACCGGTTGACCTGCATGTGCGGGGTTTACAGGCTCTGGGCGCGGATGTGCAGATTGATGGAGGGATGGTAAATGCCTGTATTCGGGGCCGGAACAAACGGTTGCAAGGTGCCCGTATTTACCTTGACTGCCCCAGCGTAGGAGCCACCGAGACCTTGATGATGGCCGCTACCCTGGCGGAGGGAGAAACCATTATCGAGAATGCTGCCCAGGAACCAGAAGTTGTGGATCTGGCCAACTTCTGTCGGGCTATGGGGGCCAAAATTCGCGGTGCCGGAACCAATACCATTGTGATCTCTGGGGTTCCCAGCCTGCATTCGACGGATTACGCAATCATCCCCGATCGGGTTGAGGCTGGTACTTTTCTGGTGGCCGGGGCGATTACCCGTTCTGAGATCAGTCTTTCCCCGGTGATTCCCGACCATCTGACCGCAGTAATTGCCAAATTGCGCGAGATGGGAGCCCAAATTTTATTAGAGGGCACCAACCGGGTGCGAATTATTCCGGCTCATCAGCATACGGCAACCGACATTAAGACCCTTCCCTATCCCGGTTTTCCGACGGATATGCAGGCCCAGTTTATGGCTCTGTTAACCCTGAGTGAGGGAGATAGTGTGATTTCTGAGACGGTGTTTGAAAATCGTCTGCGCCATGTGGCAGAGCTGACCCGGATGGGAGCTGATATTCGGGTGAAGGGCAATATTGCCGTCGTGCGGGGTGTCCCTTTCCTGTCTGGTGCTCCGGTGGTAGCTACTGATCTGCGGGCTTCTGCGGCCCTGGTTCTGGCTGGGTTGGCAGCCCAGGGTAAGACGGTGATTGAGGGCTTACACCACCTCGATCGGGGTTACGACAACCTGGAGGCCAAATTGCAAAAGCTGGGTGCTCAAGTGCAACGGGTGAAAACCGGTGGAGATAGCGCGGTTCTGCCGACAGCCAATCAACCTTTGCCCAGCCGGTAACCTACCCACTGGACCATAGATTTGGGGATGCGCCTACCGCGTCCCCGGAGGCTTAAGTCCCCTCCAGCAAAATCGAACCCTGGAACTCTGGCCATTCGTTATACTGGCGGAGAGCGTTATGGTTGCAGTATGGTGTTCCTCAAAACTCCCCTGATTGGTCTGCGGGCAGATCACTTTCGTCATCCCCTGGATCTGGAAGCGACTGCCAACTTAAAGCAGTTGCCCGGTCTGGATGTCTTGATCCGAAACCTTTTGGGGCCTCTGGCAGAGCAGTTTTTTTACCTGGAAAACATCGCTGCCAGTGTGCTGGTCGGGGAGCAACAACTGCCTCACCTGCATCAATTGTTGCTGGAAGCCTGCAAGGTTCTGGATCTGGAACCTCCCCAACTCTACGTTCGGCAGCATCCGGTGCCCAACGCCTACACCTTTGCCATGCGGGGAAAGCAGCCCTTTATTGTGGTGCATACTTCTCTATTGGATTTGCTCACCGATGAAGAAATTCAAGCGGTGATTGCCCATGAGTTGGGCCATCTGAAGTGTGAACATGGAGTTTACCTGACCCTGGCCAATCTGCTCGTACTGGCTACGGGCCAGCTACCGGGGCCAGGAGGGGCGATCGCCCAGGGGTTGCAGGCTCAGATTTTAGAATGGGTGCGCTGTGCCGAGTTTAGCTGCGATCGGGCAGCCCTGCTGGCGACCCAAAATTCCCGGGTAGTCAGTTCTGTCTTAATGAAGCTGGCCGGAGGTTCTCCTTCCCTGGCCAGCAAACTGAATCTGGATGCCTTTCTGGCCCAGGCCCGGGCCTACGATGACATCAGCAAGGATCAACTGGGAGAATTGTTAAAACAGGCGATGACTGCCCAGTTAAGCCATCCTGTGCCGGTGCTGCGAGCCAGGGAGATCGATCGCTGGGCCAGCAGCAAAGAGTATGAGGCTCTACTGCGCCGACGATCGGTAGAATCTGAAGAGAAAATTGCTACCAATCAGGGCGGCTGGCGCAACTGGTAATCAGGTTGATACTACGCCCTGATTGCAAAAACCTTATTTCCTGACTCCTTTTGTGGCGTGAATCAGTTTGCTGATCACGGTGAGTAACTGAATCGGTTCGATCGGTTTGGGAATATGCATCTGAAATCCGGCGGCTAGAGCCTGGAGCCGATCGCCTTCTCGGGCGTAGGCGGTCAGGGCCGCGGCGGGGATATCTCCCCCCTGTTCTGGAGGCAGCGATCGAATCCGTCGAATTAAGGTGAATCCGTCTTCATCCGGCATTCCCACATCACTCAGTAACACATCGGGCTTATGGGTTTGCAGGAGTTGCCAGGCTTCTGCCGCTGCCCCGGCGCTGATCACACTGGCCCCATACTGCTCTAAAGCCGCCCGGAGAAACTCACGGGTGTCTCCCTCGTCATCTACTGCCAGAACTTTCACCCCTGTCAGATCGAGGAGGGGGTCTGCCACGGTTTGACGATGGAGGCCCGGGTAAAGGCTGACGGGCTCCTCGGCTACCAGAGAGAGCAGGGGAAACTGTACCGTGAAGGCAGATCCCTGCCCTTCCCCGGCACTACTAACCCCAATACTGCCCCCATGTAACTCCACCAGATTACGCACGATCGCCAAACCTAACCCCAGCCCGCCCTGGGTGCGGGTAGTGGTGGCATCTTCCTGGCGGAAACGTTCAAATACATGGGGCAGAAAGTCGGGAGAAATGCCCCGGCCCGAATCTGCTACCTGAATTAGCACCAGATGATCGGTGGTACGAACGGTCACTCCGACCTGTCCACCGGGGGGAGTAAACTTGACCGCATTGGAGAGTAAATTCCAGACAATTTGTTGCAACCGTTCCGGGTCGCCGGAAATAAAGCCGTCTTCCAGGGTGGCATCAAAGGAGATGGTGATTGATTTTGCGGTAGCCGTAGGACGAATCGTATCTACCGCCGCCTGAACGCAGGGAAGCAGATTGGTTGGGCGCAGATCGAGCCGAATCTTGCCGCGAATAATTCGGGATATGTCGAGCAGGTCTTCAATTAATTGAGTTTGGGCCTGGGCATTGCGCTCGATCGACGCCAGAGCCTGTTCCTGTTTTTGTGGATCAAAGGTGCGGGTACGCAACAGCCGTGACCAGCCCAGGATGGCATTCAGGGGCGATCGCAACTCATGGGACACTACCGCTAAAAACTCATCTTTCATTCGACTGGTTCGCTCTAGAGCCATGCGGGCAGCTCGCTCGCGGTCCAGAGCTAAGGCCCGTTCTTCGATCAGCAATTTCTGATCGTGAATATCGGTGGAAGAACCAAACCATTTTCTCACCTGGTTATTTTCGTCGTAGAGGGGTAACGCCTGGGACAGGTGCCAGCGGTACTCACCGTCGCTGGCCCGGCGCAACCGATGCTCTATCCTGAACATCAGGCCCGTTTGCAGGGCGGCCTCAAAGGCCTGAACGGTCTGGGGTTGATCCTCAGCATGGATAATCTGGTATATTCCTGGCCCATCGGCCTGGGTCATGGTTAACCCCGTGTAGTCGTACCAGCGTTGATTGCAGTATTCATGCTGGCCATTGGGCTGCACGACCCAAAATAGTTGGGGCATGGTGTTGGCCAGGGTGCGGAACATGAATTCACTCTGTTGCAGAGCGGCTTCGATCTGTCTGCGCTGGGTGATATCTAGAAATGCACCGATCACCCCCCGAATTTCACCGGATTCGTAGCGCACTGGCACTGCTTTGCCGTAGAGATAACAGGTATCGCCATTTTCAAAGACAAACTCAAACTCGCCGGAAGTGGCCTGCCCGGTACGACCAGCCCGTTGCATGGGCAAGTTCTCAGGAACCACATCCTGGCCGTTCTGTTGAATCTTAAACTGAAACGGGTATTGGCCATCGGCTGGAGTCGCAGTCATGACAGAATTGGGCGATCGCCGCATCATAGCGTAGGCGGCCCGGTTAGGGGTGACCTGATGGCACTGGGGGTCATGAGCAATCCAGACCGCCGCCGGAACGGCTTCCATAAAGGTTTCCAGTTCTATGGCCCGGGCTCTCGCCGTTGCCTCACTTTGCTTCAGCGCAATTTCTGACCGCTTTCGTTCCGTAATGTCGGTAACGCTACCGACCACTCGCAGCGGTCGTCCCGTGGCATCCCGCAGGATCAAACCCTGATCATGAACATCGACATAGTCTCCCTGCTGATTCCGAATCCGGTATTCCAGACTGTAGCGTTCATCCTGCTGCAGCGCTTGCTGAAATGCCTCCAGGGTAGCTGGTAAATCCTCCGGTTGAATCCGGCTGATCCACCAGTCGCTATTGGCGCTAATGGCTTCCGCCGGAAACCCAAACAGATGGCTGGAGCCTTCGCTGCGTTCTACCCGATCCTGTTCCAGATCCCAGTCATAGACCAGGGCGTTGATTGCAGCCATGGCCAACTGAAACCGCTGATTTGCCTGGGCTAAGTCCTGTTCCGTTCGTTTGCGTTCCGTGACATCCACCCCAATTCCCCAGGTGGCCCAACCGGGGACAGGAACCTTGGCGGCAATATTAGACCAGGCGATCGTCCGAATGCTGCCATCCTTACAGGTGAGTTCCCACTCCCAGTTGCGATAATCATCTCCTTTCTGGTTCCACTGGCTGGTTTGCTGCTGGCAGTAGTGAGTATTTGGGTAGAGTTGCTGCATGATACTGGGATTACCCATCACCTCGGCAGCGGTGTATCCGGTCACCCGTTCGCATTCCTGGTTCCAGGCGATGATATTGCCCTTCTGGTCAAAGGCATCTAGCATTACCGGCATATTTTCCAAAATCGATCGGAAACGGGCCTCACTTCGCAGGGCGGTGATCAGGCCATATAGACCAAGGCTGACCGCACCAGCGCTGACAAAAACCAGATGGAGCAGGTCGGTTGAGAAACAGGCTGAGTTGAACAGATGAGATAGGCTGATCAGCCCTGCTCCATAAATGAGGAGAGACAACAGGTTGGGAATTAAGGCAAAGCGGTTAGTCGGGAACATAGCAAGTTAGCAATTCAGCCGGAATACTGAAAAGCCTGAATAGAAGAAATGAAGATTGAGGTTTAACTTACGCCTTCTGATAGAGCCAAACGACTACCCAAAGAGAGAAATTTCTATGGTTCCTCCATCCCTGGAGGGAACCTTAATTTTTAAAGATTAAGGGAATATTCAGGGGTAACCCCCACCCAAAGACTGGGTATGATTCAAGCTTCTGATTGCAATGCCACCTCAACCCGGTTGCGTCCATTGCGTTTGGCCTGGTAGAGGGCATGGTCGGCCCGCTCCGTCAAACTGAGTGGGGTATCACCAGAATGAAATTCGGCCACTCCCAGGCTGATAGTAACGTGGGTGACTTCCGGGAAGGAGTATTGGTCAATCATCTGGCGCAGCTTTTCGGCCAGCACCATAGCTTGCTCCAGGGGTGTTTCGGAGGCCAGAATCAAAAATTCTTCCCCTCCCCAGCGGATCAGGGTATCAATATTGCGAATATTTTCCTGAATCAGGCGGGCCAGGGTTGCCAGTACCCGGTCCCCCGCCAGGTGGCCGTAGGTATCGTTAATTGACTTAAACCAGTCGATATCCAGCACTACCAGAGACAGGGAATGCTGAAATCGCAAAGCTCGATTGATTTCCTGATCGATAATGTCTTCAAACTTACGTCGGTTGTAAACACCGGTCAGTTTGTCGGTGATGGCCAGGGTTTCCAGTTCGGCCAGAGCCGCCTGTAACTGGGCAGTGCGGTCTGCGACAATAGTCTCCAGGTTGGCATACAAGCGGGCATTTTCGAGGGAGATAGCTGCCTGGGTAGAGAGCAGGTGCAGGGTTTTAACCCGATCGGGGGTAAAACTGTTGGTGACCAGGGGATTTTCCAGGTAGAGCAGGCCGAACAACTGCCCACCCCGCAGAATTGGCATACAGAGGACAGATTTGGGGCTATGTTTCTGAACATAGTCATCCTGGCTAAAGCCGATCGCCTCTGTCGCGGCAGCCAGAACCAGATCTTCCTGGGTGCGGGCCACATAGTGAACGATCGCCGTAGCCAGGTAGGGGCTCGCCTGTTCCAGGGGAATCGGTTGCTGCAGCAAAACTTCTTCGTCCTGCTGGGTTTCGCCTTTAATCTGGCAACCCATTTCGACGGTTAAACTGGTTTGCTGTCCCAGAATCAAAAATCCTCGCTGGGCTCCGGCATTTTCCAGGGCAATTCGGAGTAACTTTTTCAGCAGGTTAGGTAGGATAATCTCTTCCGAGATCGCCTGAGATGCCCGCACCACACTGGTCAGGTCGAGGGCGGCATGAACCTGACTGGCCGAGGTTTCGGGGTGAGTAGAGACGATCGGGCTGCTGATCGTTTCGCTCGGTCGAGTTAGAAAGTCGGGATAATGGGTTTCCAGGTGCTGCACCTTGGCCACCGCCCCCCAGCGCCCGTAAGCGTAGTGGGCTTCTTGAAAGTAGACCTGGGCGATCCGGGCCCGTTGTCGGGACAGGTAAAAGCGGGCGGCCAGTTCGTTGGCCAGAGCTCCCTCATTTAAATAATCGGCCTGAAAGGCCAGGTCAATCGCTCGATCGTAGTGTTCCCGGGCCTCTCCGTCTTTACCTTCTACCCTGGCCAGTTCGGCGGCCACCAGATGATACTTGTGCAGATAGTTGGCGGGGGCATGGTCGGCCCACTGCTTTAATTTCTCCTGGTTAACCAGAACCCGTTCCAGGTGTTGCGATCGGGCGGTCAGACCCAGGGAATTCTTCTCTCCGTCCAGGAAGGGAGCGATCAGGGCCAGGCGGGTAAGAGAATCGTAGAAATGGAAAATTGGGACGTAGAACATTCCAACGACTCCCTGGAGATGGAGGTCTGCCTCGGCGATCGTGGTCAGGGCCCTGGGATAGTCGCGGAATAGGTAGGCCAGCATCAACCGGTAGATCAAGACCAGAAATACCGCCGTAGAGTTGTTGACCTGTTTCAGGGTTTCTAGGGTTGTTTGCTCGTCAAACGCAGTGCCGCTCAAAATCGTTGGATTGTCTGCCTGACCCAACAAATTCAGACAGGCCTGCTGGACGATTTGATTCAGGCAGAGGGCGGATTCCTGTTGCAACTCCCGGATTGCTCCGTTGTAATGATCGAGTTCAGGGGCCAGGCGGGTTAGCTCCTGACCACTACAGAGGGCATAGGCACAGTAGACATGGGCGGAATAAGCCGCATAGAGAAAGTCTCCGGTTTCCAGCCCCAGGCGATACATGGCAAGAGACTGGGGCAGGTGGGTTTGTACCGGTTCTTTCCAGTGCTTGACAAACAAAATCAGTAAATGGGTAACTCCGGCCTGCAGGGGGCGGGCATCCAGGCGCTCAAGCAGGGTCAGAGCCAGTTGACCAAATTGGTAGCCCCGCTCAATCTCCCCTCTACCGCACAGCACAATGCCGTAGAGGGCGTAGGCCAGACAGGAGAGCGCTGTATTTCCCCGGGTGACCGAAAGTTGTACCTGATGAACCACCAGCAAGACAAATAGGTGGGTCATCAGGTTGTAGGTCGGGGGAATCAGACTGGCCAGAATTTGCATGATCGCTTCAGCCTCGGGGTCGGTCATGGCAGGCCGATCGAGGAGAGAAGCGATTTCCAGGTTCTGAAGTTGCCATTGCAGGTTGGATAAAGCGGCGCTGGCCTCTTCCTCGCCAGGTCGATCGGGAAGCGTAACCCCCAGCAACTTCAGGATCTCCCTGCCGGTCTGAATGGCTTCCGGGAGTCTGTCCTGGCAGATTAGAGCCTGAATCTTAACCTGATACACCCTGACCTGTTCTAAAGGCTGGTGGGTATGGTTTTGCACCAGCTGCACCAGCTCATCCATCGTTTCAAAGCTGTGGCTCATATAGGCTGCTTCCGCCGCGGCACTGCCCAGGGTGAGGGTGAGGTCGTACTGCTCCTGCCAACCCCTGGCCCCCAGCAGGTGTAAACCTCTGGTGCAGTATTCTAAGGCGGCACCGTAGGCGGTACTATCCCTGGCTTTCTGGGCTGCCAGCAAATTCAGGCGGGCCAGTTCCTGGCGTTCAGACTCTTGCTGAATCAGGTCAGACCCCTGGTTTAAGTGGTTGACGATTTCAAAGATCCGTTCTTCCTGTTCGGCAGCCGCAACATGCTGTAAAAGCAAGCGGCCAATCCGATAGTGCAGCCCCCTCTGATCTTTCTCCTGCAGGTTATGGGCGGCTTGCTGCACGCGATCGTGGACAAACCTGTAGTCGGTGGTCAGGCTTTCGGTCATTTCCTCCAGTTCCAGATCCATCCAGGGGTGAGCTGCTCCCAGGGGTTGCACAATGCCCCGGGAGATCGCCGGAGCCAGGGCCTGGAGAATTTGCTGACGACTGGTTTCTTGAACCAGAGCCAGGGTTTTGAGGTCAAAATTATTACCCAGGCAGGCGGCCACCTGTAAAACCCGTTGGGTTGAGGGGGCCAATTGTTGGATCTGTGCCATCATCAGGCCGACAACATTTTCGCTGATCTGCCACTCTCGAATCTGCTTCAGATCCCATTGCCAGAGGGTCTGTTGATAATCAAACTGGATCAGATGGTTCAAATACAAACTCTGGAGTAACTGCCGCACAAAAAACGGACAGCCGTCGGTCTTGGTGCGAATCAAGTCGGCCAGGGGTTGGGCCTGAGCCAGTGGGCAATGCAGGGTATCGGCAATCAGGTGGGTAATGTCGGTCAGGCTGAGGCTGGTCAGGTGCAGGGTAGAAATTTTTCGGCCTGCGACCTCCAGGCTGGTCAGGGTTGATTGCAGCAGGTGGGTCTGACCGACTTCGTTAGGCCGGTAGGCTCCTACTACCAGCAGCGATCGAATCTCGGGCGAAAGCATCAGAGATTCCAGCAGTTGCAGGGAGGCGGCATCGGCCCATTGCAGATCGTCCAGAAAAATCACCAGGGGATGGGCTGGTTGGGCGAACCCCCGTACAAAGTTTTGAAACGCCAACCGAAACCGGTTCTGGGCCTCTATTGGTGGCAGGGGCGGAACGGCGGGTTGGGCCCCCAGGATCAGGGCGACCTCAGGAATCACATCAATAATCACCTGGCCACTGCTACCTACCGCCGCCAGCAAACGTTCGCGCCAGCTTTGCACCACAGTTTCGCTCTCGGTCAGGAGTTGCCGTACCAGCGATCGCAGGGCCTGAATCCAGGCGTTATAGGGCAGGTTGCGCTGAAATTGGTCGAACTTACCACTGATGAAGTAACCTCGCTGGCTGGTAATCGGCTGGTACAATTCCTGCACCAGAGCGGTCTTACCGATTCCCGAAAGTCCACCGATTAGAATCAACTGACTGGTGGCAGGCTCGCTGGCTGGTGGCTGGCTGACCTGCTGAAAGACGGCCAGCAGAGAGGCAATTTCCTGGTCTCGCCCATAGAGACGCTGGGGTAGGTGGAAGCGATCGGAGCGATCCTGTTGACCGGGTTGCAGAACCCCAAATTCTCCCTGGCGTAGCCATTCCTGGCACTGACGCAGATCGGCCAACAGACCAGCAGTCGATTGATAGCGATGGTCGGGGTCTTTTTCCAGCAATTTCATCACAATCGCTGCGATCGCCGCCGGAATCGGTCGCAGTTGATCTAAGGGCAGGGGTCGTCGGGCCAGATGGGAATGTAGCAGTTCCAGTATATCTGTGGCCGGAAAGGGCAGTTGGCCGCTCAGCAACTCATAAAAGGTGACTCCCAGAGCATAGAAGTCAGTACGGTCGTCGATTGCCCGATTCATCCGGCCGGTTTGTTCGGGCGACATATAGGCCAGGGTGCCTTCTAAAGCCTGGGGGCTATGAAAGGGCGGCGCTTCTCGGGGCAGGGCCGTAGCAATGCCAAAGTCGATCAGCTTCAGGGTGCCGCTTTTGGGGTTAAATACGATATTGGCCGGATTGATATCTTTGTGAATAATCTGGCGCTGATGCACCTGGCCCAGGGCCAGGGTGATAGCAATGGCTACGGGAAGAAACTCTGCGATTTCCAACCCCGATCGCCGCTCTGGGTGACAGCCCACCCAGTTGTCCAGGGAGATCCCGCCAAAATCCTCCAGAACTATATAAAAGCTGTGTTGGTGGCGTTCCCAGTCCAGTACCGCAATAATGCCATCGGAATCGAGTTCTGGGGAAGATCGGTGCAAATGATGCAGAATTTCAAATTCCTGGCGAAATCGAATAATCCGCTCTGGGGTGGGATAGTCCTGATTCAGATGTTTAAGAATCACCGCCAGGCCATCGGTTTTACGGTGTCCTCGCCAGATTAGAGAGTTTTTGCTTTCGTATAGCTTCTCGACAACCTCGTATCGGGAGGACATTCAATCACACCTGCTCTACGAACGATTCAGCTACCCTGAAACCCACCGGCGATGCCCCTTCCTGAATAGCTTTGCCTTGATAGCTAAAGTGCCCAGCCTGTTGGAAAAGTGCCTATCGCTTAATTAAGCTTATAGGAGAATTATCGGCGCAACATACCCCAGACAAACCCGGGTCCTAATCCCTGGACCCGGGCCATTTGAATCCATAGCAGCGTCATGTGTTCCAGGTGTAAACTCATGGCCAGATTGCCCGTATCAACTGGTTCCCAGCCCAACTCCTGACATAGTTGAGCAACGGTTTGTTTGGCGATCGCGTCATCTCCGGCGATCAGCATGGCTGGCTTCAGGTCGCCATACCCTGTATAGGTGCTGTCTTCAAAGTTCTCGAAGCCGTAGATGGTAAAGGCTTTGACGACCTTTGCCCCAGGTGCCAGGCTCTGGACAAACTCTGCCCCCGATCGTTGACTCTGCAGGCCATGGCTCAGGTTGGCTCCGACCGGATTGGTGCAGTCTACCAGCACCTTACCCACCAACTTTCCGGCCTCGGCCAGTGCAGCCTGGTTGGCTGCAAAGGGCGTTGCCAGAAACACCACTTCTGCGGCGGCTACAGCTTCCTGGGGCGGGGCAATTTGTAAGGCCGGGTAGCGGCCGATCGCTGCCGTAACGCTGGCGGAGTTGGGGTCACGGGCGGCGATGGTGACCTGGTGTCCCAGAGCTACGAGATGACCTGCCAGAGCCGATCCCACCTGCCCAATGCCGATAAATGCGATATTCATAGTTGACTCATTCTCAGTTCCTGTTTCTCAGTTTAAAAGGTGTGGTGAGCCAACCCGATAATTGCCCTACTCTGCTTCAGAATTCCGCTGGCAGGGGTGGGGGATAACCGCTCGTTGCCATTCCCCGGTGTGGTTTCAGGCTATAACGGCAGGAGAACTGATGATGAGGGGAAGAATGCAATGGCTATGGTGAAAGTCGCAACGATCAATATTTTGTTTGACCTAGAAGAATGGCCAGAGCGCCGGGAATTGCTGGTTACCGGGCTGGCCGCAGTCCAGGCGGATTTAATCGCTCTGCAGGAGGTCAAGTTACCAGAAGATACGAGTGCCTGGCTGGCTACCCAACTCGGTATGCCCTACGTCTATTTAGTCCCCAGGGCTACTCCGACGGGGCAGCTTCTCCAGGATGGGATTGCGATTCTCAGTCGGCATCCCTTTGTGCGCCAGGAAATGCTGGCCCTGCAAGGGCAGGAACGGGTTGCCCAGTATGTCCAGGTGATGGTGCAGGGAACCCCTTTTGTGTTTTGCAATGGCCATTACTACTGGTACCCCGGTTCCCATCCCCAGCGGGATACCCAGGTGCAGCAGGTGATCGACTGGTTAGAGCCCCTGGCCGCTGAATGCCCGATCGTCGCCGTGGGAGACTTTAACGGCACGCCCGAAACTTCGGCGATCGCTCAAATGCAGCAACACCTGACCTCAGCCTATGCTGCCTACCACGGTAAAGAACCCGCTTATACCTGCCCGACCCCCCTGGCCCGACGCAGTTGGCGCAAGCTGCTACGCCACCTCGGACGAAACCTGCTGGTCAACCACAGCCTCAAACCCTGGCGGGGCACCCTCGACTATATCTTTGTAAATCACCATTTACGGGTGGAGAACTGTCAACTGATTTTGAACCAACCGGCCCCTGGTAGCCGTACCCTCTACCCCTCGGACCATTTCGGCATCATGGCAGAACTGGAAATATGTTTACAGTGATTGTAGTTGAAGTATTCTGTTCTTACCAGTGCAGTTCTGATTTCTATTACTCAGGAGTTTAATTGGTAGTAGTTTCGGTGATGGCAATTATATAATCGATAATCTAAAAGTGATTGGTAAAAGATACTAATTATTCTTACTATATTGTTTGATAACCCGTCCCGGACTGAGAAAGGAAACCCCCTGTCCGGCGGAAGAGTTGATCATGACTGCTTCAATCACCGGGGTAGAGATCGGGGTTTCGGCTGCCCATTCCACAATAAAGTTGGCTCCTGCCCCTCCACTGGTGTCATCCGCTGCGACAAAAAAACTGGTGGAGGCCATCGGTTTCAGGACTACAGGGCGCTGCACATCCTGACGCAGCAGTTGCCCTTCGGTGCCGTAATAACGTACTGAGGTGAGGATGAGGGAATGCTTAAAATCGGTATTCCGGATACTCAGGGTGGCTGACAAATTCATCCTGTGACCCTGGCTATTGAAATGATAGATATGGGAATAAATGGGTACATAGACGGTCTGCCCGATCACAACGTTATCTGGATCGAGATTGACCCTGGGCAGGGGAGTTTGCTGGGGTTGGGTCGAGGAATTGGAGGAAATGGCCCGATCGGAGCAGGCCGATAGGTGAATTGAGACAATCAGTGAGACGAGATAGACCCATAACTGCAAACGCTTCATCCTTGGCTCCTGCATCCGTAACGCCGGGGGAATGAATTGACTCTATCAAGAAAATCCTGGCCAGGAATTCCAGGGCGATAACAAAACTGGCACCCTGACGGGACGGGAAACAGATGTAGTTTTATTACGAATCTACGTAAATTCCCGGCTTTCCGGTGAATAGCCCTTTGCTGTTGTTCTGCGCTTGAGGTCTGTATGGTTTTCACTGCCCGGATGTTGTCTACCCATCTGACAGCCCTTGTTTGCCTGGGAGGATTGGGATGGGTTCAGGCAGGTAATCGGGCCGTTGCCCTGGATCGGCCAACCATGGTTGCCCAGAGCCCCACCCCATCGACCAATAGCCAGGGTTTTTCCAGCGCTAACCGGTTTGGTCTGCGGGAAAATATGCCCTACACCAAAGCCCGATCGCAGTTGATCCAGAAGGGTTGGCAACCGAACCTGCAGGGAGATCCGCCGAACCGCAACGATACCACTGTCCGGGAGCTACTCGCCCTCGGCTATGGGGAAGTCAAGGATTGTGCCGGAACCGGTCTTGGCCCCTGTCGGTTTGAGTTTACCAACGCTCAGGGTGAACTTCTGGTAGTATCGACAATCAGCGAGGGGCGTAGTAATCGCAACCGGGTAGTCTGGCGCTGGTTCCTTGAAAAGCAGGCAGGTTCTAACCCACAAAAATCGGCCCTTAGCAGCAGGAAATTACCCTTTGTGGGCACCCGCTATTTCAACTTTTATGGAGGCAATGGCACCGGCGAATCAATTACGATCGCCGCCAACGGAACAACAACGGTGCAGCGCCATGGCACCATGGGTAGCTCTCTTGAATACCGGGGGGCGTTCTCCAACCCGCTGATGCTGCCCGATGGCACCGGTTTACTGTTCAGGGGTGACAGAATCTATCGGGTGTCAGCAAGGGGTGAAATCATCCAGAATTGTAAAGGGGACGGCAAACCCTGCGAATCGGGCCTTTACCAGCCAACCCCTCCTCCCATCGTCGATGGTTTTTATATTTTGGGAGGAACGGGGCAGGGTTTAGAAGTGGCTGGCGATCGCTATCGCTACTATGACGAGGAGGGGGTGAAACAATGGCGGCCCCTATCTGAACTTACCCCCATTAGCCGGGGAGTAGTTTTTGATGGGCAAAACTACTGGTGCATTCCACCCAACCGGGAAGGAGGGGTCTGTACCCCTAAAGGCTGGAAGAGTATTCGAGCCACACTCAAAATTGATATAGCAGTCCTAAAGCAGCTATGAGCTTGGGATGAAGTTGTGAGAGGCTTTTCCTGCAGAAAATCTCTCACAATCCTATTTGGATTGCTATACCAGAACGCATCGTTAATCGATTTTAAGATGGAAGAACAGGCGGAAAAGGGTGAGCACAGGTTGTCTTGCATAGGTTGCATCTGCCTGGAGGGAAGTAGGGATAACGAAGTTCAAACCCCTCCTAAACAATCAGGTATCCCCCGATGGCAGGTTTAACCCCTACTCACCCTTCTTCCCAATGGATTCTCTTTACCCCCAACCTGGATGAAGCCGCTCAAATGCTCTCTGGGATTTGGTTAACCCTGGTAAAAATAAATGTCAGTACCCAGTCTCCCTGCGATCGATTTGCCTCGGGTCGCAAAACCTTTAGAATCTTGGCAGAGAATACAGCTCAGGGTTGCGACAATCCGGCCTTAATGGAACGGTTTTTCTGGCTTCAGGCTGAGGGTTCGATCTGAAAAGGAGCAGCTGGTGGGTCAGGCATCCCGATACTGGACATTGGTGAAGCTGGGTAGCAACGGACGTAGCTATACCGAGGCGATCGCGGTGGCCCGTCAGTTTTTCCAGGCACAATTTCCTGACCTGGAAGATGACATACCAGAGGGCAAAATTCAGCAGCAGCTCTGGCAGATCCGCCAGCACAGTTCCCACCCACCTGATCAATTCGCTGCCGAACTCTGTTTGCGTTGTTTTATTTCCCATCAGGTTGAACAGGTCTGTATCCAGCTAGAAACTCAGTTCGGTGACTACTATGGCTTCACCCGTCACGACTTGTTTCCCTATGTTCTGGATGACCCTGGAAAAGCCGGGAGCCAGAAGCAACCGGGGGGCTATCAACCCTTAGGACTGCAAATTTTGCAGAAGTTCGATCCGGATCGGGCCAGCCTGACGACCTGGACGGTGCGATTGGTGCGGCAACATCCCGAACTAAACCAGTTTTTGCTGGAACAGGGCCTATGTATGCTGAGTGATTGGGCAATTTTGAATGATACGACCCAGAAGAAACTACGCCGGGTTTTGACCCAATTCCATCATTTGACTGAAATCGAAGTGCAACAAAGTAGTTTGCTATTAGAAAGCTATCATGCCATCTACCGGCGCGATCGCATCCTGCAGGGCCAGAAGGGACAATGCCTTTCCCCAACCACTGCACAGTTACAGGCGATCGCAAACCAGATGCAAACCCTCTCTCCCTCTACGATTCTGGCCCGTCTGCACACCCTGGCTGACCGTCTGCGGCAACAGCGCATTGCCACCCGAGGCAGTGTTCCGTCTAACTATTCTCTTGATCAGCCGGAAAATGCAGCCTTGCTGGAAAGTTTTTCAACGGAATCGGATGACCCATCGGACGCACAGCAACTGGAGTTTTTGCAGGCCTATCGCCAACAATTTCTCACCTGTCTGGATCAGTCGCTGGAGCAGGTGATTCGATCGCGGCAACAAACCCTTAAATCGCCTAAAGACCAATCCTTCTTGCGTGGATTACACCTGTTTTATTGCCAGAGCCTTTCTATGACAGAAATTGCGATTGAAATTGGTTTAAAAGCCCAGTATGAAGTGACTCGATTGTTGAAACTCAAGGAGTTTCGAGCCGATGTGCGACATAAATTGCTGGATGGTTTGCGGCAGTATGTCCGGGACAAAGCAAAATCCTATCTTGACCTGGATCACTTAAATCATCTGGATCAGCAAATTGAGGTGGCGTTAAGTGAGCAGATCGACGCCCTGATCCAGAAAGATGAGGCCAAAGCCACCACGCCAAAAGGGTATGGATCACGTAGTTTACTGGCTCAACAGGTTTGCCGTTCTTTAGATCAGGTGTTGGGTTCCACGACTTCCTAACCGTTGCTTTTAGGTTGAAATCCCATTGGAGAAACAGTCATGATGTATGAGGCAGGAACAGCGCTAATGGAACGATTTCTTGACCCAGAAATTCTACCCGAATCTGTGATTTCCCTGGGGCCAGCTACGATGGAGCAGGCGATGGCCAGAAGTCGATCGATTTCTCATCCTGACCGGCAGTGGCAAACCTACTTAAATACCCTGGCCTTATTTGGAGTGGCGCAGTGGTTTGCTCAACGGGCCGGAGATATTTCCCTGAATCAAGGGCAAGCTTCGATTTTGTTGCCATCCTACGCCAGCGTGATTCCGGCGGTCTGTAATCTGGTGGCCAAGGGCTTTAAGCTCTGCCTGATTGCCACCACCAGTCAACCCGATGAAGTGGTGGAGATTCCCAGAGCGGCGATCGACCTGCCTGATTTTATTCCTCACTTTTATGTGGTTGTCGCTATCTACGAAGAACAGGCGCAGGTGATGCTTCATAGCTTTCTGCGCTACGACCAGTTAGCCAGTAGAATCGCCACAATCCCACCCGACGAAGACTGGACCTATCCGATCCCCCTCAATTGGTTTGACCCGAATATTGATCGGTTCCTGTTGTATCTCCGTTGTGCTGACCCAGGGGCGATCGCACTACCAGAACCAGTGATTGATCTCAGAACGGCTTTAGCAACTCTGCAAACCGAACTCCTGCATCTTCTCCCCCAGTTGCAGGTCAACGATCGACCCTGGTGGCAAACTCTAACCTGGGAACAGGGCAGCGTGGTTCTCTCTACCCCACCCCTGCTCAATTGGATACTGACTCCCCAATCCCCTTCTCCCCTCCCTACTGCCGATTCTCCTCACCCCCACCTATCTGATTTACTGCAACTCCTGACCCGTCCTCTGATCAATGTGGGCAACTGGTTGCAGGATCAACTGGATGACCTGGCCCAACAACTCTCCTGGGTATTGCTACCTCCCCTGAGCAGTCAAATGCGACTGAAGGAGAGCGGAGACACCATGCCCAGGGATGAGTTTGAAGCGATCGTCACCCAGTTGCAGCGGCAGGGAGTCACCTTGCTCCCCGATGCCCGGGCCGCCTTCAGTAACCTGGTGATTGGTACGATTCCAGTCAGGCTCTGTGTCATCACGGCCACCTTCCAGGAAGCAGGACAACCCCCGGAATGGTCGTTGCTGGTGGTGGTGGGGCCCGCCCCGGGGAATCATCTGCCCTACGGTACCCGCCTGAGAATTAGCGACACCACCGGCATTCTGGTACAGCGATCGCTGACCCCGGTTCAGGGAGAGGAGTATCTCTTCTCTGAAATCTTTGGCACCTTAGATGAAACGTTTCTGGTGACGATTACGGTACCGGATGGTGCGAGTTTATCCCTGCCGCCGTTTTCATGGTGATGCAACCGATGTCTTCCTTTCGACTTAAAATCTGGCTGATTGAGCAGACCTCTGTATTTGAGCTGTCCTGGGGACAGGGGCAACAACTGACTGCGAAAATGCCCTACTTACCGACGCTGACTCCCCTTTACCAGACCTGGCAGCAGGCTTACCTCAACTTCTATCAATCCGGTGTGCGGGCCAGGGTGGGCAAGAGCGGCACTCTGCCATCGCCGACAATCGACTGGCGGGCCAAACTGGTGCAGGCCGAAGCCAAACTCCTGGCCGAATTCCATCTCTGGTTGAAACAGGCGGAATTGCTGGAGATTCGCCGGGAAATTGCCAGAGCGTCCCAGGCCGCGGATTCGACTGCCGTGGATGTGTTTCTCACCTGCGACTCCCCCGAGTTGGAACGGTTGCCCTGGGAAGTCTGGGAACCGGGAACGGAGTTTGCCGCCAAACAACCCCTGCGGATTGCCCGGACTCCGGCCCGAATTCGGGCAGATCGCCAGCAACAGCAGCGCCAGGGCAAAATGCGGATTCTGGCGATTCTGGGGGACGATACCGGGCTGAATTTTCAGGCAGACCAGGCAGCGGTGAAGTCTCTTTCTCATCTGGCAGACATTCACTTCGTAGGCTGGCAACAGGGTTGTAGCACCGCCGATTTGAAGGAAACAATTCGACGGACGATCGCCGAGGAGCAGGGCTGGGATATTCTGTTTTTTGCCGGACACAGTAATGAGACGGCCTTAACCGGGGGGGAACTGGCGATCGCCCCCCAGGAGTCAATTTTCTTGAGTGAAATCACCCCCCAGCTAGTGCAGGCCAAAGAGCGGGGGTTGCAATTTGCCATTTTCAATTCCTGTCGGGGGCTGAGTCTGGCCCAAACCCTGGTGGATTTAGGATTGAGCCAGGTGGCCGTGATGCGAGAACCGATCCATAACCTGGTGGCCCAGGAGTTTCTGGTGCGGTTTGTCCGCAGTCTGTCTGAGTTTAAGGATGGGCATGAGGCCCTGCTGGATGCCTGTCACTATCTGAAGCTGGAGAAGAACCTGACCTACCCCTCGGCCTACCTGATCCCTTCCCTGTTTCGCCATCCGGACGCGGCCCCGTTTCAGCTCAAACCCTTTGGCTGGCAGGAAAAGCTGAAACAGTGGCTTCCTACCAAACAGGAGGCGATCGCCCTGCTGGTGCTGCTGGCCCTGAGCCTGTTCCCGCCTTTACAGGGATGGCTGCTGGAACAGCGAATCAGGCTGCAGGCGATGTACCGTCAGACGACGGGGCAATTGGGCCAACCAACCGTTCCCCCCCTGTTGCTGGTGCAGATTGACGATCGCTCCTTGCAAAAGGCCCGCATTGCCAATCCCCGACCGATGCGGCGGGATTACCTGGCGAAAATTGTGAATCAGCTTTCGGCGTTGGATGCCCGGGTGGTGGGAATCGACTTCTGGCTGGATCGGCCCCACCCAGAAGATGCCCAACTGCAGCAAGCACTGGAATCTGCGATTCAACGCCAAAACGCCTGGTTCGTGTTTGCGGTGCAGGAAAGCGACAAGGGCGAATGGCTGATGGTGACACCGGAGGTAGCCAGCCCGACCTGGAGTTTGCAGGGCAATGGCTGGGTGCCCTTCTGGTATCTGCAACCGTTGCCCTGGCTGGATTCTACCCCCGTACCGTTCAGCTACTGGTTGGCGACGACCTACCGGTTGCAGAATGAGCCCTGGCAAACCGATGCGCTCCCACTTCCTTCACCCAATCTGAAAAATTCCCAGGATTTAGGCAGTCAAATCAGGGCGATCGCCAACCGCATCACTCCAGTCAATCGCCAACCGTTGTTGCATTCATCCATGCAATTACAACCGATTACCGCTCTATCCTATCTGTTTCAACAGCACTGGTTCAAACCCCTGGTTGACTTCTCCATTCCACCGCAGCAGGTTTACGATCCGATTCCCGCCTGGCAGTTGTTAGAACAACCGGAAACCGTTCTACAATCGCGGCAGTTACCATCCCTGCGATCGCACCTGGTCATGATTGCGGCGGGGGGGTACGACGAAGCAGGGGTGGCAGCGGATGGCGAGGATAATTTTCCGGTACCAGCGGCGATCGCCTACTGGCGGAATCAACAAACCCCAGCCAACAACAGCCGGATTTTTTCTGGCGGAGAGGCCCATGCCTACATGACCCACCACTATCTCACCCAGCGATTCGTGATCCCAATTCCTGACTTCTGGCTGGTGCTGCTGGCGATTCCAGTGGGCAAGGGCCTATCCCTGCTTCTGACCCAGTCCTTCAGACGGCGATGGTTCGTTATGACAGGGGTTTCTACCCTGGGGTTGGGGTTGCTCAGCTTACAGGGGTATGTCACTGCAGGAGTCCTGATTCCCTGGCTCCTGCCCTCCGCTACGGTTGGGACATACCTGGTACTGACCTTGACGCGGAGAAACCATGCTTAATTTGAGAGATTTATTATTCAGTTCTCTGGTGACCCTGGCCACGATCGTAACCCCTTCCGAGTTAGCCCCCAGGGCGATCGGTCAAACCCCATTGTCCTGGCAGGATGTGGCCAACAAATTTTTTGCAGGCAAAGAACCCCGCGCTCCCGGTACTGGGAGAAGAGGTGGCCCAAGACCTGCTAACCTCTGCTGGATTACCCCCAGCGATACAGTATGGAATTCCCGCCCTCGCCTGGTCTGGTCGGGCAACTTTCGGGTTGTGGGAGTGCGTCCGGCAGGGGCAAAAATGCTGCTCTGGCGATCGGTGGCCCCCGCAGGCAACAAGTTGCATCGACTGGAGTACACAGGTGTTCCGTTGGAAGCAGGCAAAGCCTACGAATGGCTATTCTTTTTTAGCGAAAACTCAAGCGCTCCCATACTGCGGGTGCCCTTTCAGATTGTGGATGCAAACCAGCGAACAACGATTAACACCGATCTGGCAAAGCTGAAAGCTCAATTTCAAAAACAAAAAATCAATGCTGAAGCAATGGCTTTGCAACGAGCAAACTATTTCGCTCAACGCCAACTCAGTTCTGATGTATTGCAGGAGATCTATTCGGTCACAAATCCATCTCAACAACTGCAACAGGTGGCGCGAAGCCTGGAAGCTGAAGTGTGTCAGAGGAAATAACATTGTTTCAGTGGAGAGAACGATCGCTCCTGCCTTTTACTCCATCCGTTGAATACAGAAGGAGAATTTTACCATGGGTTCCCGAATGAAAAAGCAAAAGATGAAAGGCAAAAACCAGAAAGGGTTTCTATTGCTCCTGCTAACCCTTTCCCCATTCTTCCTCCCTTCCATTGCCCCCTCGTTCCCCATTCCTCTCGCTGCTGCCCAGACTTCTCAGAACCCTAGCTTTGAGGGGCTTAACCTGCTTAAACTGGGCATTCAGCAACGCGAGGCTGGACAAATTGAAGCAGCACTGCAATCGTTTCAGCAAGCATTAGTAATTTTTCAAGCTGTTTCTAATCCTTTCAATGACATGATGAGTAGCGTTACTTTGGCAGAAATAGGAAATAATTATCTTTCTCTGAGTAACTACGCTCAAGCGATCGACTATTACCAGCGAAGTTTAGAGATCGCTCGTGTACGGAAAAACTTAATTGGGGAAGGGCGCACTCTGGCAGGGTTGGGTGCTGCTTACTTTTATCTGGGCAACTATCCCAGAGCGATTGACCATTTTGAACAATATTTAGGAATTACCCGGGAACTTAAAAAATTACAGCAACAAGGACTTGCGGTCGGTGATTTAGGACTGGATTATCCCCAGGGTGAAGGCATTGCCCTGTCTAATTTGGGATTGGCGCATCAAGCTTTAGGTAACTACGCTGAAGCAATCAGGTATCAAAAACTGTTTTTAGAAAACGCTCGCGAAAGAAAAGATCGACCGGGGGAAGGAGCGGCCTTGCTGAGTCTGGGTGATGCTTTCCAGGCTGCGGGGGACCACACCAGAGCAGTTGAGTATTACGAACGCTCTCTAGCCATTGCTCGTCAAATCAAAAACCAAAATAGTGAAGGCATTATTCTGGGCAAATTGGCAGTTTCTTATGTGTATCGAGGCATTGATGTCAAAGCCGTCTCTTATCAAACAGAAAGTCTGGCGATTTTGGAGAAAATCAAAGGCCGACAGGGAGCATCGGCTGTTTTGAGTGCTCTGGGAAGGGCTTACTCTGAGGTAGGTAATTACGACGCAGCGATCGCCTTTCTGGAACAGGAGTTAGTGATTAACCGTGAACTCAAAGATCAGCGGGCCGAAGGAATTGTTTTGCATAACCTGGGAGTGGCGTTTGGTATGTCAGGCAATGTAAGCAAGGCCGAGAAATTTTTCTTCGATAGCATCCAGGTTTGGGAATCTATCCGGCAAGTCGGAGTTGGCAATAATGATGCGAATAGAGTCTCAATCTTTGAAACCCAGACGAACACCTATCGCATGTTGCAGCGAGTGTTGGTGGCGCAAAACAAAACGAATAAGGCTCTGGAAATTGCCGAACGGGGACGGGCGCGGGCATTTGTCGAGTTGCTGGCACAGCGGTTAGGGAAGGACGCTGAGGTCAGGCCCCAGGCAGGGATCAACCCCCCTGATTTGCAGCAGATTCAACAAATTGCCAAAGTACAGAATGCAACCCTGGTGCAGTATTCCATTCTCTATAACGAGTTCAAAACTCAAAGTAACCAGGAATGGCGTGAGGCAGAAATTTACATTTGGGTCATTCCGCCCATGGGGGAAATTACTTTCCGCCAGGTTGACCTCAAACCTTTATGGCAACAGCAAAATTCATCTCTGCAAGATCTGGTAATGCAAAGCCGGGTGGCCATGGGAGCCAGAGGACGGTCAGATGTAAAAGTTACTCTGTCACCACAATTCCTTAGCCAACAACAGGAAAAGCAGACTCGAAATCTGAAACAACTGCATGAGTTATTGATCCAACCGATCGCCGATCGCCTGCCCCAGGATCCCCATCAGCGGGTCATTTTTCTGCCGCAGGGTGAGCTGTTTCTGGTGCCTTTCCCGGCATTGCTCGATGCCAACAACAAGTCCTTAATTGAACAACACACGATTCTCACTGCACCATCAATTCAAATGTTGGAGTTAACCCGACAGCAACGGCAAGTCATGAAAAATTCACCATCTAAAATTCAAAATGCTCTGGTAGTTGGCAATCCGGTCATGCCCAGGGTGGTGACCCAGGTGGGAACACCGCCTGTGCAATTGTCTGACCTGCCAGGAGCGCAACGCGAGGCATTAGCAATTGCAAATTTGCTCAAAACAAAAGCAATTACCGGGGCACAGGCAACGGAAAGCGAGATCGTCCAACAAATGCCCAATGCCCGTATTATTCATCTGGCAACGCACGGATTACTGGATGACACCAAAGGGTTGGGCATTCCTGGTGCGATCGCCCTGGCTCCTGCTGGCAACGGTGAACTCAATGATGGCTTGCTCACCTCAGATGAAATTCTGAACATGAAGCTGAATGCAGAACTAGTTGTCCTGAGTGCCTGCGACACCGGACGGGGCAGGATTACTGGAGATGGCGTAATTGGGCTGTCGCGATCGCTGATTAGTGCTGGGGTTCCCAGTATCGTCGTATCATTATGGAAAGTTCCCGATGACTCTACGGCATTTCTGATGACCGAGTTTTACAAAAATCTCAGCACAACAAAGGACAAAGCTCAGGCACTCCGACGGGCAATGCTAACGGCAAAACAAAAATATTCTAATCCATTGCACTGGGCAGCATTTACCTTAATTGGTGAAGCAGAATAGAACCCCTGCCTGAATGATAACGGCTTCACTGCGTCTCAACTCAGCGGGCAGGATCGATCGTGACCTCAATCCGAAAATTGCCAACATTATCCCCTGGCTTGCTGTCATTGACCCCAAACTCCAGCACACCCTGGGATTTGGCAATCATTTCTCCACCTTCTCCAACGGGCACCCACCCATCTAAAGCCCGCATCCCCGGTTGGCGAATTCTGGCCATCAATTGGCCATGGGCCATGTGAAGAAACAGGTTATACTCTGGGTTAAAGGCAATTCCCCTTGGCCCTCCTGAACCAGCCACAAAGCCCAATCTCACCCTGCCGCTGGCTTGAATGTTGATTCGATCGCCAGGACTGACAGTCATACCTGTATTAATGTAGCTATTCGTCTGGAATACGTAGGTCTTCGGGCGATCTCCCCCACTCGTTTGCCTGGTCGGGTTACCAGTCTGTCCCTCGGGCTGGGGGCGACTGGAAACAGCCGGATTGTAGGATGGTTTCCGGGGCAATACTCTGGCAGGAAGGTCTACAGCACTCATACGACCAGAATCTACCTTCACTGGAATAATGCCAAAACCGCATAACCTTCTACACAGATCCATCTGCACCCAAAAATGAACGGTTTGGCGACGGCGGATTTCAATGACGGTGCCCTTATCATAGACAACCCCCTGTCTTGGACGAATTTGTAAGGCGGAGGGCAGTAGAGCCGATTTCTTCAACAACTTTCCGTTCGTTTCATAAATCGCCAGGGATGCTTCTGAAGCAGCTTTTGTCACCGCATCGGTTGTCACCACGTACAGCAGATACTGCCCTGGCTCTAAGGTCACCTCCAGGTATTGGGTTTGTCCCCGTTGCAGGGTGCCCTGTAAAGCGGCTTGAGCAGGCGTAGAGACTAGGCTACTGGCAACCACAGCAAGCCCCGCCAGTAACCGAAAAACGTTTTTACTCATCCTTTACAACTCCAGTTTTCCAGCTCTAATACATCAAGAGAGAATTCACGAGTCAGAAGGTAGCATTTCTCCTTACTTCTGACTCCTGCCGCACCCAAACTTTCTGACTTAAGCAGATAGCCTTGATGCGAACAGGAACTGCGGCTTTAATGCAGGCTATACAGCCCGACGGCGCTTGAAGTAAGCCAGTCCACCCCCTGCCAGCACCATTCCCAGCATAGTCGTAGGTTCTGGTACGGCTGCCGTATCATCGGGGTCAGGTAACCCTGTATCGGGGCCAGGAACAGCAGCGGTTGTCAAATTGATCCGGGCAAAGGAGTTGCGGTTAAACAACAACCCACTGACATTCACAGATAGTTCATTACCAGCAAAGGTGACTCGTTCTGGAGTTAAGCGCAATGTAGTACGCGGGTCGATCGCCACCCCCGTTATTTGTAAGGCAATGGGTGCCGTGAAGGTAAACACATAGTCATTCTTAAATGTGTTAGCGAAGACACCACTCCCTGCTCTCCTATAATCAAACTCCAGGTAATCAGCTCCCACATCGATGGTGGAGCTGACGATGGAAAACCCCGGAAACTCCCGTGGGTCAAACAAGCTGCGAGTATCTGGAAACTCCACTGCCGATTCGCTCACGATCGCAGAGACGGGAGAGCGATTAACTAAAAGTTCGCTGGTTGGAGTTCGTTGAATTTCGCTGCGATATCTCAGTTCTGAACCAATCAAGCTGAAGGCTACAGCAGAGCTACTACTCAATCCAACGATCGCAACGGAGGTCAACAGTGACAGTGTTTTCTGGATCATGCTAATTTCCTTATCTCTAAGACATCAAATGATTGAAAGCAATCCAACAGCGAACTGCCGCGGCAGGTTGATCTGCGAACATCGCCAGGATGCCTACCAACCGCCCTCAGGGAACTATCACTCAGCCGTCTGAGAACCTATGCAACTTCCCAGGCAGCATCAAGATACTTGTAGATTGGTATACATAGCATTCAGCAGGAGTCTAGGCCTATCAAAAAGTAGGTTGTCTTTTCCCCGCCCTCGTGCTGCTATAGATAAACTTCTAAATTAATTTCAATGGGTTTGTGAGGAATGCCTATGCCCCCGATCGACCGTCGTCATTTTCTGCAATTTGCCGGGTCAGCCCTGGCGAGTATGGGGTTGAGTCAGTTAGATTTCCTGCACCAGGGCGATCGCTACGCCAAGGTTCTGGCTCAGGGCAGGCCCGGGCGCAAGCTGGCGTTACTGATCGGGATCAATCGCTATGCAGGAGACATCGCCGAACTCAGGGGATGCCTGACGGATGTGGAACTGCAACGGGAGTTACTGGTACATCGCTATGGATTTAACTCCAACGATATTCTGATTGTCAGTGACCAAGCAGCCCTCAAACCCGATCGGGCCACCATTTTAGAAGCCTTTCAAACCCATTTAGTCAATCAGGCCAAACCGGGGGATGTGGTGGTCTTCCATTTTTCTGGCCATGGCTCCCTGGTCAAAGATCCCAACCCCCTGCCAGAACTCTTCAAAAATGAGAATGGAGTGCCCAGTCGCGTTCAGAATCAGGATGGAGTGAATGGCACATTGGTGCCCAACGATCGCTTCACGGCCGACCCCAACCAGGTGCAGGACATCATGGGCAAGAGCTTGTTCCTGCTGACCTACGGCTTAAAGACTGACAACGTCACCCTGGTTCTGGATAGTTGCCATTCTGGGGGTGGCACCCGGGGCAACCTGCTGTTCCGCACCGTTAACTCCCGTCTAGATGGCTTCGATACCGCCTTACCCAGCCCGGTTGAACTGGCCTTTCAGGAGAAGCTGATGAAAGATCTGGGGCTTTCCCAGGATAAGTTTCAGAAATTGCGCCAGCAGGGTATCGCCAAAGGTGTTGCGATCGGGTCTGCCCAGTACGACCAGTTAGCAGCCGATGCCCCCTTCGATGACGAAAACTTCTATGCCGGAGCCTTCACTTACCTGCTGACCCGCTACCTCTGGCAACAATCGGTCGATGAGGCGATCGGAACGGTGTTTATCAACCTGGCCCGCAGTACGCGAGATGTTTCCAATCGAGCCAGTGTCACCCAGGAACCCATCTTTGCCGCCAATCCGGAAGGCCATCGTGAACAGCCCACGTATTTTCTGAAACCTGCAACCCCGTTTGCCGAAGCCGTAGTGCGATCGATCAACTCGGCAGGCCAAATCGAATTCTGGTTGGGGGGCATTTCCTCTTCCAGTTTGAATGACAGCAAAAGTGGTTCCATTTTCACGGCGATCGACAAAACTGGCAAAGAGATAGCCCAGATCGAGCAGACCGGCCGGGAGGGTTTGGTGGCAACGGGCAAATTAAAGGCCGGGAAACTGGCCGACCTGCAACCAGGAGTGTTGTTGCGGGAACGGGTGCGGGGCTTACCCGCCGACTTGAAACTGCGGCTGGGGCTCGACCCCTCCCTGGGTAAAGACCGGGCAGCGGTGAAAGCGGCTTTGCAGGCCCAGGGGCGGATTGTGATCGTTGAGTCTGACCAGGTAATGAACTATCGCCTGGGGCGAATGACTCCTACCTATCAGAGTCAGTTTAGCCAGCAGGGCATGGCCACCGGCCCTCAGGTAGGTGGTACAGGATTGTTCACGGGAGATTTGCGGCCTTTGAGGGCAACCTTTGCCGACCCAGAAGAACCGATTGAGGCGGCGATCGACCGGTTAATCCCCCGCTTGCAAGCCTTTCTGGCCGCAGAGGTCTTGAAGGCGATCGGTGGGGTGGATGTGGTCAAAAGGGGGCAATCTCACGGGTTAAAGGTGGATGTGCGATCGGTGGGCAACTCTGCTAAACCGGTGGCAACCAATCGGTTCATTGCCGATAGCCAAATTGAAGTTCAGATCCAAAATACAGGCCAGCGAGATCGGTATGTTGCAGTCATTTCCATTGGAGATGCGGGTACGATGCGGGTCTTGTTTCCCTATGTTGACTTTGCCGAAGGTCGCGAACGCCTGCCCCCCGGTGAGACTCTGACGGTTCCTGATCCGGCTATCACCAATCTCCATCTCGGTTCCCCTGGGTTACTGGAGATTATGGTACTTTCCAGCGCAGAATCCTTGCGCGATGCCCTGAAAGCCCTGAAGGAAATTGGGGCCCGGGGGGGAGTTTCCTCCAGTCGGGGGGTTTCCCAGAATGCCTTAAGTGGACAGGATTCTGTCAGTGTGGTTGAGGCCTTATTGAGTAATATCAACCAGAATAGTCGATCGGGTAATGTTACGACGATTGCTAACCCGGTGGTAGATACAACCCGGTATGGGGTGATCGTGACCACGATCGAAGTGGTGCCAGAATGAAGTTTCAGGGGATTGTCAATTGCAGTATGTCAAAGGGCAAGCATCCCGATGACTCGGTTAGAACGCATGGTTTGAGATTGGACGGGAGGCACGCATGAGTTCAGAACCCATAGTAGGGGCGATCGGCACACCCGCTTCTGAGGTTGACATTGATGCCTCCCTCGTTCATTCCCTGCTGGCAGCACAACATCCTGACCTGGCAGATTTGCCGCTACATCTGGTCGATGCAGGTTGGGATAACGCCATGTTCCGACTGGGTGACCAGCTAAGTGTGCGGTTGCCTCGTCGCAAAATTGCTGCCACTCTGATTGAGCATGAGCAAACCTGGCTTCCACAGTTACCCAATCTTCCCATTCCGATTCCCATTCCTTACCGATTAGGGCATCCGGGACAAGGCTATCCCTGGAAATGGAGTATTTTGCCCTGGTTAACAGGGGAAACGGTTGATCAGCAAGAGCTGAACCACGAGCAGGCACAACAGTTTGCAGCATTTCTGCGCTCGCTCCATGCTCCCGCGCCACCGAATGCACCCTCCAACCCCTTTAGAGGCGTACCATTGCATCAACGAGCTACTGCTGTTGAGGAACGAATGCAGCGATTGGAGCAGAAAACAAGTCTGATTACTCCAGACATTAAACACCTCTGGAATCAGGCGTTAGATGCGCCAATGGATGTTGAAGCAACCTGGATACATGGTGATCTCCATCCCCGCAATATGTTAGTTGGCAAGGGGGTGATCACAGGCGTTATTGATTGGGGAGATATCACAGGGGGCGATCGCGCAACCGATCTGGCGGCAATCTGGATGCTCTTTTCTGATCCACTGGTGCGTCAACAGGCGATCGCAACTTATGCCAATGCTTCTGAAGCAACTCTACGACGGGCTAGAGGATGGGCGGTGTTGTTTGGAGTTGTCCTACTTGATGCAGGATTGGTTGATAATCCGCGGTTTGCTGCGATCGGAGAACGGACATTGCGGCGTATTGCTGAGGATGTTTAGGCATTCCCTTCGATAAGTTTTGAAGAGCGCTGAACATATTTGATCGCCACTAATGACGTATCCAGTATCACTTCATAACTTTCACCTGTGGAACGATCGATTGTCATTAATTCAGGTTGTTCTCCCATAATAAAACCGTAAATCGCATAGGTACTACCCATTTGTCAAATCAAAATGGGGATTCCAGGCGACTTCCCACAGGTAACCATCGGGGTCAGCGAAGTAGCCAGAATATCCGCCCCAGTCAGTATTCTGTGCAGGTTTGAGAATGGTTGCTCCTGCTGCTTTTGCTTGTTCCAGAACGGAATCGACCGCTTCCTTCGATTTCACGTTATGTGCCAGAGTAAACCCTGGAAAACCATTGCCTGTTGCTGAAACATGAGCATCGGCGGCAAGTGCCTCACGGGAATAGAGAGCTAACCAGGTTCCTCTGAGATTGAAAAAAGTCACGCCGTCAAACTCTTCTTTGGTAGGAAACCCTAATTTTTTGTAAAAAGTTGTAGAGCGAGCAAGGTCAGCAATCCCTAGCGTTATCAGACTAATATACGGTTCCATAGTTGATGTTTGATCATGTACTCTTTATGTTCTATCGCGAGCTGGGAGAGAGTGCATGGATTCGCATCCCCTGGCGGGAGGTTGTTGAACCAGAGCCTTCATCACAAAGGTTGAAAAATGAAAAGGCGAAGAACACTTCTTGGACAAACTCACGAGGCCTGCGGCGAAAATGAGAACGCTCTCCGCCTCCGCCTGGACTGGCATCACCATGTAATAAATGTGCCATTGTTCCTCCTGGTTCGCATATCGATTCCTTCAGACACCTGAATTACCTGGAAACTGCAATTTTTTCAGAGTCAGGTATACCGTGAGATCGTCTCCTTTGCCGCTTGTATAATGCGATCGCGTAACTCTAAGGGTTCAATCACTTCCATTTGTCCACCAAAGCTCAACACATAGGCACAGGCAGCTTTCTCAATGTCGAACCGCAACGAAATATGAATCCAGCCATCAGCATCGGGGGCATGAATCATCTGTTCGATGCGAGCAAAGTACCCGGCATATCGTAACCAGGGCGTAGCCTCTGGAGCAACCCGTACCGTTACGCCATAGTAAGGCAGGTTTGCTTTGAATTCCACCAGCGATCGCTGCCAGTAGCCGACTAAATCGAACCCAACTGGACGAACAGAATCAGCATCCAGTAGCACGGCATTCTGTACCCTTGAAACGCGGTAAGAACGCACCTCTTTCTCCACGGCTGCGACCAGATACCAGACACTCCCTTTGGCAACCAATCCCAAGGGATTGACCGATCGTTCAATTCGCTGACCATTGCCGCGTTCATAGCTCAAAAAGACTTGCCGTTCCTGCCAGATGGCGGCTTGCAAAACCGGGAATGCAGACATCTCTTCATCCCAGTGCTGCCACCCGGTGGGGTCAACATGGATGCGCTGGCTCACCAGTTCTGCCTGCTGGCGATTGGCGGCGGGTAAGGCTGCCAGAAGCTTGAGTAATGCCGCTTCAAACGCCTGACCCCACCCTAAATCTGCTAACAGATGAGGTGATTTTGGCACAAATAACGCCTGAATCTCTGCCAGGTTAAGTCCGGTCAATGTCGTTTGATACTGCTCCAGCAACCCCCATCCGCCGCCCTTGCCTCGTTCTGCTACGACCGGAACTCCTGCGCTGCAAAGAGCCTCCATATCCCGGTGAATGGTACGCTCAGACACTTCCAGTCGCTCTGCCAGTTCTCGTGTGGTTAACCGGGTATGAACCTGCAACAGCATCAGGATGGAGAGGAGGCGATCGGCACGCATAACGATTTCTAGAACCCTCGCAACTTCTTTTACATTACCGCTGAAATATGACAAAGGGTGTCATGAAATCGTCCTTATGTTGTAATCATGACCGTTGGAGAAAAGCTGTTATGCAACCACTAAAAAATCAGGTGGCGATCGTGGCGGGAGGCACCCGTGGGGCGGGGAGAGGCATTGCGACCGAACTGGGTGCAGCCGGAGCGATCGTGTATGTGACTGGACGAAGCACCCATACCCAACGCTCAGAGTACGATCGCCCTGAAACCATCGAGGAAACCGCAGCGTTAGTGACTCAAGCCGGTGGACAGGGCATTGCGGTTCAAGTAGACCATTTAGATCCAGAACAGGTGCGATCGCTCATCACTCGTGTCGAGCAGGAACAAGGACAGTTAGATATTCTGGTGAATGACATTGGAGCAGAACATTTTGCCGAGTTTGATAAACCCATCTGGGAAATTGATCTGGAGCGGGGGCTACGCCTGTTACGATTGGCGATCGACACCCACCTCATCACCAGTCACTTTGCTCTGCCGCTGTTGATCCAGAAACCGGGAGGATTCGTCGTTGAACTCACCGATGGAACGGCAGATTACAACAAGGGGCACTATCGGCAAGCCGTAATCTATGACCTTGCCAAGAATGCCATTATTCGGATGGCGTGGGCATTAGCGCAGGAGCTTCAACCGCATGGCTGTACGGCAGTGTGTCTGACCCCGGGTTGGTTACGGTCAGAAATGATGTTAGACCATTTTGGAGTGGATGAAGCCAACTGGCAGGATGCTACAGACAAAGAACCACACTTCATCATCTCTGAAACACCACATTTTGTTGGGCGTGCCGTTGCTCATCTGGCTGGCGATCCGGAGGTCGCCCGTTGGAATGGTCAGTCGCTTTCCAGTGGTCAACTTGCCAAAGTCTACGGTTTTACGGATCTGGATGGTTCTCAACCGGATGCCTGGCGCTACATCCAGGAGGTGACAGAGATGGGTAAACCTGCGGACGCGACTGGATACCGATGAGAGTACTCAACGACGTATTGTTGTTTGAATTGCTGATGTAAGTGTTGTGTTTCAGTTTCACCAAATGATTCCCTGGCGATCGGTTGCATCACAAAACCCTGTGCTATTCTAAATCAGAAGAAACAATGAGACATTCAATCCGTTTGTGACTTCACTCCTTAAGATTTTGGCATGTTCCAATTTCTGGTTGATTCCTCCCACTATTCAGCGACGCCTGAGACGATTCTGTTTTGTCTCATTTTCAAGCCATGACCTTAGTGTGATCCCAATGAGAACCTTAGCCAATCTTGACTCATCGATGTAATGAGCTAGACTAATCCCATCCTCAACGTTGGTTGTCGTTTCATGTCACTATCTCACCTCTTTTCTGCTCTGCAAGTCGGTGCTTTAAAGCTGCCAAACCGAATCCTTATGGCTCCTCTAACCCGGTGCCGAGCCGATCAAGATCATGTTCCCACTCCATTGATGGCAGAGTATTACAGCCAACGGGCCAGCGCCGGATTGATCATTGCAGAAGCGACCGCTGTTATGCCAGGTTGTTCGGCCTTTGGCACGGAACCAGGAATTCACAATGATGCTCAGGTCGCGGGATGGAAACAAGTAACCGATGCCGTTCACGCCCAGGGAGGTCAGATTGTTCTTCAGCTATGGCATGGTGGTCGTGCCTGTCACCCTTTGTTAAATAACGGCGCAATTCCGGTGGCCCCCAGTGCCATTCCGATTACAAATGACGAAGTTCACACCCCCCAGGGTAAAGTTCCTTATGTAACTCCTCGGGCACTAGAGGATGACGAAATTCCGGCGATTATTGCAGGGTTCCAGTCTGCGGCTGCAAATGCGAAAATGGCCGGGTTCGATGGCATTGAAGTCCATGGCGCAAACGGTTACTTACTGGATGAATTCCTGCGGGATAGTAGTAATCAACGGAGTGGTGCTTATGGAGGTTCGGTAGAGAACCGTGCCCGTTTGATGCTCGAAGTGCTGGAGGCAACCATCGGGGTTTGGGGCAGCGATCGCGTTGGTTTAAGAGTCTCGCCGCTCAATAGCTACAACAGCATGAGAGATAGTGACCCGATCGGCACGTTCACCTGGTTAGCCAATCGCCTCAACGATTACAACCTTGCCTATCTGCATGTGATGCGAGCGGATTTTCTGGGTGAGCAACAGGGTGATGTACTGACTCCGATGCGTGAAGCCTACAACGGTGTTCTAGTTGGCAATACAGGCTATACGGCAGAAGAAGCAGAAGGGGCGATCGCCAATGGTCAAGTGGATGCGATCGCCTTTGGAGTCACGTTTTTAGCCAATCCAGATCTGCCGAATCGCTTTGCTCAAAATGCACCGCTGAATGATCCAGATCCGAGCAAGTTCTATTCACCTGGAGCACCAGGATATACAGATTATCCCTATTTGGCTGCGGTTTGATGAGTATAAACTACCAGGTGAGTGCCACTGCCCCCCCAAATTTCCGCATTTCTGCAAAAAACTTGCCCTGGGCTCCACCTTCTGGAAGTGTTGCCAGATAAACGGCAGTTTCGGCTCCCTCATCGGCGGTGAATGGTGCATTAGCACCACCCATATCCGTTTGCATCCAGCCAGGAGAGTAGGCATTGACCAAAATATTGGTGCCCTGGAGTTCCTTTGCCCAGAGCACGGTCAGAGCATTTAACCCAACTTTGGAAAGGCGATAGGAGGGAGCCAGGGGATAGTAATCACTCCCCATGGACGAGAGAGAAGCCATCTCAGTAGATACATTAACAATCCGTCCGTAATTTTGCGCTTTCATCAAGGGCATGAGCGCCTGAGTGATTCGAGCTGCCGCTAAAACATTGGTTGTCAAAGTTGTCAGCATTGTTTCCAGTTGCACTGTCAGCAGACTGGACTCTTCGGGTTGCGCCGTTGGGTTGACACCCGCATTATTGACCAGAATATCGACTCTGCCGTAAGTCTGCTGCAACCAGATTGTAAACTGCTGCACACTGGCATCGCTTGTGACATCCAGCGGATGAAAATCCACTTGAAGATTTGCTTGAGATAGTCGCTGTTGAGCCGCAAGACCATCTTGCTCTCGACGACTGGTTAGCACCACTCGAACATTTTCTTGCCGTGCTAATTGGCCAGCGATCGCATACCCCAGCCCTTTGTGGCTACCTGTGATTACGGCAATTTTCTGCGTCATGCTCATGAAGCGTTCCTGAAATAACTGGCTATACCGTTACAGTAACAATCCATAGAATATTAAAGAAGGCAATATTTTAGATGGTTGGTATCAATGAAATCGATAAATCTGGCGGCGATCGACCTGAATCTGCTGGTTGCCTTTGAAGCCCTTCTAGAGCAGCATAGCGTGACAAAAGCGGCCGAGCAGCTTCAGATTGGTCAACCTGCCATGAGTGCCGCCCTCAGTCGTTTACGGATTTTGTTTGACGATGAATTATTCCTGCGGTTGGGGCGACAGATGCAGCCGACGCTCAAAGCTCAGGCGATCGCCCCGGGCATTCTGGCAGCATTGCAACAGATCCGCCAAGCCGTAACGGCCAGTCAAACCTTTGAACCATCAACCAGCGATCGCACCTTTACACTGGGTAGTTCAGACTACACCAGCTTTGTCCTGATGCCGCCGTTACTGAAGTTTAGCCTGCAAAACGCTCCCTCCATCAACGTTCAGATGATGGAATTTGAGAAAGATAGGGTTGGGGATTTGCTCGAACAAGGGGAAATTGATCTGGCCTTGGGTGTGTTTCCCGACCCACCCCGACAGACGCAATGGCAGCCTATCTTTGAAGAACGATTTGTGGGTGTCGCCCGTCGGGGACATCCGGCCATCCAGCAAGGAACGATCAGCTTAGAAGCCTTTGCCCAGTTTCCTCACGCCCTGACAACGCTACGTCGAGATACAGTGGGTGCCATCGACAGGGCGTTGAAGGAGCAAAACTTAGAGCGTCGGGTTGCATTCACAACACCGCACATGATGGTTTTGCCATTCGCGATCGCATCGAGTGATTTAGTTGCAGCGCTTCCCCGGCGCATTGCACTGCGTTTAGCAACCGTCTGTAACTTGACGGTTTTTGAGCTACCAGTCAAAACAAAACCATGGATGGTTTCTATGCTGTGGAGTACTTTGAGCGATCGAGATGAAGCCAACCGCTGGTTACGCAACACAATCAAAGCAATTTCTCAAACAATCGAGACGACTAAGATTTAGGTTCACTACCCCGACGACTAAGCGCATAACCCCTGCTTGAGATTCAAACAAACGTTAATGAAACTTTTTAGAATACTTTGGTTTCTCTTTCTAGGAAACCATCGACAATAGGTTTATAGAAGAAATCAGCACTCCCAGGATTCTCTTTTAAGCTGCCATTCAATCTGGTTTCATCCTCGCTCGCGCATCCAATCCAACCAGAATGGGTCGCGATCGCCTGAAATCCATCATCTCCCTCCCTCCCAAATTGGGGAAGGGGAAGGGAAAACCTGCCAACATGGGGTCGTTCATATTCTTTAGTAACCGTTAAAGCGATAAATCTTAAAATCCTTCTCTGACAAAAACGTGGGTTCTCCTTATTAAGGGGTACTCTCATCCTAGACAGGTGTTATTTCTCGCGGGAAGGTAGAATGCCTTTTACGGTGAGTCCGACCAGAGAGTGGCAGGCGATGCCAGAAATTCCAGGCGCAGAAGCCTCCCTCACCCTCAATGAATGTTGAGATAGTCCCTTAAAGCTCCCTGAATCGATTACGACTCGGCAAAGATAGTTCCCATGCGATCGCCCAACGCCCCCGTTTCTAGCAATTCTCCCGCCTCCACGATTCTGGTCGTTGAGAATCTTTCCTGTGATCGGGTACGGTACTGTCGTGATTTATTGGCAGATACAAGCAGTTGCTACACCGTCCTGGAAGCCAGCTCTGCCGCTGATGCAATTTTGAAGTGCAAGCGCCATCCAGTGGATGCCATTCTGGTGAGCGATACCTTACCAGACGCAAATGAACTGGACTTTTTACAGTTGTTACAGGCAGAGTTTAATCAAAAATATCCTCCAGTGGTGATTGTGGCCAGGGAGAATGCTGCTGCGATTTCTGCGGAGGTTGCTGTGCAACACGCAGTTCGGGCAATTAAACTGGGGGCAGAACATTATCTGGTCAAATCAACTTTGACGGCCGAACAGCTTCAACTCGCAACTCAGGATGCTCTCAAAACCGCTCGATCGCGCCTTCGATCACCGCAACAGGAAGAAATATCTCACCTGCGGCAACTCAATCAAGAGTTAACTAATCGGGTTGCTGAACTGCAAACCTTGATTGAGATCCTGCCCGTGGGCATTGCGATCGCGGCTGATCCAAATTGTGCCCAGATGCACTGCAATGCTTTGATGCGCGAATTATTGGGCGTAAAAGCTGAGCAAAACATTTCTAAAAGCGCACCTGCGGGCGAGCAACCCACGTTTCAAGTTTTTCAAAATGGGCAGGAAGTTCCTTCTGAAGATTTGCCCATGCAAATCGCTGCCCGGTTAGGAGTAGATGTACAAGGCACTGAGATTGAAATTAGATTATCGAATGGTACGGCTCGTCAACTTCTGTCCTACGCGACTCCTTTACGGGGAGAACGGAATGAGATTCAAGGAACGGTGGCAGCCTTTTTAGATATTACAGAACGCAACCGCACAGAAGCCGAACTCCGCGATCGCGAGGAACAACTGCAACTGTTTATTAAACATGTCCCGGCAGGAATTGCCATGTTTGACCGGGACATGCATTATCTCGTCGCCAGCGATCGCTGGTTAAGGAGCTACGGATTGGAGTGGCAGAACATTGCGGGTCGCTGCCATTACGACATATTCCCTGACATCCCCGATCGCTGGAAGGCAGTCCACCAACGCTGTTTAGCTGGAGCGGTTGAAACCTGTGCTGAAGATCCCTTTCCCCGTGCCGATGGTTCGATTGATTGGGTGCGGTGGGAAGTTCATCCCTGGTATACCAATAACCATGAGATTGGGGGTATCATCTTCTTCTCTGAGTTGATTACCGAGCGTAAACAGGCGGAGATTCAATTACAGGAAAATGAAGCAACGATTCGACAACAATTTGCGGAACTTGAAGGAATTTACGCAACGGCTCCCGTTGGGTTGTGCTTTCAGGATGCAGACTTACGTTATGTTCGCATCAACGATCGCTTAGCTGAAATTAATGGAGTTCCTGCTTCAGAGCATTTGGGACGCACTCTCCACGATGTGTTACCTGAAATGGCTGACACAATTGAACCGATTCATCGCCGTGTGATTGAGACAGGTGAATCCATTCTTAATGTCGAAATTCATGGCCGGACTAAAGCGGAGCCTAATATTGAACGGGATTGGATCGCAAGCTATTACCCCTTAAAAGACCTGGATGATCGGGTATTGGGGGTGAATGTGGTTGTGCAGGATATCACTGAGCTAAAGCAGGCACAGGCTGAGCGAGAGCAATTACTCCGCCAGCTAGAACTGGAACGTCGCTTTTTAGAGCAGATTTTGCAACAAATGCCTTCGGGGGTGGCGATCGCAGAAGTGCCAACAGGCAAATTACTATTTCACAATGACGAAGCCATTCGATTACTGCGTCATCCGATGGTGGCGATGGAAACCTACCGTGGTTACGCCGACTATGGGGCGCTTCATCCCAATGGGCAACCCTATCAATCCGAAGAATACCCAATTGCGCGATCGGTACTCAACGGTGAAGTTGTCAAAGCTGAAGAAATGGGCTATCGACGGGGCGATGGGACTCAAACGTTCTTCTCCGTCAACGCGGCTCCGATTGTGGACCCTGCTGGTAACAGAATTGCAGCAGTTAGTACGTTTGAAGACATTTCTGAGCAGAAACGAATTGAAGCAGAACGCGCTCACCTGTTAGCCCAAGCAGACAATGCTAACCGCAGTAAAGATGAGTTTGTGGCAATGATTGCCCATGAACTGCGATCGCCTCTCAATGCTATTTCGGGTTGGGCAAACCTGCTGCAAACTCGCTCGTTTGACCCTGAAACCACGCAAAAAGCATTGGAAACCATTGTCCGAAATACCCAAGCCCAGGTGCAACTGGTCGAAGATTTACTGGATGTCTCCCGCATAGTGCGCGGCACGTTGCAGTTAGACTTTGCGGCGGTCGATTTAGTCGAGGTGGTAGAAGAGGCGATCGAAACCGTGCGTCCGACGGCAGAGGCAAAAGCACTCCAATTAGAAACGCAACTCCAGAACACCGCACCGATCTGGGGAGATTTTCGTCGGCTGCAACAGATGGTTTTGAATTTGTTGACCAACGCGATCAAATTCACGCCTGAAGGTGGACAGGTGCAAGTGTTGTTAGACCAGCAGGATTCATACATCCGGGTTCAGGTCATTGATACCGGAAAAGGTATTCATCCTGATTTTCTGCCGCATATCTTTGAGCGATTCCAGCAAGACCAACAGAATACAACCGTCAAGCAAGGCTTAGGATTGGGGTTGGCGATCGTCCAATACATCATTGAGCAGCATCACGGTACGGTGACAGCCCAAAGCGAGGGCATCGGACAAGGAGCAAGATTTACAGCCCTATTGCCGTTGTTGCGAGAAAATGAGAAAGTTCAACGCGAAGGCTCCCTGCCCTCACCCCTTGATCCCACCGCTCAACTGCTATATGGGATGCGAGTGCTACTGGTAGACGATGAAGAAGATATGCTCAACCTGACAGCTTTCATCCTGGAACAGACGGGTGCTGTTGTGCAAACGGCAAACAGTGCCGCAGCAGCCTTGGAGCAATTACCCCAGTTTCACCCCAATCTACTGATTAGCGATATTGCCATGCCGGGGCAGAATGGGTATGAACTGCTGCAACAGATGCGGACAATGGGGGCAGAAGGGCAAATTCCGGCGATCGCCCTCACCGCTTACGCCAGTGGAACTCGCAGGAAAGACTCATTAAGGGCAGGTTTTCTTCACCATTTGACCAAGCCGATAGAGCCAGATGAGTTGATTCAAGTCATTGTGAATGTTCTGAACTGGAGGGAGGGTAATGTCTGATCAATTTCCCTCACAGTCAGGTACAGACTCTACCCAAGCGATCGCTCCTGACGTTGACTCTGCCCCGTTGTCAGAAACCCTACTTGCTGAGCGTGCAACGCAAACACAAGATGCGCTGCGAGAGAAAGAGCAACTTCAGCAACTTTGCGATTCCATGCCCCAATTTGTGTGGATGAGTAATGCCCAGGGTGAACTGCAATACGTCAATCGGCAGTGGGTTGAATATTCCGGGCTGACCGTTGAGCAAAGCCAAAATCAACAGAACATTGCTGACTGTTACCACCCAGATGACGTACAGGAAGCATATAACCAGTGGATGCACTCACTAACCACAAAACAGACCTACGAGTTTGAAGGACGACTGCGGGCAGTTGCTGGATCTTACCGCTGGTTTCTGATTCGGATTGTGCCTGTGTTGGATGGGCAGGGGCAGGTATTACGCTGGTATGGCACCGCAACGGATATTCACGATCGGAAAATTGCCGAACTGAACGCGCAATTTTTGCGCGACCTCGATCGCCGCTTACGCCAACTAACGGACAGCCGAGCAATGGAATGGGAGGTTGTCCGCAGTTTGGGCGAATACTTACAGGTCGATCGCTGCCTCTGGCACACGGTCGATTTGGCCGCAGGGATAACCACCGTTGAGCAGGACTGGTATCAACCGTCAGACCTCAAAAGCACGGCTGGCGTTTATCAACTCTCCGAGTACATTCTTCCAGAGATGATCCGCCACTATTGCAGGGGTCAACCGCTTGTCATTGAAGATGTCACAACCCATGGTTTCACGGCATCTGTTGCCCATAACTTTGCCCAGCACAAAATTCATGCCATCCTGGGCACCCCCTGCATTGAGGCTGGACGCTGGGTGGCAGCCCTCGCGGTTAACTCCTGCAGCGTGCGGCAATGGCGATCGGATGAAGTTGAACTCTTACAAGAAATTGTGGCGCGGCTATGGTCGTTAATTGAACAAACACGGGCGATCGCAGCGTTAAGAGAGCAGGAAGAACGAACCCGTTTAGCGACAGAAGCCGCCGAATTGGGGATGTGGTTCTGGGATCTCGTCGCCGATCAACTCGAGGGCACAGACCGTTGTAAAGCGCTCTTTGGACTCTCCCCCGACGCTGAATTCAGCTATCCAGTCTTTCTCAATACTCTCCACCCGGAGGATCGCGATCGCACCCAGGCTGCCGTGACCCGTGCCCTGGCGCAGCGAGTTGAATACGACATTGAGTACCGCACCGTCTGGGCGGATGGCAGCACCCACTGGATCGCTGCGAAAGGACGGGGGTTCTATGATGGCAGTGGTCAACCGCTGCGGATGATGGGCACTGTTCAAGAAATTACCAGCCGCAAGCGTTCAGAGCAGGCATTACAAGAGAACGAACAACGGTTTGTCACCCTGGCTCAAGCCTCTCCAGTTGTCATTTTTCAACTTAATGCCGCGAGTGAGTGTGTTTATATCAATTCCCGCTGGAGTGAGTTAACAGGTCATTCAGAAGCAGGCGCGTTGGGAACCGGCTGGATAGAAACACTCTATCCGGAAGACCGCGATCGCCTGGTGCAAGAATGGCTCCATTGGGCACAAACTGCTCGGCAACAGGATATTTACCAGAACGAGGGCAGACTTGTGTGCCTGGACGGGACTATCCTCTGGTACTACATTCAGGCACTTCCCCTGATTGAGGCTGGCTCTGTAACAGGATATATTGGCACCCTGACGGATATCACCGATCGCAAACAAGCCGAACTTGAGCGAGAACAATTGCTGACCCGTGAACAAGCGGCTCGCCAGGAAGCGGAGCGGGTCAATCGGCTCAAGGATGAATTCTTCTCGACGTTGTCCCATGAACTGAGAACTCCCCTCAACCCAATTCTGGGCTGGACAAAAATGCTCCAGGGACAGAGATTGTCTCCTGAGAAGGTGGCTCAGGCATTAGAGACGATCGAACGCAATGTCAAACATCAAACTAGACTGGTGGATGATTTACTGGATGTTTCCCGTGGGATTCAAGGTAAGTTTCAGTTAAATTCACAACCCGTTGACTTAGTGCTCATCCTCACCAATGCGATCCAAACCGTTCAATTTTCTGCCCAGGCGAAATTGATTGATCTGAAGTTTGACGGTTCACAACCTATTTATACGATGGGCGATCGCGATCGATTGGGGCAAATCTTCTGGAACCTGCTCTCCAATGCGATTAAATTTACGCCAGAGGGCGGTCAGGTCACGATTGAATTATCCGTTGCTCAAGAGGGTTCGGGTCGGTCTTGCCAAATTCGCATTATGGATACAGGCATTGGCATTGCGCCAGACTTTTTACCCCATGTGTTTGATTACTTCCGACAGGCGGAGGGCGGTTCTACCCGTAGATACGGCGGACTGGGGTTAGGACTGGCGATCGTGCGGCATCTCGTCGAACTGCATGGTGGAATCGTCACCGCCGAAAGCCCAGGCCTGGGACAGGGGGCAACCTTTACAGTGAACCTGCCACTCTTGTTAAATGATGGTGGAGATCGAAGGACGATTCATCCCAGCAATCAAACAGGAAGTGTTGCCAAGAAGAGTAGTGTTGAGACTTTTTCTGCACCCAAATTCCAATTCCCTGAAGCAACGAATGCTTCAGGCAGTTTAGCGAATGTTCGGATTCTGTTGGTCGATGATGAGCCAGACAATCTGGAACTACTCCGGTTTCTGCTGGATGGGGAAGGCGCAATTGTGAGCGACTTCACCTCTCCTGCCGCGGCCTTACAGTCCTTGACCCAAGCTCCACCGGATTTGCTGATTAGCGATATTGGGATGCCAGAAATGGATGGGTATAAGTTGATTCAACAGGTGCGATCTCGTCCCCCTCAGCAAGGTGGACAGGTGCGAGCGATCGCCCTGACTGCCTTCGCCCAACGAGCAGACCAGAAACGGGCGATCGACGCAGGCTATCAAGCCTATATTGCAAAACCCGTTGACCCAGCTCAAGTCATTACAACGATTACCCAAATTCTGTCTTGAATGTATTGAAATAATCAGTGAAGCAATGTTGGAAACGCGATCGCCTCAAATCCGCTGAATTCATTACCTACGCGACCGCTGGCAATCCTCAATCACTCAGCCTATGGGAAAACAGTCGTTTGAAAAATTGTCAGTATTATCTCAATCGCCAGCGAAGCGCCCCAAAGCACGCTATTCTGTGGGCACTGGTGCAAAATTTGGCAGTAGCCGGGACTGCTATGTTTGACGTTTGCGGTCATAGTATCGATTCGCTTTGGCACGATTGCCGCAGTCTTCCATATCACACCAGCGCCGACTGCGATTGCGACTGAAATCAAGAAAGACCCACCCACAACCGACTCCTGCACATTCACGCAGGCGATCGCAATCCGGGGAAGTCAATACATCGGCAGTAGAGCGAACAATTTGCCACAGAATGAAATTAAGCTGATTGGTTTCTGTCCACTCCCAGGCGAAGCTAGAATTGACTGCCCCAAAGCGAAGATGACTCTGCATTTCAGACAATAGGTCGTTCAATAACTCCAGATCCTCTGCGGCCTGAGAACGTCTGGCAGCAAAGGCTGAAAATATTCGGTAAAGCGTCTCCCGCAGTTGGAGAGCTTGATTAAAGAATTTCATGGATTGTTCTGACTGCTGCTCCACTTGACGCAGCAATGCTTCTACCTGGGCCAATGACAAAAGCCCGACATACTGTGCCCAGCCAATTATATCTGCTGGGTCATGGAACCATTCCTGCGAATACCGATCTCCATCCCGATCGACCGTGTTCACAAAATCCAAACATGGTTGTCCTCCCACTAACTTAAGCTGCTTCCAGTTTTGTGGTTCATTCATGCCACCATCTTACCACCAAAGGCAGATTAGCTGGTTAGAATTTATGTTATTCTAACCGGTATTAAGCTAAACAGTGGTTAAATATTCGTGAATTACCAGGATATAACCCATGATTCCGACGAGAACGAGAACGGGGTTGAATCCCCATGCCCTGCTGCTTATCACCGCTTCCGCTGGTTGCTGGGGATTGGGAACCGTCATGAGCAAAGGAGTATTAGCGACAGTGCCGCCCCTGACCGTTCTGGCGGTACAACTTGCTACCAGCATCATGGTTTTATGGCTGCTGGCAGTGTTGCAGGGGCAGTTTGCGCGATTACAGCAGCACTCCTGGTTCACCTGGATTAAGCTTGCCACTCCAGGCATTTTTGAACCGGGTCTATCCTATGGCTTCGGCCTGATTGGGTTGTCCTTAAGTTCTGCCAGTCAAGCTGCTTTAATTGGTGCAACGGAGCCTGTGTTTATATTGGGCCTGGCATGGTTGCTCTTTCGTGAATCAGTCTCACTGAGATTGCTGATGCTATCTGCACTGGCGATGATGGGGGTCATGTTAACCGTTGGCTGGGAAATAGCAAGTGGCGGTCAAATTCTGCTGGGCAACCTGTGGATTCTGCTGGGAACATTTTGCGCTGCATTTTATGTGATTCTTTCCCGTCGTGCTGTGGTTGACCATGACCCTCTAGTTTTGTCTGCTCTTCAGCAAACGATTGGATTCATTTGTATTGTGCTATTTAGCTGGAAATTGGGAACAGGGCTGCCACTTTCATCGCTGGTTCCGATGCGAATCTGGCTCCTGGCAGCCCTATCGGGAGTTGTGCAATATGCACTGGCATTCTGGTTATATTTGAGTGCAGTTCGGTTAATGCCCGTGAGCATTGCGGCTCAATTTCTTTCTCTCATTCCTGTGTTTGGTGTCGGTGGAGCGTATGTGTTTCTGGGTGAGCGTCTGACCCTTGTACAGGGAATGGGTATGGCAATCACCATTGGGGCTGTTTCACAAATTTCTCGTCTGCAATCGAGTTACGAGTGAATCTACAGCAATTCTTCTGGAAATGGTTCTAATGCTTTGAATGCGATCGCCTCCGCTTCAACATCAACCACTCCCAACGATTTAAGAATGAGCTTTGTGATCTGCTCTGGATAGTTCGGTTCTGTGGGCCCTTCCAAAATAGTTCGCATTGCCATGAGGGACGTTCCTAAAACCAGATCCACGCAGGCTTGCACACTGTCTACGCGAAACCGTTCTAACCGGATTCCCGCTTCCAGATCTGACAGCAAACCCCGTTCGATCGTTTCACTCAAGGGGGCGGCGACTAAGCCAATCCGGACAATCACCCATCCCCAGGTGGCATCTCGCATCGCTTGATGGAGAAACTGCCGCAAACCGATCGCCATGCGTTCTGCGGGGTCTGAGATCGCGGCATACTGTGCCCAAATCTTTTGATTCATCACATCACTTAAGGATGCGGCAACGGCTCTCAAGACATCCTCCCGGGTCTGGAAGTAGTTGTAAAACGTGCCTCTGGCTACCCCTGCCTCGGCAATGATGTCGTCAATCGTCACCGCATCCGTTTCTTTGCGAGCAAAGACTCGATAGGCAGACTCGATCAAGTGCGATCGTGTCCGTTCCCGTTTTTCCATACCAATAGAGGCTCGACGAGAAGGTTTCATGGAGCTGACGTTAAACGACACCGACCCTAGCATACCGCGCCGTTGACATCCTCATCAAAATGACGTTATCGTCAGAATGACATTATCGTCATCCACGATAGGCCCCACCTTTGAGAAATAGGAGTTCCGTGATGCGGATTGCGATCGTTGCGTTGGGTAGCCAGGGAGATGTGCAGCCTTACATTGCACTGGGGAAAGGGCTAAGAGCAGCGGGTTACGAGGTTCGTTTACTGACCCATGAAAACTTTGAGGGATTGGTCACCTCCCATGGGCTGGAGTTCTGTCCCATGCAGGGGAATGTGCAAGAACTGATTGAAACCCCAGAGATGCGGGAGCTTTCCGAAAAGGGAAACTTTATTACAATGACCCTAAAAACGGCAAAAGAAACCGAAAAGGTATCAATCCGTTGGGCACAGGCAGGGTTAGAGGCTTGTCGCGGTATGGACTTACTCCTTGCGGGAGTGGGAGGGCTGTATCTTGCTCTGTCCTTCGCAGAGAAGTTAGAGATTCCCCTGCTGCCAGCCTTTGTGTTTCCCTTCACGCCCACCCGGACGTTTCCGGGCGTTTTGTTTCCCCAGTCGCTCAACCGTTGGGGAGGCACCGTCAATTGGTTGTCTCATCAGGCACTACGACAAATCATCTGGCAAGGCTCCCGTTCCGGCGATACCGCTGCCCGTAAACAAGTGTTGGATTTACCAACCTCTCCCTTTTTCGGTCCCCACCAGTCTCCCGAACTCCATCGCTACCCTACACTTTACGGGTTCAGTCCTTCTGTAATTGCTCAGCCATCCGATTGGCAAAACACCTATGTCACAGGCTATTGGTTCCTGGATGCCGCACCCGATTGGACTCCCCCGATCGACCTGCTGAACTTTCTGGAGGCGGGCTCACCCCCGGTTTACATTGGGTTTGGCAGTATGGGCAATCGCAACCCCGAAGAAACCGCTGCAGTTGTTTTACAGGCCCTCGACAAAACGGGGCAACGGGCAATTTTGTCGGCTGGTTGGAGTGGAATGCGAACAGAAAGCTTGCCGGACAACGCTTTTCTCGTCAACTCGGTTCCCCATGCATGGCTGTTTCCACGGGTTGCAGCTGTGGTACATCATGGAGGGGCAGGTACAACAGCGGCAGGACTCCGGGCAGGAGTGCCAACGATCGTTGTTCCGTTTTTTGGCGATCAGGGCTTTTGGGGGCAACGGGTGGCAGATTTAGGTGTGGGAACCGCGCCGATTCCCCGTAAACAGCTGACAGCAGAGCGATTAGCACAAGCGATTCAAACGGCAGTGGGCGATCGCACCATGCAACACCAGGCCGCTAATTTAGGGGAAAAAATTCGATCTGAAGATGGAGTCGCAAATGCAGTCGCAATTATCAAAAAACTTGAAACGGTAATCACTACAGCCCAGGTCTAAGAATTTTTTCGGCCAACTTAGGAAGCCATCGTTGTAGCACCAACAGTAGCTTTACTTTGCCAATCGGTATCTCATAATAATGCTGTACGTTAGGGGTATGCCAAACAGGGCAAAAGGTTTCCCAGAACTCGCCCACTAAAGCATCCGGGGTAATCTTGTCTTTGCCTCGTCCAGCCGTCATGGGCGTATCCACTAAAGGCGCAATCACCTCAAAGACTTTTACTGGGGTGGCTTCTAACTGCCAGCGTAAGGCTTTTGTGGCAATATGCAGTCCCGCTTTACTGCCGCAATAAACCGGGGCAGTCTGCTTGGGAACCAAGCCTAACCCAGATGACACATTGACGATCGCTGCTTTTGGCTGCATCAATAACTGCGGTAGCAGCAGCTTTATCAACTGCAAAGGTGCTATCAAATTGGTTTTTAATTCTGTTTCGATGAACTCAATGGGAACGATTGGATCAACAAAATCGTAGTTGTATTGAATCCCTGCATTGTTGATCACAATATTCACATCGGGATGGCCATCAACTAATTTCTGCAACGCCTCCAGATCTGCCATATCCGCAACTTCGGTGATAATTTCTGGATAGTCAGCCTGTACATTTGCAAGTCTTTCGGCGTTGCGTCCCGTAATGATCACCCGATTTCCTGTTTGTAAAAAACGTTTGGCAAATGCAAGTCCAATCCCAGATGATCCTCCGGTAATTAAAACAGTATTGCCACTGACGGGAAGTTTTGGCAGCGTTTTCGAGACTTGTTGTACAGCAAAACCTGCTAATAGCATTGCGATCGCCCCAAATCCATAGGGGGTAATGGGATGAACGCTTTGATAGAGCCATCCTGCAACTAACGGAGCAACTACCCGCGCCAATGCCTGGATCGTTTGCAGGCTGCTGTTAATGCGTCCCTGCAAACTCGCACCCATACTGGTCGAAATTAACCCAGTGAGCGCAGTTTCAGCGATCGGTTGTCCCAACCCAACCAGGACACTGCCGACATAGAGAAACACAGCGGAACCGGACAGGGGAAACAGGCTATAAGCCACAAAAGCAAGACTTGCTAACCCAGTCCCCAGCACAACCAAACGAATTTCACCCAACTGGGGAATCAGTTTCGGAATGACGATCGCTTGAGTCAACACACTCACGAAACCAAACAGGGCAAACAGTGGCGCAATTTGTTCGGGTGTCCAACCGAATCGTTCACTCGCAAGGGCAGGCAGATTGGAGATCAGGGCAAACATCGCGAGATTCACCAGAAAAAAGCTGGCAACCAATCCCCGTACCTGGGGCAGGGTCAGACTCAGCCGCAACTGGGTGAAGGGATTGAGGTGTCGCCAGTCGGGGAGGTGCGATCGCTGCGCGCCCGGTAAGGTTTCTGGCATGGCAACGTAGCCCCACACCAGCGCCACTAAAAACGCGATCGCAACAAAATACACCGGGGCAACAGGACTCAACCGGGTCAAAATACCGCTGACCATCGGACCCACAATCAACCCCAACGCGATCGCCGCACTCACCCAGGAAAAGGCGCGAGTTCGCTGCTGGGGGGTTGTTGTATCGGCAATGGTGGCAAAAACGGTACTGGCAACCCCATCGCTTAATCCTACGATCGCCCATCCGAGAAACACCATCCCCAGCGTTGCCCCTGATGCAAATAAGAAATAGCCCAGCGTGGCTCCCAGTAAACTGATCAACATCATGGTTCGCCGCCCGTGAGCATCGCTGAGTGCGCCAATGCCGGGTAAGGTCAGAAACTGCGAGAAAGAGAACGTTGCGTAGAGCAATCCCACTTCCCAGGCGGTTCCGCCATACTGTCTAACCAGGGTGGGTAGAAGCGGATTGAGAACTCCAAACCCCAAGAATGCGAGAAACCCACAGTACAAGATAAATGGACTTAATCGAATTAAGGTGCGATCGCCCTGCAAACCGCTAGAGGGTTGAGATGACCAATGTTTCTGAACGTTTTTCTGAACCATGGGAATCGACAATGCTGACTGATCTCTTTGTATCGTCAGGGCGATCGCACCGTCATTAACATAGGTTAATCGGCAGTAAGCGACTTGCGAATGCGACTCAGGGAGACTGGTGAAATGCCAAGATAGGACGCAATGTGATACTGCTTAACGCGATTTTCTAAGTCAGGATATTCCGCCAGAAACGTTTGATACCGCGTCGTTGCATCGTCCAGCAGTAATTCTGCTTCCCGCTTCTCTTTTTTGATAAATAACCCTTCTACCAGTCGGTGGTTGATCCTTTGCCAGCAAGCGTGTTCTGCACAAAGCTGCTGGTATGCCTGATAATCTGCCACCAAAAGAGACGTATCCTCTAAAGCTTCGATGAAAAAACGCGCAGGTTGGTTCAGCAGCAGGGCACTATAGGCGGCGACGAAATGATTTTCTGGACAAAATGCTTTGGTGAACTCCATGCCTGCCGAGTTGACATAGTAAAGCCGTATCAGTCCTGAAACCACAAATCCAATTTGAGTGGGTCTTTCCCCCGCCTGAATGAAAAACTGCCCCGCAGACAAACTGGCAGGACGAAAAATCTCTGACAGCTTCTCCATCTGCTCATCAGGAAGAGCCGTGATTGATCGTAGAACGCCGATGAGTGGACGATAGAAGGGGTTTACCATGAAAAACTGAGACGATGGAGCTGAATCAGAAATTCCCAGTCAATATTTTACGGAATACGACCTTGTCCTCGCTGGCTGCATAAAAGTCACGAATTCGTGCCTCTTCCTCATAACCATACTTCTTGTAGAATGCTTGTGCCAGGTTAAAGCTCGCTAACGTTTCCACCAGCAGCATTCGACCACCCCGCGCTTTCAACGTTTTTTCGACGTAGCGCAATAGCTCGCCACCCTGTCCCTGTCCCTGGCGATCGGGGTGAATCGCGATCAGTTGCAAATTCCAGGTTTGATCCGTCATACGCTCTGGTTCACAGTAAGCCACTCCAATGATCTCAGCGTTTTCCTGGTCATGGGTGAGCCAGAACCGTTGGGTGTTACCGTTTTTGGGAGAATCCCTGGCGTTACTATCAGCAAAATAACCGGTCAGCAGTTGATGCACCACCTCCAGTTCACCTGGCTGAAACCCGATCGCTTCAGCAATGGACAGGATCGCAGCGATGTCATCGGGCTTGCTGGGTCTAATCATAGGAGTAAATATGACAACAGTTGTTATGTTGGTTAAAGCATAACAACTGTTATGATGTGAGTCAAGATGATACGGTGTATGGCTGCGAACTGAGGAATGCTATGGGGTACGACGATCGCCGCCTTGAAGTAGCGCAAGCGGCATGGCGAGTCATTGTTCAGGAAGGATTGGATCGTACCAGTATGCGGGCGATCGCGCAGGAACTGGGTTCTTCAACCGGAGTAGTGACCCACTACTTCCGGGATAAGGAAGAACTCATTTTATTTGCTCTCGAGCAGGTGGTTGAATCCACTTTAGAGTCCATGAGAGCCTGCGCTCAGGGGCAACAAGGCATTGACCGATTAGAACAAATGATTGTTGCGGCTCTACCTCTAGCAGACAGTGACAGGGGTGACTGGAAAGTGTGGATCGCCTTTTTGGGCTATTCGATCGGGCGCGATCGACTGATTCAGCAGCATCAAAACCGCTACGATCGCATCCGGCAAATCCTTTATCAGGAGTTAGCCGATTTACAGGCAGCTAAGCTGATCCGAGCCGATTTAGATTTGACCCTTGAAGCGAATGCACTCATCGCTCTGGTGGATGGCATTGGTACTGGAGTTGTGATCTGTCCTGAGCAGTTTTCAGCAGAGCAACAGCGATTTCTTGTGCATCAACATATCCACGCTTTACGAGCATGACCTTTGTGTTGTAATTGCATTGGCTAAAAAAGGAGCGTTGCTGAATAGATAGGTTTTATCTGCCCGGACAACGGGCAAGGATACGTTTTATTTCCGATTAGGTTATTTGATTAGAATGGCTAACAAGTGGAGCGTTTTATTTCCCAGACCGGGAAACATCCGCCTTAATGCTGTCTTTCCAGGAAATTGGGAAGCGAAGTAGCGAAGGTGTTTATCCGTTGACTAAAGTTAGCTAGACAAATCTCCCCCTTTTCGTCAGGATAGACTTAGAGTTTTCATTCTCTAGGTCCTAACACGAATCAGGCAGGTCGGTCATTCCAACTCGGGTGCAGGTTGATAGAGCGAGTGGCCTAACTCACCTTAAAGGGTCTGTTTCATGCATACCCATGAACCCCAATCTTCTAGTTCTCAATCGCCGACAGCGGCGAAGGCACAGGGTTTTGCGCCCCGTCCGTTTGAAGTGCCTTTTCCAGGGCAGGAACGGGCATCTTCTCCATCTAACCCCTTTCCCCCTCGCCCCCACGAAGTCTGGATGGGAGAACCGGCGGCTACCGCAAATCAGGGGCAGGAATCAACAGAACCAGCGGGCCTAGAATTAGAGTGGAACCGGATTAGCCTCTACGCAGAGGGTCAACCCCCACCGGAACCTCCCCGCTGGCCCGGGGTACAGGCTAAGTTTGCGATCGGCCGTCCCGAGGATCCCTACGAGCAGGAAGCTGACCCGGTGGCTGGACAGACGATGCCAGATCCGGTATTAGAAACCCAACCCACTCAGGTTCAAGCCAAGCAAGCTACACCATCCCCCATTCCCCCCGGAGATTGGTTCTCCCACGCTCCCCAGCGCCGTCCTGTAACTAATCTTTTTCAGGCCAAACTGACGATCGGGCAACCCAATGATGTGTACGAACAGGAGGCCGATCAGGTAGCAGAACGGGTGATGGGTATGGCACCTCCCACGACACCCAATATCCAGCGGCAGACGGAGCCTGAAGAATCGGAGGCATTGCAGGCGAAGCCGTTGGTAGAAACCATCACCCCCCTCGTGCAGCGGCAGGAATTAGCTGAAGAGGCAGCGAAACCGATTCAGGCGAAATGTGAGGCCTGCGAATCGGAAGAGCAGGTTCAGCGATCGGCCGATGGTGCAGCTCAAGCGAAACCGGATTTAGAGCAGCGGCTGAATGCCAGTAAGGGAGGGGGCACCCCGCTATCGGAAGAGGTGCGATCGTTCATGGAGCCGCGCTTTGGCACCGACTTTAGCCAGGTGCGGGTGCATACGGGCAGCGAAGCGGTGCAGATGAACAAAGAGGTGGGGGCGCAAGCCTTTACCCACGGCAGAGATGTCTATTTTGGCGCTGGCAAATCTCCCGGAATCAATGACCTGACGGCCCATGAGTTGACCCATACAATCCAGCAAACGGGTGGAATTCAAGCCAGAGCAAGCCGTTATCGATCGCAGAAAAGTAACAAAATTCAAACCAAGGTTGAATCTTCTGCCGCTTCATCAGACCCGATCGTTCAGCTTAAGCAAGTTCCTCCAGGCCCTGATAGCGCTGCCCCTTCCCCCCAAGCTCCCAGCCAGAGTGGGCCGGCAACCACTAACGCTCCCGGTTCAGGGGCATCTCCTGCATCAAATTCCCCTCAGGGGCCTGCGGCCATTAACGCTCCCACTTCCAGCAGTTCAGGGGCAGCATCTGCAACAAACCTGCCATCGGCTACTACTGGAGGTACTAACGCCGCTGCTCCCAGCCCTTCCCAAGGAACTGGCTCACCGGGTACTCCCCAGGCTGGCGGTGGAGAAGCAGGGAAGGCGATGGGAGGTTCTCCAAACAAGGTTGCGGTTGGTGAGGGAGGCAAAGCTCCGACCGATCCCCAGTCAGACCCGGCTTTTCAGGTGGTTGTGTCTAATAGTAAGGCCGCTGCCTCTCAGGAGAAACAGCATGAGCCTGCTCAGGCAGAAGCGAAAGAAGCGCAAGATGCGGCCCCCCCTCCTGGCAATGAGGTAGAGAGCAAAGCGCAGGATAAGCAAGTTGGGGCAATGAGCCAACAACAGCCTGGCACGTTTAATGCAAATGCCTTTAAGCAGGCATTGATGGAGAAAATTGCGGCTGTTATTCCTAACAACGAGAAGGATGCCCAAAACTTTAAAGATAGTAATCAGATTGATTCGGTCAGACAGGATGTTTCTTCTCAGGTTGCTGGAGAGCAAAAACAAGCGGCTCAACCGATCGAGGAAAAGGCAAAGGCAGCGCCCGATACCAGTGGTGTCGAACCTAAACCTGTTACTCCGATGCAGGCTCCCAATCCTGGAACTGCCCCGACGGATATTGGCGCAAAGGGAGCTGCACCCAAACCCAAGACAGAGGCTGAAGTTTCAGATCCGCTAAAAGCCAGTAATCAGGAACTTGACCAGCAGATGGCTCAGGCGAATCTGACCGAGGATCAACTGAAGAAGTCAAATGAGCCACAGTTCCAGGAAGCTTTAACTGCGAAGCAGGAAGTCCAGGCCCATGCCAATACTGCTCCCCAGGCCTACCGTCAGAACGAACAGGCAACCCTGAATCAGGCCCAGGCAGAAGCCCAGGCGACCAGTCAAACCCAACTCCAGGGAATGCATGGTCAACGGGGCCAATTGCTGGCTCAGGTGATGGGTGCCCAGAATCAAACTAAGGCACAGGATACTCAAAAACGGGCGGAAATTGCGAATCAGATTAATGGTATTTATGAGGCGACCAAAGGAGAGATAGAAGCGACCTTAAGTGGTCTGGATACAGAAGTGACCCGAAAGTTTGATGCAGGGGCCGCTGTTGCGAAGGAGAAATTTGAGACCTACGTCGGTCAAAAAATGGATGCCTGGAAGAAACAGCGATACGGGGAGTGGTATGACGTATCGGGCTGGGATGAACGCGTTAGCGATGCCTGGAATGGGTTGCCACCGGAAGTTAACCAATTCTTTGTCGATGGGCGACAGCGGTATCTCACCTCAATGGATGCCACGTTGACAGATATTGCTAACTTTGTTGCGGCAAAACTGAATGAAGCAAAACAAAAGATTAATCAGGGTAAGCAAAATATTCAGAAATATGTTTCTAGCTTACCGGCCAATCTTCAGCAGGTCGGTCAGGAAGCCGCTCAAAATATTCAACAGAAGTTTGACCAGCTAGAGGAGAGTGTTAATAACAAGCAGAATGAACTGATTGACTCTCTAGCTCAGAAATATAGTGAAAATCTCCAGCAGGTTGATGCCCGAATTCAGGAGATGAAGGAAGCCAACCGGGGCCTGAAAGACAAAGCCAAGGATGCGATCGGTGGAGTGATCAAAACCATCCTGGAATTGAAAAACATGCTGATGGGCGTGTTGGCTAAGGCAGCAGGGGCGATCGACAAGATTATTCAAGACCCAATTGGTTTTCTGGGTAACCTGGTCGCAGGAATCAGGCGAGGCTTTGACCGATTTGTCGCTAATATCTGGACTCACTTGAAGAAAGGGTTGATCTCCTGGTTGGTAGGAACCCTGGCCAGTGGTGGTATTCAACTGCCTGGTAGCTTTGACTTAAAAGGCATTTTCACCTTGGTGATGCAGGTATTGGGCTTAGCCTATGAAGCGATTCGGCCCAAACTGGTCAATCTTCTGGGTGAAAAGACAGTCCTGTTCTTAGAAAAGAGCTTTGATATTCTCAGGATTCTGGTTACCGAGGGCATTGGTGGGTTATGGACTTTTGTGCAGGATAAGATTGGTGACCTGAAGACAATGGTGATGGATGGTATCCAGAACTTTGTCGTAGAAAGTATCGTTAAAGCGGGAGTCACCTGGATCGTCAGTCTGCTTAACCCGGCTTCTGCTTTCGTTAAAGCCTGCAAGATGATCTATGACGTGATCATGTTCTTTATTGAACGGGGCAGCCAGATTGCAGAACTGGTAAATGCCGTTACGGATTCTGTGGCGGCGATCGCTAATGGGGCTGTGGATGGGGCCGCCGCAATGGTAGAAAATGCCCTGGCCAAGTCAATTCCAGTAGTGTTGGGCTTTATGGCCAGTTTGCTGGGACTGGGAGGCATTAGTGAGAAGATTCAGCAGTTGATCAAGACAGTGCGGGGTCCGATCGATAAGGCGATCGATTGGGTGATTGGTAAAGCAGTAGGATTTGCCAAGAAAGTTGGTAGCAGTAAGCTCGGCAAGGGAGTTAAAGCAGGCTTTGCGAAAGCTAAAAATCTGAAAGACCGGGGCGTGAAGAAGTTTCATGAGCTGAAGGATAAGGGTAAGAAGAAACTTCAGGATTGGAAGGAAAAAGCCGGTAAGAAATTGGGTTTTGGCAAAGATAAAGAGGAGTTAGATGACCGAACATATGCCGAAAAGGAGCGAGATGTACACGCTGCTATTGAGAAGACTGAACAAATTGCAAATACGTCTAATCATGATCGAAAGTTAGTTGAAAAGCAGCTACCTGCTATTAAACGTGAATTTAAGTTAAAACAGATTTCTCTACTCCCTGACAAGAATGGAAAGGTAAATGTCAAAGCTGAGATTAATCCTTTCTTAATGAAGCCGTTAGACATCACGGATGAACCGGAACTTAGGACACTGCTAATAAATACTGGATACTTTGGTTCTTCGCCAACTGATATAGATAAAATCATTAATGGAGTTAAGTCTCATGGTAATGGCGATGCAGTGTTTCAATTTATTAGATCTGGTAAGTTCTCAGCAATTCCTGGATACGAAAAGGTTCTTAGACAACTCAAGAAACCAACTATGGTTCATTCTGTCTATATGGCTTTAGATCAAGCAAGTAAGATCCCAACAGCATTTTTAGAACGAACGAAGTTTGAAGAAACACCATCAGGTGGGGGTGATGTAGATCTCCTCGTACTTTCAGCTAGTGGACAATGGGCTGTTGCATATCAATTCAAGGGTGTGCAGCGTCTTAAAAACATTAAAGATGGCGCAGATAAAGCAGCCGAACAACTTATAAATGTACCAAATGGGACAAAAAAAATTATCTCAATTGAAGTCGAAAATGGTACATACAGTGATTTTCTCGCCAGTGCAAATCCGTCAAAAGGTCATTTAGGATTTATGGGTGGTATCAATGCTTTTAAGGCTGCAAATCCTTCTGTTATTCTAAAAATTAGATTTTCAGACGGAACTTTAAAGAATTTTTAGAGGGTTTCCTTAAGTGATGATTCTTCCATGTGATAAAGGTTCAGTAGCAGAGTGGTTATTTGAGGATAAGTCTGTTCAGAGATTAACTTGGCCATTTTTGGAGAACGTACTAGTATCATGTAGGTCAGCGATTTCTGTGCTATCCACTTACGAACTACTATTTCCCAAAACAGTATGTCTTTCCCAGTGGATGCAGGCAGGTGAATGCGAAGTAGCTCAGAGCAAGCGTGTTGATAAACCAGATATCAATGTCTCTGTTCAGGCTCCGAAATCATTTGTAGATATATTTTCACTATGCCGTCTCATGTTGGATAACGAATCTATATATCCACTCAAAATCAAGATCTTTGGTTCGGGAGTAATTATTTCTGAGCAAGGTAATTCTGTTGTTGATAATCTTGTTTGGATCAGGGCTCGGACAATGGACACATTTGATATTTCGGTAATTACTCAATCTGATGTATGGCTACCTTTCTCATTAAAAGGAGAACCACAACATAATATTTGTAGACTAAATGCTGCTCGACTAACGAAAGCACTTCAAAATATTGAACAACAAACTGGTTTTATCCTTGAAGAAGGATTAGAAAGTTATTATGCATCTGTCCAAGGATTCCATTTAGATAACCTTCGCTATGCTGATGGCTCTATTGCAGATGTCAGTGATATAGGGTAGCAAATTTGTTACTCCTGCATAGCATTACTTTATTTCTAAGGCAAATCATCAAGACAAAAGCTGAGGTGAAAAGTTTAAATAATATCGATCCCTGACCATTCTGGAAGAATACGTTCTGATCAGCCCTACTCAGAATCAATGTCAAGATTTACCATCGAGGCGAAGGTTATCCGTGGCTATACATTGCCTATCAGTCTGGAGATTTAATTACCCTGGAAAGCGTTAGGTTTGAGTTTTCGATCGAGTTAATTTATGAGAATGGTGTTCTGGAAGGGTAAAGAAAAGATCGGATCAAACACCTCACCTTACTTCTCCAGTCCGTTTTTATCTGTTAAAACCCAACCCATGAATTCTAAAACAGAAGATTACCAGTTAAACCATGAGCTAACTCTGTGGGAGTCTCCCCAATCCCCACTGGGTTTGCCTGTGACGCTGGTATCTCTAATTTGGCAAGACGAAACAGTCATTGAATGTCGCCTTATCTTTCAGTTGAATCTGGAACTTTATCAGCAACTTAATACAACAGCCCGATTTAACCTGAAGCCAGAACTTCGGGGTGCTCAACCTGCCGTTGACTTCCAGGCAGATTCTCCAATTGAACTTAAAGTCACCCTCAAGCCCGATCGCCTGCCAGACCTCATCCCCCACGCCACCACAGCCGAAGCTGCTGCCCATTACCTGCTCCAACTCAGTCAGACCACCCCCGATCATCCTTTGCTCTATACCGAAAACTGGCTGGCGCTTTCCGTTACTCAGAAGCAACCAGAAGGTGAAGTTGGTTACACCACACTCTGGAACACCCTGAATCCTGCTGCTCTGGCTGCTGGAACTACCACTGAAACAGAAATTACCCAGGCCCTCACCAGCTTCTTTGCTGACTGGACAGCAGCGAACCTCGGCAATATGACGGAAACGGCCACCAGCAAAATTCTTGGCGAAGTCGGTCAATTTTTTGACGATTTAACCGACAGTACCCTGGACAAGATTGCCCATGTCACTACTTCAGAACCACTGCTGGAAACTATCATTCACTTCTTTACAGAAGATGATTGGCAATTTACCAAGATTCAGGGTAAACCACTGGTGCGTCTTGGGTTCCAGGGGGAGAACGGTACCTGGAACTGCTATGCCAAGGCACTGGAGCAGGTACAGCAATTTGTGTTCTACTCTGTTTGTCCCGTAGCTATCCCTGCAGATAAACGATCGCCCATTTCTGAGTTCCTCACCCGTGCCAACTACGGCATGATCATTGGCAATTTTGAGATGGATTTTAACGATGGCGAAATCCGCTACAAAACCAGTATTGATGTCGAGGGCGATCGCCTCACTTCTGCCCTGCTCAGACAACTGGTTTACGCCAATGTTGCCATGATGGATGAATATTTGCCCGGAATTCAGGCCGTCCTTAATGGAGAATCACCGGAAGCGGCAATTCGTTCGATCGAACAACCTGCTTTTACCCCTGAAGCTGAAGCGGTTAGCCCAGGCCTCTCCCTGCTGGTTGACTGACAAAACTATGCGGATCCATATTGATACGTCCAGACTTTAGTCATGACTTCGCAGCCCTCTTTGCGTAGAGTATAAGTCAAGCTTTCACGCAGAGCCGCTTCATCATCTACCAATAGAACAAGGCACATTTCAGCATTATTCGGTATTTCACTTACAGATTTGCTGAAGATCGGAAAGGAGCACATTCTCCTAAAAGAAGATTATGTACTTTAAAGGGGTTATCAGTGTAACCATTCATCAGAAGTCGGAGCAACTTGCTTATCTGGTTCACTCAATGCAAGTTGCAATGCCAATTGGTACAGTTACCTTAATTGCGACTGATAATTTTCCCTTGTTAAGAAATACTGAAGCGGCAAAACCTAAGTTTTTATTAATCTTTCTCTGGCTAGAGAGCAAACCTTCCATTTATACGAGATGGTTAGCGATAGGAGGATGATATGCGTCAACTCATTATTCAGGTTCCACGCGGACACGGTAAAGAAGTTCTAACCATTGCTCAAAACCATCAGGGTACAAATTTGGCTCAGATGGAAGCAAGTGATGGCGATCGCGATTTAGATCTGGTTATCCTGCATATTTCTAATCGCAAAGTTGAGGATTTCCTCAGCCAGTTAGAACAAGTGCCAGATGCCCACATTACCTTATTGCCAACCGGGGTTATGGCATTGCATCCGCCTGCCGATCAAGCCGCAGAACAGGTCAAAAACATTGAGTTGCGAAGCCCGGTTGAGGTCTTTTTATCAGGATTGCAGAGTGTTGGCTCCTGGAAAGGTTTTTTAGGCTATGCGGCTGTGGCAGGAGTTGTGGTCTGGATTGGGCTGTATACCAACACGATTTATCTGTTGACAGCAGCCATGCTGATTGCCCCCTTTGCCGGACCTGCAATGAATGTGGCGATTGCTACCGCACGAGGCGATCGCAAACTTTTAGGGCGTAGCCTTTTGAGATACTTCACAGCACTCAGCGTGACGATCGCCATTACAACCATTCTCAGTTTATTATTTCAGCAAGAAATCGCAACTCCACAAATGGTGGAACGTAGCCAGGTCTCAACAGTTGCCCTATTACTTCCGCTAGCCGCAGGTGCCGCAGGTGCGCTGAATTTGGTCCAATCAGAACGCAGTAGTCTTGTCTCTGGAGCGGCAACGGGAATGCTAGTTGCCGCGTCCCTCGCTCCCCCGGCTGGTGTGGTTGGCATGGCAATGGCGATCGGTCGTTGGGATATGGTGACAGGAGGCGTATTTTTGCTGCTGTTACAACTATGTGGCATCAATTTGTCGGCTGCCTTACTGTTTCGCTGGGTTGGGTTGTCCACCAAAGGTGCCCGATATCGTCGAGGCAAAAAAATTGTGCCACCGATCGCCCTCACCATCACCATACTGGCTCTGGTTGGCTTACTGGTCTGGCAGTTCGTCAACCCACCCAATCTACAACGTGCTAGCCTTGCTCAGCGGGCAAACGCAGCCGTGCAACAGGTCGTGGATCAAGAGCCTGCCGCCCAGTTAGTCGAAGCGAATGTGCGATTTACTCGCTCTAGCATTCCTGGTCAAAATACGCTGCTCACCGTGCTGTACGTGCAGAAATCATCGAATACAACCGAATCCGATGCAGCCATTCGCGATCGCCTGACTCAGGCAATTCAAACTCAGTTACTTCAGAAACAAATCAATGTCACACCCTTAGTCAGCGTGAATGTGCTGGAATCTCCTAATCGTAATGAGTAGAGCAATCGTGACCTATGAGTGATGGCTTATGAGTAATGTAGATTTGCTACCCCCCAAACGCGCTTTAGAACAGGAGCAGAGCGAGATTCTCCAACAGATAGAGGATTGGTTAGAGATTCCCATGCTGTTCCTCAGTTTTGTCTGGTTAGCATTGTTCGTCATTGAGGTAATTTGGGGGCTTTCCCATTTCCTTGATGTCGTAGGAATCACCGTCTGGATTTTATTTATTTTGGATTTCGGGTTAAAGTTTTTCCTCGCGCCTCGTAAAATATCTTATCTAAAACGAAATTGGCTGACAGTATTAGCACTTATCCTACCTGCAATTCGTGTCCTCAGAATTGTGAATGTAGTACGGGCACTCAAAACGGCTCAGGCTGCGAGGGGATTGCGATTGTTAGGGGTGATGACTCGTACCAATCGAGGAATGAGAGCATTAGCAGCCAGTGTTAATCGTCGAGGATTTGGGTATGTTCTCGGATTAACGGCGATCGTCACACTTATTGGTGCAGCAGGGATGTATGCCTTTGAGAACGAGGCTCCCGACTCTACGATAAAGGATTACGGGACTGCCTTGTGGTGGACGGCAATGATCATCACGACAATGGGGTCTGATTACTTCCCCAAAACAGCCGAAGGACGCATTCTTTGTTTCCTACTGGCGTTGTATGCCTTTGCTGTCTTTGGATATGTTACAGCGACCCTCGCTACTTTCTTTGTTGGTCGAGATGCCGATAATCCAAATGCCGAAGTTGCAGGAGCGAAGGAAGTTGCAGCATTACAGTCAGAAATTATCGCATTACGAACAGAGCTTCAAGCTCTCCTCTCTCAACAGAAAAAAGAATAAGATCTTCGCTTGAGATGTAAATCCACTGACCTCCGACAGAGTTTACTCCTCCAACTTTTGGATATTATCAACAGGAACAGAGAGCGTGAGGTCTAAAATTGAACGTTCAAATTTCTGCTGCCTGGGAAAAAGTGCAGGGAATGATTAACGGATTCATTGCCCTCATTCCCAATCTGGTATTAGCGTTATTTGTTTTTGCTATTTTCTTTGTCGTTGCTGGAGCCGTTCGGCGGTTGGTTAGACGCTTAACTCGCGCTCACCGTCATGCCCGTAACTTGGGGTTAATCCTGGGGCGACTGGCTCAGTGGACAATGTTGTTGATTGGTCTATTTATCTCCTTATCCATTGTCATCCCGACGCTAAGAGCAGGAGATTTAGTTCAACTCCTGGGAATCAGTGGAGTTGCTATTGGCTTTGCGTTTCGAGACATTTTACAAAATTTTCTGGCAGGAATTCTGATTCTGCTAACGGAACCCTTTCAACTGGATGATCAAATTGTTTTTAAGGACTTTGAGGGAACGGTTGAAAACATTCAAACTCGTGCCACGACGATCAGAACCTATGATGGTCGTCGCATTGTTATTCCCAATTCAGAACTATTTACCAACTCAGTGACAGTTAATACTGCCTTTGACAATCGCCGCTTACAGTATGATGTGGGTATTGGCTATGGCGATGATATTGATGAAGCCAAGCGATTGATATTGGAAGCGATTCACGAAACAGAAGGGGTTTTAAGAGAACCAGCCCCAGATGCGATCGTCATAGATTTAGCAGAGAGTACAGTTAATATTCGTGCGCGCTGGTGGGTACAGCCGCCCCGTCGGGCTGAAGTATTGGATTTGCAGGATAAGGTGTTAAACGCTATTAAGAAGAAACTCACTGCAAACGGCATCGATTTGCCCTTCCCGACACAACAAATTCTCTTTCACGATCAAACCGAGGAGACCGATGGCGATCGCTCCAAACAACGAGAAGGATGGCCCGCAGGCAAACGAGACGTACCAAAACCTCGCAGCATTGGCGGTTCACTGAAAAAGCTGGCAGAGGTGCGATCGCAACCAAATGGGAATGGTCATTTTCAATCGCCAAATGACGCATGAGAAATGCCAAGCTCAAAAAACTTTGGGATACGCTGCGATCAAGCTATTGGTTTTTGCCAAGTTTGATGGCAACAGCAGGCATGTTTTTGGCATTTGCCATGTTAGCACTCGACCAGACAGATGCGATCAAAACGGGAGAACTGAGTTGGATTTATCGAGGGGGGCCTGAAGGGGCGAGGGGGTTGCTTTCTGCGGTTGCCAGTTCAATGGTGACGGTTGCTGCAACTGCCTTTTCGATTACGATCGTTGCTCTACAGTTAGCCGCATCTAATTTTGGACCGCGATTACTGCGAAACTTCATGCAGGATACAGGCAATCAGGTTGTGTTGGGCACGTTTATTGCAACGTTTCTGTATTGTCTACTGGTGCTACGAACCGTTCATGGAGAAGACTACAACCTCTTTGTTCCCCAACTTTCAGTCACCATTGGAATTATCTTGGCAATCGCCAGTATTGGCGTACTGATCTACTTCATCCATCATGCTTCTACAATTATCCAGGCATCTCACGTCATTGCAGGAGTGGCAGATGAATTGGATGATGCCATCGATCGTCTATTTCCTGAAGAAATGGGACAGGCAGAACCCAAAGACCATTCTGTGATCGAGGCGATTCCCACCAACTTTGATAGCCAGGCCAGGTTAATCTCATCCACTCATACAGGTTACTTGCAGGTAATCGACGACCAGTTGTTGTTAAAACTTGCCTGCAAATACAACTTGCTGTTACGCCTTGCGTCAAAGCCAGGACAGTTTATTGGTAAAGGCGATCGCTTGATCTGGGTCTACCCAGGAGAACGGGTTAATCAAAAGCTAACCAGTGAAATCAATCGTGCTTTTTTGTTGGGTAAAGAGCGCACAGAACAGCAAGATATTGAGTTTCCCATTAACCAATTAGTAGAAATTGCGCTGCGGGCACTCTCTCCTGGAATTAATGATCCATTTACAGCAATTCGATGTATCGACCGTCTCACGGCTGGATTGTCACGCTTGGCTGAATGCAATTTTCCGTCTGTTTACCGCTACGACCCAGAGCATAAGCTGAGAGTCATTGCCGAACCTGTCGCTTTTACCCAACTGGTTGACTCAGCCTTTGACCAAATTCGCCATTACGGAAAATCTGATATTGCTGTGACGCTGCATTTATTAGGAGCGATCGCCCGCATTGGTAGCCACATTCGCCATTCACGCGATCGGCTGGCTTTAGAACAACACGCTGACATGATTTTGCAAGGAAGCCGCGAAGAACTATCTATGCAACGCGATCAGCAGAGGGTTGAGGAACTATATCAGCAGATGATGGCAACTTGGAGAAAATGATGCAATACACAAACTGGAAAGGATATCGCATTAAGGTGTCGTGAAGTTGGTATGGATGCAGAAATAGCTATTTGGCAGGTAAATAGCCTTCGCAAAGAGAACGTTTTTCGGGATGGGTCACTACATACTCGCTGATCCAATCGCAACCTTGCGTCATCAAAAGATCGAATTCCCAGAGCCATAGCTTGATGGTCTTGTCATTACTTGCAGAGGCAATGGTTTTGCCATCGGGACTGAAACTGACGCTAAAAACCATATCTTGATGGCCTTCCAGGGTATGCAAGAGGTTGCCTGTAGCTACATCCCATAGCTGAATGGTTCTGTCAAAGCTACCGGAGGCGATGGTTTTTCCATCAGGACTGAAACTGATGCCAATAATCCCCTCCTGATGGCCTTGCAAAGTCCGTAAGAGGTTGCCCGTAGCCACATCCCACAGCTTAATGGTTTTGTCAAAGCTACCGGAGGCGATGGTTTTTCCATCAGGACTGAAACTGACACCAGTCACCCAATCTTGATGGGCTTGCAGAGTACGTAAGAGGTTTCCTGTGTGTCTATCCCATAGCTTGATGTCTCTATCACTGCTGGAAACAATAGTTTTGCCATCGGGACTGAAACTGATGCTCCGAACTCCCTCTTGATGGGCTTGTAAAGTGCGTAAGAGGTTGCCCGTAGCTACGTCCCACAGCTTAATGGTCTTATCAATGCTACCGGAGGCGATCGTCTTGCCATCGGGGCTGAAACTGACACTCCGAACTCCCTCTTGATGGCCTTGCAGGGTATGTAAGAGGTTGCCCGTAGCCCTATCCCATAGCTTAATGGTTTTGTCAGTACTGCCGGAAGCGATCGTCTTGCCATCGGGGCTGAAACTGATGTTCCGAATTGCCTCTTGATGGCCTTGCAGGGTGCGTAGGAGGTTGCCCGTAGCCCTATCCCATAGCTTAATGGTTTTGTCAGCACTGCCGGAAGCGATGGTAGTTCCATCGGGGCTAAAACTAATACTCCAAACCCCTGCTTGATGTCCTGTGAAAGTGTTTAACCGTTGATCTGGAGTCCCGGCCCATAGCTTAATAGTCTTGTCACTACTACTGGAAGCGATCGTTTTACCATCAGGACTGTAATTAACGCTCATCACTGAGCTCTGATGGCCTTCCAGGGTATGTAAGAGGTTGCCCGTAGCTACATCCCACAACTTGATGGTTTTATCGTCACTGCCGGAAGCGATGGTTTTACCATTAGGGCTGAAACTAATGCCAAGAACCCCTTCTTGATGGCCTTGCAGGGTCCGTAAGAGTTTGCCCGTAGCTACATCCCATAGCTTAATGGTCTTGTCAATGCTACCGGAGGCGATCGTCTTGCCATCGGGACTGTAACTAACGCTAATCACGGAATTCTGATGGGCTTGCAGGGTGCGTAAGAGTTTGCCCGTAGCTACATCCCACAACTTGATGGTTTTGTCGTCACTGCCGGAAGCGATGGTTTTACCGTCAGGGCTCAAACGGATACTAATAATTCCCTGTTGATGGGCTTGCAGGGTCCGTAAGAGTTTGCCCGTAGCTCTATCCCATAGCTTAATGCTTCTGTCGTTACTACCGGAGGCGATCGTCTTGCCATCGGGGCTGAAACGGATACTAATAACCTCCTCTTGATGGGCTTGCAGGGTCCGTAAGAGGTTGCCCGTAGCTACATCCCATAGCTTAATGGTCTTGTCAATGCTACCAGAGGCGATCGTTTTTCCATCGGGGCTGAAACTGATACTCCAAATTCCTTTTTGATGGCCTTGCAGGGTGCGGAGGAGTCTGCCCGTGGTTCCGTCCCATAGCTTAATGGTTTTGTCAGCACTGCCGGAAGCGATCGTTTTTCCATCGGGACTATAACTGATGTTAAGAACTCCATCTTGATGGCCTTGCAGAGTATTTTTCTCACGAATCCCGTGCATTGTTTTTTGCAGTACTGCCATGATGCGCTGGCGTAGCTCATTCCGTTGTGGGCTATCTGAGCGAAATTGACTCTGCAGGATTTGGCCTGATTCCAGGGTTGCCAGCAAGGCCTGAAACTGTTGTCCTGACAGCAATTGTTCATTGGCAGCCATTGTTTTTAATCTCAGGTCGGCCACCTTAATGCGGGTTTCAGCCTGGAACGCGGCCCAACTCGCAACCCCAGCCACCAGTAAGCCAATGCCACCAGCGATCGCCCCCAACCATACCAACCGTTTGCCCTTCGCGGCGGCGGCTTGCAAAATCTGACTGGCTTGCTGATTGGCCTCCTCAATGGAACGGCTACTGGCTATGTAAGACTGTTGTAACTCCGTCGGTTTGGGTTCCTTGCCGGCACCCTGGGTTAACCACTGTTCGGCATCGGTTAACTCATCATCCCGCAATAGCAAGCTTTCCTTGCGTCCCCTGGCATCCCATTCGATCGCCCGCAACAACAACCGCGTATGGGCGTGCAAATGTTCTACATCCGTATCCAGAATTCGCAATAACTCAGTAAAGTTGGCAGAAAAGTCGCCTTCCCGTTGATTGAAGTCGAGCCATTGCACCCTGGCCAGTTCCGGGTGGAGGTCGGAGGGGTCAATGGGTTGGTGCAGCAGGGTGACAAACCGCTTATTGAGGCTGGCAGCATACTCTACTTCATCAGCACAGTAGGGGGAATTGACCGATCGGGGCGACAGAATAAACAAAAAGGTATCTGCACTCTCTATGCCATGATGGATCTCCTGCTGAAAATCTGCTGTTCCTGCGGCGATGCTTTCCTGGTCAAACCAGGTGCGTTTACCCTGAATTTGTAAGGCCTCATTCAACCTGCGGGCAAACCCAGAATCGGCCCGGGAATAGGAAATGAACACATCCAGGGAGAGGCCGGGAGGCTGGCGGAGACTGGCTTCAATGAAGGTGATCTGCAATGGCAGGGGAGGGTAGGCAGGCATCTGCTTTTCTAACTTCAGCCAGGCTTCTGCCTGACGCAGGTTGTAGCCCCGTAACAACAGGGTGGGGTTGCGCTGTTGCCGATCCCACTTTAGAGCCTTTGTCAGCAACAACTTGTGGGTTTCGTGATAGGCTACATCCTGGCGCAAAATTCGCAACAGCTGACTTTCATCCTGCTGGTAGTCGGTTTCTTGCTTGTTGTCGGTGAGGTCAATGTACTGCAGATCTCTCACTGTTGCTGGAATATCATCGGTTGCGATCGGCTCCACCAACAGGGGAATAATCCGCTTGTGCAATGACAAAGCATAATCCAATTCCTGCTGACACCAGGGCGATCGCACCGCCGCAGGTGATAACAAATACACCACATTGTCGGCCTCTTCAATGCCACGGTGAATTACCTGTTGAAATTCTGCTCCGGCCTGGATATCGGTTGTATTTGTCCAGACCGTAAACCCTTCCCGACGCAAACTATTGCGAACTTGCTCTGCGGTGCTGCGGTCCGCTTCTGCGTAGGCAAGAAACACCTCCGTCATCAAGTTGTCGGCATTCTTACGACTTTCAGTAATAAACTCGCAGTGTCGATCGGTTGGTAGGCATGGAGGTTGCGAGTTTTTAAACCGGGTTCTCAGCCAATTTTCGGCTTGTAGCCGTTCTTCCCCAATCAACAGAAAGGCCGATCGCTTCTGGTTCCGTTCCCATTCCAGGGCTTTTGCCAAAAAAAGAGTATGTTGATGCACATACTCTTTGTGAAGCTCAAAGATTTTCAGTAATTCAGTCAGGGCAACTTCAAAGTCGTCTGTTTCCTCTCGCCCATAGATCCAGTTAATCTTGCGGAGGAAGGGGTGCATGTTCTGGTAGTGGTCATGCAGTCCTTTTTCTTGATAATGCCTCCATTCCTCCGCTGTGCCCTCAGGATTTCGCTGTTGCCAGGTTTCATAGCTAATCTTCTCGACATGCAGCCAGGGAATAATGCGTTTGTGATGCTTAAGGGCTAATTCTAACTCCAGGGCACAGTAGGGTGAGTTAATGGAATGGGGTGAAATGACGAACAGAAAATTATCAGCCCGCTCAATGCCATCATCAATCTGCTTCTGGTAGTCTACTCCCAGGGGAATATCATCGTAGTCAAACCAGACAGTAAACCCCCGATCGACCAGCCGACGGTTTAATTTTGCAGCAAAATCCAGGCTGTCCCTGCGACCATAAGAAATGAAGACATCCTGCAATGCTTGCATACTTTACCGCCATTCAAGGGGTTAAACCTTCATTACAATAACCTTTCTCCCTGGGAAAACCCAAGATTACCCCAGAAAGATGAGTGCCCAGCTCCAGCTCCAGAATAATGGTTGCCGGAGATCAGGCAGGGTTTAACCGGCATCCAATTAATTTTTCTGATTGGCTCTTTTTCCTTAATCCCATGTATACTGGAGCAGTTAAACTGCTGTACTTGTTTTCTCCCATGAGTGATTCTTCTCTCCGGCGTGACTACCTGACCCGCTTTCAGCAGCAGGGAGAAGTCGCTATGGCCAAAAGCCCCCTCAGCGTCCGTATGCCAGAGGATGTTGACGCGATCGTCCGGGCCAAGGGCGATCGCACAGAATGGTTACGGGATGCCATTTTTGAGAAGCTCTGGCAGGAAGGAAATTTGCCGGAACGGTACCATCATTTAGTGTCTGAAAGGTTGGCTCCGTGATTGATTCGATGAATCCCTACAGCCTCTTGCGGCAAACCCAACGGCAGCGAGTTGGAGATGGCCAGCAGGTTCCAATCCTGCAGGGCTGCGATAATGCCCACCGTCTTCTGGTGCTGGTTCTACCCCAGTTAGGAGACTTTGATAGCCTGGAGTATGCCTGGTGGTTGCAACGATACGCCGACCAACTCCAGGCTGCCAAATTGGCCATTCGTGCCGTAGGAATTGGCGATCGGGCTTCTGGAGAACAGTTCTGTGCCTACACCGGGTTTTCTCCAGATTGCTTATTTGTCGATTCGCAGGCTGAACTGCATCAACAACTCGGTCTTTATTCCGGGCTGTCGCTCAAGATTCCGGCCCTGTCTGCGTCTCAAAATGCCTGGGTCAATCTGATTTTGATGTGTGCCGGCATTGGCAGTCCCGGCACCCTGGCGGAGGTATTGCGGGGATATACAGGCGATCGCAGGGCACCCCAGCTGATTGCAGAAGATGAGGTGGTCAAACCGGCTGCTTTGCCTCCTCTCACAGGTTCAACCTTCAACCTGGCAGGCGGAACAGGCTTTCAGCGGCCGTTTGAGTTGGCGACCCTGCGTCTGCGTAACATGACTGAGGTTCTCAGCCACTGGAAAACCTATGTACCCGATGCAACCTGGCTGACCCAACGGGGTGGAACATTTTTGTTTGATCGCAACGGAGATTTGCTCTACGAACACCGGGATAGGGGCATTTTGGGCTTTGCGGCAAATATGAGTAACCCGTTGTCATTTTTGCTGTCGGAACCAACTTCGCCATCTTCTTAGCGCAAGCGGAGTAGGGTCAGATATTGCCCCCAACTTTACAAACCACCCTGCAAGATGAAGTCTTCATAGCTTGAAATTGACAGCCTGTAATGATTTCAGGTAGAACACGAAAGGTGGTTTGTAGGAGATGTGGTGGGTGAAACAAAATTTTTGGCTGCCCTGGTTTCTGGGACTTACCGCATTTACCTGGGGGGCTCCTGGTTTTGCCCAATCCTCCCCTGAAACCGCTCCCACTGCTCCTGTCAGTACCCGGGCCAATGACCTGCAAATTATTCCCAGAGTCGGAGTCGGATACAGTTCTTCCGGCGGCGGCTATGACGGGTTTGGTAGTTTTCAGGGGTTTATACCGCTACAACAGACCCCCGGCAAGAACCTGCTCTACCTGGTCGGGCAGTTTTTGTTAGATAACGATGCCAACCCTGGTGGCAACCTGCTCCTGGGGTACCGGGTCTACAACCCTAACACCGATCGCATTCTGGGCGGTTATCTGGCCTACGACAACCGTGACACGGGCAATGGCGTTTTTTCCCAACTGGGCTTTGGCTTAGAGACTCTGGGTGAGGGCTGGGATGCCCGCTTGAATACCTATTTACCCGTCGGTCAGACTCGCCGGACCCTCAGCGATACCACCCTGACGACCGGCTTTCAACCCAGCAGTTTTCGCTTCCAGAATAACTTTTTGCTGGCCTCCGGTATCAGCCAGCAAACCCGAATTCGGGATAGGGAGGCGGCCATGGCCGGGTTTGATGCCGAAGTTGGGGGGCGACTTCTGCGCTTCTCTCAAACCGGAGAACTGCGCGGTTATGCCGGGCTCTATTACATCTCGGCGGGAGATAGCGCCTTTGGTGTGCGGGGCAGACTGGAATTGCGCCCGATCGACTATCTGACCGCCGGAGTCGCCCTGACCCATGATGGCATTTTTGGCACCAGCCTGGTTGCCTCGATCGGCTTCAGCTTTCCTAATTTCCGGCCCCGGGGAGTTGCTCCCGCAACGGTACTGGCCCGGATGGGCGAGTTCCCCGGTCGCCAGAATGCCATCCTTGTCGATCACCAGCGAGAAACGATCGTCGCCAGTAACATCCTGACAGATAGCCCGGTGCAAAATCCGGCGACCGGTCAGCCCTACGTTTTTCAGCATGTCAGACCGGGAAGCGGCGGTGGCAATGGCAGCTTTGAAACCCCCTTCAGTGAAGTGACGACGGCGGTTGCAGTGACCAAATCCGACGGCAACGCGATCGTCTATGTGCAGGCTGGCGTTCCGGCGTTGCAGGGCTTTACCATTCCCGATCGGGTGCAGGTATTATCGTCTGCTCCAGTTCAGTGGATTAACGCGGCTCTGCAAGGACGCGCTATTCCTTCCCTGCAACTGCCCCTATCCGGTACAGGCACCCTGCCCCAGGTAAATGGCAGCGTTACGATGGGTAGCGACACCGTTCTGTCCGGGTTCAATATCACCAGTAGCAACGGGGCCGGAGTCCTGTTCAGGGACGTAACCAGTGTGGTCATTCAAGATAACCTGATGCAAAATACGGCTGCTGCCGGAATTTCAGGCAATGCCGCCGCGGTTGTCACCCTGTTACGCAATCAAATTGTCGCGGCTCAAGACCAGGGTATCTATCTACAAGATATTGGCATTGCCAATGTCTCAGACAACCGTGTTAGCAACACCAGGGCAGGCAACACTACCATCTCCAATCCAATTACCAGTGATCTGACCATCGGTTCGATGACTATTGCCAATCCCGGTAGTATTATTCCCCTCCCCAGTGGGCAGGGCATTGTGATTGCCAGCGCTACCAGTACTGTCACCCTGGCCCGTAATACGATCGCGGGAACGGGCACCCAGGGCATCGTTTTGCTCAACGCGACGGGCAATGCCGCCATCACGGACAACACAATTACAAATACGATCGGCAATGATTTTCCCGTTACCGTTCCCACCCTTGGCAGCTTTCAGGTGCCTACCGGACAGGGTATTGTGGTGGCCGGAGTCAGGGGCAATCTGGACATCAGCCGCAACCAGGTAAATGCCGTTCGGGGTCAGGGAATTGCCGTCGCAGGTACCACAGGCGGCGCAACAACCGTAGTGGGTAATAGCCTGGTTAATACCCTGGATCAGGGGCTACTACTGGCAGGTACAACGGGTATGACCAATGTCATCAACAACCAGATCAGTGATGTCGCACCCCGGACGATGACCGCGACAGTGCCCGTACTGGGATCGGTGACTTTCTCTACCGGCCAGGGGGTTACGCTGCTCAATACTACGGGTACGGTTAACCTGACTGGTAATCGAATTGAGCGGATCTCAGGCATTTTTCTGCCCACTTTCCCCGGTGGCCAGGGGGTTCAGATAGCCAGCTTCTCCGGGCAGCTTGACCTGAATCTGAGCAATAATCAGATCCGAAATAACGCCAATGACGGTATTTTGATCGGGCTGGCGGGTAGACCCGGCAGTATAACGACAGCGGCGACGGCCAATATTACCATCGCCAACAACGAAATCGAAAATAATGGCGGGGCCTCTCCAGTGCGGGGGGATGGAATTGCGATCGGATTAGAAGAGGACGCGATCGTCAACAGTTTGTTAATTGAAAACAATACCGTTCGCAACAATGGCGATGAGGGCATCGATATTCGCTTAGGGCTACAAGCAGTTTCGGGGCTTAACCCAACTACCGCCAGGTTAACAGGCATCATTCGCAACAATACGATTACGAATAACGGCCAAAATGGGCTTCAACTGCAGGCAAATGGCTCTACGACGGCCAGGGTAGCTATCATCAGCAACAACTCCAGCAACAATGGTGAACGGGGAATTTGGCTGACAACGACTAACGGACTGGCGATCGGCAACCCAACCATTGCTGCCAATATTCAGTTGAACACCCTGACGGCCAACACCCTGCAGGGAATTAGTGTGACTACAACATCTCAGCCCTTTAGCCAGTCCATTTGTGTCAACCTGACTGGTAATAGCAGTACAACGGCATCGACCATTACCAATGCACCAAATGCACCCAGCAATAGTCTGCAGGTTGTGAATCTGGCCAATGTCAGCACCAATAACACGGGCGTTATCACAGTTACAGGCACCCCGACTCCCGTTAGTACTACAACCTGCCCTTAAAACTAAGTAAAGGGGCTGGCTAACCTTAACCAGGCAAACACTCTTCTTTCCGCCATGGGTGACTTACAGACTATTACTAATCCGATCGTTGTTGGTTAAAGGTTTGGTGGCTTAATACCAATCCCCTTGAATGGTGAAAGCAGCCCAGTAGTAGGGGGCAGCATAATTGCCACTTTGCCACATCGCGAGTTGGGTCTTTTGCAAGGCAGCCGTTGGGCTGAGTCCTTGTTGCAGCATCTGACGATAATAATCGCTCATCAGGATAGAAGTGGCACGATCGTTCACGCTCCATAAGCTGACCACTACTCGCCGCGCTCCCGCATACATAAAGCCACGGGTGAGACCCACCACCCCTTCTCCCTGAATTTCCTTGCCTGTCCCCGTTTGGCAGGCACTTAAAACCACCAGGTCTGCATTGAGTTTTAAGTTGTAGATATCTTGCAGTTTCAGCAGACTGGTAGCAGCTTTTTGCCCATCTGGCTGGAAGAAGGAAAGGGCAAGATTGGAGAGAAGCGGATTATCTTGAATACAACCGTGGGTCGCCAGGTGGACAATCTGATACTGGCTGAGGTTGGGATGGGTGGCAGTAGCATAATTGGCCTCAAATCCCGTGGCACTGAATCTTTGGGCATCCGGAACCAGGGCGAGAATCTGCTCAGCTTCAGCAGCCGTATTCGGAAGGCGATCGAAATCGCTACAGCCATTGCGGATCAGGTTTTCGTATTGGGATAAGTCCCCGGCCTTTGCCTGGCGGGTGTTGTGACCCAAGCGCGGATCATTGGCTTTGAAGACCGGGTCAGCCATAACCGCCAGAGTTTTGGAGGCAGGTGGCCGTTTTTGCCACTGTTCTCGCTGCACTGCCAAACTGGTGGCAGAGGGCAGGGTAATAATTTCATTCGTTGCCATCAGGGGTGCTATGTTTTTGCCTGTACCCCAGGGTAAGGCGGCAAAAGGCAGGAGTTGTAGCTTGCCATCGCCGACAATCACCAACCGTTGCCCCTTGAGTCGATCGGCAACTGGCCCCAGCAGCAGTTGGCTGAGTACCTGTCCCTGGCCCAGCTCCGTGAAGTTGGGGGACAGAAGCAAGGTGCGGTATCGTTCGACAGCCGCTTCGATTTCTGCCTTGGGGGGTAGGGTGTAAGTTTTGAGGTCGGTTTTGCTAACGAGGAACAGATAACTGCGTTCTTTGCCGAGGGCATATTGCAGCAGCAGGGTTTTGTCATCGAGAATTTTGTCCTGGATGCCTTTAAGGGTCAGGGGGTCGGGATACTTGAGGTTGGCGTAGGCAGGGTTCGCCCGACGAATTCGTGCCTCCAGAGTTTGGAGTTGCTGGAGGATACTGTTGATTTCGGTTTTGACCGCTTCTAAATTTGTGTTTTTGTAGCCGCCAGGATGGTTGAGGAGATTGAGCCGTTTCTGCTCGGCAGCATTGAGGGCCTTGGTGAGGTGTTTTTCCTCTGTGAGTAGAACAGGGTCAAGGTCAGCTTTCAGGTTCAGGCTGGCTTCTGTCAGTTGCTCGAGCAGGCTACGGGCACGGGCGCGTTCGCTGATGTGAAGGGCAAGGGCATCGTAACCTTTGCCGGGGTCTTTTTGATGCAGTTGCATCAACAGGTCGATGTAGAACTGGTAATATTCCTGGTTGCGGGCAAAGTAGGATTGCCGAAGTTCCTGGCTGGCAATCTGGCTGCGGAGGGCTTCCGTAATTTGAATCGCTGTCTCAATGCCTGTTTTGGCAGCCGTGAGATTATTTTGCTGACGATTGAGAATGGCCTGGTTGTAGAGAATATTGGCTTCTTCGGTTTTGTAACCCAATTGACGGGCAAGGGCAAGGGCCTGGGTGTACTGCTCTTGAGCGACGGCTGGTTGACCCAGGGCGGCGTTGATTTTGCCTAGCTGGTTGAGAATGCCCGTCTCCTTGGTTTTGTCCTGAAGGTGGCGGGTGATGAGCAGGGATTGATTGTAGGCGTTAAGGGCGGTACCCCAGTCCTGGGAGGCAATGTAGGTGCTGCCAATATTGCTGAGAGCGGTGGCTTCGGCAGCGAGATCGCCTGCGGGACGGGAAATAATCAGGGCCTGGGTATAGGCATCCAGGGCAACTTTCCAGTCGTTGTTATTTGCCTGAATATTACCGATGTTGTTGAAGGTAGTGGCAGCACCACCCTTATCGTTGAGTTGATAGAGCAGGGGGAGAACTTGTTGATGATAGTTCAGGGCAGTTTGGAGGTCGGCTAAGTCGGTATAGAGTTGCCCCAAGCTGTTGAGAACTGCGGCTTCTTCGGCTTTGGCTCCGGCCTGGCGAGATAGGGGTAAGGCTTGGGTATAGGCATCCAGTGCAGCCTGGAATTGCCCCAGGTTGGTGTGAATGTTGCCCATGAGACGTAAAGTATGGGCCGCTTTATCCAGGTTGTTATCGCTACGATATAGCTTGAGGGCTTCGTCGAGTTTTTGCAATGCCTGTTGCCTCGACTCAAGGGTGCCCTGCTGATTGAGTTGGATGGCAGCTTTAAGGGCAGCTTCGGCTTGGGGAGCGTTTTTGTTAGACACGCTTCCTTGAGAGGCTTGTAGGGCAGTTGCTTGCTCGGCATTAGCTGCAATGGCTGCTGATATATCCCACACACGAGTGGTATCGTCCTGAATACTGACTGTAACGATGTAACGACCATCAGGAGTAAATTCTGCATCGTCAATCAAATACTTATGCCCTCGGAAAACCGCTAAGAGATTGCCTTCTCTATCCCACAAACGCGCTGTATGATCCCTGCCTGCCGTGAGAATGCGGCTTCCATCGGGACTAAATTTTGTAATGAAAACAAGATCCTCATGACCCCGCAACACTTTTAGGAGTTCGCCTTGAGTATCCCATAAGCGAACTGTTACTCCACCTGCTGTGAGAATGCGATTCCCATCAGGACTAAATGCTGCATCAGAAACCGAATCCCCATGTTTATCAAAAATAGCTAAGAGATTACCTTTCCTATCCCATAAGCGGGCGGTTTTATCTGAACTTCTTGTCAAAATTTGTTTCCCATCAGGACTGAATATTGCGCCCCGCACAGAATCCTGATGCCCTTTAAAGACAGTTAGGAGGTTGCCTTCTTTATCCCAAAGACGGGCTGTATTAGCTCCATCGGCAAAGGTAAGAATGAAACGACCATCCGGGCTAAACTTTGCATTGCCCTCTGGGAAAGTAACTAATCGATTACCTTGTCTGTCCCATAAACTGGATGCACTTCGTAAACCTCCTACACCAAGAATATAATTTCCATCTGGGCTAAAGACTACATCCCTCAATAAGTCGTTATGTCGCAGTACGGCTAATAAATTGCCTTTCCTATCCCAGAGACGGACAGCCCTATATGCTGATGTAAGGATTTGATTGCTATCCGGGCTAAAGGCTATACCACCAATCCAACTTTCATGTCCTGAAAAAAGAGTCAGGAGGTTGCCCTGCATATCCCAAAGACGGGCTTCATAATAACGGCCTGCTGTGAGTATATATTGACCATCAGGACTTAACTCTGCTATTGACCCTTGAACTACTGTTAGTTGAGCGTTGCGATCGGATACCTTTGCCTCAAGGCTCTGCAAAGCTTCTCGTTGCTGCTTTTGGATTGCAATGATTGCTGCAACATCCCAGAGACGAGATGTTTTATCGTCATAATCCTTGCTGGTTACAATATAACGACCATTGGGACTAAAGACTGCTTTAATGCTATTAATACCTGCATGCCCCTGTATAACAGCTAAAGGATTACCTTTCTTGTCCCATAGCAGTGCAACATTACTAGAGCTTGCCAGAATATAGTTTCCATCAGGACTAAATACAGGATTGAGCCACTCTCCTTTATTCTGTAGAACAGCTACAGTTTTGCCTTCTAGATCCCATAGACGAGCAGTTTTATCATGACTATCTGTAAGAATATGACGGCCATCAGGACTAAATTGCAGACTAGAGATTCTTCCCTGATGCTGGAGCGTAGCTAAAAGATTTCCTTTTGCATCCCATAGACGAGCAATGCTATCACTGTCACTTCCCCTTGTAAGAATATAACGACCGCCACGGCTGAAATGTAGGCTGTGAAACGCATTCTCGTACCTGCTTGTAACTACTGGAATTGTAGCTATAAGGTTACCTTTTATATTCCACAGACGGATAACTTCTTTTGCCTTATTAGCTTTGACTGAAAGAGTATAGGTAAGAATATAACGACCATCAGGACTGAATCCTAAACTGTTAATCTTCTCTTGATGGTGCAAAAATTCTTTTATAAAGTTACCCCTTTTATCCCATAAGTGAACAGTGTGATCCGCTTCTGCAAGAAGGTAATTTCCGTCATGGCTAAAAATTAACCCAGAAACTTTTCCACATTCTCTTCGGATCTCAGCCAATAGATGACCTTCTCTATCCCACAAACGGCCACTACAGCCGCTTTTCGATGCACCGTTTTTTGTGAGAATATGACTCCCATCAGGACTGAAGATAGCATGATCAGAAAAATTCGCAGTTTCGAGAGTAGCTAAAAGGTTTCCTTGACTATTCCAGAGCTTTACTCCTTCCCATTCACCAATAGTGAGAATACGTTTGCTATCGGAACTAAAGATTACGCTCTTAACTCTATATTTATCTTGTAAAACAGCCAAAAGCTTTCCTCGTCTATCCCAAAGATGAACATCTCGTTTAGCAATAGTGAGAATGCGATGTCCATCGGGACTAAATTGTATTGTGGCTACATCTTTGTGTGCCAAGGTGGTCAATAGATTGCCATTTTTATCCCAGAGACGTACATTCTGATCACCAGTGGTGAGAACTTGCTGTCCATCAGGACTAAAGATTGCGCTTTTAATCTTGTTGTCTTTATGTTGAAGCACAGCCAGTAAATTGCCGTTTGTGTCCCATAAACGTAAACTCCCTAAAATGTAGCCTGTGAGAGCATATCTCTTGAAGGTGAGGATACGACTTGAATTGACACTGAACTCGACACTTGAATCAACACTGAACTCGGCACTGTCATCTCTAAAGAAAACTGCTATTTGCCCACCAAATGCTTGATTGGGTTGTCGCGTACCCGATGAGTTGGAGCTTGCAGGGGGTGATGATTGAGACAGGAGGAAACCTCGGGATTGGGCGTAAATCGGCAAACTGGTGGCAGTTGTAAAAACCAGGCTCATAGCAAGAGCTAGATAGCCCTTATGTCTTCTAAATTGTTTTGAACTCATCATCGTTGTTTCAGTATCATCCTGGATTCGCTCTACTTCGCTTGCAACACGGTTCCAACTTCCACGGCACCTTTAATTTTCGCCATTGCAACTAATCCGTCCCTTTCAACGACTTCGACTGAATTTCGACGATCGCCCGTCACAAACACAGTTCCAGCCTCAACCGTCCCCGGATCAATCCCCACCAGAAGTACCTTAGCCCGATCGCCTTTCTGATCAATGACGACTGCCTGACCTGTCGCTTTGGGATTGTCCACAAAATAAACAGGACGCTGCCCATTGGTGCTACCCGGTGCCACTTCCAGCTTAGGTTTCTGGAAATGGTCTTTAGGAATCTGGCGCTGGATCTCTGAAATTGTGCGATCGGGGGTACTATTTTGTTGCCACAAATACTGCATCAATCGGTAAGAGAAGGCTCCGGCCTCAAAGCCATTGAATTGCTCATCAACGGCCAGTTGATCCACCTGCGTTGCCGCCAAAACAACGCCCTTCGCGATGCCCTGGCGATACCGTCGGACAAACTCTTTTGGTGACCAGCCAAGCCGATCTAACCATTGCTCCTGGTAGGCTTTCTCCTGGGGAGAGATCGCGATAGCTTTACCACCCTCCCGCGCCCTCACCCGCCGATCGCGGGTACTGGCTCCCGAGTGGCAGCTATCTAACACGACGGTCAGGTTTTCGGTTTGAATTGCCGACATCAGCAAAAATAGCGTGTGTCCCAGAATATCGGCCACCACTCCGCTTTTCTTCTCTTCTGTCGGCAAGGTTCCATCGATCGGAACCAGCGTACCGGCCAGTCCTTCTCCGGTATCGGGATGGGTATAAATCGGGTCAGGATCCGCTACGAGAGAACCATGGCCAGAGAAGTGGATGACAACAACATCCCCTGAACGAGCCTGTTTAATCAAATGCTCTTCTATGGCATCCAGAATGCCCCGGCGAGTTGCCTTCTGGTTAAGCAGCATGACTACATCACGGGGATTGAAACCAAAGCGATGAATCAGCAGTTGTCTCTGTAAAATTGCGTCGTTGACACAGCCATAGAGGGGAGCATCGGTATAGTCATTAATGCCAATCACCATGGCGAGTTTGCGTGGCGCAGGTTGGGCAAGCACCCTTTGGTACTGTAGGAGGTGAGCCTGATGCAGCCCAACAGCGACACCGGTAGCACCGATAGATTGCAAGAAATGACGACGCGATCGCTCAGACATGCGTTTAAACTAACTACAAAACAGCGATATTTTTTATCGTGCAATTGAATTACTTTCTTTGTAGCTAATTAAAGCAAAAAGATCATAAAACTATAGAAATCTTTCATGCAAAGTGAACGCTATTCTAAAATGCATGCTCAGTGTTAGGGTACACCCTATTCGCCTTGATGCCAATCTAAATAATCTATGGGCTGACCCTATACGCCAGAACTGAGGAGAATCTGGGAAGGGATAAAGACACCGAGTAGGGCGATTGTTAGCCATGGCTTCTAGAATAGATACAGAGGAAATTGGAAAATGGCAGGGCAGAGGTAAACCCTTTGAGTACGGAGTCAACAACGGTTGCGAACCATGCGTATGATCAGTTCATTCAGCTGCTGATCAAACATCAACCTGTTTCTGTTGCCACTGAAATCGCCCACCTCTGTCCAATTCTTCCCACCATGCCCTTGGCTGAGAAACTCCAACGCATTGATCAACTTAAAGGCTGGTTGGACAGTTTTCGACCCTTACCAGTCTCGATCGTGGCAGAACTGAAAAAACTCTATGATGTGCGGTTTACCTACAACTCCAATGCCATTGAAGGCAATACGCTGACTCAGAGCGAGACGGCCCTAATTCTGGAAAGTGGAATTACGATCGGTGGTAAGACCCTGAGAGAACATCTGGAAGTAATTGGACATAAAGATGCGATCGACTACATTGAAGCTCTAGCACAGCAGGAAATTGCCATTGGCGAATGGGAAATTAAGCAGATTCATAATTTGATCATGCGGGCAATTACTCCAGAGGAAGCTGGGCGCTATCGGCAACTGGATGTAAAAGCAGCGGGAACCGAATATGTGTATCCACCTCACTACCTGCTACCTGATCTGATGCAGCAATTTGTTGAGTGGTTGAACTCAGAATCGACTAAAAGTTTACATCCGATCGAATATGCGGTAGAAGCTCATTTCCGGTTTGTCACGATTCATCCGTTTCGAGATGGAAACGGGCGAACAGGGCGATTGTTGATGAATCTACTGTTATTGCGTTCGGGATATCCCATCGTCGTAATTTCCAATCAGATTCGGCAGGCCTATATCGAAGCGATCGCGGAAGCACAGCAACAGCATGCCGGTATCAACAAACTTACCGACCTGGTTGTAGACGCAGCTCAAAGCTCTTTAGTAGAAACGCTTCAGGTCTTAGCTACTGCCTACGAAAGCCGGGGGCGAGGATTACCGTTCTATGAAGAGATGCTGACTTTTTTGCAGAACAACCAGTAGTGATCGACTTCTACAATCTATTTTTATTTCGCTTTTCGTGGAGAACACAAATTTCAAATTCGGGGCGTGAGACTGCTCATACCCCGAATTTGAAACAAGTTAAAATCACAGGTACGTTTAATCAATGGGACGTAGTTGAGCGATTTTCAACTTGTCTAAATAGTGACGCTCAATGATTTGAACACTGGTGTCACACCATTTTGCAATAACTCCGGTGGGAACACCTTTCAGGAGTTGTTGAGTGATAAAGGTGTCTCGACAGGAGTAGGGTGTTGTTTTAGGTTTAATTGGGTCTACCACGGTGGACCATGCCCTGCGACTGAAGTTGCGGTAATTGATCGAACCACCAACGGGGGAGGGAAATACCAGGCTTTCAGGTGCCGGGTCTTCAGGTCTAATTCTCTGCAGAAGTTCCTGAGTGGCAAGACTGACAGAGAGCGATCGCGTCTTATTATTTTTGCTGCCTTCACTACGCACTCTTCGATTGCGAACCTGAACCAGGGCACCCGTGAAGTAAATCGTGCCGCAGTCGGGTGAGATATTACCCCAGGTCAAACCAACGGCTTCACTCGGTCTACAGCCGACGCGAAAGAGAAATTCAACCAGTGGAGCATAGTGCCGATAGGTCATGCCCCGTCGCCGATCATTACAAAATGCTCCAAGCACCTGATCCATTTCCTCCAGGCTGAAGGCATTGGGTTGAGGATCAGTCATTTACCTGGGTTTTGGCATCTCGTTAGCCATACCAACATAAGGCATGGCACTGATCAATTTATGCTTACAAGCCCACTCAGTTGCAGCATTGAGGTAGGTCAGCCCATCCCTTACCCGATCGACCGTTGTGACTTTCTGAAGTGCGGCTTTAACCTGGATGGTGTCTTCGATCGGCAAGTCGCCGATCTTGGCAAACAAGCTCGTGAGATTCTCGTATTTTTCTACCGTTTTAGGTTTTAGCCCAATCCGCTTGCTCTCAAAGAATCTCTCCCAAATTCCAAGGACGGTCGGCATTGGGGTAATTGGGGTAATCGGCTCAACCGTCGTAAGGCTTACCCCAACTTTATATTTGTCAAGATTTTTGGCATCAAACTGCCCATAGTCCATATCGCGCTGGATTTCAAACGCTTTCTCCTGGGCCAATTTGTAGTTGTAGGAGGTATCTCGCAGTCCCAGACTGAGGTAATGTCTTTTGCCGCCAAAGGAAAAAACCAGTTGGAGCCGATCGTTACTAACTTTAATCTGCACCGAACCTGATTTGGATTTCTTATGTTGCCGAGATTTGGAGTACATAAGGAGACCTGAATAGTAGGTATGTTCTAGTCTATCTCGTTTACCCCAATCCTTACCCCAATCAGTGACCTAACGTGACCCAAAAACACCCAAGGCAATACAGAAGAACTATCTCTCTGAGGGGAGCCAAAAACGCCGAAAGCCCCTGATTCAGAGGCTTTCTGTCCATTAAAGAGCTATTTGTCGAGTTTAAAGACTTAGTGTCAGCGTAAAAAGAAAGCCTGAAATGACTGTCTCGCAAAGGCTTTAGGCTTTTCTAGCAAGGTTTTATTCTTCCAGTAGGCTTAAATAGATATTTGCCTTTTTTCGTGCAACCCTCAAAAACTGTTTAAACTGATAATTGTCATTTTTCAGTTTTTCCTCAGGGTATATTAGCTTGGCTTATGGAAAACCTTGAAACCTTGTCACTCGGACAGTTACCCCCCGTTTTATCTGGAGTAACGGCGCTCGTCGAGGAAGATCAGCAACCTGCCCATAAGATTTTGATCGAGCTTATCGAGGATCTGGATAAGCGAAGGGAGGTAATGCGAAAGATCGAGGCGATCGAAGACATCAATCAAGCCTCTGACGATCGCAAGCAGGAGAAAATTCAGTTGTGGGCAGACCGATTAGAGAAAGACCCTAGAACAATTAAACGATGGTGGGAGAAAGCTCAAAAAGAAGGGCTAGCCTCGATCGCTAGAGCTACCCGCTCTGATGCAGGACAGATTAAAGGTAGCCAACGCTGGAAGCACTCTATTCAGTATTGGACTGAATTTATCCTAAAAACTTACAACGATGGCATCAAAGCTAAGTTGGGCATGACCCCAAACCTTGTGAACAATTAGGTCAAAAGCCATGCTGAATTGGAACTAGGGTTAAAACAGGGTGAGTACCCTTAACATCCGGTTGTATACAAAATTCTAGAACCCCTCATTGAGAAGAAGAATCGTAAGGTTCGCAATCCAGGACAGGGCCCTGGAATCATTATCAAGGTTACGAGTGGCAAGAAAGACGGCAAATGGGTTGAAGAAGATATTGAGGTTATCCGCAGCAATCAAGGTTCTACCGGCCCTACCTCAAAGACCTCACCTGATGTTGAAGAAGATATTGAGGTTATCCGCAGCAATCAAGTCTGGCAGATTGATCACACTCGATTAGATAACTTGCTTTCGGATGAAGAAGGTGATCTTGCTGGCTCTGTCTGGATTACAGCGGTGATCGATACCTGGTCAGGCTGTGTAATGGGGTATTATCTCAGTTTTGGCTCTGCTGGCTCTCATGAAGTAGCTCTAGCACTCCGTCACGCTATTTTGCAGAAGCATTACGGACCTGAATATCAACTCCAGAAGGAGTGGGAAGTTTGTGGTCTTCCTGAGTACATTGTCACCGATCGCGCTAAAGAGTTCAAATCAGCACATTTGAGGCACATTGCATCAGATTTAGGCATCAAGTTGCGTTATCGTCTCTACACAGAACAAGGCGGAATGGTAGAGCGGTTATTTTTAGAACTGAAAACCGAATTTGCTGCACTGATACTTGGCTTTAAAGGAGGAAGCCTGAAAGAGCGTCCAGAGGATGCCGAAAAATATGCCTGTATTGTCTTTGAAGATTACGACCGTAAGTTAGTTCGGCACTTTGTGGACCATCACAACCAACACCTTTATCCGAGGGTTGAAAATCAAACGCGATTGATGCGATGGAAGGCAGGCTTGTTAGGTGGTCAGCCCAAAATGCCTGCAAGTGAGCGAGAACTTGATCTTTGTTTAATGAAATCAACAAAACGCAATGTTGAGGAGCGGGGCTGCGTTAATTTTAAGAAGTTAGTTTATACAGCAAGTTTGAGACGAGATGAGGACGGGCATTGGCGGTATGATAAGAAGGCGAACTTTCTCAAGGATTATGAAGGCAAGCAAGTTTTAATTCGATACAATCCTACCAACATTGTCTATATTCTTGTCTATACAGTTGAGACAGATGGTCAACCGTCCAAACTCTTAGGCACTATCAGAGCCAGGGATTTAGAGGAGGAGCGCTTGTCCCTCAAAGAATGGGAGGAGCGTAAGGCTCAGATCCGTAGGGAGGGTAAGGAGATTGATCAATCGTCTATTCTAGCTCAGCAACGAGATTTGTACAAATCTTCAATTGAGCAAGCTAAAACACTTAAGGCAACCCGTAAGAAGGAGAATAACCGAATTACGAAAAAGTCTGAACATTCCGATAAAGTAGTGCAATTATTTCCTCCAAATAATTCTTCCTCTGATTCACCCCTACCCTCTGTGACAATATGAATGAGACACCTGACCGCTTTCAAATTACTGTCTAGTT